>Ga0209121_10006504_pt1 | contig 10236 bp, 8 predicted proteins | sample Cruoilmetagenom3_FD_187292 | JGI IMG/M metagenome (GOLD analysis project Ga0209121, IMG submission 187292) | Oil polluted marine microbial communities from Coal Oil Point, Santa Barbara, California, USA - Sample 3 (SPAdes) (version 2) | ecosystem: Environmental > Aquatic > Marine > Oil seeps ...
CTCCACACCTTGCAAGCGAATAATCACCAGTGCACCTGAAAGCGTTTCATTTCCCGGCGCTCGATCAAGCCGTATAAATTCAGCGCTGCTAGCGTGAAGTTCCGACGCGTTCAGAAGCTGTTTTTTCGAAAACTGAAGTATTTGGGATTAAGCCCATGCTCTTTGCAAAATTGCATTTGATTTAAGCTGCTGGCTTTTTGGGCTTGTATCAGAGCCTGCCATTCTTCTTTGCTGCGTCGAATCATTTGAAACCTCCCTAGTCAGAAAGGGAGGTATTTTAAGGCTTTGTATGATTATGGGCAGGGCGTGATTGGATTAGCGCTTACCATTAAACAAGTTGAGAAAACTGACAGAGGCGCTGCCTAATCGATGAGCCCATACACCAAATTTGACTATATCTCTTAAAAAAGCGCCCCAACCGACCTGAAAAACTGGAAGAAACGGTCAAACTGGATACGTATTAAAGAAAATTTTGCGTATTTTGTCGCCACCAATTATAGCGACTGAGCGATTACAACAAACCTAGCAGCAATCCCAGATTGTCAGCGACTAATGGCATGGTAAAAAAAACCACAGAGCGTATCGTCTCAATGACCAAAATCGTTTATATCGGGGATTCGCGCGGGATGATATGTATTTCGGGTATAGGCATTAAAGGAAAACCCAGCCTTCGCGTAACGAGGGCAAAACCCCAGTTGCAAAGCTATTGGCCTCGGCATCGCGAACCATAACACTTATCTCTTTACTGCCCCCTGATGTGGGCAAACGCACCTTATTGATCGGTGGTTAGCGGTCCTTTTGGTCTCGAAACCGCCATCTGTATTTTAAAATACTGTCATATTTCATAATACCTTCAACGGCTAGACAGTTACGCTGTGGAAACAGCATTTGCTCCTTCCCCAGCCGGATCTACAGCTTGATTAGAATGCGCACCCACCGATATTGACTGAAGCTGAGCCTGACCCACTATCGTTGCAAACGAAGTATCTGCTGCATCTCGTCCAACACCGATACGAATAAACCCGCTGACGGGTGCCATCTTTGTAGCATCAAACAAGTACCAGCGCCCGTGAAGATACGCTTCGAAAAAACCGTGGAAATCTGGTGGCTCCAACCCAACGGCATAACCAGAGACATAACGAGCAGGAATACCCAGCGCACGACACAAAGTAATGCTCACATGGGCAAAGTCACGACATACACCAGTGCGCTGGATAAACACATCACGGGCGCTGGAGGACACATCAGTAGTACCGGAAACATAAGATATATTTTTATTCACCCAATCTGCAACAGCTTGGACTCGCGTGTGGCCTGGTGGCACGTTTGAAAATTCACGCCACGCAAATTGCCCTAATTGATCTGACTCACAGTAGCGACTGGGGTTCAAAAAAGGTAACACTTCTACTGGCACCTCCAGATGATTCACCTCGTCCAGCACCTTAGGAGGAGTCACTTCGGGAAATAGTGAAACTTTTGCTGAGTACGCTATTTTTAAATCGCAGGGTTGCACACTTAAGCGAATACCCCGGGAGCCATAATCATTTAACTCGCACCAACTGTATTCGATCTGTGGCGATATACTGAGGTTTTCGTCATCCACTGTCTGGTAGTCAGTGATAGCAGGCACGATATTAAAGATAAAACTGGTGGGGGCAGTAACGCTGTAGAGTAGTTTTGATGTAACGTCGACCTGGGGCATATCAAGACTCCTGACTTAAAGTTCAAAGAGATCTTTCGACCACTCAAGGGGAAAGCTTGCAAGCGCAGTTTGCAAGGTGTTTGTCCACCAATGGGTGGTTTCCTGTAATTCAATCAGTGTAAACCGCTGCCGTTTCATGGCGCCAGAATCACCATCCAACACTATACAGTCAATAGGAAAATCCACATCGGTAACACTGGCGCGCGTGCCATCGAAAGCAAGAAACAAAAGAGCTAATGTCTCGGGAAGCGAACAACCTGAACCCAGCAAGCGATCAAGTATCGGCTTCCCGTATGAGGTTTGCCCGATCATATGATAGGGAGCATCAGAAGTTGCCTCTACCCAATTCCCCTGGGGATAAATGTAAAATAAGAATGGAGTTTCATCAGCCGAAAATTTACCTCCGATAATAGCATGCAGGTTAAAAGAAAGATTGGCGGCAGCAAGTGATGCTCCGTCTTCCTCCTTAACCCGTCGAAGGCATTCCCCAAATAAATTAGCCACCTCAAATAGATGGCATATTTCCCCTTTTTGTTTTTCCGCCAAGCTGGTTTCAAAATAAATTGAGGTTTTATCCCGCACCGATCTTAGACCTGATGTCATAAAGAATAAACTGCCATCAGAATGGTAAACATGAGAGACTTTACCTTTACTGCTTTGCTCATTTCCTTTGACAATACGAGTATCGGCCAGAGCGACTAATCCCGAATCCACTTTTGCTGCCACACAGAATGTCATTACCTTACCCAACCCCAATCATTTGCTGAAAGTTTCTTTAGCTCGCCGATAACTTACACAGGGCATACCCTACTAGCCCATTACATCACCTCGTAGATAGAGTACTTTCTATGGGCGACCCCCGACAATATAAGATGACTCATTTAACCTGTTGTAGCAAGTTAGCCGATCAACAATCCGATGAGCAACATATCTAAAGATATCGTTAACCGGCGTAGATATTTCATGAACGCCTGAGCCAGCTTCGAGACACCTTTCCTTTTAATCCACCTGACAAGCTCCTCTGCATACCCTTGCGCAGATTGCTGCCTATTCTTCTTTTCCCTGAGTTGCTCAAGATAAAAAAGCGTACCCGCCGGATCAAAAAATATTTTTGAAAGTGAAAAATAGAATCAATCCAACTTTCAGGCTGAATGCCTAAACGCTGCAAAACAGGTGGTAACTGGCTATTGATGGCCCCTCGCTTATCTTCTTATAAAGTGCGCTCCTCCCAAAATTAACCTTTCCAGTCGTCTTCCTTATTGGCCATACCCGCCACGGCTTCATTTAAACGGCGCGCCCTCCCCTAGAGTCCCTCCAAGATGATAAAACAACGACAGGACACCCATAACAACATTGTTGGGCGTACTAAGGGCTAAATAAAATGAAGTCCCTACTATCGGAACTATATTTTTCACCCCTCCCCAAGTGCGCCTTTTCTAAAACCAAAAGAACATTCTCGCTTTTCATTATCTTTATCCGAACTGCCTTTTAAAACGCCAAACACCAAATATAAACACCACACTTCCTAGCAGGGAAAGGCTCAACAATGAATCCCATAAAACGGCCAAACCCGCCCCTTTAAGTAATATGTCATAGGCCATTTCAATATAGTAATAGAGAGGAGAAAAATACATAGCCTGGCGAATACCGTCAGGCATTGCTTCTGGTGGTGTCCAAGCACCGGACAACAAAATAATAGGCATCATAATCATCATGACTAACATAGCCGCCTGAGCTAAATTCCGACTTATAGTTGAAATAAAAAGCCCTAAACCCGACATTGCAAAGGTATAAAGCGCCGTTACCAAAAAAAATAGCGGCAAACTTCCTTTTATTGGAATTTCAAAAAAACCATAAAGAACAAGCCCAACACACAGCGCTGTACCTATTAAGATAACCAGGGTCATGGAAATGACTTTAGGCAGCAATATTTGTATCGGTGTTAGCGGCGAAACCAACAATTGCTCAATCGTTCCTCGCTCTTTTTCCCTTACCGCTGCAGCAGCAGGCAGCAACATTGCCAAGACAGTAATGACCGTTAGTAATTCTGAAATTGACATAAACCAGGCATCTTTCTGGTTGGGGTTGTACCAGACACGATGACGATCATCGACCATTGGCACCGCTTCCAGACTCTCTCCTGTTAAACCCATTCGCTGTAGCGCAGCATCAAAACCATACTGACCAATAATCTGCGCACTGTAACTGGCCGCCAGGGTACCAAGGATAGTATTGCTGGCATCAACCTGTACTTGTACAGCCGTCGGCTTTCCTTGAAGCAAGTCATGTTGAAACTTTGGGGGTATATCGAGTACGACCAAGGCCTCACCGTGATCTAATAATCGAACCCCTTCCTTCTCATTAAGAATCTCACCCAGCATCTTAAAATAAGGTGGTTGAAAGCGATAAATAAGCTCTCGCGAAGCCATGCTATGGTCTGCGTCATGCACCACAATAGCGCCTTGATTAAGATCCATCTTAACCCCACCTGCCATCATCACATCCAAGGTAAATAGATAAAGAACGGCACAGACCAAGACGGTATCACGCCCGAGTTGCAATAACTCTTTACCTGTCATGGCAGCCATTCTTGACCACCAGTGATAGCGCTTTCCTTCTATGATTCGTGCCATAAGACTCATGCTTTCACCCGTTTATGGAAAAGGCTAAAAGAGGCAAGCCATAGTACAAGCGTATAAAGTAGTAATGCGGCAGCATGCGTCCACAATTCGTCCATTCCTACGCCTTTAAGGAAACCCCCCAGTGTAATCTCGGTGTAGTACATGGCGGGAAATAGATGTGCTTCAAATTTCGAGGCTGCATCCATAGAGGCAATCGGCACCATTAACCCAGAATAAAGTATTGCTGGCACCATGGTCACCAAGACGGTAATCATCATCGCGGATACCTGCGTTTTTGCAATCAAGGAGACCAGTAAGCCAATACCGGTTGTACAGGTGACGTAAATAACAGAGGCGATAAAGAAAAAGACGGGATCACCTTTGAACGGTGCGCCAAAAATAAAGATGGCCATCAGCCAGAGAATCACCACATTGATGCAGGAAATGACAACATAAGGGAATAATTTACCTATCAAAAATTCACCACGGGTGATGGTTGATGAATAAATATTATAAATTGAGCCATTCTCTTTTTCTCTTACAACCCCCAGTGCGGTTAAAAGTGGCGGCATCATCAAGAGAATAAACATCATCATTAATGGTGCGATAGACCAAATACTCTTGATCTCCTGATTGTACAAATATCGAAGCTGTATTTTTATGGGGCTAACAAACCCGGCAACCTTTTCGGGTGTTGTACCCATTTTCTGACTCATATAAGCCGTTAATAATTGGGTATTGAATGCGTTATTAATGGCCGCCACATAACCTTTACTGATTGATGCACGGGATGGAAATGTACCATCAATGAGTGATTCAACCGCGATAGGCCGACCTGACAAAAGTGTTTGTTGGAACTTTGGCGGTACGATAATCGCAAAACGAATTTTACTGCCTGCTATTAAGTTATCGATCTCTCTCTCATTTGCAACATCGCCTTGATAATCAAAATAGCGAGAATCAATAAATAGATGGAGATAATCACGGCTCATTGCGGAACGATCTTGGTCAAGGATGGCAAAAGGAATATTTTCAACATCCATCTTAATGCCATAGCCAAAAACCAGCATCATTGAAATGGGTGCGACAAAAGCAAGAGAGAAAAACAGACGGTCGCGCAGAATCTCCCGCCACTCTTTAAAAGCCAATATCTTAACCCGATTAATATTCATGGCTACTCCACTTCGTTTTCGTGCGTCATGATTTGATGGATAAACACATCCTCTAAACTTGGCGGGCGTGGTGAAATCGAGTGCAAAGAAATATGACTTGCCGTTAATAATGGCTCAATTTGTTGACGCACTTGTTGAGACTCTTTTGCAAGCAAGTGAATTTTTTTACCAAATAGAGCTGCCTCGTCAAAACCAGCCTGTTCAATTAACTTAAGCGCCAATAAAGGCTGATCTGTGCTTACTTCTAAAAGCTCTCCAGCGGCTTCTACTAAAGCCACCTTCATCTGCGCCGGTGTTGCATCAGCAATGATACGACCCGCATACATCAGCGCTAAATGGTCACAGTGTTCTGCCTCGCTCATATGGTGTGTGGTAACGAGGATGGCCACCTGCTCAACACGCGCCATCTGAATCAAAATATCCCAAAAACGTCGCCGCCCTACTGGATCAACACTCGAGGTTGGCTCATCCAAAAATAATACTTTTGGCTTGTGTACCAAGGCACAGCCTAATGCTAATCGTTGACGGATTCCCATCGGTAATGCACCCGCCAAACGCTTCTCGACACCTTGCAGTCCCGCTGTCTCAATAACCCAATCGACTCGCTGCTTTAACTGTTTACGAGGTACCGCATAAATACGTGCATAGAGGCGAATATTTTCTAGCACGGTCATATCCTGATAGAGAGAAAATGCCTGAGACATATAACCAATACGCTCTTTAATTGCCTGAGTGGCGCGCAGCATATCTTGTCCAGCCACCTTGCCTTCCCCACCAGTCGGTCGCATGATGCCCGTCAGCATTTTAAATACCGTTGATTTACCCGCACCATTAGCACCGAGAAGACCAAAAATCTCACCCTGTTTAACTTGAAAGCTGACCTGATCTACTGCCCTGAAGGCACCAAAATTACGGCATAGATTCTCTGCTTCAATGGCTAACCCATCTTTTTTCGATGCATCTATTTCACTTTCTTTATGCGTGTTAATTGCTGGCGCTGTATCACTATCGGTCAAATTAGCCTGGCTTAACAAGGCTATAAACGCATCTTCCATCTCAGGCTGTGAGGCATGTATCGCACTAACTTCCTGGTTTGATAATAAAGATTTTACCTGCTTAATCGCGGTCTCTTCTTCCTGCCCCTCAGCAAACACCCGTAGCACTGCACCCACGGCTTCAACCTGTTGAAAGATGGGTTTGAGTTGTGACAAAGCAGCCGCTTGAGGATGAGCCACTAGCTCAACCAGTGTGCCTGGAACTTTGGCAATAATTTTTTCTGGTTCACCTGCGGCAATCACTTTCCCCTCGTACATTAAGGAAAGCTGTTGAAAACGGGTGGCTTCATCCATATAGGCCGTAGACACCAAAGCAGAAATATTCTGCTCCCGTAATAACTCCGTCAAAATAGCCCAGAAATCGCGACGCGAAACGGGGTCAACACCCGTCGTCGGCTCATCTAAAATAATAAGCTCAGGTTCATGAATTAAGGTGCAGACCAGACCCAGTTTTTGCTTCATTCCCCCTGATAACAACTTCATTGGTCTATCAGTAAATTTCTCTAAGCGGGTCATGGCCAATAACTTACACTTTCGGCTAATGAGCTGTTCGGGGGATACCTCTCGAAGTTGGGCAAAAAAATCGATATTTTCTTCTACCGATAATTCTCCATAAAGGTTTTGCCCCAAACCCTGCGGCATAAAACCAATTCGCCCTTTAACTGATTCAGCACTCGCCTCGGAAGAGATCAACGTACCAAAAACCTCAACGCTACCGCTGTCGTAGGTCAGTATTCCTGAGATCGCTTTCATCAACGAGCTTTTACCCGCCCCATCAGGGCCGATTAAGCCGTAAATTTCACCCTTCTTAATTGCAAAACTAACCCCTTCCACTGCGGTCTGTTTACGATAGCGCTTATGGAAGTTTTGAACATTGACAATCGAATCAGGCTGAGCGGATATCACCAACGTGGCTTCTCCCATTCGACCCCTTCTTTCCATTGAATCACTGCATCAGCAGGTAGCCCTGGTGTTAGCCTGTGGTCCGGATTCTCTGTCAAATATAGTTTGACCGCATAGACCAACTTAACGCGCTCATCAGGTGTCTGTACCTCTTTAGGAGTAAATTCAGCACGGGATGCGATATAACGTACGGTTGCGGGAAAGGGGGCATCAGGAAAGGCATCGCTATAAATACGAGCAGGTAGACCTAAACGTATTTTTCCGATCTGTTTTTCTGGAACATAAACTTTCAGATAAAGCCGATCAAGATCAACAATATCAAAGAGTGGGCTACCTGCCGCGACTACCTCGCCTTCATCGACAATCCGGGTCGTAATAACTCCTTTTGCAGGGGCATGAATTGTTAAATCATCCTTTAAACTGAGCACCTCTTGAAGCGTTGCCGCAGAGACCCCGCACTGTGCATGTGCGGCAGCCAATCTATCTTTATCAACTTCCCATGCTGATGTTGCCCGTTCGGCCGCTTGCTTACTCACTGAATGTTTATGTTGCAGGTTTTGTAGGCGAACCTTATCACGCTTACTTTGTTGCTCAGATACCTCCGCTGCACGACATAGTGCATCAGCCGCAACAAGCCCTTGTTTGGCTTGTAATACTTTTGCATTGATTTGGGCATCATCTAGCTTGACAAGAATCTGCCCTTTCTTAACTTCATCACCCTCACGGGCTTTCAGCTCGATAATTTTCCCCCCTATTTTTCCGGCAACCGTGTAGTGGTCGCCTTCAATCCGACCGTTCGCTTGAACAAGCCCTTTTGGCAGGAGTGTTACACGAAAGAATGACCACCAAACAGCAATAAAAACGCCTACGACTGTCACCATAAAAGTTAACGTTATTATTTTCTTCATTAAATTATGCATCATCTTCCCTTCATTTAGAGTTCACCAATTGCCCACTTCTGCCTCAGTCCTGCCAAAACCGCATCAAAAATAGCATTTGAATGATTATATTCGCTTAGTGTCCGCAAATTTTCTGCATCCAGCACTTCTGTGTTAGTAGACAGTCCATTCCCATAACGATCTTGATTGACCCTCAAGTTCTCTGCAGCTTGTTTAATACTTTTATTTGTCACAGCAATCCGTTTCTCTGTTTCTTGCCCATCTAACCAATACTGCCTAACTTGTAACTTTATTTGAGTTGATAAATCTTCACGTTTCGCTCGTAGCACTGCGGCCTGATGCGCCATTGCAGAAGCTTTGTGATGAGTAACACCCTCAAATAATTTCCATTCCATACCCACACTGGCCTGCCACTGACCTTCATGAACCTGATATGGGTTTTGTTGGTAAGCATAGCCCCCGCTTAAAGCCAGTTGCGGCCCGGTTTCAGCGCGTATGGCAGCTACCTGATGGTGATGCGCGTTGATTTGCTGCTGCAACAGTTTCAGTTCATCCCTATTTTTTATCGCTCTCTCAGTCAATACATCAAGCGATTCACTAAAAGGTTCTATTGTAACCCTCTCTAAATAAACTGGCTGATTCAGTGGTCTAGCCATAAAACGATTATAAGCCGAATGAGCAATATTCAAGTTGTTCTCAACCTGAATCGCTTGTTGTTTCGCATCAGCTAGAGCAACCTCGGCAGCAAGCAAATCATTTTGTGAAACCATTCCTTGCTGATACAGGTTTTTTACATCGTTGCGATGTGCTTCAAGGCTTACAACATGGCTTTTAGCAACCTCCAAGCTTTTAGATACACGGAGCACCATCACATAAGTTTCAGAAACCTTTAGCTTCAAGTTTATTTTCTTACTTGATTCCAGTATTCGTGAAGCTTGAAAAGCCGCATCAGCTGCTTCGATACTTTTACTAATACGGCCACTGGTATATAGAGGCAAACTAGCCATTGCCCTATACGAATAGCTCTCTTTTTTAGCGATAGGAAAAGTAACCGATGAACCACCAAGAGAGGCCACTGATGCAGGTTCATTCTCTAGCCTGCTATATCCAGACTGTAACGATAAAACAGGTAAGCGGAGCGACTTAGCAGCCTCTAACTGCTGGCCTGAAGCCGCACTGTTTTCAGCTGCTGCCTTAAGTGTATTGTTAACACGCAAGGCAAGCTCCCAAGCATCTTGTAAGGCTTCTGCTGATGCAAAAACAGGAAAAATCAAACAACTTAGCAACAATAAACGTGAACATTCTTGATGATTCATAAATATCTCCGAAATGATTTACTTTCCACTTCGTCAAATTGGAAATAACAACCAAATGCCACCCAGTACGGCTCCCACAAACCCCAGCAAGAAAAAAAAGGTAGCCCCATTAGCAATGGTGTTTTATTACTTCAAATGATAACCGTTTGTATTAAAAGGGCTTAATTTGAAGATTTTCAAGAAAAGTGAAGATTAAATTCCAATTTTAGAGGTGCCCTATTGTTCATTGAACCACTATTAGCTCCCTGCATTATCCGTAATCCTAGAACGCATCGCTTTTCCCTTTTTTGTTTTCAAGTGTTCCATATGCTTTATGAGAGAATCTGTTGTGTCTTTTAGAAGCTCTAACTCTTCTATAGTTAAGTCATCAAGTTGTTCAAGATTGTACTCAATTATATCTATGATTTGCTTTGATGGACGTTGCAATGGACGCATAAAATACGCAGTAATCGTGGAAACAATTGCACCGAAGAAGAGCATAGATCCGAGAACTATCCATATTGCACCTATAATTTCGGATATTCCATTTACGGGCATATCAGCAATTCCAGCAGTGGAAAAAGCCGCT
>Ga0209121_10006506_pt1 | contig 10234 bp, 8 predicted proteins | sample Cruoilmetagenom3_FD_187292 | JGI IMG/M metagenome (GOLD analysis project Ga0209121, IMG submission 187292) | Oil polluted marine microbial communities from Coal Oil Point, Santa Barbara, California, USA - Sample 3 (SPAdes) (version 2) | ecosystem: Environmental > Aquatic > Marine > Oil seeps ...
GATATCTGTATTCATATATAATTAATTTAGTTAGTTTTATATTTAGTGTACGTTACCCATTAAACGTTTAATAATTGGTGATAACAATAATACAATTATTCCTGCTCCTAGTGCATATTTAGAAATCATTAGAAATCCATCTGTGTAAACACTCAAAGTCTCAAAACCTCCAACATTTTTATCTGTGCTTTCGATTGCTAATTTCTTTCCAATAAATCCGACTAATTGAAATGCAAATGCAGAAGACAGAAACCAAATACCCATCATAAAAGAAACAATTCGTTTTGGAGAAAGGTCCGTAATTTTTGACAAACCAATTGGAGACATTAACATTTCTCCAACTGATATTAAGAAATACATGATAAGTAAAAATGAAAATGGCACCATACCATTAGCATCTGCACTATCCTTACTCATTGATAACACAAAAAAGCTAATTCCTGCAAAAATTAAACCTAATGCAAATTTATAAGGTGTTCGTGGGTTAATTTTCTTTTTCGTTAAATAAGTCCAAAGCATAGACATTGGTATTGATAACAGGATTACAAACATGGCATTTAATGCATTTGTTCCAGCTGCATCAACAACTAATAGGTTAACATTTCTAGCAGCAAATAGTGTAATTACACTTCCTGATAATTCATGAAACCCCCAAAACATAGACATAAAAACAGTTATCAAAACAGCTACAAATATTTTTTTACGTTCATCTACTGTAGAGTTATACATGATATATGCGATGTAACTAAATATTAAAACAGCTAGAATATTAAAAATAATTCCAACAATATTTAAACCACCCATAAATTCTCCTTCTTCGAAAACTTGCTTATATGATGATAATAAAAAAGCGATAACTGGCACTGAAGCGACAGCCAATATTGGAATTAAAATACTTTGCTTTACTCCAATAACCTTTTTATCAAGAACCTCTTTACTTGGTGCATATCCTTTATTACCAAATACATTTTTACGAATACCATCCCAGAAAAATATTAAACCAATTAACATTCCAATGCCAGCAAGTCCAAAACCATAATGCCAGCCATAAGTATTCCCTAACCAAGCACACAATAATGGAGCAGCAAATGCTCCAATGTTAATACCCATGTAAAAAATACTAAATCCAGAATCTTTTCTAGGGTCTCCATCTTGATAAAGTTCACCAACGAATGTTGATATATTTGGTTTAAAAAACCCATTCCCAACTACAATAAAAGCTAATGCTGCATAAAAAGTTAAATCATGTTCAATAGCTAAAACAAAATGACCAATAGCCATTAAAATTCCACCTAAAAAAATGGATCTACGTTTACCAAGAATACTATCAGAAATTCTACCTCCAATAACTGTTGAAGCATAAACAAGCGATCCATAAGATGCATAAACTGCAGCTGCTGCAATATCACGTTCTGCTAATGCTTCAAAAATTACATTAACCATGTAAAGCGTAAGCAACGCACGCATACCATAGAAACTAAAACGCTCCCATAATTCGGCAAAAAACAAATAAAATAATCCTTTTGGGTGTCCAAAAAGCTGCTGCTCTTCAATATTACTTATATCTGTTTCAGGCATATCTATTTTTGGTTAGTTTCTTATATCTTAAAAGCAATATGTTCTCTTCTATATTTAGCACTGAAATAAGAAAGCTGCTAAAAAGTAAAAGAAGAATCTTTGTAATTTTCATTAAAAAATTTCTTTAAGATAAAATAATGTCAAGTTTACTAAAAAATATGCAAAAAACAGTAATTATTAACAGTTAAATGGGCTTTTGCAGCATAACTCAAACATTATTAGTCTCAAGTACATTATCTTTGTTATTTGAATCATAATTCGATGAACAAATCTATTTCTGGCTTTTCTAAAATGTCTAAATCAAATAAAATTGATTGGATAGTAGACACCTATTTCTCAAATAATGATAATGCTAAACATGTTATTAAACAATATTGGAACACCAATATTAAGTTGCAACAGTTACACGACGAATTTATAGAAAACACCATCACAAATTATTACTTACCTTTTGGAGTTGCTCCAAATTTTTTAATAAACGAAAAAATGTATGCCATACCAATGGCTATTGAAGAAAGTTCGGTAGTTGCTGCAGCTAGTAAAGCTGCTAAATTTTGGCTAGACAGAGGTGGATTTAAATCTGAAGTCTTATCTACAACAAAAATTGGTCAAGTCCATTTAATGTTTCATGGCGATTATAAAAAATTAAACGATTTCTTCATTAAGGTTAAACCCAAACTTATTCAAGCTACACAGTCTATTACCAAAAACATGGAAAAACGTGGTGGAGGTATTTTAGATATTGAGCTACGTGATAAATCTAATAATATTGATGGATACTACCAGCTACATGCTACTTTTGAAACTTTAGATGCCATGGGAGCCAATTTCATCAACTCCTGTTTAGAACAATTTGCTAAGACATTTAGAGAAGAAGCCCTGGAACATGATGATTTTTCTGAAAAAGAAAAGAGCATTGAAATAATTATGTGCATCCTTTCAAACTATGTTCCTAATTGTTTAGTAAGAGCTGAAGTAAGTTGCCCTATTAAAGATTTAACTGAAAATCCGTCTATAAATCCAGAAGAGTTTGCCAAGAAGTTTATTCAAGCAGTAAAGATTGCCGAAATTGAACCTTATCGTGCAGTAACACATAACAAAGGAATTATGAATGGTATAGACGCTGTTGTTCTTGCAACTGGAAATGATTTTCGTGCTGTTGAGGCTGGAGTTCATGCCTATGCTTCGCGAAATGGTCAATACAGTAGTTTAACTCATGCTAAAATTGAAAACGAGAGGTTTTATTTTTGGATTGAAATTCCATTGGCTCTTGGAACAGTAGGTGGATTAACCCGTTTGCATCCATTAGTTAAATTGGCTTTAGAGTTGTTACACGAACCAACAGCTAAAGAACTTATGCAAATTGTTGCAGTTGCTGGATTGGCACAGAATTTTGCTGCATTACGTTCTTTAACTACTACTGGAATTCAAGAAGGACATATGAAAATGCACTTGATGAATATCTTGAACCAATTTGAAGCTACAGATGAAGAAAAAACAACATTGATAGAACACTTTAAAACTCATTCTGCAACACATAGCACAGTTGTAGAAGCTATAAAAAATTTAAGGAATACCTAAATTCAAAAAATATTATTTGAAGTTTAACTATGACATCCGAAACTTATTACAGCAACGGAAAATTACTACTCACAGGTGAATATGTGGTTCTTGATGGCGCTTTGTCCTTAGCTATTCCAACAACTTATGGACAATCTTTAGAAATAACCTCTATTGATGAGCCGAAGTTAAAATGGAAGAGTTTAGATTTTGAGAATCATGTTTGGTTTGAAGACATTTTCACTCTTCAAAAAATTTCCACAGGTTTTGTAAACCTTCGTAATGACACATCTAACAGACTCTTACAAATTCTACAAGCAGCAAAAAAGCTAAATCCAGAATTTTTAAATACTTCTTCAGGTTTTGATGTATTCAGCAAACTCGACTTTCCACAAAATTGGGGTTTGGGTTCTTCATCTACATTAATAAATAATATTGCTAATTGGGCAAACGTAGATGCATACAAACTTTTAGAATTAACTTTTGGTGGTTCTGGTTACGATATTGCATGTGCACAACATGATAGAGCATTAACTTATCAATTATCTGTCAAAAATGAAAAAGATATTATAGAGGTTGATTTTAATCCTTCTTTTAAAGAGTCACTTTATTTTGTACATCTAAACAAAAAACAAGACAGTCGTCAAGGCATAGCACAATACAAAGCTAACACAAAGGATAAAGCACAAGTACTTAATAAGATTAGCAACATCACTTCAGAAATGCTTATTTGCACTAATTTGAATGATTTTGAAATACTTCTAAATACGCATGAGCAACTAATTTCAAGCATTATCCATCAGGTTCCAGTTAAAGAAAAGCTCTTTCCAGATTTTAAGGGTTCCATAAAAAGTCTAGGAGCTTGGGGAGGAGATTTTGTTTTGGTAACTTCAGACGTAAATCCGAATAGCTATTTTAATTCTAAAGGCTACAATACAATTATTACTTATAGTGATATGATAAAATAAAAAAGCTCCACATTACTGTGAAGCTTTTTAAATATTTAAAGTCTGTAATTCTTATTGAACCGTATTTGCTCTATTATCTTCAATTTCTGAAGCTTCTTTTAAAGCATTATAAAGGTTTGTATTTACATTACTCATTTTTGCAGTTCCAACTTGATTAGCAAATCCTTGATAGTTATCTAATGTAGCAGCAGGTGTCTTTTTAGTAACCTGAATCATGTAAACTCCTTTATCTCCTTCAATTAGTTTAGAAGTTTCTCCTTCATTTAATCCGAAAGCAGTTCCTACAACAACGCCTTCGTTTCCAGCTCCTGTAATAGTAGGGTTTTTCATGTTAATCGCTAATGCAGTTTTTACTGTTTGTCCTTCAGCTGATGCTAAATTTTCAATAGTTGTAGCCGTAATCCTATCTTTAATTAATTTAGCTTTCTTTTCCTTTCTAATTGCTGGTAAAGCAGTAACTGATGCTTGTTCAGTATTCATTAATCCTTCAGCATTTTTAGCTGTAACTTGAACAATTGCATAACCACTATTCAAATTAAAACGTTTTGCATCTCCAACTTCTACTCCTTCTTCAAATGCCCAACGAACCATAGCTCTCTGATTGCTTAAACCAGGAATATTTTCGTCTAGTATTTTAATACCATTTACAGGACGAACTTCATAATTTTTCTCTTTAGCAACTTCTTGGAAATCTCCTTTATCTATTGCAATTTCAAAATTAGATGCGTCTCTAAAAACTTGATTAATGGTTGTTTCAGAAGGCTCAATTATTCTAGCAATAGTTCCTATTTTTATTGCTCTTTGTGAATTTTTCTGTCCTTCAATTTCTATAATATGAAATCCAAAATTAGTTTGTACAACATCCATATCTCCAACTTCATTTTCGAAAACAAAGTCTCTAAACTCTTCTACCATTGTTGGATATGTAAAATAGTCGTAGCTACCACCTTTCTCAACACTTCCTTGATCTGAAGAATATGTTGTTACAAATTCTGGAAATCTAGTTTTATCTGTTTTTAATATGCTTAATAAACTATCTGCTGTTTGCTTAGCTTGAACTTCCGTTTGGGTTACGTCTGGTTGTGCACTTGCTGCTCCAACAAAAGGTATTAATATATGTCTTGCTTTAACAGAATCTGGCATTTGAACAGCTGCAACAACTTTAGTTAATTTAAAGTGATTGGCATCTTTATAAGGACCATAAACATCTCCTACATTTAGTTTAAAAATAGTATCTGCTATATTTACTGGCAATGCTGATTTAAAAACAAAACGATCTTCAAATTTAATATCTGAATTAGCATTTATGTAATTTTTATTATTATTTACATGCGTAAAACCTCTAATAGTATCATTAATTTTAGACACCTCGTTGTAAACTACTTGGTCCTTTAATAGGCTTGTTAAATCTTCTTTTATTAGATTTTCATCTTCAATAGTGGCAACTTCTTTAAATTCTACATATTGAATATCTCTTGTTGCATCAACTTCATATTGTTTTTTATGATTATTGATATAAGCCGAGATTTCAGATTTAGAAACAGAAACCGTACTATCTGGAATTGAAGCGTAAGGCATTTGAACATACTTAATATCTACACTTTCGTTTTGTAGTGTGTGCTCTAATTTTCCTTCAGCAACTGTACCAGACATTCCTGCTTTAACCATATTAAAATAGTCTTGTTGCAAAGAACTAACTGCTATGTTGTTTTCGTAATCAACCCATTGCTTATAAGCAACAGCTGAAGTTTCTCTTAAATTAGCGATGTATTCGTTTAATTTATTTTCGTCAAAAATTCCAGCCTCATTTTGAAACTCTGGATTAGATATTAAATTTGTTCTTAACAAATCTCTCATTTGGTCTTTTTCAACGGTAAGTCCTAATTCTTCGAATTGTGTTTCTAAAACAGCCTGTCTTACTTCCTGCTCCCAAACTCGATTCATTGCTTGCATGTTGGTACCATTAGGTCCAAGTTGTCTTTGTGCTAACTCAACCTTTTGCATGAAGTCTTCACGAGAAATATCCTTTCCATTAATTGTTGCAACTATATTCTGAGATTTACTTGTAAGTGCATCAGAATTTCTAAACAAATCTCCAATTACAAAAGAGAATAACGCTAACGCAATCACAATGATTAAGAATAGTCCACGTTGTCTAATTTTATTTAAAACTGCCATTTTTTATTTCTATAAATTATAAATTATCGTGCGCGAAAATACCATTTTCTATTTAATAATAAAAGTAGATTGACGCTTTAATTCTATTAAGGTTAGGAAATTAGTCTGTGTCTAATATTTTAAGTTCTACTAAATCTATTTTAGTATTAGAGACTTCAAGGATAGTAAATTGAAATTTATCAATTTTAACGACTGCGTTTTGTTGAGATATTTCTTCGGTATGGCCTACAATTAAGCCTCCTAAAGTCTCATAATTCTCACTTTCTGGTAAGTTAATTTTAAAGTTTTCGTTTATATAATCAACATCTAATCTTGCTGAAAATCTATATAAATCTTCTTCTAATTTTTCTTCTATTAAATCTATGGAGTCGTGCTCATCTTCAATTTCACCAAAGAGTTCTTCAACTATATCTTCTACAGTTAGTATGCCTGAAGTCCCACCATATTCGTCTAAAACTACAGCCATGCTTTTGCGTTTTTTAATTAAAACACTCAAAATATCTTTTATTAGCATGGTTTCTGGAACAAACTCAACTGTTACTAAAATAGATTTTAATGTTTTAGGTTTTTTAAAAAGTTCAAACGAATGTACATACCCTAAAATATCGTCAATCGTGTCTTTATAAATCAAAATCTTAGAAAAACCTGTTTCAGTAAAAAGTGCATTTAAGTTTTTGGATGTTTCAGTAACATCTACAGCTGTAATTTCTGTTCGAGGAATCATGACTTCCCTTGCTTTAACTTCTGAAAACTCTAAAGCATTTTGGAAAATTTGAATTTCGGTATCAATATCATCATCTTCTTCAACAGACTCCATTTGTTCACTTATATATGCGCCTAATTCTACTTTAGAAAAAGCTAATTGTATTTGATCGCCATCTGTTTTAAAGAATTTTTTTAAGACAAAATCTGAAATCCAAATAACAAAATCTGAAATAAAAGTAAATAATACAAAAAACACATAAGCAGGAATTGCCAATAGCTTAAGCAAGGAATTTGCATAAATTTGAAAGAAAACTTTTGGTAAAAATTCTGCAGTTATTAGAATGACTATTGTGGAAATAATAGTTTGAGTAAAAAGACTAAAATCTACCAGTAAATAGTTTATTATTGATGAACTAGAAGGCAAAAAAGATTGAAACCATTCTACTAACAAATCTCCCATAAAGAAACCATAAATAACTAAGGCAATATTATTACCTATAAGCATGGTTGCAATAAATTTTGAAGGTTTAGCAGTAAGTTTGGTTAGAATTTTTGATAGAAGACCTTGTTGTTTTTTTTCAATTTCTATATGAATCTTGTTTGAAGACACATAAGCAATCTCCATTCCTGAAAAAAAAGCAGATAGTATTAAAGAAGTTACAATAATTAAAACATCTTGGTTCATGTCTTAGTTATCTTCTTTATTTTCGAATTTTTTATTAAACTTCTTTCTAAAGAAGAACATAAAAACTGCTGCTCCTGCTAGCAATAAAGACATATATTCTATTGTACCAGACTCCATATATTTTGAAATAACATCGTACAGGAAGATGATTGCAAAAAGCAAATAAGCATATTGAAAAAACTTAAATATTTTCATTTTAATATTCTATAATTGGTTGGGATAAAGATAATGAATTATTCGTCAAGTGTGATGATTCCATCAATTTCCAGAACTTGTGCTTTGGTAAACTTAACGTCTGAATCGAAACCTTTACCATTTATAACATCTTGACCTGTTCTAAAGGTTACTGGCTTATTGGTAAATAACCATTCCCTATTTTGGTCGTAGTAAAGTTGTTCGGCAAATAAAGTGTCGTTGCTAGTTGAAGAAAGCACAACATTTCCTTGTAAATCTATTATTCCAGTTTTGTCGTAAACTATCGCATAATCTGCAATAACATTACTTTTTTTGTTTTCTTCGTCGAATAAATCTAAATCTATCCCTTCAGGAAATTCGTTAAATGCAAAATCTCTATTAGAATAATCTAACATTTTTGGACTTCTTAAACTGGCAGTTACTCGACCTGAATCTGTATATTTTAAATCTATAAACTCAGCAACTCCTATTGGTGCATTCTCTGAAACACCAATTTTTTTTACTTCTTCAAAGTTGTTTTTACATGAAATGAGCATAAATAAAATTATACTACAAACAAAAAAATTTCTATGCGAATTATATCTGTCCATTAATAAAAAATAAATATGTAGCCTATAAAAAAAACATAGTCACAACAATTGTTATGACTATGTTTTTTAATATATGTAAATATGTTTTTAACATTATAAGCTTGGTACTGTAACGCTAGTTCCAATCCAGCATCCAATTGCTATTTTTTGTCCTGCATTCCCTTCACTAAAAATCTCAGATTTCTGAGGCGCTTTAGCTCTATAACTAGCTGCTGTCTGAGATGCTGCACTTTTTAATGTTGGGTCTACTCGACCTGCTTTCTCAGCTTCTATTGCAGCTAACCAGAAAACAGCACGCTTATTAAAGTTAGTATCTCCACAGTTATTTGCACTACGGTTATACATATCTGCTATTTTTAAATGAGGTCTTCCATTAGAAGGGTTAAATTTTAAAGCATTTCTAAAATAACCTCTAGCTGACCCATAATTTCCTTTAGCTTTTAATTTATCACCTATCTTTTCATAAAGCTTCGCTTTTTTGAAACTATCAGACTGTAAACTAATTGCTTGCTCATAAAACTTAATTGCTTCTGAAGTTTTACCTTCTTTATCTTTTAAGATTCCTAAGTAATAAGCTGAATTAGCTGAAGGGCTTAAATTATGATATGCATTAACTAATTTAAAGAATAATGGATCGTCTGTACAATCTTTAGCAGACATGTTTCCAGCAGCTCTTTGTAACCAAACGGCATTCTCTTTATTTGCTTCAAAATCTTTAGTATATAAAGGTATTAAGTTTTCGCAATTTGCTCTTGATCCTAATTTACTATTAATACTTCCAGAAATCTGATCGTATGCTTTTAAGTAACTTTCGTAATACTTTTTATATTTACCTTCTTTACTAGTTAAAGCAGTACCTGCATCTTCTTTTTCAATAAGTTTATTTAAACTTTCTGAATAGTTTCCTACTTCTTGATCTACTTTTTCTACAACATCATCATATTTGTTGAATAACTCAGCAGCAGATTTATTTCCAGCATCATATAAATCAACCATTAATGAAAAATATGTATAAAGAGATTTTGGGTTATTAAATGTCTCTGGATCAGATTTATAAGCTGCATCAAAACAAGCATATAATTCTTCATCAGATTTATTTAGCAATTCTCTATTGTCATATAATAATTGACAAGATTTAGCTGCATATTCTCCTTTTGGAGTTTTACTTTCAAAATACTGTGCTCTTTCTTCCCATAACTTCACTAGGTCATTTATATAAGCTGTTTTATCTGCTCCAGTAGATTTTTCAATTTTAGATTCTAAAATATCTTCTCCGTAAGTATATATCGCTCTATTAAGTTGTGGACACCTTGTTCTTACTTTCATCCAAGTATCAAAAGCAGCATCATAATTTTTTGCTTTAGCATATTCAGAAAATATAGACAAGTTAGTCATACATTCTTCGTCTTGTTGAGCGTTAACGACATTGAACCCTAAAAACAATAATAGAGTTAATAATGTAATCTTCGTTTTCATAATATCAATTTTATAGTTTAATTAAATTTTCTTTTTTGGAACCATCTATCATTAAATGATAAACTAAGTTGGAAATTTATAAAATTCTCTTGAATAAGATTTTTATCCGTTGTTCCTTTCTTACCAAACTCAAATCCAAAATTCACGTTAGAGAATGCATTTGCTGTTGGTTTTCCCATTGGTAATCCTACTCCAAAAGATATGCCAAACTCGTTTATAGTTTCATCATTAATATTTAAACCAGTATTTTCAAATCTAACACCAGCTCTATAAACAGCTCTTTTTAAGTAACTTGAAAA
>Ga0209121_10006508_pt1 | contig 10233 bp, 9 predicted proteins | sample Cruoilmetagenom3_FD_187292 | JGI IMG/M metagenome (GOLD analysis project Ga0209121, IMG submission 187292) | Oil polluted marine microbial communities from Coal Oil Point, Santa Barbara, California, USA - Sample 3 (SPAdes) (version 2) | ecosystem: Environmental > Aquatic > Marine > Oil seeps ...
TCAAAAAACATATTGCCAAGAATGGCCCCCTCCAGCACGCGAGTGATTCTTCTACGCTGAGCGTAGGGTTCCATATTATCGGCAGTGCCAAACAGCACCTCGATGTCGGCCCGTTCAAACTGCTCAATGGAAAGGATGTGTGCACCGGTAAAATTCACGCTATGGCTTGTCCTGTGTAAAGGTTTTATAGAGACTTGTGATCATTCAGTGTAGCGCTACGCTTTTGCCAGCTCGACAACCAGGTGTTTGCCCCAGGCCCGTAGCGCCTTGAGTACAGCAACCTTTTCCGGCTCAAGCTGGGGCGTTTTTTCGAGCTTGTCGAGTTCTTCAAAATAAGTAGCCATGCTTAAATAGCCATCCGCACCATCAATCAAACGGCTTTGTTTTAGCTGCTGCCAGGCCTTGCGCTCGACACTCGTCAGCGTGCTATTGGCATAGCGTGCGCGATAGTTAAACAGCAGGCCATTATAGCGCTCATCGCGGAACAGCAGTGACTCATCACCGAGAGTTTCAACGGGTGTATTACGAACATTAGCCAGCAGGGCTTTGTCATCATTGGGTAAAAAGCCCTGATACAAAGCCTGCTCCGGATCTTCTATCTCGGGATAATCGGGTGCCGTAAAAACGGCGGCAATTTTGTCGCCCAAATCAGCCGCGCAAAGTGTCTGCCAGTGTTTATAACAGCGATCGAGGTCAATACCCAAACGCTGTGCCGCAGACTGGTCGAGTAATTTTGGCGTGGCGATGACCGGGCAACGGTTGAGGTGAATACCTTTTAGCGCCATACGCTCGACACCCTCGGGCAGATCGGCAGTCGCGGTAAACAGTCGTTTGCGAATCTGCCCGGCATTAAGTGTTAGCAGCGGCTCGGGATCGGCCATCAGGTTCACGGCAATCACCGCGTTTTTATTGCTCGGATGCTGGGCCAGGGGCATCATCATTGCCGAATAGCCGTTTTCACGGGGCAGGCGTGACGATACGTGAAAGAAAGGTCTGCGCGATGCCATGTCCACCAGGCTAGCTGCCTTATGTTTAAGGCGATGACTGTAGACATAATCGTAAAGGCGCGGTTGCTTTTCTTTTACCAGTCGCGCCATCGCAATGGTCGCCGTAACATCAGACAGCGCATCGTGTGCGGCGGCGTGCTCAATATTGTTGGCGGCGGTCAACTCTTCAAGCCGAAAGCTGGGCGCGCCATCGGGCTTATCCGGCCAGACAATACCCTCGGGGCGCAGGGCGCGGGTCAGGCGTAGCATATCAATAATGTCCCAGCGAGAATTACCCTGCTTCCACTCTCGCTCATAGGGGTCATAAAAGTTGCGATATAAAGCGAAACGGGTGACTTCGTCGTCGAAACGCAGGCTATTGTAGCCAACGCCGCAGGTGCCAGGCATGGCCAATTCGCGCTGTATCGCGGCGATAAACTGCGGTTCGGGAACACCTTCATCACGGGCTTTTTGCGGCGTAATGCCCGTAATCAAGCAAGCCTGAGGATGGGGCAGGCAGTCATTGGCAAGCTGACAATATTGCACCAGCGGCTCACCGATAATATTGAGGTCTTCGTCAGTACGCAGCCCTGCGAATTGCACCGGCCGGTCGCGCGCGGGATCAACGCCAGTGGTTTCGTAGTCGTGCCAATAGAGTGTTGGTTTCATTTTCCAAGGGCCTTATCGCCAATTTTTTATTACTAACAAGCCCAGTGGAGCAGGCTCACGAATACCCTCTAAGGGAAAGTACATTAGCATAACTACAAACTACACATGAAAAATGACGGGCAAAAAAAATAGCGCCCTGAGGCGCTACTTTCAATAAGCGAACAAACTTAGTCGCCAAACACTTCCGAATAGGAGAGCTCACCAACAACACGGCGGTTATGTGCGCGCCCTTCTTTGGTGGCGTTGTCAGCAATAGGTCGCGCTTCGCCATAACCCACTGTCGAGACGCGCTCGGGGTCAAGGCCATACATTTCAGCCAGCTTGGCTTCAACCGCAATTACACGTCGCTCAGAAAGACCCTGGTTATACTCATCGGAACCAACAGAGTCAGTATGACCCTCCAGCACCAGATCAATATCTTCATGGGCCTTCATGGCATTGGCAATGGCTTCCAGCTCGTCACCGTAGATTGCGCGAACAACAGCCTTGTCAAATTCAAACTCAACATTCAGGCGCACGGTAATGGTGCGAACTTCAGGCTCAGGAGCCGGTGGTGGTGGGGGCGGCGGTGCAACAGGCTCAGGTGTCGGTTCAGCTACAGCCACAGGTTTGGGAGGATTGAAGTAGTAGTTCAAGGCAAAGTTTAATGCCAGGTCGTCAACACCGTCCTGAGAATCACTGACTTTATGAAGCGCGCGTATATCGGAGCGAAATTCCCATTGAGAATCGAGCATTTTCGACAAACCCATACCCAGAGAGACTTGTTCAGTGTATTCCTGATTCACTTCACTGTAGGTAAAGTCAGTATCGCTCAGGTCATAGTATGAATAACCAGCAACAATGAAGGGTCTCCAGCCTTTTGTGCCTTCATTTAGATAATAAAGGCCATCGAGCTTGATCGTATCAAGGGCGTTACCACCAATTTCCTGGCCGTAACCCGCTTCCAGAGCCCAGCTATCGGAAAAACGATAACCCAGGTTCAAACCACCAACGTAAACTTCTTCGCCACCACCAACAAAACGCTCACTGTCAAGGTAATACCCCGTCAACGAACCACCCAAATACAAGCCCTCGCTTGCACTAACATTACTCGTCATTGTCGAAGCCAGTAAAACAGCTCCCGCCATCCCTATCGTATTCAACTTACCCATTACAACTCCCTCATGTCTTAAATAATATTCAACAATGCAAACAAACCCTGAAGACCTGGATCACAGATCAAGACATTACTATGCCTTAAACTAGAATCAACTAGCATTATAAGCCAAAAATAATTAATTTGCCTTATGATATATCAATCGCACGCTGCTCAATAATGCCCTGCCACTGAGCTGGCCCACTGCGATGCACTGAATCACCTTTACTATCAACCGCAACAGTGACGGGCATATCGACCACTTCAAATTCATAGATGGCCTCCATACCCAGTTCGGGGAATGCGACAACTTTTGCTGCAGTAATCGCCTTCGACACAAGATAGGCGGCCCCACCAACGGCCATTAAATAGACGGCTTTATTATCCCGTATAGCGTCGATGGCAAGACCACCGCGCTCGGCTTTACCAACCATGCCAATAAGCCCTGTTTCTTCGAGCATGGTGCGGGTGAACTTATCCATTCGCGTCGCCGTAGTCGGGCCAGCTGGGCCAACCACTTCGTCATCCACCGGGTCAACCGGACCCACGTAGTAAATAAAGCGATTGGTAAAGTCGACCGGCAAGGTTTCACCATTAGCAAGCATATCGGTAATTTTTTTGTGGGCGGCATCGCGGCCTGTTAACAACTTGCCCGAGAGCAATACGGTCTCGCCACTTTGCCATTCCTGAATCGATTCGGGTGTTAGCTCGTCAAGGTTAACGCGACGCACGCTGTCGCCGACCTCCCAGGAAATATCTGGCCAGTCATCAAGATTAGGCGGTGTCAATTCTGCTGGCCCGCTACCATCTAGGGTGAAATGGGTATGTCGTGTGGCCGCACAGTTGGGGATCATAGCGACGGCTTTGTTAGCCGCGTGAGTCGGATAATCCTTTACTTTGACGTCGAGCACTGTGGTCAAGCCACCCAGGCCCTGAGCGCCAATACCTAACGCATTCACTTTCTTCATCAATTCCAGGCGCAGCTCTTCGCTACGGGTTTGTGCGCCGCGCGCTTCCAGCTCATGAATATCAATCGGGTCGAGCAGCACTTCTTTCGCCAATAGCATGGCCTTTTCGGCGGTGCCGCCAATACCAATACCCAACATGCCCGGCGGACACCAGCCCGCACCCATCTTTGGCACTTGCTCAAGCACCCAATCGACAACGGAGTCAGAAGGGTTGAGCATGGCAAACTTGGCCTTGGCCTCTGAACCACCGCCTTTGGCCGCGACATACACCTCAACCTTGTCACCGGCGACAATTTCGTAGTGAATAACAGCCGGCGTATTGTCACCGGTATTTTTGCGAGCTCCGTCCGGGTCTTCAAGAATAGAGGCACGCAAAATATTATCGGGATACATATAGGCCTGGCGCACGCCCTCATTGACCATATCCGTAACATTCATTTCACTCTGCCAGTGCACATTCATGCCGACTTTAAGGAAGACGGTCACAATGCCTGTGTCCTGACAAATTGGCCGATGGCCCATGGCACACATGCGGGAGTTGACCAGTATTTGCGCCATCGCATCTTTCGCTGCCTGTGACTCTTCTCGCTGGTAAGCCTCATCAACCGCCTTGATAAAGTCGACTGGGTGGTAATAAGAAATAAACTGCAGCGCATCGGCCACACCTTGAATTAAATCTTGCTGGCGAATGACGGTCATAACACCTCTCTCATTTATTCAATTAAATAGTCACTAAGGGCAACAGGCTAAGGTGCTGTCGTACCAGGATGTAAGCGGCTAAATTTTTCATTGGTTTGCCGTCTAAAGGCATCTATAGATTTCACCGCTTGCTCAAACTCTGTTAGACGCAGACTTTGCCTCTGGCGGTTTTTCTCAATCAGCTTTTGCAGACTAGCGGCTTCACTATCGACAGTCTTAAGTTTGCTTTCAAGGCTAGTTAACTGGCGGTGAAAATCATCCGTTTGTGCACTGGCTACCAATGAGGCACTGCTCACCTTTTTCACATCAGCCTGCACAGTTTTCAAGCGCGTTTGTACACTGCTCAAGTCGGCCCGCAAAGAGGCCAGCGCCTGCTGTGTCTTTTTCAGCCCCTTTGTAGTTTCACCATCGGTAAGCTGCAGAGCTTTGATGGCCTTCTTATTGCGGTCATTAGTAACGCCCCAAAGTTTTTTAATCTCCGACCAGTGCGTTGCCAACGTTTCCTCCTGCTTGCTGAGCTTAATCAGCAGGACCGCACCCGACTGGGCAACCGACTCATCACTGGATTCCAAACGTCCGCCAAGGTCTTCGAAGCGCTGCAGCAAGTACTGCTGGGACTGACTCTGGCGCCAGGAAAAAACCGACAGAGCAGCCAGGCAAACGCTCAAGAGCCCAACAATAAAACAAAGTACGATAAAACCTAGCTTTTTCGGTGCCACAGCGGGTTGGGAGCTGGTGGGCCGTGGCTTTTTTTTCTGTTCGATTAAGTCAGCCTGTAGAGGAGCTGATTCATCGCGCTGGGCAATAAAGGGCTCTCGGCGACTCGGCTTATCTTTTGTCATTCTTAATCACTGTATTTGCAGGTGGTGAAACAGACAGAATTATACACTTTTGTCGAACTGGCCCCATAAAAAAACCGGCCAACAAGGGCCGGTTTTTTTATGCCTTTATGGCTCAGACATATTGAAAAATCAAAGCCATGACGACAGTCAGACCCAGGCTAGAATGAATCACGCCTTTCACGGTTGTCATTGGTCCCTGCTTACCAACAATGGCATTCAGCTCAAGTGCTGCAATTAAAGCCAGCACGACATACAAGGCTATACCACCGCCATTGACGCTGAGCAAGCTGTCTGCACCGTAGCCAATATGCGGAGAAGCCAGCATGCAGTAAGCCATGGGGGCAGAAAACAAAGTATTAGTACGCGAAGCCAACAGCGCTTTACCCGCTGCAGTAGGGCCATCACCTTCAACCATGCCCAGAGCAATCTTCTGGTTTGGCCAGATAATCAACCAGACATTGAGGAACATCAACGTACCGAACAGAGCACCAGCAACGATGTATTGATTCATCACGCCCTGCTTTTGCACACCCATCAACAAAAATACGCCGGTGATAAAGGTAAACATAGCACCCCAACGGAACCACCACAGCGCACTCGGCGCCAGCTTGGCTTTTGCATCGGACAAAGCTTCGGGTGTCGCCTGTTTAAAATAGCCGCCCTGAATGAAATTAAAATAGTACAGTAGACCTATCCAGGTGATACCGAAGAGCAAATGCCCCCAGCGAAAAAGAAAGTTAATAAATTCCATCGTTGAAAGATTTTCCATCACTGTAACCTCTGTCTTGTTGTTTTTTTCTATTATCACTTATCTCGTATATTTTTTACCCAGCCTAGCATAATTCTCAATCGAGACGAGCATAGCCAAGTACTAAAAAGTGCTTATCGACTCAGACAGAGAACGTATAACACGCCCTCATTACAAAGCCATTTCTATTGTAATATATAGTATCTGGTAGCGCTCCTCAAAGGCGATTATGCAAAATTGGCAGCGACAAAATCCCAGTTCACCAAAGTCCAAAACGACTCAATATATTTTGGCCGGGCATTGCGAAAATCGATGTAATAAGCATGCTCCCAAACATCACAGGTAAGGAGTGGCGTTTGTCCCGCTGTTAGAGGGCAGCCGGCATTACTGGTATTAACAATCTCAAGATTACCATCGGTGTTTTTTACCAGCCAGGTCCAGCCTGAACCAAAGTTCGTTGCCGCTGAAGTTGCAAAGTCTGATTTAAATTTTTCAAAAGAGCCAAAGGCAGAATCAATAGCTGCGGCCAAACCACCTGTAACAGCATCCGCCCCATTAGGTGTTAAACCATTCCAATAAAAGGTGTGATTCCAAATTTGTGCCGCATTATTGAAAATACCGCCACTTGATTTGGTAATAATTTCTTCCAGTGACAAGTCCTCAAATTCGGTACCAGGCACCAGATTGTTTAAATTATTGACATAGGTTTGATGATGCTTGCCATAATGAAACTCTATCGTTTCAGCAGAAATGGCGGGAGCCAACGCATCATTAGCATAGGGTAATGCGGGTAATTCAAAAGCCATGGTAAATCTCCTAATAAAAACAGCTAAATAGCCGAGTGTATAAGTTGGCTATTTTATTTAGATAACAGGCTCTCTACAAGAACAAGCCATACAAGGGAGGTTAATATTATGATCAACAACCTCTCTATTAATCAAGCCAATTAACCCGCTCTGAGAAAGCCACCAGCATAAAAAACCCCGCAAAAGCGAGGTTTTTTATGCTGGTAGGGAATAGGCTTACATCATACCGCCCATGCCACCCATACCGCCCATGCCACCACCCATACCGCCCATGCCACCCATATCGGGCATAGCAGGCATGCCGCCGGCATCATCACCAGCTGCATCGGTGATCATGGCTTCGGTAGTAATCATCAAGCCAGCAATAGAGGCCGCGCCCTGCAGAGCAGTACGCGTCACTTTTGCCGGATCAAGAATACCCATGGCTATCATGTCGCCGTATTCGCCATTTGATGCATTGTAGCCATTGCTACCTTCCTGGTTCTTAACCTTATCGAGAACAACCGAGCCTTCTTCACCAGCGTTTTCAACGATCTGGCGCAGTGGTGCTTCCATGGCGCGACGCGCAATGCGAATACCAACCGTTTGCTCGTTATTGTCGCCTTGCAGACCTTCGATAGCTGCCTGTGCGCGAACCAGTGCAACACCGCCACCCGCCACAACACCTTCTTCAACGGCAGCACGAGTTGAGTGCAGAGCATCTTCAACGCGGGCTTTCTTCTCTTTCATTTCAACTTCAGTGGCTGCACCAACCTTGATCACGGCAACACCACCGGCCAACTTGGCCAGACGCTCTTGCAGTTTTTCACGATCGTAGTCAGAGGAAGTATCGTCGATTTCAGCACGGATCTGGTTAACGCGACCCTTGATGTCATCCATAGTGCCAGCACCGTCAACAATAACGGTGTTCTCTTTAGTCAAGCTAACGCGCTTGGCCTGGCCCAAATGCTCAACAGTAGCGGCTTCAAGATCGAGGCCCACTTCTTCAGAGATCACAGTAGCGCCAGTCAGAATAGCGATATCCTGTAGCATGGCTTTACGACGATCGCCGAAACCAGGTGCTTTACAGGCAGCAACTTTAACGATGCCGCGTAGGTTGTTAACAACCAGAGTGGCCAGCGCTTCGCCGTCAACGTCTTCAGCAATAATCAACAGCGGCTTACCCGACTTGGCAACGCCTTCGAGCAGACCGAGCAGCTCACGAATGTTGGAGATCTTCTTGTCGGCAACCAGAATGTAAGGTGCTTCTAACTCAGCACTCATGCTTTCCTGGTTGTTGATGAAGTAAGGCGAGAGGTAACCACGGTCAAACTGCATACCTTCAACCAGGTCGAGTTCATTTTCGAGGCCGGAACCTTCTTCAACAGTGATAACACCTTCTTTACCAACCTTATCCATGGCTTCAGCGATGATTGCGCCGACCTGGGTATCACTGTTGGCAGAGATAGTACCAACCTGGGCAATTTCTTTATTGTCGGTGCATGGCTTTGAGAAACCGCCGATGGCGTCAACAGCAGCAACAACCGCCTGATCGATACCGCGTTTCAGGTCCATTGGGTTCATGCCGGCAGCAACAGCTTTCAGGCCTTCGCTGACGATGGCCTGAGCCAGTACAGTAGCCGTAGTAGTACCGTCACCCGCTTCGTCTGAAGACTTGCTGGCCACTTCTTTGAGCATTTGCGCGCCCATGTTTTCAAACTTGTCAGTCAGCTCGATTTCTTTGGCAACCGAAACACCATCTTTAGTAACGGTGGGTGCGCCAAAGGCTTTATCGAGGACTACGTTTCGGCCTTTCGGTCCGAGGGTAACTTTAACGGCATCTGCCAGAACGTTAACACCTGCTAACATTCTCTGGCGAGCGCTGTCGCCGAATTTCACGTCTTTTCCAGCCATGACTTCTTTCCTTTAATCTAAATCTTAATGTCTAATGGAATACCAACGAAACGGTATCAGTATCAGTCTTCAAGTACGCCGAAGATTTCAGCCTCGCTCATAATAATGAGTTCATCGTCGCCAACTTTAATGGTGTTGTTATTACCGGGGAAACCACCGAAAACAACTTTATCGCCAACCTTGACGCTGAGCGGGCTAATCTCACCACTATTCAACAAGCGACCGTGACCAACGGCAATAACTTCGCCCTCATTTGACTTTTCTTTTGCAGAACCCGGCAGCAAAATACCGCCAGCAGTTGTTTCTTCTTCTTCGTTGCGGCGCACGACAACACGGTCGTGCAAGGGACGAATTTTCATCTAACTCCACCTCTTATATTGCATTAAGTAACTGTGTTCGATCCCCTAAAGACCGAAGCTGCCAAGTATCTGGAGGCAGCAAAATAGAAATCAAGGGCTAAACCATAAATTTATCAATTTCGCTCGACGCCAGTAATCCATTATTCAACAGGGGCGCTATCAAGGTTCATCTTCACGTCGCCCATCGACGCGTTTCTCTCGCTCAGGCCACCCATCTTCTCGCCGTTCTCCCTCACGCCAAAACTCACCCTCAAGCGTATTGTGACTTTTGTCTTCACGATAGACAGCGCCACCCACGACACCGCCTTGAAATACATTCAACCGCCCGACAAGACGGTTCACCAGCCACCGGCGCAGCACCGGGGTCAAACCGGCAAAGCCGATGGCATCGGTGAAAAAACCGGGGGTCAGTAACAGCGCACCGGAAACTGCCAGCACGATGCCCTCGAGCATCTCCTGAGCAGGCAGCTCACCGCTCTCCATGCGCTGGTTCACACGCAGCAAGGTGCTCAAACCCTGACGCCGTAGCATGGCAAGGCCTATCATTGCGGTCAGTAGCACGGCGGCAATAGTTGGCACCGCGCCAATAAAGCCACCCACTTGAATGAGCAACCACATTTCAACGATGGGCACGATAATAAAAATGAGTAAGAGAAAACGCACGACGACTCCAGCAATTGAATCTTGTTAGTAGACCATTGGGTTTAAGGGCTCAAATTCAAGCACTGCCAGCGAGCAAATAAAACTCGCTGGCACGCTAGTCGCCAAGCCCCTATTTGTTTTAAGGTAGCGCCTGAATCGTTTTCAGGCACACCATGACCAGCCAGTCTCTGCGCGACATACTCTTTAACCGACGCATGTTAATTTGTATTTTCACCGGCTTTGCCTCGGGTCTGCCACTCTATATTTTGATTTCACTGGTGCCCGCCTGGCTGCGCACAGAGGGGGTTGGCCTGAAAGAAATCGGCCTCTTCACCTTAATCGGCCTCCCTTATACCTGGAAGTTTTTCTGGTCGCCAGTACTCGAACGCTACCCCCTACCCCTACTCGGCCGCCGCCGGGGCTGGATGCTGCTCACTCAGCTCGGCCTACTCTTCAGTATCGCCGCCCTGCCACAATTTGACACCG
>Ga0209121_10006509_pt1 | contig 10233 bp, 12 predicted proteins | sample Cruoilmetagenom3_FD_187292 | JGI IMG/M metagenome (GOLD analysis project Ga0209121, IMG submission 187292) | Oil polluted marine microbial communities from Coal Oil Point, Santa Barbara, California, USA - Sample 3 (SPAdes) (version 2) | ecosystem: Environmental > Aquatic > Marine > Oil seeps ...
GGTCTGGACGCGGGCGACCGCTTCGAGTCCACAGTGACTTTGGCCTGGCAGCCTTCTGCTGGTGGTATTGCGCACACCGAATCAGGCAAGGTCTGGAAGGCCGCAGAATAAGCTTAGCTTGTTCTAAGGCCCTTCCTTTCTTTTTTTCTTTTTTCCTTCTTTTCCTCCTCCCCAACCTTTTATTTATCCTCCTGTTATTACTATATGCGCATGATGGGACGCAAGGGCCAGTCGGCCATGGAGTACATCACCACCTACGGGTGGGCGATACTCGTAGTCACAATAATAGGCATCGTGCTCTGGCAGATGGGTGTGTTCGACTTCGGCAGCAGGGTCACACCCACCTACTCGGGCTTCAGCGTCCTCACGCCCTCCGACTGGGCGATGGTCAAGGCGGGCGCTGTCTGCACCTTCTCCGTCGAGCTCACCAACGGTGCCGGGGAGGCGCTGAACCAGACGCGGCTATCAACGGGCGAGGTGTGCAACGTCGGCGGTGGGCCTGCCGGACCCGGGTTCGTCGCCGCTGGCCAGAAGACCGTCTGCACGAAGGTCATGACCGGTTGCGGAGACGCGGGCCATAGCTACGAGGAGATGCTCGTGGTCGAGTACGTCAGGTCGTCCGACGACCAGGCCTTCCAATCGGCGGGGGTCATCTGGGGCAACATCGAGGGCGCGTAGGCTCTCGCGGCACCGTTTTATAGCATACTCCTTGGGAGACGAATTCTAATTAAACATTTCGCTTCGCTCTACGACAATAAGACGGTTCCAGCCCCCGGTTCAAGCAATTTTGTCGTTGTCCAGTCTGCGAACTATTACGGATTTGTAGTACCTAAAAATCTCTATTTTCTTAAGCTAAGTAATTATATCTTGTAGTACCTAAAGCTTTTTATACTTTAACCTTCTAAATTAACATGGCTCACATAGTCAGAAAGGAGATCCACGGAAGGAATTATCTCTACCTGTATGAATCCTATCGCGAGGGGGGCAAGGTTAGAAAGAGGTTCCTGAGGTATATAGGCCCTGAGAGTGTAGTACCCAACTTCGCTTAAGAAAATTGTAGTACCTAAATTTAGGTACTACAAAGGACCAAAACACAACTGCGCGCAGAACCAGTTTTCCTTAAACAGGGCTACACTACATCGAGTTGGATTAACATAGGGATCGTCCAACATCTCAATTTTGCGCTAAGCAAAATCAAGTGCTTTGACCAAAAATCACTAGCCGGAGCGGCTAGTGATCCAATCCCATATAATTCCTTCCCCCTATTCTTTGACATTTGGTAGAATTCCTTAATTTCATCCAATCCCGAAGTGCTATGCTGCGCGCAGCCATCCATTCCCAGTTTTGAGTTCTCAGCTCTATAGGACTCAAGAATCGCCTTGTACATATCCTGCGCGCCGAGATGGATGTAAACCTGCTGCATATCACTTGCCCAGCAAGTAACTAAATGATTTAAGTCCTTTGAGCCATTATATCATACAGGATGCCCCCAAGAGCAAGGCGCAGGAGCCCGACACATTCCGAGTGGCTGAAGCTGCTTGAGAGCATCACCCCAAAGGCCAAAGAATCTGGTATGTGCGCACAGTTCGTGAGGGAGGCGGCCGACCACCTCTACGGCATGCGTTACAATCGGGGCCATGCTTGGTAGATGGCAGAGAGGAACCACAGCGTCTGGAGGAGGACAAGCAACAAGCCCAGGCCAGAGCTCCGGCCCGGCCAGCTCCTTGGTATATACTTTCCCGACAGCGCGGAAGAGCCCGATGGTGGGGATTACACCCACATGGCCCTCTACACCGGCAATGGGACGATAGCCCACAACTTCCTGGGGACAATCCTCCATGAGAAGCTGGGCGACTTCATCCGTCGCTCGGGGTGTAATCTGAGGGAGGTCATAGCGCTGAAAGAAGAGAGAAAGAAGGCTAACGGAGGTAAAAGCGCCAAGCGTTAATCATATGGGCTTTACTTAGCACGCTCCCCGAACTCCCCCTCAACTATCCTGAGCGCACCATCGCAGTACCCTGCTCTCTTCCTGACCTGTGCCTTGCCGCCGCGCGGGAGCCTATACCCTGGCTTCCCCGCAAGCTGCTCCCTGGCAAGCCCCCTGGCCCTCGCATAGTAATACTGCGAAAGCACCAGGAACTCCTCGTTCTTCTCCGGCGCGCTTCGGTAGAGCTCGAAAGCAGCATCTGCCATCCGCTGGTTGAACATGTAGCTCTTCGAGGTGAAGGCGTCGTGGCCCTTGGGGAAGTCTTTGAAGCGCTTCCTGGCATGAGCCCTCACGCTCCACGCCTCGCCCTCATACCGCCTGATGCTCTGGTCATTCGCCTTCTCCACATTGGGCGCGGGGGCCGTTGAGGCCTTTATCTCATGCTCTGCCGCAGGCTCTTCGGCCTCAGCGGGCGCCCTTCCCGGCTTGCCGCCCTCGTGCAGCCTCCTGTAAGCCACCACCTTGTATGGGTAAGCGGGCGATTCGCGTATGTAATAGGGCCCCTTCATCACGGGCTTCTGCCACCTCTTCCAGTCCTTGGCATACTGCGTCGTCACATAGTGGAAGAGCCCCTCGCCGCCGTGCCTTGCATGCCTGTCGACATCAGCCCTCACACTCTTCTCCTTGCCCATGACCTCCATCGCCCTTACCATGTGCGCCTCACCCGAGTTGAAGGCGTTGATGACCGCGAGGTGCAGCAGTTGGTCGTCCCGGAGGTTGTACCTTCTTTTGAGCGCTAGATAGTGCGGGTCCTTGGACAGCCTGCCGTAGATGCCCTCGAAGTATCTCACTGCCGCTTCAGTGGCCTTTTCCGGGTCCCTCCTGTGGTCGAATCCCTTGCCGACGAGGCCGTACCTCTTGCCAGTCCCCGGCATGAACTGCCACATCCCGACAGCGCCCGCCTTGCTCCTGGCCCCTGTCCTGAAGGCAGACTCCACGAACGGGACGTAGGGGAGTGTCTCCCTCAAATACTGGGGCAGCACCCTCGACTTGGCGAAAGCCTGTTTGGCGTGCTCCAGCCTGCTGACCCCCCTTCCCGGCGCGATCTCGCTGGAGGCCAGCCTCAGTGCCGCGTTGTAATGCGGCTTGTGCCGGCCCATGGCCTGCGAGACGCGCTGCTGGAAGCCCGGGCTCACCGCGACCCTGGCCTGGGGCTTTGCTGTCACCCCTCCAAAGGCCCTGACCCCTTTTGACACTGCCCTGACCCCAATTGCGGCCGCCGCCGCCCGGAGGAAGCCTCTCCTGGTAGTCCCCTTTCCCTTGGGAGCCATCTTTGTTGCTTACGTTTAGGGCTGAATGGTTAAATATTCTAGGTTGGAAAATCCACAGGCGGATTGAAAGTAAGGTGCGGCCGCCGGGACGGCAAGGTGGACACACCCTCTGGGCACATGACCTTGTCGGTAGCGGCCAGCACGAGCTACCCCCGGAAAAAAGAGGTGCGGCCGCCGGGATGTCGAGAAGATATTTTCCTTAGATTCGCTTCTTGACATAAGGCGGTCCGCATGAGCTAACTATAGAACACGGAAATGCGGCCGCCGGGATTCGGACCCGGGTTCCAAGCTTGGAAGGCTTGAGTGATACCAGACTACACCACGGCCGCAAAGCGGTTAGTTAGAAATTTTATAATAAAAAACCTAGTCACAGCTCCTGCAGAGCTTCCTGAAGTAGCTTTCTATCCACCCGAAGGAGAACGCTGCCGTGGCCGCCAACGAAAAAGAAGTCCACGAAGTTCAACATGGTGGTGAACAACATTGCCACTATCACCGGCCACGCTAGCTTCAGCAGCCCCTTCCTGAGATCCGACATCAAATCGTTTACGCGTTCCATGAGGGGGTTATTTTAATCTAGCGAAACAAAAACAAGAGTTTGATGACCGTATACCAGCCGTCGGACGACAGCTACATGATGCTGGAGGCGCTGAAAGGTAGCGGTGTCAAGCCAGGAGATCGCGTCCTCGACATGGGAACGGGCTCGGGAATCCTTGCCATAGCCGCGGAGAAGAGGGGTTGTAGTGTAACCGCCGTGGACATAAACCCGGAGGCGATAAAGGCCGCGAAGGAGGCCGCAAAGAAGGAGGGCGCCCGCATCCGCTTTGCCGTCTCCGACCTCTTCGAGAGCGTTAAGGGCAGCTATGACCTAATACTATTCAATGCCCCTTACGTCGGGACAGAGAGGGCCGAGACCAAGGACATGGAATCCGCCGCGTGGGACGGCGGCTTCGACGGGCTGCAGGTGATATACCGGTTTCTCTCCATGGTCAAGCGCTTTCTGAAGCCCAGGGGCCAGATAATGATGACGACCTCCTCGATGGACGACGTCATACCCAAGTTTCCTGGCTTCGACTCAAGGCCGCTGGCCAAGAAGTCATTCTTCTTCGAGCGGCTTTGGGTGATGGAGCTTCAGCCGAGGAACGCCTCCTTGTAGTCGTTGTAGGCCAGGATGTACTCAGCGTGGGGCCAGATGAGCGGTACCACCACGTAAGCCAGGCCCTCCTTCCACATGGGGTGTTTTTTTATCCCCCTGCGCATCACAATCTTGTCGTCGCGCATGATGTGGGCGTTGGTGTACTCCTCCTCCCACAGCCTGAACCGCTCGCAGGTGGAGATATGTTCGGGGAGCAGATAATCATATGCTTTGTCCACCACCCACCTCAGATACATGTCAGCCATCCACTTCATCCCCGTCTTGGAGTAGTGGCGCGACAGCATGGCCGTGAAGTGGCACCATGGCCCGTACCCGCCGTTGTTGCGCCCCCAAGTCTCCGGATAGCGGTTCAGCCCGCCCAGCTCCAGGTCCCACAGCTCCTTGTGTATCCGCTCGACGGTCAGCCTGACCTTCTTGTCGCTGTCTGGGAAGATGTTGAAGTAAGCTGGCGAATAAAGCACAGCGTCCACGTCCGTCACGACAGACGAGTAGGGGTCGTAGCCTAGCGGGTTGCTGTGTTTGTCCTTGATGCGTATGTTCTTTATGAACGACCGCCTCCGCGGGCTCCACAGGGCCCTCCCTATGCTCCCCCTTATCCTCTTCGCTGCCCTGGTTATGTCCACTGAATTCTCCCCCCTCTTCTTGGCCAGCTTGGCGACCTCCATCAACCCGCCGCAGCAGGCGCAGTTGGCATATATCTCGAAGCCCTGCTCGTAGGCAGGGTACTCATGGATGCTGTTGATGGTGTGGACCAACCCCACCTCGTCATTCATGTTCTGCATTATAAACTTGGCGCCCCTCATTATGTGCTCCCAGTACTCATCTAAAATGGACTCATCCCCCGTCTTCTTACAGTAGTCGCCCAGCGCGAAAAGAACTAATCCATTCCCGTCTATCTGCAGCTCCTTGTACGAGCGGTCGTTGCCGTCCACGTCGTACCTCTGCGCGAACTCGCCGCTGGGCTTCTGGTACTTCAGCATGAACTCCAGCCCCTTCTTGGCGACGTCCAGCAGGCCGGCGCTGGTCGCTCCCATGATGTCTATGGAGTGGTCGCGGGCGTAGACGTAAGGGTAGCGCGTCCCTGGCGGGGAGGCATAGAACCCACCACCCTCATGCTGGTTCTTCTTCAGTATCTCTATGCTGTTGTCATAGAGCTTTCGGGCTTCCTTCAGGTTCATTATACATAAAGGTTGACGCAGTCGAACTTCTTCAGCAGGGCTTCGATGTCCTTGGGCTTCCGCCCCACCTTCTTAATCGCTTCCTTGTTGATGTTCTTATCCCCGGTCAGCTTGTACTTAGCGCCCAGGTGCAGCAGGTCCGACTTGCCGGAGAGCTTCCCCCTCCGCTTCCTGTAGGCGTGGCACATCGAGCAGCAGACGTTGACTGCCGCGGGTCCTTTAGGTCCACTATCCCTGACCTTGACGTATTCCAATATCTCCTCGTGGCCCTCTGGGCAGTAGCCCATTTCCTCAAGGAACTCGTCCAGCTTGGGCGCGAACAGGCATATGCGGAAGCAGCACAATCCGTCCACATCCTCGCCCATTATCCCAGGCCCCTCGAACTCTGCGAGCTGCTCGCCGATCTTGCGCATCCATTCGTCCGTGACCTCAGGACCCATCTTCTTCTCCATCTCGTGGACGCCGGCCAAGAAGGCCTTCGTCATAGTGCGTCTTCTGAGCATTTTGGATTAAAGTAATGGCTGGAAGTATAAAAACAGTATTTATAATCCGACTGTCTAGTAAGGGGGGATGGACGTTTACGAGGAGTCTTTGAAGCTGCATGAGACCCACAAGGGGAAGCTGGAGGTTCGCTCAAAAGTGCCGCTCAAGACTAGGCATGACCTCAGCTTGGTGTACACCCCAGGCGTTGCCGAGGTCTGCAGGCGCATAGCCAAGGACAAGAGTCTCGCCTACAAGTATACTATCAAGTCTAATACCGTGGCCATCGTCACGGACGGCTCCGCTGTCTTGGGTCTGGGGAACATAGGCGGGCAGGCTGCCCTTCCCGTCATGGAGGGCAAAGCCCTACTCTTCAAGGAGTTCGCCGGCATAGATGCATTCCCCCTATGCTTTGAAGAATATCATGTCGACTTCATAGACGATATCAAGAATATCGCGCCCACATTCGGCGGGATAAATCTAGAGGACATAGCCGCACCCAAGTGCTTCGAATTGGAGGAGGCGCTTCAGGACATCGGGATACCCGTTATGCACGACGACCAGCACGGCACGGCGATAGTCGTTCTTGCCGCCATAATCAACGCGTGCAAGGTTACGGGAAGAGAGCTAGAGGAACTGAACGTGGTCATAAGCGGGGCTGGTGCCGCAGGCTACGCAATAATGAAGATACTGCACTGCCTGGGCATAGACAAGAACATCTGCACCCAGGTAAAAGAGACGATAGTCTGCGACAGAAAGGGCATAATCAGCCGCAACAGGCCGGGCATTCTCAAGAACAAGTATAAGTACATAATCTCCCAGGAGACTAACCATGAAAAAAGAACAGGCTCCCTGGCAGATGCAATGAAGGATGCTGATGTTTTCATAGGCGTTTCAGCCCCCAACATCGTCACAGGGGCGATGGTGAAGAGCATGAGCGACCGCCCTATAGTATTCGCCCTCGCGAATCCCGTCCCGGAGATACTGCCTGAGGAGGCCAAGGCTGCTGGCGCCGCGGTAGTCGGCACTGGCAGGTCAGATTTCCCCAACCAGATAAACAATGTCCTTGCCTTCCCCGGGGTATTCAGGGGCGCATTGGATGCGCGCGCGACGAAGATAACCGAAGAGATGAAGATAGCGGCCGCCTACGCGCTGGCCGGTTATGTAAAGAATCCCGCCTTGGATAGGGTGCTGCCAGACCCTCTTGACAGAAAAGTGGCTAAGGCTGTCGGAGAAGCCGTCAAGAAAGCGGCGATAGAATGCGGCTGCGCGAGACCCCAGAATTAACCAAATAGGAGCCTCAGGATTTCATCGTTCCAACCTTCTGGTCCGGGTGCATTGGCTTTTATCAAACGGGGCGCATCCACGCGCGCGTCATAGCCTCCATCCTTCTTCTGCACGAGTATCGGGATGTCCACTACCCGTAGCATCGGCAGGTCGTTCAGCGAGTCGCCCAGCCCCACAGTCCTAACGGCCCCTAGTTTCCTCTCGAACAGCCTGACCAGGATCTTGACAGCTTTGCCCTTGTCGTTCTCGCCCATGATGTGCCAGTAGCGACCGCCCCTTGTCCAGTTCAGACCAGCCTTCCCGATTGCCTTCCTCAGGCCATCCTCGTCGCCGCTGAACTTGAACGCCTCGTCGTATTCCCGCTCCTTCGCCATGCGTGCCTCTCCCATAGAAAGCCCGGTGTCCTCGGCGACCTCTTCCGCAGACATGTCGCCGAAGCCGATGATGTCGCCGAAGCTGCGCATATCATCCAGCGCGCGCCTTATGTCTTTATAGGGGGTTCCTAACTCGATCACCTTGTAACCTTTCATCTCCCCGCCATACTCAAAGTTAAAATCAAAATAGTCTTCAGGTATGAATATCCCCCCGCCATTCTCGGAGATGAATGGGTCTATGAGGCCAATCCGCTTCCTGTAGAAATCTATCTCCGTCCTGGTCTTGGACGTGCACGGTATTATGGGCATGCCTTCAGCCTTCAGCCTGCCGATTGCCTCTTCAGCCGCTCCCCAGGAGTAGGTGTCGTGGTCTATCAGGGTCCCGTCAAGGTCCGTGAACACCAGAATATTTTCGGATGATGTCATCTGACTTGTCTATGTAGATAGAAGAGAGGATTATGTTCGAGGTGAACTTGTTGATGCGCTTCCGGAGGGACATCTTCAGGTTCTGGTATGAGTAGCCTTTCTCAGAGTTGGCCCTCTCCTCCATCTCCTTCCAGGAATGCAGGAGCTTTGGTTTCTCCGCCTTCTTCCATGCCTTCTTCAGTATCTCCTTGAATTCGTCTATCCGCTTGGCGTCCCTTTGTCTGTCCCTGCTGTTATAGGTGAAGCCCTCCATGCCCAGGGCCTTGTTCCAGTACTCCTCCGGCATCTCATAGGCCTCCTTTGCGTACTCGTTGGCCAGCCCCTCCACATCCAGCCGTATGCCGTACTCCTCAGTCCAGTATTTCAAAGCCGATGCCACCTCGCCCATCATGTCCATGACGTGGTCTTCGCTCCCGGGTATATGCTGGTATATGCCCAGATCCACCTGCGCTATCCGGTCGACGCCAAACTGCTTCCACAGCTGGCAGAGGACTGACGTCTCGATGTCGTAGCCGTTGGAGAAGCGTATGCTCTTGAGGGTGTCTATGGCGAAGGCGCACTCTCCGCTGACGTGGTACTTGATATCCTCCAAGCCCTTGAAGTGGCCCATCTTGGACAGCATCCTGAAGAGCGGCCTCATGCCAACCCTCTCCAGCCTGCCGCCGAACTTGAATCCATCAGGCGTCTCATTCTTACGGGTGTATACAGCCTTCGTGAAGACGATCTCCGGGTCGCATACGCGGCTCTTGTAGTCCGACTTCCACGTGTCGAGTATCGGCTTACAGAGCCCCCCCACATAGAACTTCCTGAAGGACTTGATGTCCGAGTCGACGAAGCAGAGTATGTCCCCGTATGTTACTGGTATAGCGTGCCACAGCCCTGCCCCCTTCCCCTTCTTCAGGAACTCTATCTCCTCTTCGGTCAGCAGCTTGTGGTCCAGGTATATCTTGTGCAACAGCGAGTCCAGCTGGCTCATGAAGCGGACGGAGAAGTCGAAGCGCCCTTCCATGCTCTTCTGCTTGCCGTCGGGCATGCCCCTTACAAACTCCACCTCCTTCGCGAAGGTCTTGCAGTGCTTTATGCACAAAGCCAGCATGAACTTGATGAACTCGGAGTCGGGCTGCCCGTTCTCGTCGCGCGAGCCGTCCGCGATGACCAGCTCGTCCACGGCCCCACGGTCTATGAGCTTGCCGATTTTGCGCATTATCATAAGCATGGTCTTTATGTACTCTTGGTTGCCATTGTTGAAGGTGGGCAGGACTACCGAAATCGTCACCGGGTTGGTCCCGCTCTCCTGGTAGACCTTGCAGCCGAGCTTGAGCTTCTCGATATCCTGTTCCTTGACCTGCTCGTTGTCCTCGAGACTCGTGGCTATCATGGCTTAAACTAGAAGGGAAACTGTAAAAAGGGTTGCGAAGGGGGAGATTCGCCTATTCCCCCTTCTTTCCTAGGTCGCCCACGGCTTCGAACGCCCGCAGGATCTCCAGCGGCACGGCGAAGATGACTGTGTTGCTTTGGTCGCTGCTCAAGTCGTTAAGGGTCTGGAGCGTCCTCAGGTGCAGCGCACCGGGCGCCTTGGTCAGGACATTCGCGGCCTTTGACATGTTGGCGCTGGCCACGACCTCGCCCTCTGCCTTGATGATGACGGCTCTCTTCTCCCTCTCGGCCTCCGCCTGCTTGGCCATTACCCTAACCATGTCCTGCGGGAGCTCGATGTGCTTGAGGTCTACGGATGTCACCTTGATGCCCCAGGGGTCTGTAGCCTTGTCCACGAGCTTCTGTATCTTGTCCGACACCTGGTCCCTCTTGCTCAGGAGGTCGTCCAGGCTCACTGCCCCGGCAATATCCCTCATCGTGGTCTGTGCCAGCTGCGACGTGGCGTAGTTGTACTCCTCAACCTCGACTATCGCCTTCATGGCGTCTACGACCTTGTAGTACAGGACTGCATTGATCTTGACTGTCACGTTGTCCAGCGTGACGGCGTCCTGGTCTGGCACGTCGATGGTTCTTATACGCATGTCCACCTTTTGCATCTTCTGGAAGACAGGGACTATGAAGTTCAGACCGGGCTTCTTGA
>Ga0209121_10006510_pt1 | contig 10233 bp, 11 predicted proteins | sample Cruoilmetagenom3_FD_187292 | JGI IMG/M metagenome (GOLD analysis project Ga0209121, IMG submission 187292) | Oil polluted marine microbial communities from Coal Oil Point, Santa Barbara, California, USA - Sample 3 (SPAdes) (version 2) | ecosystem: Environmental > Aquatic > Marine > Oil seeps ...
TTTAATTATAAATTTCTATGTATAAAGGTTAAAAGATTGGTTCTATAGTGAGGTCACAGAGGGGAGGGGTATAAATTTCCTGCGATTCTTTATTACTCTATAATCCTCTGTGCTCTCTGTGGTTAGATTTTTGACAATACTTTTCGCTGTTCAGGGAGAGTTTATGGAAGAGGATATGCGTGCTGTAGATATAATAACCCGAAAGAGAGACGCTAAAGTCCTTTTCCAAGGGGAGATCGATTGGTTTGTGAGGGGGATCGTGGATGGGAGGATACCAGACCACCAGACATCCGCACTCCTGATGGCGATGTTCCTGAACGGGATGGACATAGACGAGACTTTGGCTCTAACAAAAAGTATGACGGAGAGTGGGGAAGGCCTTGACCTTCCCATATTGAAGCCAAAATTTGATAAGCACTCCACCGGAGGCGTTGGCGATAAGGTCTCTCTTATCCTCGCACCGCTGGTGGCGTCCTGCAGTATAGCAGTTCCCATGTTATCTGGGAGGTCACTCGGGCACACGGGGGGTACCTTAAATAAACTCGAATCCATACCGGGTATGAGGATCCACCTTTCAATAGAGGAGATGGAGAAGGAGGTAAAAGAAATTGGCATGGTCATTGCGGGGCAGACAGAGAGGATAGCACCCGCCGACCGAAAAATTTACCATCTCAGGGATAAAACGGGAACGGTGGAATCAATTCCCCTTATAACTTCGAGTATTCTGTCCAAGAAACTTTCAGAGGATATCGATGGGCTCGCCCTGGATGTAAAGGTGGGTAAGGGTGCATTTGTGAAGACGATAGATAATGCGAGACTACTTGCGGAATCGATAGCGGAGGTTGCCAAAAAGATGGGCATAAGGATAAGGGCATTTATGACCAGTATGAATGTGCCCCTTGGAAATGCAGTTGGTACCGGAGTTGAGGTATATGAGACCTTGATGATATTGGAGGGAGAGGAGTATCCCTCTGATTTGATGGAGGTTACACTCACATTATCTCAGGCTATAGTTGACCTCGCGGGGCTCAGAGGTATTGACCTTACAGAAAAAATACGAGATGGAAGTGCACTCAGAAAATTCAGGGAGTTTGTAGAATTCCAGGGTGGGGATGTATCATATGTCGATGCTCCAGAGAAATTGATAGAAGATTGCACGAGGGAAGAAATAGTATCGAATAGAAGCGCATATGTGGTTGCGATGGATACAGAGAAGATAGGCAAAATCGCGGTGGATACGGAGAGTGTATCCCGGGGTATTATATTCCATAAAAAGGTGGGAGACCGGGCAGAGAGAGGAAACCCGCTTGCCACGATATTCTGGAGGGGGGATGCGGGACGAGACCCCGACCAGCGAGAAGACTTTACGCATTTCACAGGGGACATTAAAAACGCCATTCTCTCCTCTTATGAATTTGGACCGGACCCACCACCGACAGAAGAGATGATCATAGAGAGATTGTGAAGAAGTTTTGAAAGGGTGATTATGAGAATTCTCGGGATAGATGAGGCAGGAAGGGGACCCGCCATAGGACCGATGATTATGGCGGGTGTTCTGTATGACGAAAATAAGGAGGACGCGCTCACGGAGATGGGTGTTCGAGACTCAAAGAAATTATCCCCAAAAAAGCGAGAGTCGCTCGAGATGGGAATAAAAGAGAATGTAGAGGGGTATTGGATCGTTGAAATTTCGGTTTCGCTTATAGACAGAATGAACCTTAATACACTCGAGATTGGATCCGCCGCTTCGATAATAAATGAGGCCGGCGCGGATGCGGTCTTTCTGGATGTGCCGGTGGCGGGCAGCGGGATAGATAAGTACATAAAGAAGATAAGGGAGATCACCGGGTACGGAGTACAGATCACGGGAGAAAATCATGCGGATGATACATATCCCTGTGTAAGTGCGGCATCCATACTTGCAAAGGTTGAGAGGGATAGGATAATTAAAAGTCTATGGGAAAGATACGGCAATTTTGGTTCCGGCTATCCCGGCGACGATAAGACGCACAAATTTATCTCAGAATGGCATAAATTTCCCGAGATAGTGCGTAAAAGGTGGTCTCCGGTGAGGAAGGCTATGGTGAGCAAGGGCAGGATTATGGTTCTGGGTGAGAAGGACACGGGTAAGACGGAACTTGTAAGAGAACTTGTGAATGTCGGAATAGAAAAGGGTATGACGGCGGGTGTATTGGACCTCGACCAGGGACAATCACACATAGGAAAACCTGGCACACTTGGCTTCGGTATAGCCTGCGGGAAGATAAGGCATCTTGAACAGATAACTTGCCTTCTGGCGTACCCGATTTTCAGTCTGTCACCCGTCGGATGCGAGGAGAGAGTACTTCGCGGGATAGAATGGATGATGAAAAGAATTCCGCAGGTGGACCTGCTCGTCGTTGATACATCTGGGTACACCAGAAACATAAATTTCAAGAAGGAGAAGATAAGGCTCATAAATCCCGAGGGCGTCGTCTTTCTGGAGCGCGGAGAGGAGTTAAAACATCTGAGAAAAGGGTTGAAATCGAGAATCTATCCAATACCGGTGTACGAGGGTGTGAGGAAAAAATCGGATAGAAAGAGAAGGGCGTTTAGACAGAGAAGAGTTAGGTAGTTATCGCTTAAAAATTCTCGCAATGTCGTTCATCGTCACATACAGCATGAGGAACATTATGAGCGCAAAACCTATCATCTGTATTATGTTGGATACTCTCTCCGATGGGCGTCTTCGGATTATCTTCTCCACGAGAATGATCAGAAGGTGACCGCCGTCGAGTGGTGGAAATGGAATGAGATTCAGAATCCCGAGTTGACAGGAGAGAAAGGCTATGAACGAAAGGAAAGATGAAAGTCCCCAGGATAGGGATTGACCCGCAAATTGCACAATTGCCAGCGGACCCCCAAGGTTCTTCGGAGACATCTCCCTCATTACGAGCTTTTTGAGGAATGAGCCGGTAAGCCATATTGTCAGTCCGGTATCCTTGATGCCCTGATAAAATGAATACAATCCCAATTTCTTCCTCTTCACATGCATCGTGACCATTATCATTCCAACCCTCTTTTTTTTATCACCGACCACCCTTTCTCTCTCCTGCGGAATCGCGGTGGTTGTCAATGTATCTCCTCCCCGTAGAACCGTGATCTTCAGGGTGTCACCCGTGCTTTTCTCGACTATTTTGACCATGGCTTCCCAGTCATCGATCTCCGTGCTATCAATCTGGATTACCCTGTCTCCCCGTTTAAGCCCCGCATTGTAGGCGGGGCCATCCCTTTCGACATCGCCCAATAGGGACGGGATGAGGGGAATTAAGCTGTCGGTATATATAGATGGAACGGAGATAGTAAGTGTATCGCCGTCCCTCAAGAGTATCAATAGATTGTCACCGTTCCCATCCAGTTTTCGCTCCACCTCCCACCAGTCAAATACGGGGACACCGTTTACAGATATTATTTTATCGTAATTTTTTAACCCGGTAGCCCTCGGGGCACTTCGCACCGTTGTCGTATCAATTGTACCCATTCCGAAGAAAAGGTTGATGCAGGAGTAAAACACCACTGCGAGAATAAGGTTGAAAAAGGGACCAGAGAATATAACCCTTGCTCTGACTCCCGGTGGTTTCGAAAGAAATTCCTCCTCACCGCCCGTCGCGGTTCCCGCCTCCTCACCCGCCATCTTGACATAACCCCCAAAGAGTAAGAGCCTTACACTGTATTTTGTTTCGCCACTTTGCCAGCCGAAGAGCCTGGGTCCAAATCCGAGTGAGAACTCCGGCACTCCGATTCCCGAGCGCTTCGCGGCCAGGAAATGTCCGAATTCGTGCGATATTATAAGTACAGAAAGCGCTATTACGGCACCAACAATGTTTAGTAAGATGCCCATTATAACTCCATTGTGCCTGATTATGTCTTCGGCAAGGTCAATTCTCTAAAAGCTCGTATGTTTCCTTTCTCGCCCACTCATCGGCTTCCTCAATCTCCCCGAGAACTGGATTTTCTGTGATCCGGTGTCTGTCCATTACCTTCCGTATTATCCTCGGAATATCCAAGAGGGTTATTTTTCTCTGCAGAAACGAGTTTACACACACCTCATCCGTCGCAGATAGGACGGCTGGCATTGTGCCCCCGACAGATATTGCCCTGTATGCGAGTGAAAGACAGGGAAATTTTTCTCGGTCGGGTGGTTCAAACTCAAGTATATGGACCTTCGCCAGATCCAGTGGTTTGAGAAGAGAGGGGAATCTTTTGGGATATGTAAGCGCGTACTGGATTGGGAGTCTCATATCGGGCAGTGAGAGTTGAGCCAGAATTGCACCATCGCGGAACCTGACCAGAGAGTGTACCATTGATTGTGGATGTACAACCACACTTATATTTTCGGATGATATTCTGAAAAGTCTCACCGCCTCTATTACCTCCAGTCCCTTGTTCATAAGTGTGGCAGAATCTACAGTTACCTTTTTCCCCATCTTCCACACGGGATGTGCGAGTGTTTCCTCCGGTGTTATTTTTTCATTTATGCCGGATACCCTGAATGGACCGCCCGATGCGGTAAGGATGATCTCATCGACCTCTTCTCCGCCCGTCCGTATACACTGATGTATAGCCGAGTGTTCAGAATCTATGGGTATTATCTCGCCGCCGTGTTCCCGCGCGGTATTCATTACGATTTCACCGTACGATACGAGTGTCTCTTTGTTTGCAATACATACCCTTTTTTTACCCCGTAACGCGCAGAGTGTGGGATATATACCCTCGGCGCCAACGAGTGCATTTACCACTATATCGGCCTCTCCCTTAGCAATTTCTATGAGCCCGTCCGCGCCTGTAAGTAATTTTACCCCTTCGATGTGATGCGAGCGGGCAACCGATCCGTCGCTGATACAGACAACCTCGGGGGAATATTCCTCTATCTGCCTCCGCAGGATTTTTACATTTCTGTGTGTTGATAGTGCAACTACCCTGTAATCCCGTCCGAGATGCGAGAGGACCTCAAGGGTGAGGGTACCTATGGAACCCGTGGAGCCGAGTACGGCGACTTTATGCATGTCAGAAAAAGGGGTTTAAAATTCTCCAAAACTAAACCACAAAGAACCTCAGATAGTAGTATACCAGGGGAGCGGTAAAGAGAATGGAATCAAATCTGTCCAGAACTCCCCCGTGCCCCGGGATTGAGGTTGAGACATCCTTCAGATTTGCATCCCTCTTTAAGAGAGATTCTACCAGGTCTCCCACAACGCCGGCGGCGTAACCGAAAAAACCAAGAATAACGGTGTCTATTACTGACAGATATGGTGCATACAGGGAACGCATGATAAACAATGCACCGATGGCGGCCAAACCACCGCCAATCGCTCCCTCCCAGGATTTTGCGGGGCTCACCCTTTCCAGCATTTTGTGTCTTCCAAACCTGCTTCCCACAAAGAACGCGAAGGTATCACCCGTCCATGCTATTACGAATGGCAACATTGCATACGAAAGACCAACACCGTAATCTCCACCAATATGAGCGGGAATCTCCCTCAGGAGGATCAGATGGCTGAACAGCCATCCGGTGTATATGACTCCGAAATGAGTGGTTGACATGTGGAATATTGCCCTGTCGGGGTCTATTCTCATCAGTTCAGATATTGAGAGAACGATAAAGAGGACGGTAACGGTGGTAAGGGTGAAGATATAGCTTGCAGTGTAGGCGGTCAAACCCAGTATGACGGAAGCCACAATACCGAGGCTCTTGTAAGGGTGAAGTCCTTTTGCCTCGAGGATAGCATAGAACTCGTAGCTCGATATAAATATGCCAAGTTCTATCAACACAAGAAAAGGGATGTTCCCTTCTCTCGCTATATATACGAGCGCGGGGACGAACAGAAAGCCGGTTATTACCCTGTAAAACAGATTACTTTTCATACCCCTCCGAATCGTCTCTCTCTTTTTTCATAATCGGAGATCGCTTTTAAGAGAAGGGCTGGGGTAAAATCGGGCCACAGGGTCTTTGTGATCCACAACTCGGTATAGACGGTCTGATATGTGAGGAAGTTGGATACCCTGCACTCTCCGGATGTGCGGATGAGAAGGTCGGGGGATGGGACATCGGGTGCATACAGAAATTCGCAGAATGTTTTTTCATCTATTCTGTGTGGTGGAATACCTTTTTTTATTATTTTCTTAACGGCATCGATGATCTCGGACCTGCCGCCATAAGAGATGGCAACCAGAAGGGTAAGTCCGCTGCGATCCCTCGTCATCTCTTCTGCCCATCTCATGCTCTTCATAACATCATCGGGAATCCTGTCAAACCTGCCTATAAATCTAATTCTCACATTGTTCTTGACCAGATCTGGCACCTGGTCTTTTATCACTTCCTTAAAGAGGTTCATAAGAAATTTAACCTCTTTCTCTGGGCGTACCCAGTTCTCAATCGAGAAGGCAAATATCGTAAGGTAATCCACACCCAGTTTTCCGCAGGTCTCTACAAGCTGTCTCGTGCGTCTCACTCCCTGCCTATGTCCCTCTATTCTCGGCAGGTTGCGCCTTTTCGCCCACCTTCCATTTCCATCCATTATGATGGCTATATGTCGTGGTAGTCGTTCCTTATCGATATCGTAGTTCGCAATATTCAGTCTCATTAACTCTCCAGTATTTCCCTATCCTTTGCCTTTAGTATCTTGTCTATCTCTTCTATATAGAAATCTGTGAGTTTCTGTATTTTCTCCTCGCCTTTCTTTTCATTATCCTCTGAAATCTCCCCGTCCTTCTTCATTCGTTTCATTGCCTCCATTGCCTGTCTTCGTATGTTGCGTACAGCAATTTTGTTCTCTTCGCCCACTCTGTGCACAAGTTTTGAGATGCTCCGTCTGTTTTCCTCGGTAAGAGGTGGAAGATTCAGTCTAATGATATTACCGTCAGAAGAGGGTATAAGCCCAAGATCCGATTTTAGAATTGCCTTTTCTATCCGTTGCAGAATGTTTTTATCCCAGGGTCTTATCAGTAGCTGTCTCGGTTCCGGAACCGTTACACTCGCAAGTTGAGATAGGGGGGTCTGCGCTCCATAGGATTCGACCTTAATATCCTCCACAAGACCCGGATTAGCCCTTCCAGTACGAATTTTAAGGAACTCAGTCCTTAAAATCTCCACAGTTTTTTTCATCTTATTTTCTGTCTCGCCATACAGCTTATCCACCATTAACCCCCCTACAAATAAATCAAAGATTAAAATTCAAATATGAAATATCAAATTCCTTTATCTTTTATCCTTCCCAATCAGCGTTCCAATGCGTGCTCCATCCAACAAAGAAATTAAATTGCCGGGTTTTGTAATATCAAATACGGTTATCGGGATCTTCTCACTTTTCGCCAGGGTTACGGCGGTCATATCCATCACCCTGAGTTCTCTCTCAATAAATTCTTCATAACTAATTCTATCGTATTTTTTGGCGTCGGGGTATTTTAGCGGGTCCTTATCGTAGACACCATTTACCTTTGTCCCCTTGAGAATGGCATCTGCCTTGAGTTCTATTGCCCTCAATACGGATGCGGTATCGGTCGTAAAATATGGACTGCCTGTTCCACAGGCAAAAAGGAGCACTCTTCCCTTCTCTATGTGCCGGATAGCCCTTCTTCTTATAAAAGGTTCCGCAAGACTCTTCACTTCTATACCCGACTGGAGTCTTGTTGCTACACCGAAATTCTCTATCATGTTCTGAAGTGCAAGGGCATTCATAAGTGTTCCGAGCATACCCATATAGTCGGATGTAACCCTATCGATCCCCCGAAGGAGGTTGTTTGAACCCCTTATAAAATTTCCACCACCCACCACGATGCCAAGTTCCATCCCTTTACCGTGTATGTGGGCGATCTCCTTGGTGAGTCTTCTCAGTTGCAGTACATCTATCCCGAACTCCTGTCCTCCCTGAAATATCTCTCCCGAGAGTTTCAGTATAACCCTTTTCATTTTATTCTCTCTAGCTATAACATGGAGCAAGATACTCCATCTATTACGCCTCGTGAATTACGGACACGGACTACGATTTTTAATTTTTGCATTTTGATTTTTGAATTTTCATCTGCTATCCACCCATCTTAAATCTGGCGAATCTCTTTACTCTTATGTTCTCTCCAAATTTCGCTATATGTTCCTTAATGAGGTTCTGAATGGAGATGTCAGGATTTTTTATAAATGGTTGTTCGAGAAGACACACTTCTTTATAGAAGCTCTCCATCTTGCCATCGACGATCCTGGATACAATCTTTTCAGGTTTTCCACTCTCCTTCGCCTGGCACTCGTATATTGCCTTTTCCCTCTCTGTGACCTCTGGAGGTACTTCTTTTCTCTTTATCCAACCGGGATTAGATGCCGCAATCTGCATCGCAATATCTCTGACGAGTGTCTTAAACTCCGGTGTCCTCGCAACGAAATCTGATTCACAGGCAATTTCAACGAGGACCCCGAGTCTTGCACCCGGATGAATATACGCCTCGACCATACCCTCATCGGTCTTCCTTTCCATCTTTTTTTCTGACAGGGCGATTCCCCTCTTCCGCAGGAGTTCCACCGACTTTTCGATGTCTCCTTTACATTCGAGAAGTACATTCTTGCAGTGCATGATACCCGCACCCGTTCTCTCCTTTAATTCTATTATTGCATCTTTCGATATCTCCACATCTCCCCCCTCCATAAGCGTAGGCTACAGATTAAATAAAATCCCAAGTACCAAGCACCAAATAACAAACAATATCTAAATCCCAATGATCAAAATTCCAAACAGAGCAGCCCTGATTATAGGTAAGTAGTTTAGGATTTTGAATTTGAAATTTGCCTGCCCCGTCAGATGGCAAGCATCTAACGGGGTAAATGATTTGTAATTTGAGATTTGGAATTTCATCCTTTTTCCTCTTTTTTTTCTTCTCCTTTCTCTTCTTCTCGTGCTTGCTTGCCTTCAAGAACTGCGTTGGCGATGGTTTTTGTTATTATGGATATGGACCTTATGGCGTCGTCATTTGCCGGAATTGGATATTCGACGGAGGTTGGGTCCACATTAGTATCAACTATACCCACAACAGGTATACCGAGTTTGTTCACCTCCCTCAGCGCGTTTTTTTCCCTTCTTATATCACATATGTACGCCATCCCCGGCAGACTTTCCATATCTCTTATCCCGTGAAGATTTTTTCTCAGTTTCTCCAGCTCCCTCTCGAGTGTTAGTATCTCCTTTTTTGTCAGGTCTCCGAACTCCTGCTTCTCGAACTTTTCCTCAAGTTCCTTCATCTTGTTTACTGCCGTTCTTATCGTTGAGAAATTCGTCAGTGTTCCACCCAGCCACCTCTCAGACACATAGAATACTCCCGCCCTTTCAGCCTCTTCCTTTATTATATCCTTTGCCTGTTTTTTCGTTCCCACAAATATTATTGTCTTGCCCTCCCGTATGTTTGATGTGACCGCCTCACATGCCTTGTCCAGATATTCTATAGTTTTTTTTAAGTCTATGACGTGAATACCTCTTCTCTCGGTAAAAATGAAACCTCGCATCTTTGGATTCCATTTGTCTTTTCTGTGACCAAAGTGCACTCCCGCTTCAACCAGTTGTTTAATGGTTATTTCCTCCACACAACCCCCCATAGAAAAATCAAAAATAAAATATTAAAATTCAAAAAGGAAGACCACAAAGTGTGGAATGTCATCTATTACACACCCTTGGGTTTTTTGAAAATTCCTCTTTTTAAATCCTCACCTATCTTCTGCCACCTTCCGCCCTCCTCCTTGTCCTTTATCCTGTCCGTATATTCTAAGAAGAACGCCAATCCTACACCCACAAAGAGACTTAAAACGAACGCCACGATGACGATCCTGGTCCTCTTTGGAAAACTCCTTTTCTCTGGGGGCTCCGGTTTATCGAGCTCCTCAACGGTGGGTGTATCTCTCACCTCCTGCAGTTTTGCCTGTTCGTACTGCTCAGTGAGTACGGCGAAAACCTTTTGCTTTACCTCCACATCCCTCATCAGCCTTGCAAGTCTCAGGGATGCCTTCGGAACATCTCGAAGTGGTAGAGAAACTCCAACTCCGAACCCCGTCGAATCGGGTTCGTACCCCATATCCCTTATCTTCTCATCCAAGAGCTTGAGTTCTCTTCTCATCCTTACAACCTCGGGGTTTTCCTCGGTGGCATACATTCCTATCATTCCAAGCTCTATTTCTTTAGTGACCTTCCTTGCCAGGAGTGAACTCATGACCGACACTGC
>Ga0209121_10006511_pt1 | contig 10232 bp, 6 predicted proteins | sample Cruoilmetagenom3_FD_187292 | JGI IMG/M metagenome (GOLD analysis project Ga0209121, IMG submission 187292) | Oil polluted marine microbial communities from Coal Oil Point, Santa Barbara, California, USA - Sample 3 (SPAdes) (version 2) | ecosystem: Environmental > Aquatic > Marine > Oil seeps ...
AAATAATAATTACTCAATCATTTATATTTATATATTAATATAAGGTAATCACTTACAATGGAGACCACTAAGGAAGAACTATAAACTACATACAATGTCTGAATTACAAAAACTTTATAAAATTATTTTTAAAACCTCAAGAGCGATCTTAATGAAAAAATTAAATGTAATTATAAGCAGATAATGATAAAATTGTATAAAATAATATTTGTCTGATAGTTTAAATATTTAAATAATAATTTTGCCCGGGAAAGGAATATGAGAAAAACATTTCATGAAAATTTAGATGAAATTTCTGAAGATGTAATCTCTATGGGTAGTTTGGTACAGGAAGCAGTATATAATGCTATAGAAGCAATTGTAAAAACTGATGTCAACTTAGCTCAAAAAGTAATAGCTGAAGATGTAAAGATAGATGACTACGATATTACAATTGAAGAAAAATGCATTATTCTACAAGCTGAACATCAGCCCGTTGCAAAAGATTTAAGGTTTATACATTCTATTAGCATAGTAATTAAATATTTAGAGCGAATCGGGGATCTTTCTGTCAATATAGCTAAAATTGCAAAAAAGCTTTCTAAACAGAGAAAGAAATCTCTGGATAAGGATGTAATGGAATTACTGGTAGAAATGGGAAATTTAGTTAAGTCAATACTGGATAGAGCTCTTCAAGCCTTTAAAAATAAAGATTCAAAAATAGCATCAAAACTTGGGCGAGTAGATGATGATATAGATGACATTCAGAAAATAATCTTAAGGAAACTTTACACTACAAAAGGCGATGAAGAAGATTATTTAAGGTTTATTGCCAATATATCATTAGTCAGTAGATATTTAGAGCGAATTGGCGACCAATCTGTAAATATTGGAGAAAGAGTGCTATATTTTTCAACTGGTGATTATAAGATTTTTCATGAGGATCTCTGACTAAGTTTTTAAACTCAAATTTTTAAAATTAGTGTAGGAAGGACCGTAATGTTTAAAACTTTAGATATCAAAACTTCCCACAGAGTAGAACTAATAGATGTTACTGCTAAAGTAAACAGTCTTATTTATGAGTCAGGTATTAAAGACGGAATATGCTGTTTATTTGTCCCTCATACAACTGCAGGAGTAACTATTAATGAAAATGCTGACCCATCCGTTAAAGTTGATATTGCTTATAAATTAAATAGCTTAATACCTGCTAATAACCACTATACACATGTTGAGGGAAATGCTGATTCTCACATAAAATCAACTGTTGTAGGACAGTCAATAAATTTAATAATAGATGGAGGAATAGCAGTTCTTGGAACCTGGCAGGGAATATTTTTTTGCGAATTTGACGGACCAAGAAGCAGAAAACTTTATGTTAAGCTTATAAAAACATAAAAAATACACAAATAATGACCTTATTTGACCAATTAAGAACCAATGATCAAAAATCCAGGCTTTACATATCTCCCCTTGCAGATAGAATGAGGCCAGTAAGTTTAGAAGAATTCGTTGGACAGCAGCATCTTGTTGGAGCTGGTAAAATACTTCAAAAAATTATAGACGAAGACAGATTGTGTTCTATAATTTTTTGGGGACCCCCGGGAAGTGGTAAAACTACACTTGCTAAAATTATTTCAAAAAAAACAAATGCTAAATTTATATCTTTCTCAGCTGTTACTTCAGGAGTCAAGCAGATAAAAGAAGTTATGAAAATAGCAGGATTTGAGCTAAAAGAGCAAGTAAGAAGAACGATACTATTTGTAGATGAAATACATCGCTTTAATAAAGCTCAGCAAGATGCATTCCTCCCATTTGTAGAAGATGGAACAATAATTTTAATTGGTTCTACCACTGAAAATCCATCATTTGAAGTAATCTCAGCACTTCTTTCAAGATGTAAGGTATTTATCTTAAATAAACTTTCCCCGGAAGAAATAAGCATTCTTCTAAATAGAGCAGTAACAGATAAAGAAAGAGGGTTTGGAAAGTATGATATAGGAATTGATAAAAAAACTATAGATTTTATTGCCCAGTACTCAGATGGTGATGCAAGAGTGGCATACAACATTTTAGAACTTGCTGTAAGCTCTTTTAGTAAAAATCAAGAGCTATCAAAAATATTAATAAATACTACCTTAATAGAAAATATTATCCAAAAAAAAGCCCTTTTGTATGATAAACAGGGCGAGGAGCATTTTAACCTGATATCTTCTCTCCATAAAAGCCTCAGGGGAAGCGACGCTGATGCAGCTGCATATTGGACTGTTAGAATGTTAGAAAGTGGTGAGGACCCCTTATATATAATCAGAAGAATGGTAAGATTTGCATCTGAAGATATAGGTTTAGCTGACCCTGATGCACTTCAGGTTGCAATTTCTGCCAAACAAAGCTTTGAATTTATTGGCCCTCCAGAGGGATACCTTGCTATAGTAGAAGCTGCAATTTATCTTGCACTTGCCCCAAAAAGTAATTCTTTGTATTCAACATATGAAAAAGTAAAAAAAGATGTAGAAGAATTTGGATCTCTGCCAGTCCCATATCACATAAGAAATGCTCCTACTAAATTAATGAAAGACATTGGATATGGAAAAGGATACAAATATGACCATAATTACAAATATGCCGTAGCAAAGCAAACATATCTCCCGGAAAAATTATTAGACAGAACATATTATAATCCTACTGACAGAGGCTGCGAAAAAGAGTTAAAAGATAGACTAAGAAGAATTAGGGATATAAAGGAAAAATAATTAATTTTTACTGATTAATGCCTCAGCAATTTGGATGGCATTTAGGGCTGCACCTTTCCTTAACTGATCCCCAACCACCCACATACTGATACCGTTACTAACAGAAATGTCTTCTTTAAGCCTGCCTACAAATACATGGTCTTTGTTAGAGGAATCCAGTGCTGTTGGATAAATAGCATTTTTAGTATCATCTTTTACTATTATCCCTGGAGCTTTATTTAAAGCGTCTCTTACTGCACCCAGTGATACCTTTTTCTCAGTCTCAATATTTAAAGACTCAGAATGTGAAGTAAAAACTGGGACTCGTACTGTTGTTGCAGATATTTTTATTTTGTTATCATTAAAAATTTTCTGGGTTTCGTAAACCATTTTCATCTCTTCTTTCGTATAGCCATTATCTTCAAATACATCTATATGAGGAATAACATTAAAAGCAATTTGAACAGGGAATATCTCACATTTAACATTTGTATTATTTTTACAAATTATTTCCCTTGTTTGTTCTTCAAGCTCAGCTATAGCTTTAGAGCCTGCACCTGAAACAGCCTGATAGGTAGAAGCTACAATTCTTCTAATCCTGGAAATATCATAAATAGGCTTTATAGCTACAACCATTACGATGGTTGAACAATTTGGATTAGCTATAATACTATTATGTTCAAAAATTTTATCAGCATTTACTTCAGGCACTATCAGCGGCACATCCTTTTCCATTCTAAAAGCACTGCTATTGTCTATAACTACTGCTCCACTTTCCACAGCATATTTTGCAAATTTTTTAGAAATCGAAGCACCAGCTGAAAAAAATGCTATATCTATATTTTTAAAGGAACTACTACTAAGTTCCTTTACCTCCAATTCCTGTCCACTAAAAAATACCTTCTTCCCTGCTGAACGGCTGGAAGCAAGTGGAAGAAGATTTTTAACAGGAAAATTCCTTTCTTCCAATATTGAAAGAAATACTTTCCCCACAGCTCCGCTGACACCTGCTATTGCTACATTATAACTCTTCAATTACCTTCTCTCTCCTGATTAACTATCTATCATTATATTTACTTATTGAATTAACTCTTTTTTTATAATTCAGATCTCGTATATCTTTAATAATTTATAGTGGTATTTATAGTGCTATCATTATAATAAATATTATTTTCTTTTTATTTTACAGACTTATCCAGTCCAAAGCCAATATGTAAAGCCTTAACTGCTTTTTTAATTGTATTCTTTCTAACCACACATGAAATTCTTATTGGAGATGTGCTTATCATTTCTATATTTATGTCTTTATCACCAAGACATTTAAACATCTTAGCAGCAACTCCAGAATGAGTTTGCATACCAGCACCAATTATTGAAACTTTTGCTACCCCTGGGTCTATTTCAATTTTTTTAATGCCCAGTTTTTCTCTTAAATTCTCTAAAACTTTTTTAGCTGAAGACACATACTCGCTTTTTACTGTTAATGAAATAGTAGATATATTTCCTGCTCCTACACTTTGTACGATTAGATCTACATTTACATCTGCAGCAGCTAATTCCCTAAATAATTTAGCAGCTACGCCTGGCTTATCTGGCAAATCAAAAACAGAAATCTTTATCTGATCTTTATCATAAATAACTCCAGATATAATAGGCTTTTCCATTCTTTCGTCTTTGTTTTCAATATTCATAACCCATGTCCCTTCTATATCATTGAAACTTGATCTAATATGCAGGACAATACTATGCTTTTTTGCAAATTCTACTGCCCGCAGGTGAAGAACCTTAGCTCCAGAAGCTGCAAACTCCAGCATCTCATCATATGACATCATTTCTATCTTATTAGAATTAGAATCTATATTTGGGTCTGTAGTATAAACACCGTCTACATCTGTATATATTTCACAATATTTTGCATCTAATACTGAAGCCAGCGCTACTGCAGTTGTATCAGAGCCACCTCTGCCCAGAGTTGTAATTTCACCTTTAGATGTTACCCCCTGAAAACCAGCCACAACCACAATCTTATTATTAGCTAACTCTCTTAATATTCTCTCCTTATTAATATTTAGTATTTTAGCATTAGAATGAGTACCATCAGTTAATATCCCTGCTTGACTTCCAGTTAAAGACATGCAATCATGGCCCTTCATTTTAATAGCTATCGAAAGTAGAGCAATAGATACCTGCTCCCCTGTTGACATAATCATATCCATTTCTCTGCATGATGGGTTTTTATCAATTTTTTTTGCAATATTAATTAAATCATCAGTAGAGCCACCCATTGCAGACACCGCAACCACTACATTGCATCCTGAGAGTTTAGTCTTTATAACTCTGTCAGCAGCTTTTTTTATTTTGTCAGTATTGCTAACAGATGTACCACCAAACTTCATTACAATTATATTTTTCTTTTCTTTTACCAACTTGCTCATTAGACCTGTGTTTTTCTTTTAGTATCTTATACTTTAACTATTATTTTACTTCGGACATTTTTTTATAACTTTCATATTTCTCATTTGCTTCCAGTTCTGCTTTTTTAAATAACTTTTTTGCATTTTCAGGAAACGTCTTTGTAAGTGATGCATATCTTACCTCACCCATCAGGAAATCAATGAATGATTCGTTCGGTTCCCTGGAATCTAAAATAAATGGATTCTTATCCTCTTTTTTAAGTTCCGGATTATACCTGTACAAATGCCAGTACCCTGCCTCTACTGCCTGCTTCTCCCTCAGTTGTGAATGTCCCATTCCTATTTTAATTCCATGATTAATACATGGGGAATATGCTATGATAAGTGATGGTCCATTATATTTCTCAGCTTCTATAAATGCTTTTAAGGTTTGATTTTTATTTGCACCCATAGCAATCTGTGCAACATATACATACCCATAAGTTATTGCCATAAGTCCAAGATCTTTCTTTTTAATCTTCTTGCCTGATGCAGCAAATTTTGCTACCGCTCCTGTTGGTGTAGCCTTTGAAGATTGTCCTCCTGTATTTGAATATACTTCGGTATCAAACACAAGCACGTTTACATTCTCTCCTGATGCAAGTACATGATCAAGCCCACCATACCCTATATCATATGCCCAACCATCTCCACCAAAGATCCAGACTGATTTTTTGATTAAGTAATCTTTAAGTTCCAGTATTTTATTTTTTAATGCATTTGCTTTGCTGTCTCCTATATTTTTTTCTAACAATTTAAGCAATTTAGATGGTGACTCTTTGCTTATCTGCTCATCGTCTTTTCCTGATATCCATTCACTGATTGCCTGTTTTAAATCAGAATCTATTTTCATACTTAATAGCTCTTCAAATAAACTTTCGAGCTTGCCTCGCAGCTGCTTAATACCCAATGCAATACCATATCCGTATTCAGCATTATCTTCAAATAAAGAATTTGCCCAGGCAGGTCCTTTGCCTTCTGCATTCGTTGTATAGGGAGTTGATGGTGCCGAACCACCCCAGATTGATGAGCACCCTGTTGCATTAGTTATAATCATTCTATCTCCAAACAACTGTGTAACAATTTTTGCATATGGTGTTTCGCCACATCCTGCACATGCTCCTGAAAATTCAAGAAGCGGCTGCTTAAATTGGCTTCCCTTAACTGTAGTTGCTGGCACTACATTTTCTTTTACCGGAACTTTTACTGCATAGTCCCAATTTCTGATTTGCTCTTCTTGTGTGCCTATTGGCTTCATAACAAGAGCTTTATCTTTGGCAGGGCAAATATCTGCACAATTTCCGCACCCTGTACAATCAAGTGCACTTATCTGCATTCGATATTTAAATCCATCAAGTCCTTTTCCTTTTGCTTCTATAGTTTTAAATTTTTCTGGCGCGTCACTGACCTCTTTTTCTGTAAGAAGAACCGGCCTTATTGCAGCATGAGGACATACGAATGAACATTGATTACACTGTATGCAGTTATCAGACTGCCACTCAGGAATCTTAACTGCTACACCACGTTTTTCATAAGCTGTTGCCCCTTGAGGAAATGTACCATCTTCAACTCCTATAAACGCACTAACTGGAATACTGTCTCCCTCCTGTCTAATCATCGTTCTAAAAATATTTTTAATAAAGTCTGGCTCTTGTGCCTCCACAATATCAGCAGTCTCAACTGTGTCTTTCCATGAAGCAGGAATATCAATCTTTGCAATCGCATCTATCCCCCTATCAACTGCCTTTTTGTTCATTTCTACGATATTTTTACCTTTTTTACCATATGTTTTCTCTATCGCCTCTTTCATATACTTAACAGCATCTTCTATCTTTATGACATTCGCTAATTTAAAGAAGGCAGCCTGCATAATCATATTTATTCTGGTTCCAAGTCCAATTTCTTCAGCTATATCTGTTGCATTTATTATATAGAAATTTATATTATTTTCTGCCATATATCTCTTCATATTAGCAGGTAATTTTTCATCAAGTTCATCACTTCCCCATTGACAGTTCAGGAGAAACGTACCTCCATCTTTTAATCCCTGCAACAAATCGTATTGATTTAAATAAGTTTGCTTATGGCATGCCACAAAATCAGCATTACTTATAAGATATGTAGATTTTATAGGATTTTTCCCAAACCTTAAGTGAGAAATTGTGAGCCCGCCTGATTTTTTGGAATCATATGCAAAATACCCCTGCGCATAAAGATCAGTATTATCCCCAATTATTTTTATAGCATTTTTATTTGCTCCAACTGTACCATCAGAACCAAATCCCCAGAACTTACATCTAATTGTCCCTTCTGGAGCTGTGACTATATTTTCTCTTATCTCAAGAGATGTATGTGTTACATCATCATTTATTCCTATGGTAAATCCGTTTTTAGGAGTGTCAATCTTTAGATTATCAAATACAGCTTTTATCTGCGAAGGTGTTGTATCTTTTGAACTAAGACCATATCTTCCACCAACTACAACTGGTCTGTCTTCCATTGTATAAAATAAAGTTTTTATATCCTGATATAATGGTTCTCCAGGTGATCCTGGTTCTTTTGTTCTGTCAAGAGCTGCTATTTTTTTAACTGTTTTTGGAAGTACATCAAGAAAATATTCTTTAGAGAATGGTCTATATAGATGTACCTTTACAGCACCTACTTTTTCTCCCATTTTATTCAAGTAATCTACCGTTTCCTCTATAGTATCTGTAACAGACCCCATTGCAACAATAACATACTGCGCATCTTTTGCCCCAACATAATTAAATGGCTTATATTCCCTTCCTGTTAACTTACTTATTTTCTCCATATAATCTGCAACTACTTTCGGAGCTTCTTCGTAAAACCTGTTTGCAGACTCTCTTGCCTGAAAAAATATGTCAGGGTTTTGCGCTGTACCTCTGGTTACCGGATGCTCGGGGCTTAAAGCCCTATTTCTAAATTGTTTTACCGCATTATAATCAATTAATTTTGCAACATCTTCATAATCTATAAGTTCAATCTTTTGAATTTCATGTGAACTTCTAAAACCATCAAAGAAATGCACAAAAGGAACTCTTGACTTTATTGCAGACAGGTGTGCAACTCCACCAAGATCCATAATCTCCTGAATTGATCCTGACGCCAACAGTGCAAAACCAGTTTGCCTTGTTGCCATCACATCTGAGTGGTCACCAAATATAGAAAGTGCATGAGTTGCAAGAGTACGCGCACTCACATGAAATACACCTGGTAATAGCTCTCCTGAAATTTTATACATATTTGGAATCATTAAAAGCAGCCCCTGTGAAGCAGTAAATGTTGTAGTTAAAGCTCCTGCTGCCAGTGAACCATGAACAGCACCCGAAGCACCTCCTTCCGATTGTAATTCACTTACATGTACTGTTTGGCCAAATATATTCTTTTTACCATGTGCAGCCCATTCATCCACATATTCTCCCATGGAAGAAGATGGTGTGATTGGATAAAGAGCAGCTACCTCAGTAAATGCATAAGCAATATAAGCAGCTGTCATATTCCCATCCATTGTTTTCATTATTTTGCCTTTTTCCATCGCTTCGATACTCCTTTTTTTTATTTTTCTAAGTTTTTGTTACAAGTATTCTACCTTATCTCTTCTCATAAACACTTTTTGTATGCCATTTAAGTCACCTTCAGCTATATATATTTACTATATTATTGTATTATTTTATTATTGTAGAACCTTTTAAACAAAACCTAATTCATATTATCTAAAAGTAATTCTAATTTAATAAAATCACTGGTATATATATTATATACCTTTACAACACCCAATTAAATATTGGTTTAAATACTACCAATTTTTAATATCATTTAGCTATAAAACTACAAAATTATAACATAATATATCTTTTTTTTTAATAAATCTTCCAGCTGATAGCGCCATGTTTTTTACTGTAATTAGACCTGCATTATCTTATAATTTATAAGATAATAAGAAAGCTAAAATGTCATTTATAAGTACTATTCATCCTTATAAAGCACTAATTAAAAACTGGACCAATCTTCCAACCAGACCAGCAAATAAAATACCATAAACTACTGATACTATTGTCAAAACTATTGCCCTTTTAAATCCAAATTCCCTAATAAGCATCCCTGAAGCAATTATACAGGGAATCCCAATAGTAGTCGCCACCCCGAAGGTATAAATCTGTACAGGAGTTAAAATTAAAGATATTTCTCCACCTAAAACAGAAAAAAGCATTGCCCCAGTTAAATCTTTTTGTAAAAATCCAAAGAGTAAAGGAATTATAGTTACATCTGGCAGTCTTAGCCAGTTAGTAATAGAAGAAAAAGGTTTTACTACAATAGTAGTAAGACCTGTAATATCTAAAATTCCATATACAATTCCTCCTACTACTAAAAGTGGCATAACCAAATATATAAAATCCTTCATTCTGACCCAGCTTTTAGTAAGAACATTTTTAATTAAGGGTCTTCTGTAAGGAGGAAGCTCCAGAAGTAAAGGCTCACTTTTTACCCGAATTACTTTTTTTATCCCAAAAGCCCAGAGAAGGCCAGCAATAAATAACGTAATAAAAACAGCTATCGCCAGCTTTAAGCCTCCATAAAATCCAACTATCCCCATAATTATTGCCATTCTACTGGAGCAGGGTACAAAAGCAAAAAGCGATGCAGTATGAAACTGTTCTTTTTTAGATGACAGAACTCTAGTAGATCTAACTGCAGGTGCTGTACAACCCAATCCTAACAACAAAGGAATAAATGATTTTCCTGGAAGACCAAATCTTTTTAAAAACCTTTCTACATTTACGATAAATCTTGATAGAATGCCTACATCCTCCAGCAATCCTAAAATAAAATAAAATAAAAATACATAAGGTAAAGCAATAGAAACACCTGCTACCAGTCCGGTTAATCCTTGAATCAACACTATGAAAAAAATTGAATCTTCCATGGTGTTAAAAAAAGATAAAAGACTATCTGTCAGTCCCATAAGAATTTTTTGTATTAAATTACCAAGATATAATAAAATCCCAAAAACAATAAGAAGAGACAGTCCAGTAGCAAATTGACCCCA
>Ga0209121_10006512_pt1 | contig 10232 bp, 7 predicted proteins | sample Cruoilmetagenom3_FD_187292 | JGI IMG/M metagenome (GOLD analysis project Ga0209121, IMG submission 187292) | Oil polluted marine microbial communities from Coal Oil Point, Santa Barbara, California, USA - Sample 3 (SPAdes) (version 2) | ecosystem: Environmental > Aquatic > Marine > Oil seeps ...
TTTCCTGGCTCAAGGGGCTTTTCTATTACTTGACGATAACCCCAAACTATATGAATCTACAGGAAGGACCGACCGAATCAGGCGAGCAAATAGGCAGGGAGGACTATAACAGCCGTGTCGATACGAGCGATTTCCTCGAACGGCTCATGGGATTCGGAAGGATTATAATAACCTTCAAAGACAGAAAGAGGGAACCCATCGCGGTACTCACATGGAGAATTCATAAGAAGGCACAAATGCTCGAAAAAGTGCGTGCCAAATTCGCAATCGACCATCTCCAGCAAACAAGGCCTCAGCAGCAATAAACAAGCGGCACTCTTCAGTGCGAAGATAACGAATTGCCTTTTAAAAACACTTGCAGCAGGCGTTTACCGCCCCGGTCTGCCGGCATCTTATCCACCTACTTTCGGACAGGATAAAATATAGTCTATACAATCGCTTAGTTTAGCCGTCGCCACGGCGACGGTGCTGTCGGCCGCACCGTAATATAGATTAATCTGATCGGTTTCCTTGTGGACGGTGGCGCCGTTGGGGAATACAACATCGCTGACATCGCCTATACGCTCGTAAATTGCGCTTGGCCCAAGGACCCACTCATCGCCTCGGCGCAGAACCTTCCACGGTGAGTTCAAATCCAGAAGGGCCAATCCGACCCGGTATATCGCTCCGGCCGTCGTACTACGTACGCCGTGGTAGAACAACATCCATCCTTCCGGTGTCTCGATTGGCTGACATGCCAGACCGACTCTGTGACAATCCCAATAGGCCGTCCTCGTCATAATCAACGGCCTGTGATCGCCCCAGTGCTTCAGATCCGGCGAGAAACTGATCCACATATGAGCCTCGCCCCGGACAATGGGCCGGTGGATCAGTGCGAATCGACCGTTGAACCTGCGGGGAAACAGACAGGCATCCTTGTCCTCCGGTGGCAACAGAGACCCGAGGCGGGCAAATTTTCGAAAATTTTTGGTAATCGCCAGCGAAACGACCGGGCCGCCCTCGCTGAAAGAGACGTAGGTAACGGCAAATTGCTTTTGCTCCTCCAGCCAGACGATGCGAGGATCTTCCAACCCCCACCTTTCCTCTCGGGAGCTTTGGTCGGCTTCGAGAGTCGGCTTAGGATCAATCTCCCAGTTCGTGAATCCATCGGCACTGCGGGCGACAGTCAAATGCGAAAAACCGCGCATATCCTCGACGCGAATCAGCAGCAGCGTTTCTCCGTTTAACTTGGTTGCCGCGGGATTAAAGACCGCATTTGTCGGATAAGGCCAATTATCCGGCGTCATTATCGGATTGCCATGGTACCTCTGAAAAAGTTCGTGTGCTTTTTTTTGTCGTAAAAGCTCAGGCATAGCTTCATTCCCCCGAAACGTCAAAGGATATTATCACCATAAAAATTAATACGAAAAACCAGGATTTAACCTCAAAAGGTGCAATTCCTCATCTTAAGCTTATATTAACTAACTTAATCGGCAAGATGAACAGCTTCCTATAAATCAAAGTACAAATTTTTAGATACGGCCGAACGAAAAATTCCCGTGCTTATCAGGCACATCCGAACAACAGTACTTCTATTCTATAGACCGGCTCGCCGCCGGTATTCCCACGCTATGCTTTAACAAGCTGGGTTTCATACAGGCTTTGATACAACGGACAGGTTTTCATTAACTCACTATGCTGTCCCTGGGCCACAATTCGTCCATTATCCATAACTACTATTATGTCCGCCGTGATAACGGTGCTGAATCTATGGGCTATGATAAAACATGTCCTACCCTGCATGATTTCCTCGATTGCGTTGTGAATTTTAGCTTCACTGTCGGCATCAACCTGACTTGTAGCCTCATCGAAAATCAGAATTGCCGGATTCTTGAGAATGGCTCTGGCGATAACGATTCTCTGGAGTTGCCCGCCGCTCAGGCCGGCCCCGTGCTCACCTATGATCGTATCATAACCATCCGGTAATATTGAAATAAATTCATCGGCAAAAGCGCGTTTTGACGCAGCAATTATTTCTTCTCTGGTGGCGTTTGGTCTTCCATAGACAATATTCGCAGCCATCGTGTCATTAAAAGTCACTACATTCTGAGTAACCATACCGATCTGGGCACGAAGGCTTTTCAAAGTAACATCACGTATATCCTGGCCGTCAATCAGTATCTGTCCGCTGTCAGTATTATAGAACCTGGGAACAAGATTTATCAAAGTTGTCTTTCCGGAACCGTTCGGCCCGACAATCGCAACATTGTAGCCGGCTTGTACAGTCAGATTAACTCTTTTTAATATAGGCATATCGCTGCCGGGATAAGTAAAGACTACATCTTTGAATTCGATTCTTTCCTTAAAAACCGGCAGCTCGATCGCCCCGGGCTTTTCAAACTCAGCCGGCTCATCTACGACCGCAAAAACTCTTTCCGCCGCCGCATTTGCTGATTGAGCCTTGTTCCAAATGTCGCTGCTCTTGCGAATCGACTCTGCGGCAATACCAAGTGCGACTAAAAGCCCGAAAAACGAACTCGGCTGCATATTTGCACCGGTTACCCAATATACTCCAACCAAAAGTGCCGCCGAACCCGCTATCATGCCAAACACTTCCATTGTCGGGCCCGTGGCTGCTTCAACTTTGGCTATGCCAAGCGACTGTTTCAAATATCTACGATTGATTTTCCTGTAAGCCGAACTCTCGTGCTCTTGCTGGCTATAAACTTTCACTACATGCAACGCACTGACTGCTCCATCGAGTCTTCCGAGCATTTGGGCACTGCTTCTAAGCGAGCGTCTCGTATACTTCTTAATCTTTTGTCCGAGCAGAGCGGCCAAACCGAGAACAAAAGGAGCGCAGCATAAAAATATCAGAGTCAATTTGTAACTAATCACCATAGCGCCGACCAGGCAAAAAACTGCTTTAAGCGGCTCTCGTAACGCTTTGCCAAGCAGTATTTTCACTCCTCTTCCAGTAGCATTTATATCATTTACTATTCGACTAATAGTATCACTGGTCCCCCGGCTGGAAAAAAAGCCCACAGGCATCTTCATAGCGTGAGAAAAAACATCCTCTCGCAAGCCGGCAATTGCTATCTGAACTACCTTCTCAGCCAGATACTTTTGGTAGAATGTTGCTATGCATCGAACGATTGTTACCACACACATTAAAATAATTATGTGTATCACCGCTCGCGCCTTCACATTCGACGCCATTCCACGCGGCACGAATCCGATTATCCATTTGGCACTGTTAACAGCGAACTCAACATAGAACGGATTGGTGCCGGTATTCAGTTGTAGCTGTTGATCCTCTAATTCTCCACTCTGACCGGACCGCTTCAACTGCAACGTTATAGAGCTTTTGTCTGCAGCGTTAGCGAGTTCTTCAAGTAATCTGCCTCTGCTCACAGGGTTCAAACCCTGCCTTGTATCATCAATAACACCAACAATTCTGTCCTGCCCCTTAAGCCCGGCAGCTTCTGCCCGACCGTTCGGTTCAACGTTCGTTATAAGAAGATAATATGCAATACTGTTGTTTTCGCTGTTGGTAAAATCTATAGTATCGGGCACATGAAAATCAATATCATAACGCCAACTGCAAATTTTCCTGTCTACCCACCCATGCAGTCCCTCTTCGCCCATCATAACTTTCAGCAGCGGGACAACTGTCATAAAGCTCAGAGAAAACAGAATGCCTATCAATATTGCACTGAAAACTATCACAATTAAACAGGGCCATTGCGGCCAGATATATTCGAATACTCGCCAAAAAGCCTTCATTCAAAATTTATCTCCATAATATGAAACATCGAATACTACTGTTGTACGTTCACAAGCTCAGAATCCATGCCCCATACCCTTTCGGCAATTCATTACAATTTCGGCACACTAACAAAATCGACTCCGCCGGTCAAGCCTAAAGGCATTGACGCCAAATGCCATTTTTGTTAGCCTATGGCCTTTTAAGGAAGCCACGATATGAAAATAGACTGCTTGATTTTAGGCGCCTATGAGACTAACTGCTATGTTCTCCGTAAGGAGTCCCTAGGACTGCGTAATAATGATGCCGCTCAGGACTGCCTGGTCATCGATCCCGGACTCGAAGCCAGCGAGCTGCTCGAATTCCTCGATGAGCAAAAACTGAATCCGGTTGCCGTGCTTCTAACTCACGGCCACATCGATCATATCGCAGGCGTCACTGCGATGCGGAGCCGGTTCCCCGAAATCAAGGTCTACATTCATAATCTCGATGCCAAAATGCTCACGGAGCCGAATACAAATCTATCCGCAATGACAGGCTCAGCGTTCACCACCGAGCCGGAAGATGTGTCTTTACAAGAGCAGGATGTAATCGACCTGGCCGGCATGAAACTGCTCGTGCTCCACACACCCGGCCATACACCCGGCGGCATCAGCCTGTACTCGAAGGAAGACAGCGTCGCCTTTGTCGGCGATACGCTCTTCGCCGGCTCAATCGGCCGGACCGACTTCCCCGGCGGAAGCATGTCACAACTGCTGGCTTCCGTCAGAGAAAAACTCTTCACCCTGCCCGAAGAAACAAAAGTCTATCCCGGCCACGGCCCCGAAACAACAATCGCAGTTGAAAAAGCCCACAATCCCTTCTTCTAACAAAAATATTAGGCAATCGTCATCTTTATCCCCGGCAGCGGCCTTTTTCTTAATTTCAGCACACCTGGTTTCGACCTCTTCTTCAGTCAGCTTACCGGCCTGCAAAGCTGGGTCGAAAGACAACATCGCTATGAACATCACAAGAAGTGTTTGCGATATGTTCATTCCGTCATTGATATGATTGGTTCGATTCAATGTCATGCCATGTCCCTTTCACGCTTCAACTGATGTAATGGTTGATAATGTTTTCCAGTCTCAACGAAAGGCCAGTAAGGCATCGCCTGTCCGAAGGTAAAGGCTGTTTTGATCCATCGCCGGGGTGGCAGCAACGGGTGCATCGAGATCGGCTTGATACGTTACCGTGAACTCATCGCCGCATTTCACAACCGTAATCACTCCCTTGTTGGAAATGAGATACACGTGGTCGCTGGCAATCACCGGTGAGGCGCTGTATTGCCCCGATGCTCCCAGTCGCTGCCGATATATCACTTCGCCGGTATCGGTGCGTACGCAGCTTAGGATTCCACCAGCCCGGACCAGGTAGAGTCGGCCCGAGTGAAAAACGGGGGACGGAATCTCCGGTATGCCACGGCGGAGATTCCACTTAACATGGGATTCGGTGATGTCGCCCCGGCCGCCTGACCTAATCGCAGCCAGGTTGGGCTCGCCGCGACCGACTCTCATGTCGGCCGTAAACTCCTCCCTGGTCCAGAAACCGTCCTTGTCCTTATCCCGCCAATCGAACAGATCGTTCTGCTGCTTTTTTCGTCGGTCTGGATCTTCAGCCAGGGGACGTCCGAATCCCGGATGCCCGGGAGGAAGCTCGGGGCGGAAAGGTGAGGTGAAGTCTTTCGTGATTTCATCACGCCCGATCCGGCCATCGCCATCGCGATCGAAATGAAGCATGGCGATCCAGAAAGGTTCAGGGTCCAATTGCACGTCACCGCGACCACCCTGCATCGACACAGAAACGTAGAGCTGTCCGTTGCCCGCGACCGGTACGGCGATGGGTTCGCGTGAAAAACCACTCACGTGCCATCTTTCTTCGCCGGTGGCCGGCTCGTAGCCATATACCCGTCCGTTGCCAGGAACCACCAACTCAGTTCCGCTCTCGTGTTTCCAGATCATCGGAGTCGACCAGGTGCCTCGATTGTAGGGCCGAGGTGTTTCCCAAACCGGTTCTCCCGTCGTTTTATCCAGGGCGATGACCCTGGACCGACTCAAACGGCTGCCCGGCAGGTTTGCATCGTCGTCCAGGACCAGGATAAGCCGTTGCCCATGCAAGATCGGTGACGTCGCCACCCCGTACATACTCCTGGGAGTCGTAATCGGTTTCTTCCATTGTTCGAGGCCTTCGTGGTCGTAGCACAGCAATCCGTACGATCCGAAATAGACGTAGACGTGGTTTTCATCCACGCAGGGCGTGGACGCCGCTACACTGTTTTCGCGGTGAACTCGTTCCAGCGGCACCTCCGGGGCTGCCCGTTTCCATAAGATTTTACCCGAGTTCGCATCGAGGGCCAGGGTCGTTAACCGGTCCCCCTCGACGCCTGTCAGAAAGACGCGGTCTCCCCAAAGGACCGGTGACGATTTGCCCGGAGGCAGCGGCGTCTTCCATGCTGCTTGATCCGCGACGATCTTTAGCGGCGGTTTGAATCCGGCTGCGATGCCAGCGCCATTCGGTCCGCGGAACTGGTTCCAGTGCACGGATTCAGCCTCCGATGAGAGGCAACACACCCTCAGCAGCAGCAGGACAAGCAATTGAGATGATCTCATGAATTTCTCCACATCAATCAGGTTGTTATTCTTATTTAATTCAAGAGTTTTGCAAAAGTTCATTTAATTCATTGCCACTCCGTTGCGTCGGTCATGACGCCGGCGTTAATTTCCAGCAGCTTCTTTTTAAGCCTGGCAAGGACGTCGGGGAGTTTGGCCGACAAGTCTTTTTGTTGCCGTGGATCCTTTGCCAGGTCAAACAATTCAAACCGCCCGTAGCTGCCTGCCTTGATCGCAGGAATCCACGATTCCTGAAACATATTCAAACGGATATATTGGCCGCGGAGCTTTTCCGCTTCTCTATCTTTGAATCCCTCAAACATTTGTGCCTGCAAAGTGCTACCGCGAAGTTCCTGCTCGATGGTGCCATTCTTCCGAAGCGTTTCTTCGATTTGCTTGCTCAGGGCAGCCATTTTTTCCTGGTCCTTCGGGAACTCGTAGTCGCGATACGCAACCAGCGAATAGTCGCCGTCCCGCATCGCCACGGTGGGTTGTGATGTCGGCAAAAGCCAAAACAGCGGTTGGTGCCTGGTGAACGTGTTGTCACCACCTCTCAGCAAAGGCGAAAGATCGGAACCGTCAAGACGGACACCCTCGGGTTTGTCGATTCCGAGCAGACCACAGATCGTCGGCAGCAGGTCGACCAGGCCGGCCGGTTCGTGTTCGACGTGACCTTTCGTAATCGTGCCCGGCCAATAAAAGATCCCGGGGACACGAATGCCGCCTTCAAAATTGGATCCCTTTTTGCCGCGCAAGGTGCCGACGCGATCGGCTCGATAGCTGCCGTTGTCCGATGAATAAACGATCAGTGTATTCTCCGGCGAATCGATTTCTTGAAGTTTCTTAAGCAGCCGCGCTATGGCCCGGTCCGTATTATCAATCGTGCCGGAATAAATCGCTGCGGGATCCTTCTGCTTGCCGTACTGCGAAACGATTGTCTCAGGAGCCGCGATGGGGGCATGGGGCTCGTGGAACCAGATGTTTAGAAAGAATGGTACGCCGGGATCACGCTTTTTGTCCAGCCACGAAATCGCGTCATCAACGACAATCTGGCCGGAATAGCCTTCGATTTCCCCTACAGGTTTACCGTTCCGAATGAAATTCACGGGGTTCTTGTGGCTTGGCTGGGCGTTGTTTCCCGTGGCGAACCAGTAATCGAAACCGTGCTGTTTCGGCGTCGGCTTGTTTCTTTCTCTTGTTGGCAAACCAAGATGCCATTTGCCGAAATGCGCAGTGGCATATCCGTGACTCTGAAGAACCTCAGCCAGCGTGACCTCTCGTTCGGCCAGATGCGAGTTCTGGTGGTAGTCCGAAATCCAACTGTAGACGCCTGTGCGAATGTGATGCCGCCCAGTCAACAATGTGGCTCGCGAGGGCGAACATACGGCGCATCCTGAGTAGAAATCTGTAAATCGTACGCCTTTGGCGGCAAGACCGTCCAGCGCCGGTGTCTTCACAGGACCTCCATAGCAGCCGATGTCCCGATAACCCAGATCATCCGCAAGCAAGACTACAATGTTGGGGCGCTTAATCCCGGCGAGCAACTTTTGCCAGTCTGCCATTGCCTGCCCGTCTGCTTGTTGAGAACGATTCTCTTTAGCACTAATGACACCGCAGAGGAGACATGTCATATTGGCTCCGGCGGCAAAAGCCATCCTGAGGAAATCCCGTCGGTCAATTTTTCTGTCCAGTGTTGTTGTCGAATTCATGTTTATTCCTTTGAACTCCGCCGGCATCATCTATTTGGAAGACTTGAGCTCCTTGATAAAGATATTGCGGTACTCGATGGGGCAGGGATTCTCTTTGCCGAGGTTATCACCGTGCACAACGATATGTTTCTGAAGCCTGATAGGTGCCGGCTCGGTGTTCATCATCCAGTCGTGATACTCGAACTTATCGAGAAGAACCTCGCCATCATACTCGGCTGAGAAGGTCCGGCCTTTCATGGTCAGCTTGACCGTATGCCAGACGCCAACTTCCGGGTCAATATATCGCACATGAGGTTTATCTTGGTCCTTGAGTTCCATTTTCCTGGCAGTCTCTGTCGGCAAAAAATAGTAACTCTCGAGGTGTCCCATTCCGCCCCTGGATCTCAGGTTAAACTGCTCCATATCTCCGAAGCCCGGAATCTCCGGAATCAGTCTACGGAAGCTGATGCCGCTGTCGGAAATCGTCGGCATTCGGAACTCGAGCATCAGTATGAAATCTGTGTAATGCTTCTTTGTGGACAGGCTGGCACCCCATTGCTCAATCAACCCTGGCGATTTGAGTACGCCGTTCTCAATCGACCAGTATTCCTTGACCAGCGGCGGCGTATGCCAACCGGTGAGGTCCTTGCCGTTGAAGAGGGCTGTGAATCCCTCCGGCGGGACGTTCAGTGCTCGTGGCTCGATCTCCTTGATAAAGATATTGCGGAACTCGATGGGGCACGGGTTCTTCTTGCCGGTGGCGGTGTTCTCCAAATAGCGATGCTTCTGGAAGCGGAGTTGTTCCGCCTCGGTGCTGAGGAGCCATGGGGGATAATCATAGCGGTCGATCATGACCTGGCCGTCAAGCTCGGCTGAAAGGGTTCTACCGACCATGGTAATCTTGACGGTATGCCATTGGCCGATCTCCGGATCGACCTGCTTGACTCTGGGGATGTCACTATCCTTCAGGCGCTTGGCAGCCTCCAGTTTGTTCGCCCGCATGAAGCCGATGCTCTCTAACTGGCCCATGCGATGCCCGGTGCCGATGTTCATCTGTTCCGTTTGCCCGAAGTAGCCCATCTTAGAAATCAGTTTCCGGAAGTGGATGCCGCTGTCCGAATCCATGGGCATGCGGAAATCGACCAGCAACACAAAGTCCTTATACGTCTTCTTGGTGACCAGGTCCGCGCCCCATTCTTCGAGCAGCCCATGTGACTTGAGCACGCCGGCCTCAATGGACCACATCTTCTCGACTTTCGGATTCACATTGAAGCCCGAGAAGTCCTTGCCGTTGAAGAGAGCCGTAAAGCCTGGCGGGGGCACGTTCAGCTTCTTCGCCACGCTCGCGTTCGCCCCCTGCCAGTCCCGCACGCGGACGTTGCGAATGGCGATTGGACCGTAGTCGCCCTGGATGATGACCGGCCCTCGCGGATGCTGCTTGCGATTCCAGTTCGGGCCGCAGGCGTACGGGACCTCCACGTTCTCCTGGACGACCTGACCGTTGTGGACCACCTTGACGAAACGGGCGTTTGCTGTCTTGACGCCGTTCTCATCGAACCGGGGAGACTGGAAGACAATGTCCATGGTCTGCCATTCGCCGGGCTTTCCGGCGGCGTTGACGCGCGGGGGAGACCCCTTGTCGATGTGATGGTACTTTGGCTTCTCCTCGGCCCGCGGATAGACGCCACCGCAGTGTGCGCCGGTGGGTTCCTTCACGTGGGCGCTATCGAGAATCTGGATTTCGTAATTGCCATGGAAGATGATCCCGGAGTTGGACCGCTTGGCGATCATGAACTCCACGTGGACCTCGACGTCCTGGTAGTCGCGGCGCTTCGTGACGAGGCTTTGGGTCTTTCCAATCCGGCCGTTGATCAGCACGCCTTCGCCCCGATCGCCAATCAGGCGTTTCTCGTTCCAGGTGTCGAGACGGGCGTTTTCGGCTGAGTACCAATCTCCGCTCACGCGCCATGTGTCCGAGAAGCCCTTTCTAGCGTCGGCAACACCGGACACGTGCAGGATGGCCGTAACCCAGATCAACGCCATAGCAGTTCTACAGTCTAGTCTCAGAACAAGTGTAGATTGATCTGAGAAAGTGACTTTAATTTTGAAAAAATACTCGAAATGACTCCTTTGGTGCATTATAATGCACTTTTA
>Ga0209121_10006514_pt1 | contig 10231 bp, 15 predicted proteins | sample Cruoilmetagenom3_FD_187292 | JGI IMG/M metagenome (GOLD analysis project Ga0209121, IMG submission 187292) | Oil polluted marine microbial communities from Coal Oil Point, Santa Barbara, California, USA - Sample 3 (SPAdes) (version 2) | ecosystem: Environmental > Aquatic > Marine > Oil seeps ...
CTTCCTCCGCAGTCAGTCGCGTGCAGATAAACACCGGTATTCCTATCCTATCCAGCCAGGTTATCTCAGAAACCTGTGTGACACCAGCGGCGGGTAACTTCGGATTTACTCTTTTAAAAGTCTCATCAGGAGGAATTGCACGATGCGTCCCCTTCTTATAGCCCTTGATACATGACTTCAATTTCATTCTGCTAATTTGCTCAACTATACCACATCACACATACATCATTATCAGCGATCTGTATTCTCTAAGCCATGTAACCGTTAGATATGCAACGGATACAGAACAGAACCGAGCCCACCATCGCCTGCGATTGTAACAGTTGGCCTTTTCAAACTACTTCTGACCCTCTTCTCCAAATATCTTCATCATCTCGCGTATCTCTACAACTCAGCTTCATCTACAGCAGCATCCACCGCATCGTCTCCCTTCGATCTTCTTGTAGTATTCATAGCAATCTCGACACATTTGCCGCCCGTACAGCTCCTTCGGGTCATCCGTTTCCGCTCCACACAGTTCGCATTTCACCATTCTCATCACCGCCTCATTACGGTTTCCCACCTTTCCTTGTGGTCATCGACTGCAATCACTTCCTTTACTTCCGGGATCCTATCTTTCAACGTCGCTTCAACGAAGTTCACCAATGTGTATTGACTCATGCAACACCCTGCACATGCACCGTGTAACCTCACCTTCACCATACCATCATCCACGCTCACCAGTTCTATATTGCCGCCTTCCATCGCTAAAGCCGGTCTCACCTCTTGTTCTATAACCTCTTTTACCTTTTCAAACATTTCACTACCAATTATTATATAACAATTGTTATATATAAAGATGGTATTCCAGATAAGAAATGAAGGCTAAAGTAAGATTCTTTGCGAGGTGCCGTGAAATCGTTGGGGATAAGCAGAAGGAGGTAGAGATAGTGGACGGTATTGCTCACCCGGAGGTGATACTAAAAGATGCGATTGCTCTTTTCCCGCCGGTGAGTGGAGGATGAGAAGATGATTGCGAAAGAGGATTTCTCGATTGATGAACTCGTAAGGAAAATGAAGAAGCCGGAGATCGGTGCTATCGTAACGTTTTTACGCGTGGTACGAAGAGAAGAGGGGATAAAAGGGATGAACGTGGAGGTATACGAGAAAATGGCGGTGGACGAGCTGGAGAAACTTGAGAGAGAGGTTCGTGAAAAGTTTGAGATCGAAGCAGTAGAAATCGTGCATCGAGAAGGATCGCTCAAAGTCGGCGAGAACATCGTTGTCATTCTGGTGGGTGCGAAGCATAGAAAGGAGGCTTTTCGGGCTTGTGAGTACCTGATAGACGAGTTAAAAGAGAGAGTGCCTATCTGGAAGAAAGAGTTGAAATGAAAGGCGAAGAAATAACATAAGATGAAACACTCATGGAAAGTAGGATTTAGTTTTGGCGTAACCTCAGGAATAATCACAACACTTGGGCTACTGGTAGGTTTACATTCTGGCACTCATTCAAAACTTGTGGTTATTGGTGGGGTATTGACAATAGCAATAGCTGATGCGTTCTCAGACGCACTGGGCATTCATATTTCTGAAGAGTCCGAGAATAAGCACACTGTAAAGGAGATATGGGAATCAACAATCGCTACTTTTTTGTCCAAATTTGTTTTTGCATTGACATTTATCGTTCCTGTTCTGCTGTTTCAACTCTCAACCGCGATTATTGTAAGCGTAGTTTGGGGTTTATCTCTGTTAGGTCTTTTTAGCTTTTATATTGCGAAAGAGCAAAAAGTAAAATCCTGGAAAGTGGTTATGGAGCACTTGATTATTGCATTGGTAGTTATAATTACAACACATTATGTTGGCGCGTGGATAGCCGCAAATTTATGTTAGCAGTACTGAATTATATTTTTTCCACATACCCCAGCATCTGCTCTCCTGATTCCGTCAGGTGGTATATCAAGAAACACCCCTCTTTCTTGCACTCTATCAGCCCGGCTTCCTTCAGCAGTTTCAGATGGTAAGATAGTTTCGAGTATTCACAGTCCAGAAGTTCAACTAAGACACATACACACAGGTCTTTTATACGCAATGCTTTCAGTATTCGCAATCGTATCGGGTCAGAAAGTGCTTTAAAAAGCACAACCGTATCACTGACATCCCCATTCAGGACGGTCTTTACTTTTTCTAAAGTATCTTGGGCTATCTTGTAAGAAGATGGAATATTGCAGGGTATTTCTTGACTGCACGATGCTGAACGGCTATTTTTTACCTTCACGCTTATCATTGTATTCTTTCACTATTCTTCAGATAACCCCCCCTCTTTCCTTATCTCTTCTATCGCTCGCTTCACCTCGTCTTTGCTCGGAACGCCACCCTGCTTCAATATCTTCCCTTCTATCACCGTCGTTGGCGTCATCAGTATACCAAGCCTCTCCGCTTCTTCAGAAAACGCATCGAACTTAACAACTTCGATGTCAGCATACCCGAGTTCTTCTACCGCTCTCTTTACCAGCTTCTCTGTCATCTTGCATCTCGCACACGGCGGTGTCGTGCCGAATACCCGTATTTTCATGCCATCGTCACCTCCTTTTCTTCCGGTACTTTCTTCCATTTACGTGTATTCATCCCACGATACTCCCAAAAATCATCCCTATGATGGTGGAGATACACACAACCAACGCGATGTAAACGGACGCCTTCTTCCCACCGATCGTCCGCCAGATAACGACCATGGAGGGAAAACTTAGAGACGGCCCCGCGAGCAGAAGCGAGAGCGCGGGTCCCGCAGCCATCTGCCCGTTAGTAAAGCCGAAAAGATTACCTACAATTGGCACTTCCAATAATGTCGGCATGTACAATATCGCGCCGATTACGGACGCTAAGAAGCAAGCGAAAAATGAATTGTTACCGAAATAAGGTTTCATTAGCTCCCCAACTGCGATTTGAGGATCATGCGAAGGAGCATAAATCGCTGCAATACCGCCTATGAGCCCTATGACGAATACGCCTACCAAAAGAATGGGGAATATCCGCTTTGCGAGCCACCACGTCTCCCTCCCCCACTCTTTCACTTCGTCTCGCGAATAGTAGAAAATCATGATAATTGATACGCCAATCGTCATGAAATAGACGGCTGTGAGTTTCGTGACCCACGAGATAAGCCCTGAGGCTCCAACGAGGAGTATCGCCACCATAAGGCTAAAAAACAGTAGTACGATATACCAGGGTCTTCCCACCTCCGTGTTATCCAGCATAGCAATTCCTGAAGCTGCACGTTTCTCCTCCTCCTTCTTCACACCACGCTCAAATATTGTTGCTATGCTCAAGCCGATTACTACCGCCAGCAAGACGGCACTAAGAGCCCTCGCAATCCCGATATTCAGCCCGAGAACGCGTGCGGTAAGAACAATGGCTAAGAGGTTTATCGCCGGTCCTGAATATAAGAAAGCGACAGCGGGACCTATACCCGCACCTCTCTTGTAGATGCCTGCGAACATCGGAAGCACCGTACAACTGCAAACTGCAAGAATAGTTCCAGAGACGGAAGCAACGCTGTACGATAACCATTTCTTCGCTTCCGCACCGAAGTATTTTAGTATTGCCTGCTTAGATAATAGTGCCGCAATGGCGCCGGCGATGAAGAAAGCAGGCACCAAACAGGTCATGACGTGGAGTGAGAGGTACTCCATCAACGTATCCACACCTGCCGTCAAAATTACAGTTACCGTGCCCATTATTTCAAATATATTTGAAATACTATAAAAAGCTTTCAACGTTTTTTAGGTTCGTGGAAATGTGGAGAATCAATGCTTCTCGATTTTGATATTTGCACTTTTCTTTTTTCATTGTCTGTCCCACTCACCACTCATCCATGAAAGAATTTTTATTCCATCGTTTCCATGAACCACGGTTTTTAGCCCTCCAGGTTTTATGTTCATCCCGTTAAGGTACGTTGAACGAGCACTTTAGCTCGCTACCAGCCATTATCTTCTCTATCCTACGTTTGCCCATAACAATTGTTATAATATAAAATCAGCACTTCTTTTTATAACCGTTGTTAATGTAAGGTAGAGGTAGGTAAGATGAAATTCCCCTGTGAGATAATAGTGTGGGAGGTACTGCCATGCATCCGAGCGGCACTTGCGAAAGAGCTGATTAAAAAAGGGTTATCTCAAAATGATATCTCTATAATGCTTGGGATTACACAGGCTGCGGTATCGCAATATACCTCAAAGAAAAGGGGTTCAAGACTTGATTTTCCTGAGGATGCGAAGAAGGAGATAAAGAAACTTGCTGACGATCTCGTGCTGGGTTCCGTGAACGACCTGGTCGCAAGAATCTGCACGATCTGTATGAAAGTCAGAGCAGACGGAACGGTTTGTAATTTGGATCTGTACAACGCTCACGATTATGACTGAGCGAGAATAATCCTCGAGACATATTTCGCTAAAGCAACAATAGTCAATATAGGTGGAGCACCGGGTGATGCAGGAAGCACTGATGCATCTGCTACGTACAACCCATCTACTTCGGCCGCCAGGTTTTTATCCACCGCTTCACCAATTTTTGCAGTTCCACCGGGATGCGCACCTCGTACCGGTGTGGAGACAAAGGTTGAAGGATCGGCACCTGCTTCCTCTAATATAGACCCTGCGATAGAAGCCCCTTCTGAGAGTAGAACTGCATCCCTGTTCGTAACAACTTTCTTCGCGTCCTTATCTACTTCGCCCAATTCTTCATCTTTTATCTTCACCATTATCCCGAGGACATCCTCCGACAAAACATTTACCCCCCTCGCTTCCATCCTTTTCACCAACTGGTTGGAAAAATGTGGAGAGAGAATGAAATCCTCGAATGTTATGAGAGCGTTCATTGTTACTTCCTTGTTCAACTTTATCCCTTCGAGAACACCACCAATTGTAGTGAAAGTGTCAACGAACAAATTTGGTGTGGTAGGCAGCCCCTGCTTTTTCAACAGCCGGGGGCTTTCCAAAGCTCCTGCGGAAAGAACAACTACATCGGCTGAAATAACTTTACCCTTGCTTCTCACTCCAGCCACTTCACCATCCTTCATGGTTATATCGTCAACAGGCGTGTCTGTTATTATCTTCGCACCGTTCTTTTCCGCCTCCTTTACAAATTCAAGTGCGCTCCATTTCGCACCATTTGGGCAGCCAGATGCACACTTACCACATGGTATGCATTTCGCGGGGTCAATAAACTTCGGCATCTTCTTCACGTCAAATCCAAGATTCTCGGCAGCAGCCATAATCCGCTTGGTTCCTTCACCAAAGTGAGAATCTGGAAGAGTTCTCACCCCAAGCTCTCGCTCTGCGTCCTCAAACTCCTCGCTCAGGTCAATCCCTAACTCTCGCAACTCTTTTTCTAAAGCTCGTACTCCGTTTCCGGCTGATACCGTGGTAGTGCCACCTAAACAGAATGTCCTCAGAATCTCTACCTCAGAACTAATATTTGAGTAGTATTTTGAAGCGTCTTTTGCCTCTATAGTAGGTCCTTTTTCTATAAGCACTACTTCAACGCCCTTGTCGGATAATTCTTTCGCTACAGTAGCGCCGCCGGCGCCTGAGCCTACAATTATCGCCTGCATGGTTTATATACTATTTTATATAAGGGCCGGAGCTGGGATTCGAACCCAGGTCTAGGGATCCACAGTCCCCAGGGATAGCCTCTACCACACCCCGGCCATTGTGCACGTGCAATTAGATAATACAAACTAATAAGCAGTTGACTATTTATTTTTGTTTTACAGGTTTGGCACGACAATGGCATCATTTTGGACGAAGCGCCCTTCTTTATTCTTTACCACTCAAAATAACACCTCTCTTTATATCTTTATGAACTCATGCTGATATAATGCTTCTGGATTTAACACCTCCCGCAATGTTCTACATGTCAGAATATTCACTATCACCTTAGTGATGGTAGTGTGGGTCCGTTTAAACGTGAGAGCAAAAAAGATACTGCTTCTTTCGTAGTTGCTGAGGGCTTTTCGGCATTATCGCTTTTGCGGGTGATGGTTTGCGTACGGATGTTAAAAGTATTTGGTGGGTTGTGGAATGTCAAATTCGTTGATTTTACAAAGCTTTAAAAAAAAGAAAAATATTTTCCCCTGGTTATTTTTGACAAGAGGAAAAATCGTTCCAACCTTACTTACCTACACATTCTCGACTAAAATCTTTTCGGCCGATGTTTCTGGTAACATTCCTGACAGTAAACAGGTCTAGAGCCATCTGGTTTAAATGGTACTTGACATTCTTCACCACAGTCCGCGCACGTAACCGTATGCATCTCTCGCGGTCCACGATCAAAACCCTTTCTTCTGTCAAAATTACTTGATCCCATCATATTATACCTCCACATTATAATGGACTCCCATTACTTAAATACCTTCAAAAAGCATTGGATATTATTTAAACTCGTCTTTGGGATTCTTTAATGGAAACCTCTTCAAACTACCCTTCCTCACACTTCTTCCACAGCCGCTTCGAGTTTCGGAATCAGAGTGTAGTGATTACTACCACCTCTATCATTTATGTCATGCTTCCAGATTTGCATCCTCCGCTATTCAGTTGTCAAAATCCATTTTCATGCAGGGGTAATGATCCTGGGACGTTTACAAGTTACAGCTCTGTGCATAGAGAATTATACGGTGCCCCTTTTCTTTATTCTTAGGTCAAATCATGTTCGCTTTTCATAACCGCTCTAATCTAAATTTCCTGAGGGCTTACCGGTACAAGTTTAACCTTCTTTGCGTCTTCAATGTCGCGTGTATAAATGTGTAATGAATCACTGTAATCGATTATTCTTATTATCCGGCAGTTATTTGGCTTTATTACTTCACGATTAAGCATCTCGATTATGCAGACTATATTAGGCTGCCACGCGGTAAATAGATCTCTTGATCGCCATGTAAGATGGACATCCACGTTATTTTTAGGCATATATCGAATTTGTATCCGTTGTAAGCAGGGCGGTGAACTTTGTTGTATATCCGAGGGAACATACCAGGTAATTGCCTGGAACCTATTTGAGGTCATATTCTCTTTAATTTGGTCAGCTAAAGCGTCTTTTAATAGCATTATTTGATCAGAACGGTTAGAACTAGATGTAGGTTGATATTGTGCCAACCGTTCAAAATAAAGGTAACTGAACCGCTCATTTACGGGCTTCGAGCTATAATCTTCCAAGAATGGTCTCGTGAACTCATTACAGTATTCCTCTATTCGCCTAAATGGGTACTGGGGGTGTAATTCTCGTGCTTCGATTTGTTTGATTGCATTACCGGTCATACTGATCAGCATGCAGGAATCTTTTATCGGCTTTCGCTCATCGCCACCGCCGATAACCAGATCGGTGCCCTTACGCAGTACCACATGGATTGCCTTAGCCCATGCATTATGGAAGTTTCGTTCTTCTATTAAGTGTGCAAACAGTTTCATCATTTGACTTTCACCCATCAATTAAGAAAGAATACGTTTTGATGTTTGATAAGATTTGAGAGTTCTTAACTTAATATATTTTCCTTGCGCTTCTTCCATAGCCGGGTCGTGTTTTGGAGCGGGGGGTTTTTAGTTTAGGCGAAGGTATAGTCGTAGAATTAATGATGTTCTCCTCAACCGCAATTAAATTGTGCCGATCTCTGAGGAAAACATATAGGTAACATTTATATACAATGATTTTTACCTATATATAGGTAACCTTTAAATAAACGTTATTATTGCTATAGATTATGAAAGGCAAAAAAAGGGAAAGAATACTCAGAATACTGCTCATCTGCCCAAATGGAACGTTATCTCAGTACCGCATCGCAAAAGAGGCAGATTGCTCGCAACCATGGGCCCATTCATTCCTGGAAAAATTAGAAAAGAAGAAGCTCATAAAAAACACGCAAGTAATTGATATACACGGATTATATTCTTACTGGAGAAAAATCAATCCTCATTCCTCTTTTAGAGAATACAATGTGCAAAATCCTCTTGAAGTACTAAGCACAACGAACTTAAAATATGCTCTGACAACATATTATGCAGAAACACTTACTCAAAACTACTTGTTTCCGTCACGAGTTGATATCTATGTACAGGAGCAAGATATACAGGCATGGCACAAACTGCTCACAACGACTGGATTGGTTGGAAAAGGAAACTTTCGGTTACTAACAGATGACAGTCACGTATTCTATGCAAACATAAAAAAGAAAGGGTACAGCATTGTCTCTACTCCACAGCTTATATTTGATCTGTTACGAGAAGAAGGCGTAGCTGTGGAAGCTGCACACATGCTCATGGAGCAAGAGTATCATGACATTGTATGAAGACTATGAGACCGACATCTCTTTCACATACTTAGAAAAAATCGTGGCAATCCTCGAAAGACCGGTATGTATCATAGGTGGCTGGGCTGTTTATTTTACCGTCAATGAACAGTTCAAAAAAGAACATGGAAGAAATTATCTAGGTTCAAAGGACATAGACCTAGGTTTTTACATAGATAATAATCTCGATAAAGCGGAACTCAAAAATACAGAATTTGGTATATCAATAGCTCTTTTTGAGGGGCTTGGATTTCAGCCGCTTGGATTTCGGTTTTACAAGGATATCGCTATCGATACCGGGGAAGATTTAACACCGGAACAGTCCAGAGATACACCGATTCACAACATCTTCAAAATATACGTCGATCCAATAGTGAGCGATATCCACCCTGCTTTTAAAGAAATTTTTGGATTTATTCCTATAGATGAACCCCTAATATCTCCTGTTTTTCAAGATGAAAACAATAGAATAGAACTCACGGAATTTAATGAACTCCTCTGGTTACCAAAGCCTGAGATACTACTTGCCACCAAGATTAAAAGTGCACCAACAAGAACTAAAGACGCAACACTAATAAAAGATATCTGTGACATCTATGCTCTGAGCTGGCATTCCGGGAAGAAATTTGATCAGATTAAAAAAGGAACCCGGAGCATACTCGATTTTAATGACCAAGAGTTGCATACTTTTAAAGCGGGCGAGGTATTTGAAAAGGCTGGAAACGCAATGGGAATCGATGCGGAGATCGTAAAAACAGTTATTGACGGGTTATACAAATGAACTAAATCTTCTTCGCCTGCTTATTGCAGAGCCACTTCGGGTTTCAGGTTATAAATCGCCCATTATCCCTTGCCGTATGAAGCTTATGCACATGCTTTTCAAGCCACCCTATTCTCTCTACTTCTCGAACGTCAAATTCAGGAACGTACGGTTTGATGTCTAAAAGCGGTGTACCATCGACGATATCTACATCTCGAATGTAGAGTTTTACTCCCTCTATTTTGACGAGACGCACAATCGATAGGCCGATAGGGTTGGGACGAGCCGGTGCCCGAGTAACAAAAACTCCGTGTAACTGATCATCGAGATAGGGCTTTACTTTTAAGGAAAAGCCGTGCGCTAAATGAAAATGAAAGATCAAATAAATATGCGAGAAGCCTTCTATATCTGTGAGCCCGTCCGCGTATTCCTGAAAGATCTCAACCGTTCCCTCTACATCGTGAGCGGCTGTAGATTGTATGGGCGTGCTATGTGGTTCTTTGAATGGGGAATGAATAATTCCTATTGGTGCGTATCTTATTTCATTCATGTGTGTATGTATAATAAATACCTTTTAAAGATAACTATAATCTAAAACCCTATCCCACTCCTTCTCCCATACCATAACCACCTCGGTTTTCGCTGGTGCTTAGGCAGGTAGGTGATCTTTACCATGCTCATTGATTTGCAGCCTCCTGTAATGTTCCATGTATCAGATTTCACTATCACCTTTATAATGGCGTTGCCCGTTTAAATTTGAGAGCTTAGAATAAAAGAGCTTCTTCCATAGCCGCTTCGTGGTTCAGCTTTGTCTTAGAAGCTTAAAAATATCGAAAGGATGAACTGCGAATATACGGAACAATCCACTAAAATTCATAATAGAAGGGAATCTGCAGTGCTTCTTCCCTCGGATATGTCCATACTCGTGTGCCAATAACGCCAACTCACCAAAGCATTCCTTAACCACCCAAATCTCATTGCCATAGCGAAAACCACGTAAGTATTTTAACCCATACCACGGCTTGCTTCCGTGTTTCTCAGCTTCCTCCTCCAATTCTTTCTTAGGGCTTGCCAGAAAATAACCTATCGGATTTTTAGTCACCATCCGGTTCCGTATCCTTTCTTGGTACAATAGAATAATTCCATTTAGGATGCAG
>Ga0209121_10006515_pt1 | contig 10230 bp, 11 predicted proteins | sample Cruoilmetagenom3_FD_187292 | JGI IMG/M metagenome (GOLD analysis project Ga0209121, IMG submission 187292) | Oil polluted marine microbial communities from Coal Oil Point, Santa Barbara, California, USA - Sample 3 (SPAdes) (version 2) | ecosystem: Environmental > Aquatic > Marine > Oil seeps ...
GCCGTCTTTATTGAGAAGGTAACCACCTTCACCACGACAACCTTCCGTTACCAATACACCTGCACCAGCGATACCCGTTGGGTGGAACTGCCACATTTCGATGTCTTGCATAGGAACGCCAGCACGGATAGCCATACCAACACCGTCACCAGTATTAATATGTGCATTAGTTGTTGATGCGTAGATACGACCCGCACCACCAGTCGCAAGAATTGTTGCCTTCGCTTTGAAGTAACAAACCTCACCCGTTTCCATACAAAGCGCGGTTGTGCCTAAAATTGCACCATCTTCGTTCTTAACAAGATCCAGTGCATACCACTCAGAGAAAACCGTCGTTTTATGCTTAATGTTTTGTTGGTAAAGCGTATGAAGCAGTGCGTGACCAGTACGGTCGGCTGCCGCTGCTGTACGAGCCGCTTGCTCACCACCAAAGTTTTTCGATTGACCACCAAAAGGGCGTTGGTAAATAGTACCGTTCTCAAAACGAGAGAATGGTAGGCCCATTTTTTCAAGTTCGATTACCGACTCAGGACCGTTTTTACACATATATTCGATAGCGTCTTGGTCACCGATGTAATCGGAACCTTTTACAGTATCGTACATATGTTGTTCCCAATGGTCTTCATGCGCATTGCCAAGAGCAACAGTAATGCCACCTTGCGCTGAAACCGTATGAGAACGAGTAGGGAAAACTTTAGAAAGCAATGCACAAGATAGGCCTTGCTCAGAAATTTGCAGTGCGGCACGCATACCTGCACCACCAGCGCCGATAACTACGGCATCAAACTCACGAACAGGAATAGTCACTTACGCACCCCACAAAATAAACAGACCAGAGAAGAAATATCCAAGAAGAACTGCAACAACACCGACTTGAAGACCAACACGCAGTTTTGCGCATTTGATGTAGTCAGTTAGTACTTGCCATAGACCGATCCACGCGTGAACCAAAACAGAAGTAAGCGCTAACATAGTGAAGACTTTAGTGAAGGTTCCACCAAAGAATTGCGTCCAAGATGCGTAAGAAATATCACCAGAGAAAGCACAGAAGCTCACTAGGTAGATAGTGTAGAGAGTCATAATGATGGCAGTTGCACGGATCAATAAATAATCGTGAACACCATTACGACCAAAAGTAGAAACGTTGTTTACCATACTAAGATCCCCGCTAGTAGAGACAATACCGCTGTTGCTGCGAATGCAACCTTAGCGCTCTTAGCGCCAGATTCCAGCTCTTCGAAGTGACCGAGGTCCATAAGAAGGTGACGAATACCACCAGCAATGTGGTAAGCCAAAGCGGTTAAAATGCCCCACAGAATAAACTTCACGAAGAAACCGTCGACAATGTCGCTAGCTTCCATAAAGCCTACTGGGGATGAGAGGGAAGTGGATAGTAACCAAAGCAGAATTCCAATCGCGACAAAAGTTATCACCCCAGACACACGGTGTAGGATGGAAGCTATTGCTGTGATCGGAAAGTGGATGGTCTGTAAATCTAAATTAACAGGTCTTGTCTTTCTTTCTTTCACGGGCTTGCTCACTCAGCTCCATTGAGCATTATGGTCATTAAATAACCTTATGATATTGTTATGGACAAAATTTGATTGCTAACCTTCAAAATTTAACATTAACTTAACAAATAACTGAAGTTGAGCCTTAGATAATTGTAAAATAATTGTTAATTGCTCGATTAAGAAAGACACCTCACATTTCTTCTTAGCCTTGCATTTATAAGGTTTTAACCAAACTTTTCAGCGCCACTATACGGCTGGCAACATTCTAATACAATTGATGTAACAAATAATGCTACACAGACCAGATTTTTAACGAATTTAATGTAAAAAACACTAACAAGTGCACACAAAGCTGCAGAAAAATTGACTTTCGGACGTAAGACCAGTAAAAAAATGGCACATAAACATCCTGGACGGATAAAATAATAAACAAAGGAGATTGTTATGGCGGATAAGAAAGCTACCCTTCACATTGAAGGTCATGCGCCGATCGAACTGCCGATTACAGAGGGTGTACTTGGTACACCAGTGATCGATGTTCGTACACTAGGTTCTAATGGTTTTTTTACTTTTGATCCTGGTTTTCTTGCCACTGCATCTTGTGAGTCTCAAATCACTTTTATTGACGGTGGAAAAGGTATCCTTTTACATCGTGGTTATCCAATTGACCAACTTGCCAATAACGCTGATTACTTAGAAGTATGTTACATACTTCTATACGGTGAAGCCCCTTCTCGAACTGAATACGAAAAGTTCAAGACTACCGTGACACGTCACACTATGGTGCATGAGCAAATTGCTAGTTTCTTCCACGGCTTCCGTCGTGACGCTCACCCTATGGCTGTAATGTGTGGTGTTGTAGGCGCTCTAGCGGCGTTCTACCACGACTCACTTGATATCAACAACGATACACACCGTGAAATTGCGGCTTATCGCCTAATTTCAAAAATGCCAACGCTGGCAGCAATGTGTTACAAATATTCAATAGGTCAACCGTTTATCTACCCACGTAACGACCTAGGCTACGCAGAAAACTTCTTACATATGATGTTTGCAAACCCATGTGAAGAATATGAAGTGAACCCTATCGTTGCACGTGCAATGGATAAAATCTTTACACTACACGCAGACCACGAACAGAACGCTTCAACGTCCACAGTACGTCTAGCCGGTTCATCTGGTGCTAACCCGTTTGCGTGTATTGCGGCAGGTATCGCATCACTTTGGGGGCCTGCTCACGGCGGTGCAAACGAAGCTTGCCTACGTATGCTCGAAGAGATTGGTAGTGTAGATAACATTGAAGAATATGTTGCGAAAGCAAAAGACAAAGATGACCCATTCCGTTTGATGGGCTTCGGTCACCGTGTTTACAAAAACTATGACCCACGTGCAACAGTAATGCGCGAAGCATGTCACGAAGTACTTAAAGAGTTAAACATACAAGATCCGCTACTCGATGTAGCAATGGAACTTGAGCGTATTGCCCTTTCCGATGAGTATTTTGTTTCTAAGAAGCTATACCCGAACGTAGATTTCTACTCAGGTATCATTCTGAAAGCAATCGGAATTCCAGTATCAATGTTCACAGTAATTTTCGCGATGTCTCGTACTATCGGTTGGATTGCTCACTGGAATGAAATGCACAGCGATCCGACGAACCGTATCGGTCGTCCTCGTCAGCTGTATACTGGTGAAGAACAACGTGACTTTAAAGCACTTCACGAACGTGAGTAGTTGCTATAAAGCATAATGTTAAAAGGGGTTGATGTGAGAACATCAACCCCTTTTCTTTTATACGGGATACTTTGAATCTTTACCTAACCTTACCAACTGTACTCTTATAGAAATTCTTTCTTTGCAAAAGCTACAATCGACTAGATATTCCCAATCACTTACCTGTTTTACACAGGATTATCAATATCAATAAACTCGACATCTAAACCGTGCTCTTTCGTTAGCCACTCACCTAATGCCTTCACGCCATATCGCTCTGTTGCATGGTGACCCGCAGCAAAATAATGGATGTCTTGCTCACGTGCTGAGTAAGTCGTGCGCTCTGAAATTTCACCAGAGATAAATGCATCAATACCCTGAGAAGCCGCTAGTTCAATGTAGTCTTGGCCACCGCCAGTACACCAACCTACCTTTTCAATCATTTTATCGGTGTTTTCAGGAGCAATATGTAACGGTATACGATTCAAAACTTGACCAATCTTTGCAGCAAGCTCTTCACCTGTCACTGGTGTTTTTAATTTACCAAACATTGCAACCGATTGTGGATGTCCTTCCAAGCCACCTTCAACTTCAATATCAAGCAGTTCAGCGAGCTTAGCATTGTTACCAAGTTCAGGGTGGATATCGAGAGGTAAGTGATAACCTAGAAGATTAATGTCATTCTTAATCAGAGTACGAATGCGCTTGCCCTTCATGCCTCGAATCGCTTCTGACTCACCTTTCCAAAAGAAACCGTGATGAACCAACAAAGCATCGGCGTTCAATTCTACCGCTTTATCAATCAGAGCTTGAGAGGCCGTTACACCAGTAACGATGCGCTTCACTTCATAAGCCCCCTCAACTTGAAGACCATTCGGGCAGTAATCTTTAATCTGCTGTGGCTGCAGTTTTTCGTTCAGTAGCTTTTCTAATTGTATGTTATTCATTTTTATTTCCAGCTTACCTTTATAATAACGCCGTTATATCAATTTACGGGTAGAATGTCGAAAGCCCCAGGGCCATGTTTATAAAGATCTACGTTTATAAAGAGCTATGTTTATGAGGAAGAGATGACAACACTGCAACGTTTTTACCAATGGGTTATCGACTCACCGCCATTATTGGAAATCAAGCCGCCCATATCTGATCTCGGTGCATTCTCAAGCCACCTAGAAATCGACGAATCACATACTTATAATGGTAATCCTAGATTAGGTTTTCTCTACCAACACCTATGTGAACAAGTCATCATTGCTTCGGATAATTATTCAATCAAGCACGATGAGATTCAGATCAATGTCGAAGGTAGAACACTAGGTGCTATCGACTTTATTCTCGAAGAAGAGAACAGCCAAAAACTGCAACATTGGGAAGTAGCGATTAAGTTTTATCTACTCCATGAACAGACATGGTTTGGTCCGAACGCTCACGACCAATTAGATAAGAAGCTCGATCGAATGTTGGACCACCAATTGGGGATGTCGTCTTCAACGGCCTTTCTTGAACAATATCCAGAGATCGATGTCGACTCAAAACATCTCCTCATGCAGGGTCGTCTCTATACCAACCCATTCTTAGATCAAAAAATACCTACTGAATGTTTGGGCTACGACATTAACTCAAGTCAAGTAAACGGTTTTTGGTGCTATCAAAACCAAACCCATTTAATCACTGAAGCGCTCTACCCTCTCAGCAAAGAGGAATGGGCTGCGGGTACTGATGACTTCACCAGTGAACCTCTTACTGAGTTTGGTGAGCGCTTTGTACATGGGCAAACCCAATCTGGGCAATTCTGGTTTGTGATGCCACAAAGTTGGCCACACGGTTAGCCGCCTAAGCTAACTCATTTTGCTTTTCCCGCTTACACGCAACCAGCGCAAATAAAAAGGGCTGATGCTTTCACATCAACCCTTTTTATTTGCTTGATAATTCTATGAATCGTAATCGATTATAGACCAGCCGCTGCAAATACTTGGTTCACAATCTCTTGAGCTTCTGCTTCAATTGCTTTTAGGTGCTCTTCACCTTTAAAGCTCTCACAGTAGATCTTGTAGATGTCTTCAGTACCTGATGGACGAGCAGCAAACCAACCGTTCTCAGTTGTCACTTTAAGGCCACCAATCGCAGCACCGTTACCTGGAGCGTGTGTTAGGCGTGCAGTAATTGCATCCCCAGCAAGCGTCTCAGCAGAAACCATCTCTGGAGAGAGCTTTTTAAGCACGTCTTTTTGTGCGCCATTAGCGACTGCTTGAATTCGGTTGTACTTAGATTCACCGTGTTTAGCGGCAAGTTCTTCATAGTACTCTTGTGGGTTCTTACCAGTAACGGCTGTGATTTCAGCCGCAAGTAAGCAAAGAATCAGGCCATCTTTGTCTGTAGACCAAGGCGTACCGTCTTTACGTAAGAAAGATGCACCCGCACTTTCTTCACCACCGAAACCAAACTGACCGTTATAAAGGCCATCAACGAACCATTTGAAACCAACTGGCACTTCGCAAAGCTCGCGGCCTAAATCAGCAACAACGCGGTCAATCAGAGCGCTTGATACTAACGTCTTACCAACAGCAACGTCTTTACCCCAACCTTCACGGTTACGGTATAAGTAGTCGATACACACTGCTAGAAAATGGTTTGGATTCATTAAGCCTTTTGGTGTAACAATACCGTGGCGATCGTAATCAGGGTCGTTACCAAACGCTAATTGATAATCGTCTTTAAGGGCCAGTAAACCTGCCATCGCGTACGGAGAAGAACAATCCATTCGAACCACGCCATCTTTATCTAAAGACATAAACTGGAACGAAGGATCAACAGCTTCACTTACCAAAGTAAGATCTAAGTTGTACGCTTTGCCGATTTGACGCCAGTAATCGATGCCGCTACCACCTAGTGGATCAACACCAATTTTGATGTTTGCTGTCTGAATCGCTTCCATATCAACCACGTTAACCAAGTCAGCAACGTAAGGAGCAACGAGATCAACTTCTTTTACTAAATCAGACTGTTTAGCTAGCGTGATAGGGGTACGTTTAACACCTTGCATTTTCTCAGCAATGATGACGTTCGCACGATCTTCAATCGCTTGAGTTAGCTCAGCTTCAGCAGGGCCACCGTGTGTCGGATTGTATTTAATACCACCGTCTTGAGGTGGATTATGTGAAGGTGTGATAACAATGCCGTCGGCTTTTTTATCATTTACTAGGTTATGCGTAAGGATCGCGTGCGAGATGCCTGGTGTTGGAGTAAAGCCATTTTTTTCTTGAATAATAACTTCAACACCGTTCGCTACAAGCACTTCGATAACAGTAGAAAACGCAGGCTCAGATAGAGCGTGAGTATCTTTACCTAAGAAAAGTGGGCCTGTTGTACCCTGTTCAGCACGAACTTCAGCCACCGCTTGTGCGATCGCGAGAATGTGGTTTTCGTTAAATGTTGATTTGTCTGCTGTACCACGGTGACCCGAAGTACCGAATAGAACTTTATGCTCAGGGTTTCTAGCATCCGGTTGCTGTAAGAAATAGTTAGCCACTAAAGCCGGAATATTATGAAGATCTTCCTGCTGAGCTTTTTGCCCGGCACGAGGGTGCATAGCCATTTTTCGACATCCTTATATATAAAATTTAAAAACAAAAAAACCTCATAATATCTTCTTATCCATGGATATTATGAGGTTTAAATCAGATTTCTTTAAATTGAACCTGTTACTTTTTCTATCAATTCTGCTTGGAAATTCATGCGGCTCATAAGCTGCTCAACCATCTGTCTTTTGCGGCTAGTATTATTATTAGTAATAACCCAAAAAGGACTGTGTGGAATCGCTTTAGGCTTGGTTGTATTCCCGTTTGCTAACAACGTCTCTTCGTTATCTGCGAAGTAAACACGCTTACGGCCTTTTACTTGAGTTGCTTCTGAAAAGCTTAAAGGGTCGATTTTATGCAGTGTTGATAACACAAGCATGAAACGATCAATGGCTTTCTTTAGTGATGCAAACTCATCTGATATTAGTAGTGAGCGCATTTCTTTAACGCCATCGAACTTCTCTGGAGTAAAGCCTACCTCTTTGCTAACAACGATACCTTTTGGTTCAACGATCTCATCGATCGGAACCATGCCTTGGCTATCAACCTGTAACAAGCGGCGCAGAATATCTGAAGCGCTTTCGCCAATACGTTCTGTCTGACCCGCAATAAAACGGTATAGGTCCTCATCAACCTCAATTGTTTTCATTCGCTTTTCACAATCTCAATGTTTAAACTCTGGGGGATTATAGCGAGATCCGCGCGGATACTCTACGTCAAACCCACCATGAATAAGATAAAAATGTCAGTACAGCTCAACTATAAAATTGAAGGTGAGGGTCACACCATTGTTTTGATCCATGGATTATTCGGTAATCTGGACAACCTTGGCCTGCTCGCTAGGGATCTAAAAGCCGATCATCAGGTACTTAGCATCGATCTACGCAATCACGGTCAATCCTTCCATAGCGAAACCCATAATTATCAAGCAATGGCCCAAGATGTTGCCCAATTGCTGCGTGACCTTGATTTAAAAGACGTCACTGTAATTGGTCACTCTATGGGTGGCAAAGTAGCGATGGCACTGACACAGCATCTTACACTGCATAAGTTGATTGTCTTAGATATGGCACCGGTCGCATACACCCAAAGTCGCCACGACAACGTATTCGCCGGTCTGCAAGCGGTTATCGAAGAAAAGCCGACCTCACGATTGGATGCGCTAAAGATCCTCTCAAAACATATCGAGATCGACGGGGTTCGTCAGTTCTTAACAAAATCTTTGTTCAAAACAGAACAAGGCATTATGGAATGGCGTTTTAACGTGGCATCACTATTGAATAACTACCCCCAGATTATTGGTTGGGAACCCGTAGATAAAACCTCGGTCAAAACATTGCTAATAAAAGGCGGTGATTCTGATTACCTCACTGCCGATCATCAAGCCGCGGTTCAACAACAATTTTCTAACGCTAAGGCTCATGTCATTGCGAATACTGGGCACTGGCTGCATGCAGAAAAACCAGCTGAAGTACTCAGAGTAATCAGAAAATTCATCGCTTAACTGCTCTTTTTCATGCAGATAAATGAGAACTGTGCAATCACTGCAGATTAACTTTATCTCACAACAGTGATATAGTGCGCCCAAGCAAAATTGGTATATAAGGTTCCCATGCTTTACGACTACATGAACATCATTGAATCTATTGGTTTAGATCTCCTGTTTGCCGCGATTTTCTTTTTAATCGGTATGGCAATTAAGGACGTTCTAAAGCAGGGAAATGTTCCTGCATTTGGTCGTCGTATTGTATGGTTAGTACTTTTCCTTGGCTGCGCAGGTTTTATCGCTAAAGGGATAATCCAACTAAGCTGGGAAGGAACTGGGATCTAACGATTTCCTCCGAACTTTGTTACACCGACAACAGACAAAATTAAAGGTAATGATTCTATGGCAAGTGTAGGTCTCTTCTTTGGTAGCGATACAGGTAACACTGAAGCTGTTGCTAAGATGATTCAAAAGCAATTGAGCAAGCAGCTCGTTCACGTTCAAGACATTGCAAAAAGCAGCAAAGAAGATATCGATAACTTCGATCTACTGCTGCTTGGTATCCCTACGTGGTACTACGGCGAAGCACAATGTGATTGGGATGACTTTTTCCCAGAGCTAGAAGCTATTGATTTCTCAACGAAGCTTGTTGCTATCTTTGGTTGTGGCGACCAAGAAGATTACGCAGAATACTTCTGTGATGCTATGGGTACTATCCGTGACATCGTTGAAGCAAAAGGCGGTACTATCTTAGGTCACACATCAACTGAAGGCTACGAATTCGAAGCATCGAAAGGTTTAGTTGAAGGCGATGATAGCCAATTCGTTGGTCTATGTATCGATGAAGATCGTCAACCTGAACTGACTGACGAACGCGTTTCTAATTGGGTTAAACAAATCCATGAAGAAATGTGCTTAGCAGAGCTAGAAGACTAGTGCCCGTTCACTAATCGTGACTAATTAGTCACGATTATACAGATATGAAAAAACCTCCATTTAGGAGGTTTTTTACTATTTATATCGCCGGATTAGCATTCAGCTTCTAATCCGTCGTCATCCTCTCTAAACTGCGGTTTCTTTCTGACATACAGAGTGCGCTGAATTTCTGAAACCACATTCCCCTTCTTATCCTTCACATAGATAACAAATTCAGGGAAACATTTTTCTCCAAGCTGTGTCTGACGATAAATTTCATCAAGCTGCCCCTGACTGATTTCAAAATCGGCGTACAAGTCAGACTGACCAGGCTTAATGAAGTTAATGCTCGCTTCCTTATCCCAAACATAATACCGCTCACCTAAAATTCCCATTAACATCAAAGAGTAAACAGGGTCAGTTAAAGAAAATATGCTGCCGCCATATTGAGTGCGATTGGCGTTTTTGTTCCACCAGCGTAGCTTTAATATCGTCTTAACGACTCTAAAGTCAGGGCTTATATGAGCAATACGAATACCCGCTCCCCAGAAAGGTGGCCAAATATTGAGTGCGAATTTTACAATGTTCGGTTTGTAGATTTTTGCGAGTTGCTTATTCATAACAACATTCCATGTTCATATCAGAAACACCGTCACCTTGACTGGTCGAACCTCCACTATAAGTGAGATGCCTCTATTTTACAAAACAGATTGTGATGTCAGTGAGTAACCCTTTGAAGTTCGTGGTTTATTGTTATGCCTGACTAAACTATAATGGTATTAATATTGAATTCTGTTAATTGCGGCAGATCATCAACAGGAAAGTATATGTCAGACAATAATCAAGCGCTAAAAGATGCTGGTCTTAAAGTGACCCTTCCACGGCTCAAAATTTTAGAAGTATTACAACAGCCAGACTGCCAACATATTAGTGCTGAAGATTTATATAAAAAGCTGATCGACTTAGGTGAAGAGATCGGTCTTGCGACCGTTTATCGCGTACTGAACCAATTCGACGATGCTGG
>Ga0209121_10006518_pt1 | contig 10229 bp, 4 predicted proteins | sample Cruoilmetagenom3_FD_187292 | JGI IMG/M metagenome (GOLD analysis project Ga0209121, IMG submission 187292) | Oil polluted marine microbial communities from Coal Oil Point, Santa Barbara, California, USA - Sample 3 (SPAdes) (version 2) | ecosystem: Environmental > Aquatic > Marine > Oil seeps ...
CGGCCACGGTCGCAGCGTGCAGCGCGCCGTGCCAGACATACGCAACATCGCCGGGGAACAGCGCCCAAGCCTCGCGCCAATCGGCCCGGTCATCGTTCAGCACCTTGCCAGTGCGTTTGGTCTTGGCCGCGCCCGCCTGATTGCGCCAGGACGGGTCATATTCCACGCCATAGGGCGGATCGGTCACCATTAGGAGTGGCTTCACGTCACCGAGCAGCCGCCCGAGCACATCGGCGGACGTGCTGTCACCGCAGATCAGCCGGTGCGATCCCAGCTGCCAGAGATCGCCCGGAACCGACACCGGCGTGACAGGCGGTTCCGGAATGTCATCCTCGCCCTCAACTGCACCGCCGTCCACCTGATCCGGATCGCGCAGCAGCGCATCCAGGTCTTCGTCGGTGATCCCGAGCAACGACAGATCGAAATCCTCGGCCAGCAGTCCCGCGATCTCGTCACGCAGCATTGCCTCGTCCCAGTCGCCCAGCTCGGTCAGCTTATTGTCGGCAATGCGGTAGGCCCGGCGTTCGGCCTCGTCGAGATGGCTGAGGCGGATTACCGGTACGTCGGTCAGGCCGAGCATCGTGGCCGCCAGCACCCGCCCATGTCCGGCAATCAGCTCGCCATCGTCGGCTACCATGCAGGGCACGGTCCAGCCGAACTTCGCCATGCTGGCCGCGATCTTCGCCACCTGGTCGTCGCCGTGCATTTTGGCATTGCGGGCATAGGGGCGCAGCCGATCAATCGGCCACGTCTCGATCTCGCCTGGCGCGAAGACAAGGTCCATGGGGTGGTTCTCATTTGGCGGAGGGCGGACATGTCGGTGCGCGCGGCCAAGAGTGGCAGCGGCAGAATCGGGATCCGCAAGGTGTGGAGAAAACGAAAGCGCCCGAGAGGGGGTTCCTCCGGGCGCTATTCTTCGATGATCAATAGGTAGGTCAAGGGGGGCAGCTTTGTCAAACGAAAAACGGAAGTGGATTCAAAGGCTTCTCAGTGGGTGGCTTCCGCTGGCTGGCTTCCGGCGCGGTGGCTTCCACGGGGTGGATTTTACTATTTTTGTCAAGAATCCACCTTGAGAGGGTGATCTGACCCCGTAACTAGCTGTTATATAAACATTTAATTTCAAGCGCATCTCGGGGTGGCTTCCAAGTGGATTCCCCGGTGAAGAAGCCAGGCGCTAGCGAAATGCCGCGCTCAGCCCCCCCGTATACGAACGGGGCCGGGGAGGAACCATTGGGAGGGGGGTCACCTCGCCTTGGCGTTGGAGACAAGGGTCTTGAAGTCACTTTCGCCAACGATGCGGATTGGATGCCCGCCGTTCTGCATTTCTTCCGCCTTGCGGTGCTTGCTGCTCTTTGTGTGCCCTGCAAGGACGGCCAAATCCTGATCGCCTACGACAAGATGCGTCGTTTGCTTGGTCACTCCGGGTTTCACGGACATGCCCGCGCAGGCAGCAAGCTCAGCGGCTTCGCTTCGCGACATGCCCAGCGCGCCAGTAAAGACCACCACGGAGCCAGCCAGTGCGCCTTTAGGGTCACCGTCCATGGTGATTTTGGCCGGGTGGCTCTTTCTGGTGGCCGGTTTTATCAGTTCCTCGAAGGGCAGTCGTAGATGGAGCTCGGCGTGCAACACGACCATTGCGGCGGCCCGGGCGTCCTCGCCTGCATCGTGGTGTTGGAACTGAAGGTTCAGCGTCCGCTTGAGGTTCGCCAATCCGTGTCCGCCGTTTCCCTTCAACTCGGGCCATGCCCGCCTCGCGATCTGAACACTATCGCTCCAGCGCAGGTCAGGGGTGTCGAGGCCACAAAATCTACAGGCGGCATTCATCGCCTGCTTGTCGAAGTTGCTGTGCTGGATGAGGTGGTGGCGCGTCAGCAGCGGTAGCAGCAGGTCCAGGGCGTCGGGGAAACGGGGCGCATCCGCCACATGATCAGGGCCGATGCCGTGGAGTTGGACGTTGAACGCGTCAAACCGGGTGCCAGGATTGACCAGCATGGAGAAGGTCTGGATCTGATTGTCGGGTTGCACACAGGCCAGCCCAATCTGGCAGATGCTGGCGGCATCGCTGCAAGCGGTTTCCACATCCAGCGCTACAAAGCGGAAACTGCCTTCTGGCACGTGGTGCGCATGAGCGAACGTTGGTCTTGTAGGGGCGCGTACGATCTGGGGCGCACGATCTTCAGAAGCAGCAGTCTGCGGTTGATTGCGTTGCTGAGGTTCGGGGCTGCGGCCGAAAAGCCAGTCCAAAATCGCCATGCTGAAATCACTCCTGAGAATACCGCAACGGACCAGCTGCTTCCAGCCGCCGATTTGTCTGCGCAGCACCTTCCTGAGGTGCGCGCGCCGGACGACGAATCATGGTGCGCACAGCTTCGCGTCCTCAAGGGTGCTGGCGTAGATCAGGCAGGATTCTATGTCGTCCAGCCGATTGGCCATCCCTCTTGCGATTTCGAGGTTCTTGTTGAAATCATCGACCAGCTCGTTGTGCTTTCTCAGCAACGCGTCATGCGCCTCGGCGCATTCGATCACGTTGGATTTGCAGGTGAACCCTTCGTAGTTGCATTGGTAGCTGTCGAAACAGGCAGCGTTCTCATTCACGCATTTGCCCGAACTGGAGCAGACCGTATCGCCATAGCCAAGGCAGGCACCGCGATCACCGTAGGAGCAGGTGAAGCCCTGTTGCGCGAGTGCGCCCGATGGGATCAGCGCGATGGTGAAGAGCAGCGTTTTGATTTTCATTCCGGGAGGTCCAATTTCGGCAGGGCGCGGACGATCTTCATCGTCTCTAAGCTCACCGTGATGACGCGTTGGAACAGTTCCAGCGGGTATGCGGGGTTGTTCATGGTCTCGTTGGCATAGGCGTTGGCGTCGTTGACGATGCCACTGGCCTTGTCGGTCTTGACCACCTGGCGCTCCATCACCCATTCCAGCGCGGGCTTGCCGTTGACGACGTAATCGTAGGCCTCCAAAGGCACGTCGGTCATGGTGATGTTGGCGTTGTAGATCACCGTGGTCTTGTCGGTGTCGCCCCGCTTGCCCGCGAACTTCATCTTGGTCACGCGATAGAAAGCCTGCGGGTCCTTGACGACCCAGGTGCGCGGATCGCCCTGCTTATAGACGACAGGATAGGGCTTCACCGTTTCGTAATTGACGTGGAGGTCGCCCAAGGCGCGCCCGGCGTCGACGAAGGCACGGAAGTCGGCATAGGTCTTCACGCAGGGAATGCGGGGCAGTTCCTTGGTCAGGTTGTCGGCATAACGGTCGCGGTAGTCGATTGAGTGCAGCAGGCCGTAGACGTAGTAGAAGATGTCCTCTTTGGTGATCTCCTGCCCCGGATAGGCCGCCTCGAAATGGGCCAACCCGGCATCGGTGATCGCGTCACGGCGCTGGAGGCCGGAGGACCGGCCTTCGAAGAGACCACCAGCCTCTTCGTCCTGTTGGTCGTAGAGGTAAAGGGGGTAGTTCTGCCCATTGTAGTGGGTTTTGAACTCGGGCACCGCGTCGATCATCAGCGCAGTGAAGCCTTGGTCTTCGCCCGTTCCAACGGTGCAAATCACCCTATTTTCGACTTCCGGTCGCGGGAAAAACTGCGGAATCTTGAATACATACTCATTCATGAACCTATCGAAATACATGCACTGCTTGGAGAAGGGGCGATAGTGAGAGACTATCAAGTTTTCCGGGTTGAAGTCGATTTCACGATCCCGCCCGACATTAGCTTTCAATGATCGGCTCCAGCTAATGCGGGTCTCATCGGTGATGACGAACTCGCCTACAAACTTGTCCCGAGTTTTTGCAGTAGGGAACTGCCGACCAAGCGCTCTGAATCTATCTCGCTCCTCATCGTAGGTCGCGATTAATCGTTTCACATTTGATTGGATCGCAGAGCGACTGCAATTAAAGCACCACGCATCCCGCGCGGTTTGCGCTCCCTGCGAAAAAGTATCGAACAAGAAAGCTCCATCACCCTTTTTGTTGCCAATGGGCAGGAATGCATCGAAGCTGGCATCCCGCTGGTTCAACCAGTCGTTCTGATCGTCCGGCGTGATCCGTTCCCATCCCTTCGCATTGCTGATCCCCTTCACCGCGCCAAAATCACGGATGATCGCGAGCTTCTGCTTCTGGTCCAGATAGTCGCCGATGTCGTGGAAAAAGATGCGACCATGCTCCGCTGCGTCTGGGTTCTTGACAAAGACGCTGATGGCAATCGGGGCGCGGCTGCCAGATCCGAAAATCTTGCCGCCTTCCTTGCGGGATCGTTCCCCACTGGTGCGCTGATTGCCGCGAAGATGGAACACGTAGAGGTCCGTGAATTCCTCAGCCAGACAGGCGCGTAATCCGTCTGCGGCATTGCCGTCGACCCAGCCCGCATTCGTGACATAGGCCACGATCCCTGCGTCTCCGATTCGGTCTGAGGCCCAGCGGATCGCTCGGATGTAGCTGTCATACAAAGCGTTCTTGTTGGTTGCAGTGGAGCGCGCGGCGTAGGTGTCACGCAAGCGTCCGTCCAGACCCGGATAGCCCACATTAGCGTTGTTGTCGTTCGCGCTGTTCTGCCCCGAGGAATACGGCGGATTGCCCACGATCACCCGGATATCCACCTCCTTCTGCCGCTTCCGGCGCTCAGAATTGTCGGGCATGTAGAGTGCCAGCTCGTCGTCGCCTTCATACATCTGGAAGGTGTCGGTCAGGCAGATGCCCTCGAAAGGCACATATTCGTCGCTATCGGCGATCCCCTGATAGACCGCTTCGATGTTGATCGCGGCGATGTAGTAGGCCAGCAGGACGATCTCGTTAGCGTGGATTTCGTGGCGATACTTGTGCTCCAGCTCCTCGGGCGCGATCAGGCCGGATTGCAGCAACCGGGTGATGAAGGTGCCCGTCCCGGTGAAGGGGTCGATGATGTGGACGCCCTTGGACCCCAGCGTCTGGCCAAAATGCTCCTGCAACATCTCGTTGACCGAGTGCAGGATGAAATCGACGATCTCGACCGGCGTATAGACGATGCCCAGCTTCTCGGTCGTGCGGGGGAAGGCGTTGCGGAAGAACTTGTCGTAGAGCTCGACGATCAGTTTCTGCTTGGCCTGCGGGTCGGTGATGCCCTGTGAGCGCATCTTGACGCTGGCGTAGAACTTTTCGAGGTCTTTGGATTCCTTGTCGAGGTTGGCCTCGTTCAGCACATCCAGCACGCGCTGCATGGCGCGCGACACAGGATTTTCGGCCGTGAACTTGTGACCCTCGAACAGGGTCTCGAACACGGGCCGCGTGATGATGTGCTGGGCGAGCATCTCTATAGCGTCGCCTTCGGAAATGGTGTCGTTCAGATCGTCACGCAGTTCCGCCAGAAACGCATCGAAGGCTTTGCGGGCTTCGGTGTCGGGGTCTTTCAGCAGCGCGGTCAGGCGGGTGATGTGGCTTTTGGCAATCTCGGCGATGGAGGTCGACCAATCCTCCCAATAGTCGCGGGTGCCGCATTTCTTGACGATCTTGGCCATGATGGCGCGCGAGAATTCGTCGATGGAGAAAGTCATCTCGGTTTGGGTCGGTCCCGGCCCCTCGATGACGTCATCGCCGTTGCCACCGCCGCCCGAGCCGATGCCCGAACCGGCGGCCTTTGTCTTGGTGGGCAGCTTGTCGACAACGGCGGTGACGGATTGGAGCTCTTCGGACTCGGCGTTGATGCCGACGATTTCAACCCTGTCCGAAATGTCTTGCCCGAGGGAGGCCTTGTTGATGGTGCTGTCAAATCGTTCATCATGGGCGCGCAGTGCGTTCAGGATCTGCCAGACGACGCGGTAGCGCTCATTGTCGGCCAGTGCCTGTTCGGGCGGAACCCCGGCGGGGACACCGACCGGCAGGATGACATAGCCCATCTTTTTGGTGTCGGTCTTGCGCATGACGCGGCCGACCGATTGCACCACGTCGATCTGGCTTTTGCGCGGGTGCAGGAACATGATGGCATCGAGGGCGGGCACGTCAACGCCTTCGGACAGGCAGCGCGCGTTGGTCAGGATACGGCAAGTATTCTCACCTGCGTCGGCCTTCAGCCAATCCAGCAGAGCGCTGCGCGTTTTGGCGTTGAAGGTGCCATCGACATGTTCGATTTCACATTGGAGGTGATCCGAGGGCTCATCGCTTTCGACCAGGCTGTCCTGCCCAAGATATTCATCAACCACAGCCGAGAACTCGTCCCGGATCAGTTTGGAGCTGCGAATGTCCTTGGCGAACGCCAGCGCGCGCTGCATCGGATGGGGATCGGCGGTGACGTCGGTCTTGAGGTCGATCTTGGTCAGCGCCTTGTAACAACCGATGATTTTGGTGGCATCGTCCAGCACCAGCTCACTGCCCGCATCGCCGAGACGTTTTTGCACGGCCGCGCTGACGAGGCCTTCGTCCATTGCCAGGACGATGACCTTGTAATCGGTCAGAAGGCCGTTTTGCACCGCCCAACCAAAGCCCCTGTAAAACAGGGTTTCGCCAAAGAGGTCGGGGTTGTCCATTGACGCCAGTTCAGCACCGACCTCATCAGCCTTGCTGCGAACGTTGTCCCCGAAGATCCGGGGCGTGGCGGTCATGTAGAGACGCTTTTTACCCGCCACGTGATCATTGCTGTGAATCTTGACGAAGTTCGATTCTTCTTCCTTGTCGAGGGTCGCGCCAGTGGTGCGGTGAGCCTCGTCGCAGATGATCAGGTCGAATTCCGGCAGCCCGGCTTCCTGCGCCCGGGTCAGGGTGACGATGGACTGATAGGTCGAGAAGATGACAGTCATCCGTTCCGGATCATCCTCGCCTGCCTTCTCGGCTACCTTTTGCGGATCTGTGGTCGCCGGGAAGGCCAGATCATGGATTTCGATCTCAGCGATGTCGTCAGTGTTCTTTCGACGCTTTCCGACATGGGCATCGGAGCAGACGGCAAAAGCTCGAATTGGCGTTTCGGTGTCATTGGTCCATTCGCGCACCGTTTGAGACATCAGCGCCAGGGACGGCACCATGAACAGCACACGCTTGCCCTTGCCCGCCAGGTCTTCGGCGATCTTGAGGGCGGTGAAGGTTTTGCCTGTACCGCAAGCCATGATCATCTTGCCACGGTCAGCCGCAGAAAGGCCCGACCTGATGTCCTTCAATGCATCACGCTGATGCTGCCGCAGGGACTTCTTGTCGGTTAGGACGATCTCACCGCGTGCTTCAAAGACCGACCATTCAATCCTGCTTTCACGCAGATCGGTGAGGCCGATCCGGACAACAGGTATTGATTGCCCCCGGATCATTTCCTCGGCGTTCGCGCCCCATTCGCGCTCTGTCGTGTCCAGAACCACGCGTCGCCGGAACGGCTCTTTCCCGGAGGCCGAGATGAAGCTGTCGATATGCGATTTCTGGATGCGGGTTTCGGCGGCGTAGAACTTGGCCTGGATCGCTGCGAACCCATCCTCGTTGCGCAGTTTGGCCACCAGATCGATGCCGACATCCTTGCCATCCCATCCGTTAGCTTTGGCCCAGTCGCTCCAGGTCCAGACAGCGTCATACTCCTCAACCTGAACCGGATCATTCAGGAAGAACGCAAGTGCAAGGCGTTCGAAGTAAGTGCCTTTTTCGCGTTCGGTAATAGCTGCGTCGCGATAAGATTGCAGGATGCGGTCAATTGCGGTCATGAAAATTCCTTGCCGTTTGACCGCAACCTAACCGCATTTTCCGGACCGGGCGACCCCCTATCGTCGGGCGACGATGCCAAGCACTCGTTGCGTCGCATCAAGAAATATTCAGCCTTAACCGGCCCTTGCCCCGGAAACCTAGCTAACCCCGCGTGACTCTCAGGCCGCGATCTCATAGCGTCGCGCCTGAATGGTGGTTTGGGAGACACAGGGTGAAGGCAGCAGAGACCAAGGTTGATCGTTTTTTGGCCAGCAATGAGACGTCTTTCGCGATTCCGGTCTATCAGCGCAACTATGACTGGGCGAAAACGCAATGTGCGCAGCTGTTCAAGGATATTCTGGAAGTTGGGGGCAGTGATGATCTGTCCGGGCATTTCATTGGCAGCGTCGTTTACGTGCATGATGATGTTTACACGGTCTCAGGCCTTCGCGAATTCACGATCATCGATGGCCAACAGCGCCTGACCACCCTGACGCTGATCTACATCGCCATTTTCCGTTACCTGGTTGCCGCGGGCGAAGAGCGCGAAGCCCAGCGCGTCTACAAGACCTTCTTGATCAACGAATTTGCAGAAGACACCGAGAAGCTGAAGCTGAAACCCACCGACAACAACAAGGCCGCGCTGGCGCAGCTAATGGATCCACAGGAAGCGGTTAAGGTCAGCGGGTATTCGCGGTTGGTCGAGAATTTCCGCTTCTTTCAGAGCAGGATCGACGCGTCCGACGTGGCAATCGTCCTGAAGGGGCTGTCCAAGCTCATCTTTGTCGACATTGCGCTGGACCGCCAGAAGGACAACCCGCAGCGCATCTTCGAGAGCCTGAATTCCACGGGTCTGGAGCTGTCGCAGGCTGACCTGATCCGCAACTACATCCTGATGGGTTTGCCGCGAAAAGAGCAGGAGCAGGTGTTCCGCAAGTTCTGGGAGCCAATCGAGCGCAACGCGCGCAATCTCGAGGTGAATGAAAGCCGCGTGTCCGATTTCATCCGAGATTATCTGACGCTGAAGCAGAAGGACATTCCTAACAAGGGCGCGGTGTATGCCAAGTTCAAAGAGCGCTTTCCCACACCAAACTCGCCCGAGCTGATGGATGCGCTTGTCGAAATCCGAGATCTGTCGAACGTCTATGCGCGCCTGCTTAATCCTGATCTGGAAACGGACGCCGTGATCGCGCGCGAACTCGGCTATATCCGCACACTCGAGATCAACGTGTCCTATCCGTTCCTGATGCCGGTCTATCGGGATTTCCAGGCCGGGGTGATTTCCCGAGACGACTATGCTGCAGTGCTGCGTCTGGTACAAAGCTATGTCTGGCGTCGCGCCATCTTGGGCCTGCCCACCAACGCGCTGAACAAGATCTTCATGGGCCTTTACGATCGGGTGGAACCCGAGGAATACCTCAAGTCGATCCAGCGCGCTCTGATGCAGCGTGGCGGCACACAGCGTTTCCCGCGCGACCCCGAGGTGCTGGCGGTCCTCAAGGAGAAGGACATGTACAGCGTGAAGGGGCGCACGCGCACCTATTTCTTCGACAGGCTCGAGAACTACAACAACCGTGAGATCGTCGATGTCACGGTGCCCGGAATCACGGTCGAGCATATCTTCCCGCAAAACCCTGATCCGGAATGGCGCAGCATCTTGGACGAGGACGACTATGCGGCGATGGGAGAGCACTACCTCAACACGATCGGCAACCTGACGCTGTCAGGCAACAACGGTCGACTTGGTAACAAGCCATTTACCGCAAAGCGGGACATGAACCACGATGGTGCTGAACAAGGCTACCGCTACAGTCGGCTCTGGCTAAATCGCGACCTGCAGACCCTTGATCATTGGAATGTGGCACAGATCGAAGCGCGGGCAGAGCGCATCTCACAGCGGTTTCTTGAGGTCTGGCCCGCCCCCAGCGTGGACGTGCTGGTCGGCTCGGATGTTGATGAGGTCAATATCTTCGAGGCGGAAGAACCGAAGTTCAAAAAATTGGAATATGCGGTTTTCTTGGGAAACCGGCTCTGGGTGACGCAGGTCAGCCGTCTTTACGTCGAGGTCATCCAGCATCTGCTTTCGGAGCAGCCCGATGCTTTTCACGACACGAAGCTTGGGGATCGCATCCAACTGGCTGCCGATCCCGCGAGCCTGCGCCAGTCGGTTCAGGTCGCGGAGGGTTATTTCGTCGAGGGTAACATCGATTCCACGACCAAATTCGAGAGGATGAAATTCATCCTGACCGAACTGGGCCTCGAGGATGAGCTGTTCATCAAGTTTGCATAGGGCGCTAGGATATCTTCATCTTTTACTGACTCGCGTGCGTGCAGCCCAAGGCCGCACCTTCGGCATCGATGTCATCACTTCAACATCCCGCAGCATGCGCCCCGCCACCAGCCCATCCCGCACCCAGCCCAGCGCCTGCCACCAATCCTCGTAACCGCGCCGGGCGGATGCGATCTGTTCCGGATGCGGCCGCCAGGTGACTGGACAGGCTAAAACCTCCATCGTTCGCCACTTCCCGCGGGTCAGCACGCGCTCAGTGCCGACCACCACCGTGGTCGCCCGAACACCATGCTGGTTTTGTCGCGTTTCCACC
>Ga0209121_10006519_pt1 | contig 10229 bp, 7 predicted proteins | sample Cruoilmetagenom3_FD_187292 | JGI IMG/M metagenome (GOLD analysis project Ga0209121, IMG submission 187292) | Oil polluted marine microbial communities from Coal Oil Point, Santa Barbara, California, USA - Sample 3 (SPAdes) (version 2) | ecosystem: Environmental > Aquatic > Marine > Oil seeps ...
ATTGAAGATATAAAAAGAGCTACTGAAATAGGTTGTAGGTCCATCCTTCTTTATGATGAGGGATTGCTTTGGGTATTGAATGAGATGAGAAAAAAAGAAGAAATACCCTCTGATACCCATTTTAAAGTCTCGGCCCATTGTGGACATGGAAATCCTTGTTCAGCCAAATTACTAGAAAATTTAGGAGCCAACACCATAAATTTAATTAGAGACATCCAGGTACAGATGTACGCTGCTGTCCGTCAAGCTATCGATATTCCTCTGGATATGCACACAGAAAATCCTGCTTCTTCCGGTGGTTTTATTCGCCATTATGAAGTGCCCGAGATAGTTCGAGTAGCTGCTCCGATGTATTTAAAGACTGGAGGTTCAGTAGCCAAGACTCATAGTTGGGATACCACTGTACCAGAGGCAAGAAAAAGAGCTAAACAAGTAGAATTAGTACAGAGAGTAATGGATAAATATTATCCTGAGGCTATTCGTTCTAAACGAGGGCCCAAAGACTTGGCTATTCCGGTATAAAAAGTAAAATTCAAAGGAGGATTTTTTATGACTTCAATTTCCAAAAATTCAAAGTTGAACCTGTGGAAAGTAAAAGTAAGAGGAAAAAATGAAGAAAAGGTAATATCCTTAAAAGTAAAAAAAGAAGATGTTATTTTAGTTGAAGCTTCGCCTTTATTCCAGGTCCTGGGCTACCAAATGGATTTTAACCAGGCTTCTAAGGAGATCACTATTGAACAAAGGAAAGAAAAGGAGTTAGCCTACCTCCTTGATTCTACTACCCAAGAGATGCTCAGGGCTATAGATCAAGCCAAGGAGGAAATCGTTAAGACCAGTCTGGCTATCTACCAGTATGCTGAGCAAGGCAATCAGGAATTTAAGTCCTCTCAGCTTCTGGTAGATAAACTTAAAAAGTACGGTTTTACTGTAGAATACGGATTGGACGGGGTAAAGGACGGCAAGGAAGTTAGGTTGGATACGGCCTTCAAAGCCACCCTAAAAGGTAAAAGCGAAGGCCCCACTATCTATATTATATTGGAATATGATGCACTTCCCATGGGTCATGGCTGTGGGCACAACCTTATTGCTGCATCTGGTCTTACTATGGCTATCGGATTGAGTAAGATCATGTCAGAACTTCCCGGGACTTTAATAATTATTGGGACTCCAGCAGAAGATGGAGGTCCTTTACGAGGGAAAGAACCCTTGCTTAAAAGCGGACACTTTCAAAAGGCTGATATAGTCTTTGCAAGCCACCCAGGATGTTATTGGGATACCAATCTTTATTTACTGGCTGTAAATGGTGCAGTAATAACCTACCAAGGACTTGCCTCTCATGCTGCAGCTGCTCCTGAGAAAGGTATAAATGCTTTGAAGGCTGCCTATCTAACTTTAAATGCTATTGATGCCTTAAGAGAACATATTCTATCGGATAGCAGAATTCATGCCATTATTAGCGAAGGCGGACTTGCTCCTAATGTAGTGCCTGAGAAAGCTCGAATTGATTTAAGGGCTCGTTCTTTGAATACAACTTATGTCAAAGACTTGATGAAAAAAATTGAAAATGCAGCTCGAGGAGCTGCTCTGGCAATGGGGGCTAAAGTCCAGGTTAAGTGGAGAGGTATCCAACCAGCTTCTATAAACATACCTTCTCTGAATGATTTGGTAATTTCTAATGTAGCTCAATTCAAAGTAAATCCAATAGTCCGTAATAAAAAACCTATGGGTTCATCGGATCTAGCTTTCGTGGCTCACAAGTTTCCTACGGTTAATCTTACGTTTAGAATAAGTTCTGCTCCTCCTCATACTCATGAGTTTATGAAAGCAGCTGCTTCTTCAGAAGGGCAAGAAGCGATGTTGATTGCCGGAAAAGTCTTGGCTCTATCTGCTTACCAGCTTTTTACTCATCTGGAGAAGGTTAAAGAAATAAAGGATGAATTTGAAATTATTAAGAACCAAGAAAGGCAAGGACTTACAATTTAAATTTGGATATAGAGTGAAAAAAAATACGAAAAAATAACTAAAAAATAAATTGTTTAATCGATTTTTACAATATTCTAAGATATTTATGTAGGGGTAACGGAAAAGTGAAATTAAAAGATTTAGGGAATTTAGAAGTGAAAGAGAAAAAAGTAAAGGCAAAAACAACAGGAAAGACAGAACAAGAAAAAGTAAAAATAAGAGAATATGAGGGATTAAATAGAAAAATAGTAAGAGTGATTGCCATTGCTATGGGTTTGACTTGTTTTGGTTACGGATTATATCCATATATAGCTTCTTATATTATTGAACCAATATATCTAATCTTTCTTGCTTCCCTTGTTTTTTTATTATATCCTGCTTCAGCAAAATCACCTCAAAAGCGTCCTTCTATCTTAGACCTAATATGTATAGTTGTAAGTATAGTAGGATCTCTATATTTTTTATTTGAGTTTGAGGAATTGGCTTTCCGAGTAGGCTTCTGGTCAGATTTGGATATGGTAGTTAGTGCAATGATGATTTTGATTATTTTGGAAATGGCCAGGCGGAAAGTAGGTCTTCCGGTAATGATAGTTGGCCTTATAGGATTATTATATTGTTTACTCGGTCCTTATATGCCGGGCCTGTTGAGGCATGCAGGAATTAGCCTTCGAAGAACGCTATGTTATTCATATGCTAGTTTGGATGGTATTTATGGTGTACCTTTAGGAGTTATGTGCAAATATGTCTTTCTAATTATAACCTTTGGCGCTTTTCTAAATAAATCAGGGGCTGGGAATTTTATGATTAAGCTTGCTTTAGGTTTAGTAGGTCATCTAAGAGGAGGTCCTGCTCTAAGTGCAGTATTTGCTAGTTCGATGTTTGCTATGATTAGCGGCTCTTCTACTGCCAATGTAGCTACTACAGGGGTATTTACTATTCCTTTAATGAAAAAAGTAGGATATAAGCCTCACAATGCTGCGGCGGTAGAGGTAGGAGCCTCTACCGGAGGTGGTCTTTGCCCACCTATTATGGCAGCTGCTGCCTTTATAATGGCTGGTTTGACTGGGATTCCCTACGCTACCATTGCTTTGGCAGCTATTTTACCTATTATAATTTACTATACAGCAGTATTTTTTTTCATTAATTATATATCGGCTAAGAATAAGAATATTACTATCTTATCTTCTAAGAAATTACCTGATGTAAAACAGATTGTAAAAAAGGGATGGTATTTGATGATTCCTATAGGAGTTATATTTTATACTATTTTTAGTGGGTATAGCCCTACTCGAGCTGCAACGTTAGGCATAATAAGTACAGTAGCGTCAAGTTATTTAAGAAAAGAAACCAGGATGAGTATAAAAGATATCTTAGATGCTTTTGAAACAGGAGCTCGGACTGCTTTAACTATGTCCTCTGCCGCTGCTTGCATTGGAATTTTAATGGCGGCAGTAGGATTAACTGGTTTAGGGTTAAAGTTTTCCCATATCATTATTTCTTTGGCGGGAGGAAATTTATTCTTGTTGATAATTCTAGTGGGAGGATGTGCATTTTTAGTGGGAATGGGACTACCTATAGGGGCAGCTTATATTTCAGTATCGATATTAGCTGCTCCTGCTCTTCAGTTAGCAGGCCTTTCTGCCTTAGCAGCTCATTTTGTAGTGCTCTGGTTTGCTCAATCCTCTACGGTAACTCCTCCAGTCTGTATGACTTCTTATGTAGCAGCGGGAATTGCTGATGCAGACCCCTTCAAGACTGCCCGTGCTGGCCTTAATATAACTAAAGGATTATTTGTTATGCCCTTTTTAATTGCCTATACTTCCTTAGTTACTGGTACTTGGGGAGAGCGAATAATAACTTTTATCTTCTGTTGCCTAGGCATGGTGGCTTTAACTTCTTGTGTAGAAAGGTATATGATAAAGAAACTTTCTTTTCTAGAGACTATTGGTCTTGGCCTAAGTTGTATAAGCTTGTTTATTCCTTCCCTGCTTAGCAGAGTAATAGGGCTAATTATATTTGCAGGGTTATTTTTCTATCATCGTAAGAGGGTCTTGCTCAAAGGGAGTGCTCAAGGGGAGGTGATTAAAGAAAAATAAAACAATTAATTTTAATTAAAGAAGATTTTTTGTAAAAAAAATTCGTAATAAGGAGGTAGTTAATAATGAGAAAGAAATTTCTGGCCATAATATTAGTAGTTATTTTAATAACAGGATTGTGGGCAGTTCCTACTGGGTTATGCCAGGAGAAAATAAAATCGGATCTAGTTTTAGTAGGAGGAGGTACTACGGGAACCTACTACATAATGTGTGCAGCTATTGGGGCTCTTTTGACAGATAAACTGGATTATATAAAAAGTGGAATTGCACAGGTTACAGCGGCCTCTGCAGAAAACATTAAACTTTTAGAGACAGGAAAGGCGGATTTTGGTCTGGCAAGCGCAGCTAAAATAAGTGATGCTATGTTAGGCCAACCCCCTTTTAAGAAGAAATATGAGAATTTGCGTAGCATATGTTGGGCCCACGGTAGTCTACTCCATATGATAGTAGGAGCAGATTCGAATATATATTCAGTATATGATCTGAAAGGAAAAAAAGTACGATTTGATAATCCTGGTTCGGGATTTTACTCAACTTTTAATCGCGTTTTAGCTACGTATAGCTTAACTAAGGACGATGTCAGAGCTTTCATAGGTGCTGATATAGATGCCTTTAAGGAAGGAATGCTGGATGCCTTTCCTGTAGGTTTTAGACCTTCCTCCCCAGATAACTTGTTAAATATAATGAGCAAAAGAAGCATAAGGATTATTTCCTTAGAGCCAGAAATGATCGGCAAATTTTTAAAAAAATATCCTGGTTATAGGAAAGCAATAATTCCTGCAGGAACTTATCCAGGGATTGACTATGATGTTACTACTATTTCTTTTCCGGCCTGTTTTATTACTCATAAGGATGAGCCTGAAGAGTTGGTATATCAAGCTACTAAATTAGTAGCAGAAAACATTGACTATTTAGCCTTAAGTAATATCAACTTTAAGCAGTATGTCTTTAATCCTGATGTAACTGAAGCAACTTTCTGCCCCTTACATCCAGGGGCAGAGAAATACTACCGAGAGATTGGCTTACTTAAGTAGTTTGATTTCGGGAAGAGAAATCCGTTTTTCGATAGCCTATTCTATCAACCAAAATGGTTGATAGAATAGGCTACACAAAAGAAGAAAAAAAAGAAAAATAAATTTTATTCTCTTTTCTTTTATGTTAATCATAATGTCATTTTATTAGGATTATTATTTGGCCATTTAGTCTAATTAAAAAAATATTTAGTTATAGTTACAAAGTAAAGTAGTAAAGGAGAACAAAATGATTATTCTACAGACTCCCATAAGTGAGGCAGATATAGATAGGTTAAAAATACGAGACAAAATAGAAATGAAGGGAACTATTTATACAGGTAGAGACGCAGTTTTACCCCAATTGGTAAAATTGCTTCAAGAACATCCTAAAGAAGTAAAAATAGATTTACAAGGAGGAGTAATTTTTCATACGGCGGTAAGTCCAGCAGGTATAGGGCCGACCAGCAGTAACAAACTGGAAATTGAAGGAAGTATTGGCCCTTTATCTGAAAAAGGAATAAAAGTTCATTTGGGGAAAGGGGCCCTAAAAAAAGAAACTATCCAGGCTTTAGATAAGTATAATGCAATATTTGCTATCACTCCTCCGGTTACGGCTTTATTGACTGCTAAAATACTTTCTAAGGAAATAGCCATGTTTCCGGAAGAGGGAATAGAGGCTTTATATAGACTGGAAGTATCAGCTATTCCTGCTATTGTGGCTATTGCCCATGGTAAATCTATATTTAGTTAAGGTGGGGGAGATGTAAAAATGGACAAAAAGAGAATGGTGGAAAAAGTAGCTCAGTGCTTGGTAGAGGCGAGTACTAGGTTTCGTCCTGACCAGATTAAGAAATATGAAGAAGCTATATCAAAAGAAGACAATCCTGAAGCCAGGTGGGTTTTAGAAAAAATATTGGAAGATGCACAAATTGCGGAGGCTAAAGGAATTCCTTTATGTGACGATACTGGAATTCCCCATGTGTTTATAGAATTTGGAGAAGGAATAAAGATAAATTCAAAATTAGATACAGCAATAAGAGAAGGAATCAGTTCAGGCTTGCAAGGACTTCCTGGTAGACCTATGGCAGTAAAAGGTGAACCCTTGGAAAGGCTGGAGCAAAGTAAAGGACTCTATAAGGAGTCAGAAGCTCTTCTTCCAGCTACTTTTCTTTATCGGCCTTTTTTAGGGAAAGGACTAAATATTACTGTGTTAATGTTGGGAGGTGGACCGGAAATTAGAAGTAAAACCTTTAGAGTTTTTCATAAACACGATAGTAAAAATGTAATTACCCAAGCAGGCCAATGGGCAAAAGAGGTTAGTGGTCAGTTAGGCTGCACCCCCTGTGTACCAGCTATCGGTATTGGAAGAACTCACTATGAAGCAACAGTATTGATGTTAGAGGCCATGAAAGAGGGAAGCTTAGACCAACAAAGTGAATTTGAGAAATTAGTAACGGAAATAGTTAACGAAAGTAAAGTGGGACCTTTAGGTTTGGGAGGAAAAATTACTGCATTGGGAAGTTTTATTAAGATTGGACCACAGCGAGCCAGTGGAGTAAGAATTGTTTGTATGCGTCCAGGTTGCTGCTTTGATCCTCGAAGAGCATCAACTATTATAGAATAATTTATTTTTGAGGAAATTTTACTATTGTTATTAATTTTTTAATTATAAAAGGAAGAGGTAATGTTATGCAAATAGATAAAAGGATTTCTAAAATACTTCGTAATGTTTCCTATGGGGAGCGTTCTCGAAAAGCTTTTATGCCAGCAAATTCTTCAGTAATTAGATTAAACAGTGGAGACCCTTCTTTTACCACTCCCATGCATATACGACAAGCTGCTTTTAAGGCGATGAATGAGGGATATACTCACTATTGTGCCGGATTAGGAGATGAACAATTAAGGGAAAGCATCTGTGTTTCTTTAGAACAGGATTACGGATTAAAAAAATTACCTAATGAGATTCTTATTACCAACGGAGCGGCAGAGGCAATCACATTAGTGGCACTCTCTTTTTTAGATACTGGCGAGGAGGCAGTGATTTTTGATCCTAGTTATTCTCTTTATTTAGTTGGGATTCAAGCGGCAGGAGCAAATCCAATTCCAGTCCCTCTATCGGAAACCTTTCACTATAGTGAAGAAGAACTTATTACAAGAATTACTCCGAAGACGCGTCTGCTTTTTCTTTGTAATCCTAATAATCCTACTGCTACTTGTTTTTCTCGAGAAGATTTAGAGAGTATAGCAAAGATAGCAAATGAGCATAAAATCTTAGTAGTTTCTGATGAAATTTATCCGAAATATGTATTTGATGATAGGAAACATGTTTGTGCCAGTTCAATAGAAGGTTTAAAAGATAGAGTTATCTTAATTAATAGTTTTTCTAAAACTTATGCCATGACTGGTTGGCGAATTGGGTTTATTGCAGCTTCCCCAGAGATTATTAAAGCTTTGCTGCCTTTACACCGTGCCTTAGTTGGTTCGGTAAATACGATTTCTCAAAAGGCAGCTCTTGCTGCCCTCCAGGGACCTCAAGATTGCGTACAAAATATGTTAGATGAATATGAACAGCGAAGAAGAATGATTTATTCTTTAGTTAATGAGATTGATGGATTAAAATGTCAAATGCCAGAAGGAGCCTTTTATGTTTTTTGCCATTATGAAGCAGAATTCAATGCAGAAGAGATGACTAAATATCTTGCAGAAAATGGTGTAGCTGTACGTAGTGGAACTGAATTTGGAAAAAGGGGAGAAAAATATATTCGAATTGCTTTTGCTGCTTCATTAGAGACAATCGAGCGGGGGATGGAAAAAATTGCTCATGCTTTGAAGTTATTAGAATAATTATTTTTCTTTAGTATATTAATATAGCAGGAAAGACAAGTTAATTAATTCTGATTTTTATAATTTAGGACAAAATAGGCAATGTAATTTACTAAAAAGTGAAGTGATTAGAAGAGAACTTGACTTCAAATTAATTAAATGTTGTTCTTAGAAAAAAGTTCCTGATTATATTTATATCGGTTTCACTGTAGTTTCACTGTAAACAAGAGAAAGGGAGGGTAAAAAACTATTTGCCACAGAAGGAGGAAATAAATCCTGTTTTACTTGAAGATGCAGTTGGAGTAACTTTAATTAGAATGGTTACTCCAACACTTTTTGCGGTTATAGAAAGAGGAATTTTTAATATAGCTGATACCTTTTTTATAAGTAGATTGGGAAGTGAAGCTCTATCAGCATTAAGTTTTACTTTTCCTGTAGTATTATTTTATAATAATTTATCTATAGGTATTAGTGCAGGAAGTTCGATAATTGTCTCTAAAACTATAGGGTCAAAAGATTTTCCCCAAGCTCAGCAGTTAGCTAATAACAGCTTACTTTTGGGGTTCTTAACTTCTCTTATTCTTTTAATAATTGGCCTTATCATAATGGATCCTCTTTTTCATTTGCTTGGAGCCACAAACCAGGAATTACTTTTAATCAAGCAATATATGACTATTTGGTTTTGGGGGTTATTTTTTGTCATAGTACCAAAAATATCTAATGCTTTACTACGTGCTTTAGGGGATATGAAGACCCCAGGTTTAGTTATTACCATGGCTGTTTTGCTTAATATTATATTGGATCCACTATTAATTTTTGGTTTAGGTCCTTTCCCCAGGATGGGAATTTCTGGCGCTGCACTAGCAACTGTTATTTCTAGATCCGTCACTTTTTTCATTCCTTTATGGAAACTTTGGAGCAAAGAGAAGCTCATTAAGTTAAATTTTACTAATTTTTCTACTCTCTTTTCATCCTGGCGACAGATTTTTTATTTAGGAATTCCAATTTCCTTAACCAAGATTATTGCTCCTTTGGCAATGGGAATAATAGTAAATTTTGTGTCATTTTATGGCTCAGTGGCAGTTGTTGCTTTTGGAATAGCTTCTCGTTTTGAATTCTTCATTTTAGCTTTTATTCGTTCCTTAGGAATAGCTTTACGTTATTTTTTAGGTCAGAATTGGGGAGCAAAATTATATAAAAGATCCAGATCAGCAATTAAATGGAGTATAAATTTTTCCTTAATTTTTGGTTTATCTTCTTTTATCCTTTTATTATTCATAGCACCTCATGTTGCTGCTATTTTTACGGATGATTGTCAAGTAATAACTAATGTTAATATATATTTTCGCTTTATTGCTTTGGGATATGGATTTTACGGAATATTACTAATTTCTACAGAAGCCTTAAATGTATTAAAGAGACCTTTTCATTCTTTGACTTTAAACATTATTCAACTTGCTTCATGCACATTTATGGCTTCGGTAGCCTCAAATACTTTCGGTTTAAAAGGAATATTTGGAGCTATAATGTGTTCTTATTTCTTATCAGGTCTTTTAGCCAATTTATCTCTTAAGAAGGTTTTAAGGCAGTATAAATAATCCAAAAGTTAGTATAAACTTTAGTGGGGTAGTTAGAAGAAAAAATATTATATATTAATAATACTTTCTTTTATTAGTAATAAGACAAGTAACAAGAGAAGGATGTTGTTAAATTTTAAAAGTGCACTAAATTAAGCTCAGAATTTTTAACTTTTTGACTACCTAAAAACTCATCTTTATGCCAGAATCTTACTTCAGATAAACCAGATTCTTTGTCTGGGGTAATCCGAAGTTGTCTTATCTCATGCAAAGGTGCGCTAGTATTTTTAATTCTAAATTATTTGTTTAAACTTTATAACTTTTCATATTTTCATAAACGAAAAAAATCATCTAAACTTATTGAAGGTAAATTTTTAATCTTCTTTCTTAAGTTATAAGTCTCTTTCAATAACTCCCCTTCTTGTCGTCTTCTGTATAAAAGCACGCTATTTAATACTTTTTCTCAAATTAAAATCCTTATTTTGTATTCATTTCAGATTATATTTTTATGTCATTTCGGCGTCTTTTTTATTATAAATGTAAAATAGAGAAAAGGTAGAGGATATTTATTCTAAAAGGAAAAAAGTATTTTTACCGGGAGTGGATTTTGAAAGTAGTAAAATAATTTGACATTAGCATATCATAGTTATATTATGAGCAGTAGTAAGTAATAAGTAATAATTATTAATGGAGGTATAACTATGAGTAGCCAGTTGATTGCCTCTGAAGAAGTTCTTCCTACTGAAATAATAAACCAT
>Ga0209121_10006520_pt1 | contig 10229 bp, 9 predicted proteins | sample Cruoilmetagenom3_FD_187292 | JGI IMG/M metagenome (GOLD analysis project Ga0209121, IMG submission 187292) | Oil polluted marine microbial communities from Coal Oil Point, Santa Barbara, California, USA - Sample 3 (SPAdes) (version 2) | ecosystem: Environmental > Aquatic > Marine > Oil seeps ...
GCATTGTTCACAATAATCACACGGTTACCGACACGGGCATCATGGGCCACATGGCACCCGGCCATAAACAGGCCATCATCGCCAACGCGCGTGACACCGCCGCCACCTTCGGTGCCGGTGTTCATCGTCACATGTTCACGAATACGGTTGCGCGCGCCTATTTCAAGGCGGGTTTCTTCGCCCTTGAATTTCAGGTCTTGTGGCACTTCGCCGATGCAACAGAACGGCCAGATCACGGTGTCTTCGCCGATACTGGTCTGCCCGCTCACAACCACATGAGATTTGATTTGCACCCTGTCGCCCAACACGACCTCAGCCGCAATATGGCAAAACGGCCCGATGCGGACACCTTGCCCAATCTGCGCACCATCTTCGACGATGGCGCCGGGGTGGATGAAGGTTTCTGTCATGCTCATGCCCCTGTGTTCAGGTCCATCATGGCCGTGAATTCCACTTCGGTGGCCATTTCGCCCTCAACAGTGGCCACACCGCCAAAACGCCAGACTTTGCCGCCAGGCTTGCCGCGCAGAGTTGAGACACGCATTTCCAGCACGTCGCCGGGCACAACCATGCGGCGGAATTTGCATTTGTCGATCGACATGAAATAGACCAGCATATTCTTGTCTTCCATGCCCAAAGCGGCCCCCACCATCACGGCCGACGTCTGCGCCATTGCCTCAACAATGGTGACGCCGGGCATGATAGGTTTGCCGGGGAAATGGCCCTGAAAATGCGGCTCATTCATTGAGACATTCTTGATGCCAGTTGCCGATTGATACCCGTCAATATCAATCACCTTATCCACCAGCAAAAACGGATAACGATGCGGGATAAGCCGCTGGATCAGATGAATATCTGCGGTTTTGAGCGGCTCACTCATGAGATGTCCCTTTCAGTGATGTCTTTGTGCCCGTCCTATCAACAAGGTCGGGGCCGGGCAAGTTACTGCTGATCGTCCCCCGAAGACGTGCCAGCCGGGCCGGAGCCGATACGCAGGTCAATCCGCGCGATAGCCACATCGGTGATATCAATCACATCAGAGCGCAACAATACTGTGCGCACATCCATCACGACGGCCCCACCGGCATCGCGCATCAGTTCGATCAGAACCGGTTGAACCGCGCGCATGAAAATCCCCGGTGCGCGCTCGCGGCTCAATTCAAGATCACGCACAGCGCGGTCACTGTCACGGCGGATCTGCTGCACTTTGGTATCAAAAGCATCTGCCAGATCGCGGAATTCTTCTGGGGTTTTCTGCGCGCGCAAATCCGTGAGGGCCTGTTCCTCGGCTTCGAGGTCAGCGCTTCTTTGATCGTTCAACGCGCTCAATTGCTCGCGTTGTTTCAGATATTCACTGTTCAACCGTTGGCCAAACAGTGTTTCCTTGAACAGCCGGTCCGGATCAAGCACCAGAACATCGCTTTGTACGATCCCAACATTTTGCGCCTTAGCAGCAAAAGGCGCGGCGCAAAGCAGCACCGCGCCAAGGACCAACCAGCCAAAGATTGCCAGTCGCATCAGAATTCCGATTTGACCGTCAGGTCAAAGGTCTGCTCGATGTCGCCGGGCTCTTTCTTCAACGCCTGGCTGAAGTTCATGCGCAGCGGACCGAAGGGCGATTCCCAGAACAGTGACACACCAACGGCGTGACGATCCTCAAACCCGGTTGAGGACAAAGCGCCGACCGCATTGGTGGTGTCCACGCCCCAGATGGCGCCTATATCGTAGAAAGCCCCACCCGAAATCCCGTATTCTTCGGGCAGACCAAGGGGGAACTCGGCTTCAAACTTAAGCGCAGCATAGAAATCACCGCCCAAATGTTCGCCGCCTTCAGTGGGGCCTATGCCGTTGGGCTCAAACCCACGAATAATCTGCTGGCTGAACCGATCAATGGCGCGGCTTTCCTGCCCACCAAAATAGTTCAGCGCGCCGCCTTCCAGCGTGGCCCGAAGCGTGACTTCTTCGTTCAGAATGCGGGTTTGGCCAATGATACGGCCTGTGGATTTCACAAACTCCTGATCGCCACCCACCCCGGCAAATTCCTGACCGAAGGACAAGAGCACACCGCGCGTGGGGTCCAGCCCGGTGCGGCGTGTATCAAGGGTGTAATTATAGCCGATCGCACTGGAGAACAGCCCCCCCTTATTGGCTTCGGACCCTAAGATTCCGGTTGGTTCAATTGGGACGGTGGTGGTGTCATCACGAAATGCGCCGAAATAGTCGTTCATTTCGCCGTAGGTGGCGCTATAGAATAAGGACAGCCGACCATTTTCACTGACCGGAAAGGTAAGGCCGGGGCGGAACGACCCCAGAATGCTGTCGTAAAACTCGTTGGTGTCACCAGCGGTTTCGGTCAACGACGAAATAAAGCTGAATTCGACATCGCGGCCCAGAAACGCCGGCTCTGCAAATGCCAGCGAATATTGCGCGTTGTTGGAGGATGCTGTGACATTGGCCGACAGGGTTTGCCCCCGGCCAAGGAAGTTGCGTTCGGTAAAGCCGGCTGTGGCCCCAACACCTGAGTTGGTCGAATAGCTGACACCGAACGACAGTGTACCGGTTGTGGTTTCTTCCACATCCACATCAATCACCACCTGATCAGGACGCGAGCCTTCGCGGGCGTCCACCGAGGAATTGGCGAAATAGTTCAGGGCTTTGATCCGCTCGGCCGCCTCACGAATGGCACGCGGATTAAAGGGATCCCCCTCAACCGTATCAAACTGGCGGCGGATCACACGGTCAAGCGTGGTGGTGTTGCCCTCAACATCAATGCGTTCCACAAAGACGCGTGGGCCTTTGGTCAGCGCGAATTCAACATCAAGTGTCAGATCGCGGTCATTGCGGGTGATACGCGGCTCAACCCGCAGAAAATCCAGGCCCTTCTTAACGGCCAGGCGTTCCATACGGGCAATCGAGTTTTCCACCAAAGTGGGTGAGTAAACAACGCCCGGCTTGACCTTCAGAACCGCGTGGAACTCATCGGCGTCTGCCCCCTCCATATCGGACACAGTGGTGATTTCACCGAACTTGAACTGCTGACCTTCCTGAATGTTGAAGGTCACGAAATAGGCGTCGCGCTCGCGGGCCAGCTCGGCGTTGGCGCCGGTGACACGGAAATCAATGTATCCACGGGATTGGTAGAAATCGAGCAACAGCTGTTTGTCAAACTCAACACGATCTTCAACGAAAGTGTCACGCCCAATCAGAGCACGCAGCAGGCCTGCTTGTTTACTGTCGATGGCGCGGCGCAGGCGGCGATCAGAATAATTGCGGTTGCCAACAAAACCAATGCGGTTCACTTCGGTCAGACGGCCCTCAAAGATCTCAAACACCAGATCAACGCGGTTGTCGCTGCGCCGGATGATACGGGGCGTTACACGCGCCGATACCCGGCCGTTTTCCTCATAGGCTTCGGTGATTACGGCGGCGTCACGCTCGGCCTTGGTGGGGCTGAACACCTGGCGGGATGTGCTTTCGATAAAGCCTGCCAGGTCTTCGTCTTTCAGGCGTTTGTTGCCCTCAAACGCCACCTTGTTGATGGTGGGGTATTCAGTGACTTTGATCACCAACTGACTGCCTTGCGGGTCTATTTCCACAGATTCAAACAGGCCACTGGCCAAAATACGTTGATATGCGCTGTTCAACTGATCCGCCGAGACAGTTTCACCGCGGGCGATTCCGGCATAGCTCAGGATTGTACCCGCCTCTACCCGTTGATTGCCCTCGATCGACACCGACGAAAAGCGGTAGCTCTGCGCCGAGGCCGCATCAGGCAGGCCCAGACAAATGATTGTAATGATTGCCAGAATAAACGAATGGATCAGGCTTGTATCAGCCTTTGTACCCATGCCCGTAATACTGCGCCTCAATATAGTTTTAAACATGCTTCGAACCCGTCAGACATCCCATTAACAGAAGTCAGTAACGGGTCTATCTGCCCTTGTCAAAACGCCAATGAGAGGTTGAGAACTTTGCGGCACAGTGCCGCTTGAATGCCACCAATTAACGACAGTCCAGGTTTATAGAACCGAGCCGAGGAACGCGCCGGAAAGCAATGCCACCAATATGGTCACCAGATACAGCATCCGGTCCCAGTTCAGGTTAAACAGCAGGCTAAGCCCAGTATATCCGCTTACGATATGTTGCATGGCACTTTCTTCAATTTTGCTTACGTTGGGTCATGAATACCCGCCGAATATGGCAAAACTTCGCCCCTAAATGGGGCAAGAATTGGGCAACCCGCCTTTAGGGGCAGAAAAGATCATTGCTCAGCGCAAACACCATCAACCCCAGCACCAGCGTCAGTCCGACCCCCATCAGCACACGCAAGGCGCGCTCGGATGGGGGTTTTTTGAACACGGCCTCATAGCCAAAAAACACCAGATGCCCGCCATCCAAAACCGGGATCGGCATCAGGTTCAACAGGCCCACAGCGGCGGACAGCAGCGCAATGAACTCCACAAAACTCATTGCGCCTTGGCTTGCCATTGCACCTGATGCTTTGGCGATACCAATGGGTCCGGACATGTTGCAGCTACTGATGGCCCCAGTGATCATGTGATACAGCCCCGACAAAGATCCTGTGATCACTGCCCAAACTGATTTTGCACCTCCCTGAAGCGCCGAGATCACATCAAGGTTTTGCGTTGCGGGTTTAAATGCACTGCTACTTCCAATGCCGATCCGCCAAAAGGTTTTATAACCGCCTTCTGTTTGCTGCTCGTCCGAACGCTTAGGGACCAGAACAAAATCAACCATTTCTCCTGCGCGCCAGATTTTTATAGGAATCGCACGGCCTTCCGAAGATTCTACCGTTTTGCGAAGTTGGGAAAACGCATAAATCGGTTCGCCATCAATGGCAGTAATAACATCGCCCGCCCGTATCCCTGCCGTATATGCAGCTGAAAGTGGAATAATTCGGTCCGCCAGAGGAGGCAACGGATGCGGACCTTTCACGGTAACAACGCTCCCATCCCGATGAACGACATAATCCAACAGCGGCTCATTGGGGAGCGCCTCAGAAAAGGCGTCGTTGGCTTCCCGATCTGTGCGATCTGGCCAAGGCAGCCCTGCAATTGAAATGGGAACATCCCCGGTCTGCAACATGACACCCTCAACCGGCAGGGGTTTGAGTTCTCCAATGGTCAGCGGTTCAATTGCCTTGCCACCGGCCATCAACAGCCCAGCAAACACAAAAAACGACAGGATAAAATTGAACACCGGGCCCGCGGCCACCGTGGCGGAGCGCGCCCACAACGGGGCACCCTGCATGGTTTGGCGGCGTTCTTCGGGGGATAAATCACTGATGGTGTCGGTTGTGTTGGCGCTGGCGGCATTGGCGTCGCCCTTGAATCTCACATAGCCACCAAAGGGCAGCAGGGCAAATTGCCAGCGTGTGCCGTGTTTATCCACCCTTGAAAACAACACCGGACCAAACCCAAGCGAGAAGACATCAGCCTTGATGCCTGACCAGCGTCCGACAATGTAGTGGCCATATTCATGCACCGCCACGATCACCGAAAGGGCCACCACAAAGGCAGCAATCGTCATGAAAAGATTTCCGAACTGCGGCAGAAGGCCAACTACATCCACGCGATATTCCTAACTGTTCATCCCTTTGACCACTCGGTCAGCATTGTTCCTAGACAGATGGTCCACTTGCAGCACCTGATCAAGGGTAATCTCGGCATCAATAAGGCCATTGTCGGCTGACACTTGGGTCAGCACCTGCTCAATCACCTGCGCCATATCAGCAAAGCCGATGCGCCCGTCGATGAAATGATCCATCGCACGCTCTTTGGCCGCGTTGAACACGGCGCCCGACAGGCCCCGCCGCTCCATCACCTCGCGGGCCAAACGCAACGCAGGATAGCGCGCGGGGTCCGGTGTTTGAAAGTTCAACTGCCCGATACCGGCCAGATCCAGCGGCTCCACGGGCAAGACCTCACGCTGTGGCCAGTTCAGGGCATAGCCAATGGCGTGGCGCATATCAGGCGGGCCAACATGGGCCATAAAGCCACCATCGCAAAACCCGACCATAGCGTGCACAATGCTCTCGGGATGCACCAGCACTTCGATCTGCTCGGGGTCAAACCCGAAAAACTCGCGCGCCTCAATCACCTCCATCGCCTTGTTGAACATCGACGCGCTATCAATCGTGATGCGCTGGCCCATGTCCCAGTTGGGGTGGTTGCTGGCTTGCTCCAGGGTCGCGTTTTGCAACTCTTCAATCGGCCAGTCCCGGAACGCCCCCCCAGATGCGGTGATCACCACACGGCTGACAGCGGCGGTATCTTCGCCCACAAGCGCCTGATAAATAGCCGAATGTTCGCTATCCACAGGGATTATGCGCGCGTGGTTCACCCGCGCAGTGTTCATCAACAATTGCCCGGCCGTCACCAGTGATTCCTTGTTGGCCAACGCCAGTGTCGTGCCTTGTTTGAGCGCCTCAAAGCTGGGCGGCAGCCCCGCCACGCCAACAATCGCGGACATGATCCATTGGGCCGGGCGGGCCGCGGCCTCGATCAGGGCAGTGGCGCCAGCGGCCACCTCAATTTGTGTATGGCTGAGTGCGGCGCGCAAATCCTCAAGCAGATCCTCATGGGCCGTCACGGCCAATTCGGCCTGAAACTCAATCGCATCGGCGGCCAGTTGGGTGATATTGTGCCCGCCGGTCAGGGCCACCACCGTAAAGCGTTCGGGGGTGCGGCGCACCAGATCAAGCGTGTTTTGCCCAACCGAGCCGGTTGCGCCAAGAATGCTGATACGTTTCATGACAGCGCAGGCACCCAACCAGTGATCCAAAGCAGCGCCACAAAAGTTGAGGCCCCCAGCATGGCATCAAAGCGGTCAAACACACCGCCATGGCCCGGAAGCAAGTCTGAGCTGTCTTTCACACCCTTGCGGCGTTTGAGGGCACTTTGGGCGATATCACCCATTTGGCCTGCAAACCCGGTGAGCATCGACAAGGGGATCAACATCACCCCTGCCCCGGTTGGCCCCATGAATATCAGGCCAATGACCGCCGCGCCCAACCAGCCAGCGATGGTACCGGACCAGGTTTTCTTGGGGCTGATGGCAGGCCAGAACTTTGGCCCGCCCAACATGCGCCCGGCGAAATAGCCCGCAACGTCTGACATAATCACAACGAGGATCAACCACAGCGCCCAAACGATCCCATCCTGTAAACGCAGCATCATCAAAGCAAGGCTGCCCGCAAGGATCCATGCGGTATAAGCCCCAAACCTTACGCGGTCAGATTTCACCTGCCCAACCGCCACCAATGTGGCCGCGATGATCAATGGCACAATGAACAGCGGGGTCATTGTCAGCCCTGAAATGAGTTCTGACAGCGCCAGTGTCAAAGCCCCGATAAGCCCCAGCCCCAGTGGAAATTCAGCGTCAAACATGCGCGCCAGTTCCCACATCATCAGCCCGCCGATACCCCAGATCAGCCCCCTGAACGGCCAGCCGCCAAAATATACAGCCAGCGCCCCCACGATCAGCATGATCACCCCCGAGAACACCCGAGGTGCCAAATCAGCCCATTGCGAGGATGCGCTCATGCAGACACAGCCCCAAAACGGCGGTCGCGGGTGCCATAATGGCTCAGCAATTCGTCAAATTTTTCGGCCGTAAAATCCGGCCAGAGCGTATCAATAAACTCGTATTCAGCATAGGCCGATTGCCACAACAGGAAGTTGGAAATACGCGCCTCTCCGCTGGTGCGGATCACAAGGTCTGGATCAGGTAAAACGCATGTATCCAAATACTTTGGCAGCGTTTCTTCATCCACTTTTTCCGGGTCAAGCCGCCCCGCTGCCACATCCTGTGCCAACCGTTTTGTGGCGCGAGACACCTCATCGCGCCCGCCATAGTTCAGCGCAATCGTCAGGTTGGTGCCAGTACAGCCGGAGGTCATCGCTTCGGCCTCATCCATCAACCCGCGCAGCTTTTTGTCCAGACGCGGGCGATCACCAATAAAGCGCACCCGCACGTTCTCTTTCACGAAGGCTTGCATTTCCTTCATGATGTAGCGGCGAAACAGGCTCATCAACCCGGCCACTTCTGACTGCGTGCGCTTCCAGTTTTCTGTCGAAAAGGCAAAGATCGTCAGGTATTTCACACCCAGATCAGGGCAGGCACTGACAATTTCGCGGACCCGGCGCGCACCGGCGCGGTGGCCAAACAAGCGCGGCCGCCCCCGGCTTTGGGCCCACCGGCCATTGCCATCCATGATGATCGCCACATGGCCTGGCCCCCCGCCCGTTCGGGCAGGCTTATCTGCGTCTTTGGTCATCAGACCTGCATAATCTCGGCTTGTTTGGTTTCAAGCGCTTCATCCACCAGAGTAATATGGCGGTTGGTGATTTCCTGCACTTCGGCTTCCCAGAACTTTTGATCATCCTCAGACAGGCCATCGGCCTTGGCCTTTTTGATCTGATCCATACCATCGCGGCGCACGTTGCGCACGGACACTCGGGCGCTTTCGGCATATTGCCCGGCCACTTTGCCCAACTCGCGGCGGCGTTCTTCGTTCAGCTCAGGGATGGGCAGCATGATGATCGTGCCATTCAATTGCGGATTGATCCCCAACCCGCTTTCGCGGATGGCTTTTTCAACTTTGCCAACCAGGCCCTTATCCCACACATTGATCGTCACCATGCGCGGCTCTGGCACATTCACGGTGCCAACCTGATTGACCGGCGTCATGGATCCATAGGCATCCACCATCACAGGCTCCAACATCGAGGCACTGGCGCGCCCTGTTCGCAATGACGCAAATTCGGTTTTCAGCGAGGCCATAGCGCCGTCCATACGGCGCTCCAGATCGTCGGTATCGAGCATGAAATCGTCTGACAAAGGACGCCTCCTTGGTGGTTCTTTTATATTGCCCGCCGGTTTTAGAGCATGGTCGCGCAGTTGTATAGCGGCGGTTGGCAGGATGCAGCCCGCCGGGCGAGTGGGGCAGCCCTAGCCTTTGACCATCGTAAATGTGCCCGTGCCGTCCAGAATGCTGCGAAAGCCCCCCGGTTCATCCAGGCTGAACACGATGATCGGCAGGTTATTGTCACGCGCCAGGGCGATTGCGCTGGCGTCCATGACATTCAGGCGTTTGGCCAAGACATCATCAAATGACACCTCATCATAGCGTACCGCGTCATCGTTGGTCATCGGGTCTTTGTCATAGATGCCATCAACCTTGGTGCCCTTGAAAATCGCCTGACATGCCATTTCAGAGGCGCGCAGCGTTGCGGCGGTATCGGTTGTGAAATAGGGGTTTCCGGTGCCCGCCGCAAAAATGCAGACGCGCTTTTTCTCCAGGTGGCGCACAGCTCGGCGGCGAATGTAGGGTTCGGCAATCTCATCCATACGAATGGCGCTGATCACCCGGCAATAGACGCCGATACCTTCCAAGGCTGATTGCATGGCCAATGCGTTCATCACTGTTGCCAACATACCCATGTAATCGGCTGTGGTGCGCTCCATCCCCTGCGCGCTGCCTTGCAACCCGCGAAAGATGTTCCCGCCGCCGATCACCATGCAGATCTCAACACCTGAATCGTGCACGGATTTCACCTCCTGGGCGATGCGCTCAACAGTTGGCGGATGTAGCCCAAATCCCTGATCCCCCATCAAGGCCTCGCCCGAAATTTTCAGCAAGACACGTTCGTAACTAGTGCCAGGGGTTTCGGACATGGGGCAGCCTCCGGAGGGTATAGATGAGTTTGGGCGCAAAATGTCTTAATTACACCCGAGGATCAATCCGATAGTCGCGTGACATGGGCAAAATACACAAATTCGCCTCGTAATCTGTGATGATCTTGCATAAGTCCTTGGGCAATGTTGCCTGACCTGGACATAGACCCACAAAAGCCGGTGCTGATTGCCGGGCCAACGGCCTCGGGCAAGTCCGAGCTGGCCTTGCGAATTGCCGAATCCCAAGGCGGGGTGATCCTGAATGCCGATGCGATCCAAGTCTATGCGAATTGGCGGATTTTAACCGCCCGCCCCTCGTCCCAAGATGAGTTGCGCGCACCTCACCATCTGTTTGGGCATATCGCGTATGATCAGGCGTATTCTGTTGGTCATTGGTTGCGCGACGTGGCGCCGTTTGTGCAGGCTGAACGCGCGATCATCGTTGGTGGCACGGGGCTGTATTTCTCGGCGTTAACCGAAGGGTTGGCCGAAATCCCAGCCACACCGGCAGATATCCGGGCCGAGGCCGA
>Ga0209121_10006521_pt1 | contig 10227 bp, 10 predicted proteins | sample Cruoilmetagenom3_FD_187292 | JGI IMG/M metagenome (GOLD analysis project Ga0209121, IMG submission 187292) | Oil polluted marine microbial communities from Coal Oil Point, Santa Barbara, California, USA - Sample 3 (SPAdes) (version 2) | ecosystem: Environmental > Aquatic > Marine > Oil seeps ...
AAGTACTTCTTATCGACGGAGATGTTGAGAACCCAAATACTTTTTTATTATTAAACGCAAAGCTTAAGAATAAAACGGAAGTTCTTTATTTCCTACCTAAAATAATTGAAGATAAATGTACTAAGTGTGGATTGTGCGCAGAAAATTGTGAAACACACGCATTATTATACATAAAGGATTCCTATCCAATTCCGATATCGACGGTCTGTTCAGGTTGCAAATTATGCTATAAGATTTGTCCGACTAATGCCATTGAACCGGATTTAAAAGTTATTGGATGGACTTACACAGCCTCCGCATTTAAAATAGATCTTTTTCTAGGCGAATTAAAACCAGCCGAAGCGCGTTCAGCTGTAATTGTAAATAAATTGACGGAAAATTTAGAAAATGTAATAAAAACGGAACCAGAAAAATACGACATCGTTATATTGGATACAGCGCCTGGAGCTCATTGCGACGTAGAAGCATTAATTAATAGTGCTGATCTTGTCATACCAGTTACAGAACCCACGAGATTCGGAAAGCTTGATTTATTAAGAATCATAGAATTGATTAATTTATTGAAGAAAGAATACAAGGCTATTGTGAATCGCTCATCGCTGTTGGGTTACAAAGAGAAATTTTTAAAAGAATTAGAAGAAAAAGGTATAGAAATTTTAGGCGACATTCCTTTAGACGAAGAAATCGTAAGTTCGTATTGTCAAGGTATTCCAATAATGGATGAAAGAAGTAAATTTGATAAGGATGGAGCTGGCTACAAATCGTTTGAAAAAATTTTTGAAAACCTAATTAAATGGGGTGATTTTTCAAAATGAAAAAGATTGGGGTCTTAAGTGGAAAGGGGGGCGTTGGAAAAACATCACTTACAGCCTCGTTAGTTAGTCTTGCTCAAAAAGATCCAGAATTTAACGGTATTACGTTAGATTGCGATGTTGATGCTCCTAATTTAGCTTTAATATTACCTCCTAAGTCTAAGGAAGATGTAATAACCCAAGACACATATACTACAAAAAAGGCTACATTCTTAGAGGAAAAATGTATTCATTGTAAACAATGTTATGACGACCATTTTTGTGAATTTAACGCGTTAAATTGGGATGAGAACGATAACATTCCTGTTATCGACTATTTAGCATGTGAGGGGTGTGGTGCTTGTAAAGTTCTATGCCCTGAGGATGCATTTGAGATTAACCCAATTAAAAGCGGAGAAATAATAACATATGGAACAGATGCGGGGTTTCCTTTAATTTACGGCAAAACCAAGCTAGGAAGCACCACTTCAGGATTGTTAGTTTCAGAAGTTAAGGAACACGCTACAAACCTCAAAGAGTTCGACGATGCAAATCTTATTTTAATTGATGGACCTCCAGGAATAGGCTGTCCCGTAATTGCTACAGTTTCAGGTTTAGACTATGTAGTCGCAATAACAGAGCCAACACCATCAGGATTGCACGATTTGTCACGAGCACTTGAGATGGTTAACCAGTTTAACATTCCTTTCGGGATTGTGATTAATAAAGCGGATTTAAAAAGCGCGTCTCAAAAGCAATTAAACAAATACATTGAAAAAGCAGGTTTTGAAATTTTAGGCAGAATTAATTTCGACCTATCTATTCCTAAAGCCATGTCTTACGCAGAACCTGTTGTAGATTATGCCCCGGAATCAGCAGCCAGTCTGGCAATTAACAAAATATACGCAAGATTAAAAAACGTTCTCTCAAAATTATAACAATATAAAAAAAAGAATATAAAATGAAAATTTGACGAGATAAAATAGCGTTAATAATAAATAAATTTTAGAACTCAAGATAATCGGTAATAATTTGAACTATAGATTCTGCCAATTTAAAAGCAGTTTCTGCGGCATCCTGATTGAAAATCTCTGCTGGGATCCCCTCAGGTAATCCATTAGGATATCTCGTAGGAATGTAATAACTATCTAAAATAGAGATTTTATTTATAAGATCTTCAAATCTCTTATCAAATTTACTTGCCCATTCCACCAATTTTCTAACAGAATGACCTAGTACTAAATCTTCTTTATTAAAATAAATTACTGATTTTAAAGCTTTTTCTGCAATTTGTTGAGCGAGAAAACATACTAGATAATACCGTTTAGCAGTAAAAAGGATTTTAGCACTATATAAATCTTCTCTAGCTTGTTCAATCCATCTTTTTGCTTCTTTATAATATTTATTTGGTTCGCTCAAAAATTGTTTTACCTTGTTTTAATGCGTGTTGTATGAATAGATTTTCTTCCATCATTCGAATAAACTCCATTGGGGTATAAATCATAAGATCAGCATCTATGGGCTGGATTTTTTGATAAAAATACGATAATCTTTCAATAAAGTCTTTATTTGAATCTATAATTACTATTAAATCAATATCACTCATAAGTCCTAGTTCTTCCCGAGCGGCTGAGCCAAATAGGATTATCTTATGAGCTCCCATTTCAATTAATTTTGATTTAATTCGATTTAATTCTTTTTGCAAATTATATAAATGTTCTTCTTTAGCTTCCTTTAATCTATGGATCATTATATTATTAATATTTAATCACGCTAATAAATGAAATGAGAATAAGAACAAAATTCCGAATAATAGAGAATTTAATAAATAAAATCCATTTTAATATGACAAACTTCGGATGACTGGCACTTATCTTAAACTTTTATATAAAGATTACTCTCAATAAGAAAAATTGATGAGCTAAAAAAGTATTAAATTTAAAGAAAAAAGAATAATTTCGATTTTAATAAATTTTAGGGTTTTCGGGGGGATTTCCCAGCATTTCTGAAACAATTTGTTGAAAGTTATCGAAATGTCCAGGCAATGTCTTTTGTACAAAAAAGGTTTCAGCTGCTTTTAAGTCAACTTTTTTCCCAATGGCTGTTGCCAACGAACGATAAAGTCTATTTGCGTATTTAGTGAGTTTTCTCAGTTCATCTGGAGATACATTCGCCGGGTTGATTTTTGGGGCAAATAATTGAGCTAAAAGTTCGAGCGTCGCTTCAAACTTTAAAGCGGCTTCTATTTTCTTTTCTAATGTCGAAGTTATATCAACAAAATAGTTAGGCTTGTGACCTAGGAGCCCCATAAACCAAACTTCGGAGCACGCGTAAGGTTCCACACTTTTTTTTCTTTGTTCGGGATATAGCAAAGGAAATGCCGCAAACGCCGCTGCTTCTGCCGCCATTCTTCCGACAATTACATGATCGGGGTGAACTTCGTAAGAAACCCACGGATCGAAGGTTACTACGCGATCTGCTTTTAATTTCCTCACGAAAAAAACGAGTTTTTCGCGTAGTTCCGGACCGTTTATAAATCCAGCATCGGGATAATCGAGGATTATCGTTTCTTTTACTCCAATTATTTCGTTAGCTGCTCGTAACTCCTTTTCGCGAGTATCGGCAACTTGTTCTTTAGTTAAATCGAGCCTTAATGTCCCCACTTCACCGCTCGTGCAACATAACGCGTACACATTGTGACCTTCTTCTGCCCATCTCGCTAAAGTACCAGCGCAAAAAATAGAAAGATCGTCTGGATGGGCGAATATTGCTACGATATTTAAAAATTTAGAATCCAAAATAATTCACCTTTCTTTTATTTATATGATGAAAAATCATCTTTTAATATCAATCTGTTCATCATCAAGAATTTTAACAAACAATATACAATACTCTTTTGTTGAATTTTTAACTTTAAATTATGTATGAGAGTGCACTATTTTATATTCAATAATCTAAAGAAATTAATAAGTTTAAATATTAATTGATCGTAAGACTCTAAATTATTAATAATTCTAAGGTGAATTAACATACCAGTTCAAAATTTCATGGAATTGTACAAGTATTTGCCTAAAACTAATTGTAAAGAATGTGGGATGCCCACTTGCATGGCTTTCAGTTTAGCTTTATTGCAGGGTAAAGCTAAAGTAGACGATTGTCCTCCTCTTTTGAAACCAAAATATAAAAAGCAATACGAAAAATTAAAGGAACTACTTGGTTCTGAGGAAGGGCAAGAAAAAGAATTGAGAATAAATGTAGACGAAGATCTTTGCGATGGTTGTGGAATTTGTGTGACCATATGTCCTGTAAACGCGAGGTACTGTCCTCCTAGTTTAAGCGGTAAAGCCCCAGAATATCCCCCTGAGAAACATCAGCTTTTTCAAGTGATAGACGGAAAGTGTGAATTATTAAACCTCGAATATTGTCGAAGGTTGGAATCGGAGGGCCGAGAAAGAGAATGTCACGTATGTGAAACCTACTGTCCTCGCGAAGCGATTAAAATTGAATATGTATAACGATTTAAATTTATAAAAAATTATTGAGGATTTAATCATGAAAAGATACCCTTGTTCTGGTTGCTCGTTATTGTGTGACGACATAATAGTTAAGAGCGATGGTCTATTTATTGAAGAGGTCATTGGAGCGTGTTTAAAGGGAAAGGAAAGATTTGATCAAGTTAACGCTCAGAATAGAATTACAAGTCCGATGATTCGAAAAAACAACGAATTAGTTAATGCGTCATGGGAAGAGGCGCTAGCAAAAACTGTCGAAATCATAAAAAATTCTTCCGCTCCGTTACTTTATGGGTTTTCAAACGTAACTTGTGAGGCTCAAAGGGCTGGAATGGATTTAGCAAAAGAAATAAACGGATTTATCGATTCAAACGCTTCAATTTGCCAAGGAAAGATTTTAAACAAAGCACGATCGCAAGGAATAAATTTAACTACGATTACGGAAATTATCAATAAAGTAGATTTGATTATTTTATGGGGTGCAAATCCAGCGGAAACGATTCCGCGCCTTCTAAATAAAATTCTTTTTTCCAGAGGTAAATTTCGCATGACTGGTAGAGAAATAAAGACGCTTGTAATTATAGATCCTGTAAAAACCGCCTCTTTTAGGGTAATGGGCGTGCGAGATCTAGCGCTAATTATTCAACCAGATAAAGATATTGAATTAATTCAGATGCTAAAAGAAGAATGTTGTAGTGCCGATAGCATCCCGTCTGGAGGCGTTGCCGGAATAGATAAAAGCGATCTTAAGCGTTTATTGCTCCACCTAACTGGTGCAGAGAACGGTGTAATTATCCTTGGACAGGGTGTAATACAACCTCACGCGAACTACGATCTTATAGAGGAATTATTAGATTTGCTACAATTGATAAACACAAGGCAGGCAAAAGGGCGAATATCGCTGCTTTTATTGGGAGGGCACTTTAATATGGCAGGATTCGACCATGTAGCGCTTTCCTCATACGGCGTAAGCGGTAAATTACAATTTGAAAACAAAAAATTAGTAAAGTCAGAAGACACAATCGTTTCAAAAATTAATAAAGAAAATTTCGATTGTTCTATTATCGTCGGAACCGATCCTATCTCACATTTACCACATTCTTTAAGCTCCAAATTATCAAAGAAACCACTTATACTCATAGATAACCATAATTCAGCAACTTCACGCATAGCAGATGTAGTATTACCGACAGCAATAACGGGAATAGAAAGTAGTGGACTAGCTTATCGTATAGATCAAGTACCAGTTGAATTAAAAAAGATTTTGAATCCACCTAACAACATTCCTTCAGACGAAGAACTACTGAACCAATTGATTGAAAAATTAAATGGAGGTGCGAAATAATATGGATTTTATATTAAATACTATAAGAAAAATTGACAACGATCAAGTAAAAGAACATAGTTTTGGAAACGAACAATCTTTAGAGGAAAACTTAGCGATATCATTTATTAATCCAAAAGATTTTGACAAGCTCAATTTAGTTTCAAGCTTACATTTAAAAATATCGAATAATCAAAGGAATATTATAGTAAAAATTGAAAAAGACGAAAATGTACCTGAAGGAACCATAATGATTCCCGTGTCAATATGGTCAAACCAATTAACAGAAATACTAAACGATGAACTTGTTTATAAAAATATAGTAGTAAGCGTGGAAGCAACGCGCGAGCCAATACTGAAATTTAAAGAAATCATCCAAAAAATCAGAGGTATCGAATAAAATGGCTAAACTCCTTGTAAAAAATGGTTTTATTTTTGACCCTATAAACAATATTGAAGGAGAAACAAAAGATATTTTAATTGAGAATGGGAAAATAGTAGATAAATTTACTAACAAAAACGATCTTAAAGAAATCGACGCTAAAGGAAAAACTGTTGTTCCGTCGGCAGTGGATACGCACACTCACATAGCTTCCCAGCAGGTTAACTGGGCGCGATTGTTGGGATCTGAAAATAAAGATTTCCAAGATATATGGAAAGGCTTAACTTTAGAGAATATTGCTAAGAGTTACATTTCGAACGGATATACTTTTATTCTCGAAGCTAATGTTTTCCCGTCCCTCTCGAAACAGACGATATTTGATTTAAAACGATTACCCGTGTTAGATAAAGCATTCTTGTTAAACGTTAGTAATTTATGGACTTTAGAACTCGAGTTTCAGCGTGGAAAGGTTGAAAATGGTGCTGTTTTTTTGTCAGATCTCTTAAATAAGGTAAAAGGATTTGGGTTCAAAGCCTATAACCCCTTCGAAGCGGAATATTGGAATTGGAAAGAGGTTAGAAAAAGCCTAAACGAAAAGGGGAGGTTATTTAACTTTACTCCTATGGATGTTTACAAAAATCTCACTAAATTCGTTGAGTCTTTAGGCTTACCTCATTCTATTCACGCTCATATCGAAGGTTACGAATCTGTTCTTTCTAAAGAGAATTTAATATCAATTCTAACCAAGATCAAATCGCTTGGCTTAAAACCTAACACAAACAACTCCCTTGAAATTAAACGGTCTCAAATATTTCACCTTGCACACGCTTCAGCTTATAATTCTGACGGAGATAACTCAGAATTGATTAAATTTTTCAACGAGAACCACGATTTTGACATGGATTTAGGTTTTATAGGGTTTGACGAGTTGAATCCGTTAATTACATCCGACCGTCATTTGGTAAATAATCTAATAAGTTCGGAAAACGCGTATAAACTTATTAGATCATCGGTAGAATCAGAAGGAGATTCATTTGTAACTCTAAGAAAATTTAGTAAAAAAAAGGGAAGCGATTGTATTTTGTGGGCAAATGCTATTGATTTAGCGTTAAATATTACCCCGTGGCAAATGCAATTCTCAATCAACTACCCGAACTATGCAAATATAACTAATGTTCCTGAAATCGCAACTTGGTTGTTAAGCAACAAAGCTCGTGAAAGTTTTATGAAGGATATGGATGCTGGCTTTTTAAAAGATAATTCTTTAGCCAGTAATGACAACATACTAACTTTTAACGATTTCGTAATTTTAACTCGTGCGAGCCCAGCTAAATCGCTAGGTGTTGGAAGCATAAAAGGCAATTTAGGTTTAGGTGCTGATGGTGACCTGAATGTTTTGAATTTGAACTTAAACGATGTCGATGTTTTGAAAGATGTTGGAACCTTAAAGAAAGCGCTTGAAAACATAGAATTCGTGATAAAGTCAGGAGAAATTATTAAAAACCAAGAGAAATTCAATATGGATGGTTCAGGAAAAATATTTTGGGCTTCGGGAAAAGCAGAAAAGGACGATTCAAAATTGGTTTTAACAAAGAAAAAAGAATTTTACCAAAAATATTATTCGATTTTTTACGATTCTTACGATATAACTATTGATAACAACATTCTAAGAAAAATTGCTTAAATCTTAGAAATTTTCTTTAAATCTTTTAGAGAGATCATTTAATAATTCAGTCCCTTTAGTCTCTGAACTGTGGTAAATTGGTTTTTCCCGCTGTTTCTTAGATAATTCATCGCTTCTTCGATTCCTTCTATTGTCAAGTTAAACATAGGGATAAGGCTCGAAATAATCTTCCTCGTCCATGGCACCCACTCTAACCGAATTAATTCAGGGTTTAACCAAACGACATTGTTCTTGAAGTGGTTGGCTATTTCTCTAATGTAATAAATTCCGGGCATCTCGTTTCTATGGTAATAATAAATCGAACCGTATCTTTCCGTAAGCTCCCAAGATGCCATAGCGGCGTCACCAACGACAACTACTTTGTACTTATTATCGTATTTTCTCAAAAGATCGTCGAAATCTATAGCCTCGTCAGAATTTCTTTGAGCATTAAAATAAAGTTGGTCATATACGCAATTGTGGAAGTAGTAAAACTTAAAGTCCTTCCAATGCGACATGTTGTTCGCAGCAGAAAAAAGTAAATTGACTAGATGAGCGTAAGGGGTCATACTTCCTCCAACATCCATAAGAAGGATAAGTTTTACATTGTTTTTCCTTTTTTTCTCGAAAATAAGTTCGATGTCCCCGCCGTTTCTAGCAGTTTCATCAATTGTTTTATCCATGTTTAACTCGTCTTGCTTCCCTATCTCTTCCAATTTTTTTAAACGCTTCAATGCGACTTTAATTTGGCGGGTGTCTAAAACGATATCTTTTCTGTAATCAGCAAAGATTCTTTTTTGGGCGATTTGTATTGCCATGCGCATGCCGGACGAGCCACCTACCCGCATACCCATTGGGTTTTGTCCCGAATTACCAAATTGAGAAAAACCTTGAGTTCCAATCCATTGATCTCCAAAATTATGCTCCTCATCCTGTTTTTTAAGTAATTCTTCGAAGTGTTTTTGCAATTCTTCTAAATCAAAATGTTGGTTAAGAAATTCCTGAAATCCGTCAGGTAATTCTGGTGGGTTAATATCTTTTTGGAGCCAATCCCATATTTCTTGTTTGATTTCTCCTGGAAACTTTAAAGACGCGTCTTTGAAAAAGTTAACAAACGAAATATCGTAAATGTCAAAGTGATGTTCGTTCTTACATAATATAGATCTCGAAATATAGTAGAACTCGACCATGTTATGGATAAGTCCTTTTTCAAGGGCTTCCATAAGAGTCATATACTCCGTAATGCTGACCGGTAACCTTTCTTTTAGGTAATAAAAATACTCAACAAACATTTATATTAAAATCAATTAATTTTAATTTTTCAAATTTATTAATTTAAAATTGCTTATGTTGGGAACTTAATTTTTTCTAAGGCTATTTCGAGATCTTTTTCTTTTTTAAGGAGAACTCCAAGGAATGGTATTCCGTTCTTCAACTCGTCTATACTTATTCCACTTTTCAATAAGACCCCGATCCAATCCAGAAGCTCAGATGTAGAGGGCATTTTCCTTAGTTTTGTGATCGCTCTTAGAGCATAGAAATTTTTAAGGCACTGGTCTAAAAGGTTCTGTTTCAGATTTGGATAGTGAAGATTACAGATGTCTGCCATAAATTCTTTTGAAGGAAATTCTATCCAATGAAACACACATCTGCGTAAGAACGCGTCAGGAAGCTCCTTTTCGTTATTTGAAGTAATAATAACAATGGGTCGAGTTTTGGCTTTAACAAATTCTTTGGTTTCTTTAACATAAAATTCCATTACATCTAATTCTTGTAAAAGATCGTTTGGAAACTCGATATCTGCCTTATCGACCTCGTCAATAAGAAGAACTACTTGCTCCTCAGAGTCAAAAGCCTCTCCTAGCGGTCCAAGTGTAATGTAATCTTTAATATTATTTACGTTACGATCGTCGCTTCCAAATCGACTATCGTTTAATCTCTGGACGGTATCGTACATGTAACACCCATCGATTGCTTCCGTTGTACTTTTTACATTCCATATAATTAATCGTTTTCCCAAAGATTCGGCAATAGCGTGGGATAACAAAGTCTTTCCTGTTCCGGGCTCTCCCTTTACTATTAAAGGTCGAGCTAAGGCAATTGAAACGTTAACGATGTTTTTTAGTTGGGGATCAGCAATATATTTGATCCTTTCAGTATTAACATCTCCTTGAAATTGATCAAATCCAGAATTACTCATAATTAAATGAAATTAATACAGAATTAAATATTTTTTGACTATTTGTAAAAAGATTGGGTTTACTTTTATAAAGTTAGCTTTCGAATTGATGTTCAACCCCATCTAATAAAATATTAAAATAATATTTAATTGAAACTAAATGAAATAAAAATTAACACTAAATTAAATTTAAAAAAACATTAATCCAAACAAAAATAGTTAAGTGAATTGATATGACGACAGATTCAGAAATGTTAGAAGAATTGAGGAAAATTAGAGAAGCTTTAGCACCTACACCTCCTCCTAAGGAGCCCGGAAAAAAGAAAAGTCTTTTAGAAGAGTTCAAAGATTTTATAATGAAATATAAGGTCTTAGG
>Ga0209121_10006522_pt1 | contig 10225 bp, 11 predicted proteins | sample Cruoilmetagenom3_FD_187292 | JGI IMG/M metagenome (GOLD analysis project Ga0209121, IMG submission 187292) | Oil polluted marine microbial communities from Coal Oil Point, Santa Barbara, California, USA - Sample 3 (SPAdes) (version 2) | ecosystem: Environmental > Aquatic > Marine > Oil seeps ...
CCAAGCCCAAAAGCAAAACCCTGCCAGCGGTTTGTCTCATAACGAACTCTCTTAAATAAATCTGGATGAACCATTCCTGCGCCCATTATTTCCAGCCATTCATTCTTCACTTTTGACTTTTGACTTTTAATTTTTGGCTTCATTTTAATATCTACTTCGACACCAGGAGATACAAAGGGAAAATAACTCGGTCTAAAACGAACTAAAACCTGCTGTTTGAAAATATCTTTTACAACCTCCTCAATAACAGCTTTAAAATTAGACAGATTAATATTTTCTCCCACCATCAATCCCTCTATTTGATGAAATTGAATTTCATGAGAAGCATCAGTCGCTTCATAACGAAAACATTTACCAGGAACAATTATACGAAAAGGTGGCTGATTAGTTTCCATATAGCGAATCTGCATTGGACTAGTATGCGTCCGCAATAACATTTTCGACTTCTCATTTTTAGTTTTCGATTTTACCCAAAGTGTATCCCACATTTCTCTGGCAGGATGACCAGCAGGAATGTTTAAAGCGTCAAAATTATAATACTCAGTCTCAATTTCAGGTCCTTCTATAATGGAAAAGCCCATTTTCTGAAAAGAATTTGTTATATCACGTAAAATCAATGTTAAAGGGTGCAGGTGTCCTCGATGAATTTTCTCACCTGGCTGAGTAATATCAATAAAATTTGAAGAAAAAGAGAAATTACTTTCTAAACCCGCCCTCTTCTCTTTATATAATGATAAAAGGAGTTGACGAACAGCATTAGCTTTCTGTCCTTGCTTTTTCTTCTCTTTTAATTGTAATCCCGCTAAAGAATTAAAAAATAAAGAGAGGGTACTTTTTCTCCCTAAATATTTAATACGCCATTTTTCTAAATCTGATGTACTTTTAATTAAAGAAGTGCTACTTTCAGCTTCTTTTTTTAACTGCTCTAAATCCATTGTGCACTTTTTGATACTTCTATTTTAACGTCTGTTTCAACTCTTATAGTTAATTTTACTCTAAAATATTGATTTTTTCAACCCGCCCACTCATTCTCCTTGCGAAAAAATAAAAAAAATTATACAATAAAATAGATAAAATCTTTTAATATTATGTCAGGACATTCTAAGTGGTCCAAGGTAAAATACCAAAAAGCCGTTAAAGACCCTAAAAGAGCTAAGGCTTTTTCTAAATTAACGGCTCTAATCACTGTGGCAGCAAAGGGTGGTGGAAATGTAGATTCCAACTCCAAGTTAAAAATGGCTGTGGATAAAGCAAAAGAATTCGGAATGCCTAAAGAAAATATCGAGAGAGCCATAAATAGAGGATCTGGCGAATTAGAGGATGTAAAAAAATTAGATGAAATTTTCTGCGAGGCTTATGGCCCAGGAGGATCAGCTCTTTTAATTCACGCAATTACAGATAATAAAAACCGCACATTAGCTGAACTACGGCATTTACTTCAAGAGTATGGAGCTAAAATGGCAGATACTGGAAGTGTCCGCTGGATGTTTAAAGAGTCAGGAAAAATTATCTTGCCTAAAAAATTTTGGAATGATGATATTTCGCTAGAAGCCATTGAGAATGGAGCAGAAGAAATAAAAGAAGAGAATGAAAAGATTATAATTTACACTAGTCCGCAAAACCTCGCTTCAATTAAAAATTTTCTTGAAAAAAAAATAAACCAAGACGTTATTAAGGCTGAATTTGATTTTATCAGCCAACAGCCAATAGAAATTACCGATAAAGGAATAAAAGCAAAATTAGATAATCTATTCGATGCTTTAGATGAGCATGATGATGTGGAAGAAATTTATTGCAACGCTGATTTAAAATAACAAAACAATGATAATTTTAGGTATTGATCCCGGAACAACTCGAACAGGATGGGCCTTTCTCCGTGTTGGAAGAAGGAATATTAAACCAATAGATTATGGGTGTCTGGAAATATCCAAAGAAAGCCAAGGGGAAAGGTTAGAAATAATAGCCAAAGACCTTAATTCCTTGATAAAAAAATATAGGCCATCAATAGTCGCTATAGAAAAAATATTTTTCTTTAAAAACGCTAAAACTGTTATGAGTATTAGCGAAGCCAGGGGCGTTATTCTATTAGTCGCTCAAAAAAACCGCTTAAAATGCATTGAATTAACACCACTTGAAATTAAACAAAACCTTATAGGTTATGGAAGAGCGAATAAAAAAGATGTCCAAAAAACAATTCAATGTTTTTTCTCCTTAGAAACAATGCCCAAACCCGATGATATTGCTGACGCTTTAGCTGTTGCCTTAGCAGGAGTTAATAAATTAGGAATAAAATATTCAAATTAAAACAAGACAAAACTGAGGTGATAAAAAAAACTATTTCATTTTTTCTGCTGCTATCTTTTTTAGCTCTAATTCTATTGGGCTTTTCTTTGATTTTCCTCGCTGAAGGATTACCAGATCCATCTATATTTGATCAACGAGTCATTCCAGAATCCACAAAGATATATGACCGCACTGGAGAAATTTTGCTTTACGAAATACATGGCGGAGAAAAAAGAACTATTGTGGAAACAAACGAAATGTCCCCCTATACTATAAAAACAACTCTTGCTGCAGAAGATCATAATTTTTATAAGCATAATGGCTTTTCTTTAAAAGGATTTGTCCGTGCTATGATTCATAATCTATCCCATCCAGGAGACCTTCGGGGTGGTTCTACAATAACCCAACAATTAGCACGCAATGCTTTTCTTACTATTGATCAAACTTTAGTAAGAAAACTTAAAGAGGCGATTTTAACTGTAAAAATTGAAAAAACATATAGCAAAAATCAAATTCTGGCAATGTACTTGAATCAAATTAATTATGGACATAATGTTTACGGAATTGAATCAGCAAGCAATTTTTATTACAGTAAAGAAGCTAAAAACCTAACATTAGCTGAAGCAGCTTATTTAACCAGTTTGATCCAGTCACCAAATTATTTATCCCCTTTTGGTAATCATTTAGAAGACTTAGAAAAGAGAAAAAGCTGGATTCTTTCACGAGTAAAAGACCTTGATTATTGTTCAAATGAAGAAGTAGAAGAAGCAAAACAAGAAAAAGTAATTTTTATACCACCAAAAGTCGGTTTTAAAGCACCTCATTTCGTAATGTATGTCCGTAGTCTTCTTTATGAAAGATTTAGTGAAGAAGAACTGGAAAAAGGTGGGTATACAATCATTACAAGCCTAGACATGCGCCTTCAAAACTTAGCTGAAGAATTAGTAGAGAAATATGGAAATCTTAATAAAGAAAGGGTCGGAGTAAAAAACTTAGGTCTTTTAGCTGAGGACCCTAAAACTGGCCAAATATTAGCAATGGTTGGATCGCGTGATTACTGGAATTTGGAAGCTGAAGGAAATGTAAATACTACCATGAGTATACGCCAGCCAGGATCATCTTTTAAACCCATTGTTTACGCTACAGTTTTTAAAAAAGGCTTTCTTCCTGAAAGTATTATCTTTGACGCTGCTATTGATGGTAAAATAGCTAATTTTTCTACTGATCCAAAAAATCCTTATCTAGTTCGAAATTATGACGAAAAAACCAGAGGCCCAGTCACTTTTAGGCAAGCTCTTGCCCAATCTTTAAATATTCCATCAGTAAAAATCTTATATCTAGCTGGTATTAAAAATTCTATTAAAACAGCCCAGGATTTTGGTATTACAACCCTTAATGATCCACCAGAACATTACGGATTAAGCTTAGTTTTAGGTGGGGGAGGTGTAAAACTAATTGAAATGGTCCATGCATACACTGTTTTTAATCAAGAGGGAATCTATCATCCGCAGATAAGTATTCTAAAAATAAAAGACAAAAATAACCAAACAATCAAAGAATTCTCTTTAAAAAATAAGGTGGTTTTAGATTCACAAATAGCTCGTCTTATTAATAGTATCCTATCAGACAATAGCGCGAGGGCTCCTACATTTGGATGGAATAATCAATTGTATTTTCCTGATTTTCAAGCAGCGGCTAAAACTGGAACAGATTCTGAATACCGTGATGCATGGACAATCGGTTATACTACATCTTTAGCTAGTGGAGTCTGGGCCGGAAATAATGATAGATCTATAGTTAGCAGAACAGGAGCTCCAGGATCTATGTTAGCAGCTCCTTGTTGGCATGAATTTATGGAAAAATCAATAGAATTCTACCCGCCAACAAACTTTATTGAACCACTCCCATACACTAATGACCAAACAATTAAATATTCTATCTCGATGCTTAATGGAAACTATGTAAATACTAAGGAATATAAAAATATTCAAACTGAAGAAATTATAAGCGTCAATGAAATCCATAACATTCTTTATTATGTTAACAAAGATAACATTCTCGAATCTCCGCCCACTAACCCATTAGACGATCCACAGTTTTGGAATTGGGAAATTCCCGTACTTTTATGGGCGCAAAAAAATATTATTAACTTTAGTGAAGAATATAATAAATATTTAGGCGCTGGTTACACACCTATTAATACTGCTCAGACAACAATAAATTTTCCTGATGTTCCTAAAATTGAATTTATTTCACCTCAAAATGGCAGTTTTGTTAATACTGATACAGACTTAACTATTAAAATTAATAGCCCTATTGAAATAATAAATACCCAAATTTATCTTAATAAAATATTGCTCGGGGAATTAAATAAAATTGATGATGGTGTTTATTCTTACAAAATAAATTTAAATGATTTGATTGATCAAAATGAAATAAAGATTGAAGCCATTGATGGCTCCAATCAAAAGAGCACGGCGTCAATAATTATATTTAAATAACTATATTTAAATAATTATTCATCCAATTTTATAAAAAATTTTATTAATTTTTATCTTAGGAGTTCTTTTTTTAAGATAAGCCCTTAATTGCGATTCCTCTAATCGTAATTCTGATGAAATAACCGCCCTGCAACACTTAATTGTTAATATCCCCTGCTTTAAGGAACTGGCCCTAGCTGTATCCAAAGGCCAGTTTTTTCTTTCTTTAAAATATTGATTTATCACGTTGATTGTTTCCTGCCCTTGAAAAAAAATTTTAAATCTTTTGGTGTTTGACCAACTTTTTAATGCTTGCTTTATTGATATAAAAGCCATAAAACAAAATATTAAATCAAATTTTAATTGGCATTAAAATATAGCGTCAAATTTTAATTGGCATTAAAATATAGGAAAAGTTATCATTAGATTTTCCATGAATCAAGCCAGGATTAATTTCTTTATTTAATTTAATAATAACTTCGTCTTCTTTAATTGAATGTAATCCATCTAATAAGAAATGATAATTAAAACTAATTTTTAATGGACTGCCATTTATGTCTTCTGGGGTAAGGACTGTGTGGCTTTTCCCTAAAGAAGGGTCTTGAGCCTCAATAAGAATCTCTTTTTTTGATGGATTAAAATCAAACATAACATCATTTATTCTTCCACTAAACAAGCCGACAATTTTAACAGCCTCAATTAATTTCTTTCTATTCAAAATTGTCTGATTTTCAAAATTAGACGGGATTATTGAAGAATATTTTGGGTATTCGGCATTAATGAGTCTGGATATTAAGCGAACATTATTTAATGAAAACTGAACCTGATTGGGTTCTGGAAAAATCTTTATCATTCTATTATCTTCCTCTATCTCTTCTTGAATAATTCTTAGAACTTCTTGTGCTGTTCTTAGTGGAATTATTATCTTTAAATCATTTTTTATATTAGTTTTAATTCTTTGAGGTAAAATATTTTTTTCTGCTAAACGAAAACTATCAGTGCCAACTAATTTCAAGATGCTTTTTGGGGTATTGTTTTCTAATTTAAATAAAATGCCATTCAATTCTGGTTTTGGAGAAGTATAACCAACACTTGGAATTACTTGTTCTAATGCTTCTTCAAAATCCCTTTTTTCTATTTCTATATATTTTTCTGTTTTTGTCTCTGGAATAATTGGAAATTCATCGGGATTTATCCCTTGAAATGTTGTATTATAATTTCCACTTTTTACTGATAAAACATTTTTACTTTCCTCGATTGTAATTTTTTCCTCAGACAAATTATTTAAAAACATAGAAAAAGTTTTTGCTGGAATGATAAATTTTCCCTCTTTTTCTACTTTTCCTGTAATAATTAATTCTATTCCAATTTCTAAGTCAGTGGCTAAAAGATGGAGCTTATTTTTATTTGTTTTTAAAAGAATATTACTTAAAATAGGAAGTGTGAGATTTTTCCCTGTGATTTTTTCTGCTAAATTAATAGCTTTTTTAAAATTATCAACTAAAGTGGTAAATTTCATATTTTTATTTTTTATACTAATTATACTAATTATTATTTATATATTAAATATATTGTTATAATTAATTCTTAATTTATTAATATATTAAATATATTATTATAATTAAGGATAGGTATTTTGTGTATAAATGATTTTTTAAAAGACTGTATTTGTTATTAATGATTTTTTTAATGAATAACCAGTGAATAACTAATGGATAATCTGAAGAAAACATGAGGACGAAAATAAGAATTTAAAAATTTAAAATTTAAAATTTAAAATTCGTTCACCGTTTATACCTTATTTTATTAACAATATATCCACTATTTAATTCTAAAGAAAACAAGAAACAAATACCCTTATTTATTATACAACATTTCCTTTAAAATTGTTATTTCCTGGCAAAAAACAGGATTTTTTTCAATTTCAGCGGATATCTTTTTGTAGGCATGAATAACAGTGGTATGGTCACGGTTACCTAATTTTTCAGCAATACTGGTATAAGAATAACGCAATTCTTCTCTTAAAAGATACATTACTATTTGTCTTGGCTTTACCAATTCTTTCTTTCTTGAATGACCCAAAATATCATCTTCTTTAAGGTCATAAAAAGAAACTATTTTTTTAATTACTTCTTTTGGTGAAATATATTTATTCGATTTATTTAAGATAAGTGACAATATTTTTTTGGTTTCTTCTAAAGAGACCGGACCGTTTTTAAGGCGCGCATGCGCAATAACTCTATTTAACGCTCCTTCTAATTCCCTGACATTCCTTGGGATTACCTCTGCTATATATTTAAGGACATCATTGTTTATAAGATGAGATACATCCTGACTTTTGTTTTCTAAAATAGCTAATCTTGTTTCAAAATCAGGATAACCAATATCAGCTATCATGCCCCCTTCGAATCTTGACCTTAGTCGTTCTTCAATAGACGGAATAGATTTGGGTGGGCGATCAGAAGTAAAAACAATTTGTTTATTTTTTCCATAGAGTGTATTAAATGTATGGAAAAGTTCTTCCTGTGTTTTATCTTTCCCGGCAATAAACTGAACATCATCAATTAAGAGAACGTCAAGGTTTCTGAAACTTTTTTTAAACTCTGTCATTTTTTGATTACGGATAGCGTTAACTAAATCATCTGTAAATTTTTCCGAGGTAGCGTATAGAATCTTTAATTTCTTTTTTTTCTTCTTCAGCTCATTACCAATAGCCTGCAGAAGGTGTGTTTTTCCTAATCCAACACCGCCATAAATAAAAAGTGGATTATATTTTTTTCCTAAATTTTCTACTACTGCCAGAGCCGCTGCATTAGCTAATTCATTATTGGTTCCGACAACAAAGTTTTCAAAAAGGTATTTTGGATTAAGATTAGTCTCAGAGTCAATATTAAATTCTAATTGTTCATCTAAAACCGATGATTTTGAAATAGTTGAAGAACGTTTTGTTTTTTTAGTTTCTATTTTTTTCAGAGAATCTTTATTAGTAGTAACTAGATATTCAATCTTTTTTATTTTAGGATTTAAGCTATAAAGAGCGTGTAGAATTTGTTTATGGTATTTATTTTCAAGCCATTCCTTTGTAAAACTAGACGGGACTCCTATAAAAACCGTGCCTTCTTTCATATCTAAAATAAAAGTATCTTTTAACCATGTTAAGTAATTAGCTTTAGAAATATTTAATTTGATCTCTCCCAAAGCTGCTTCCCAAAGTTCCTTAATATTCATAGTTGAAATTAGTATATTTTATAGTATAAAAATAAAATTGAGTTTCTGCAAGAAAAGCATTCTCTTTTGGGGATAAACTGTTGATAATTAGTGAGTTTGATATTTAAGAAATGTTTTGCTATTATGTATTAGTTTTAATTCATAATTCATAATTCAATATTATGTCGACTACTTATCAACCGAAAAAGAAGAAGAGATCACATACGCATGGATTTTTAAAAAGGATGTCTTCTAAAGGAGGAAAAAAGATTATTAGTCAACGGAGGCAAAAAGGAAGAAAAAAATTAACTCCTTAGGCAATGCTTAAAAAGAAAAACAGAATTACATCTTCTATTACTTTTAAAAAAATTTTTGCCAAAGGTGATGTGAAAGAAAACAAATGTTTTAAAATTATCTTCAAAAAGAATGATTTAGATTATCCGAGGTATGGAATTATTGTAAGTACGAAAAATAGTAAATCAGCTGTACAAAGGAATGCTTTAAAAAGAAAAATTAGAAATATACTCAGAAATTCTCTGTTGGTTTTTTCAAAAGGATTTGATATCGTAATTATTACAAAGAAAGATTGTTTAAATATGAATTTCTCAAAATTAAAAGAATCTCTTGATAAACTATTATTAAAACTTCTTTATTTTAACAAATTATGAATATTTTTCAATTATTGATTTTTCAGCCGCTATATAATATTTTAGCCCTACTCTCTAATCTAACAAAAGGTAATTTAGGGTGGGCTGTTTTAATTTTGGCAGCAATAATTCGTCTTATTATTTGGCCTTGGTATAAAAAAGCTATGGGGGATCAAAGAAAAATGGCAAAATTGCAGCCTAAAATTAAAGAAATTCAAAAGAAGTTTAAGAAAGAACCAGTAAAAGGTAATCAGGAAATAATGAAAATTTTTAGAGAAGAAAAAATTAATCCTGGTAACTCTTTCTTTTTTATCTTTTTCCAAATGGCTATCTTTATTTCTCTTTTTATATTTTTTAAGCAAGCTATAGTCAATGATTGGACTCTTTATCTTTATAGTTTTGTTAAATTACCAGAACAGATAAATTATTTATTCCTTGGCCTTATCAATCTTAAAGCCCCAAGCCTTGCTCTTGCGATTATCTCAGCTTCCTTGAACTCCTTTTTGACTTTTATCCAACCAAGCTCCGGCCAGAACAAAGTAATGTTACTTGGCTTCCCTTTCATAATCTTATTTTTCTACCAAAAATTTCCTGCGATTGTTATTTTGTATTGGATAGGATTTACTCTGGTGAACATTCTGCAGGAGTATATGAATAACAAAGACACTTCAAATACAAATCAAGCATTAGAAACAAAAACAATCAGTTAACTATGGAAACATTGAAAGTAAAAAAATTTTTAGAAGAACTGCTTAGGATTATTGGTTTTGTAAATTTTGAGATTAGCACACAAGAAAGTTCTCAGGATAAACTTATTCAGTTTTCAATTAAAACTGATTCAGAAATTAATTATAGTGGTCTTTTGATAGGACGTGATGGAGAAAACCTGCAAGCATTAGAATATTTACTAAATATCTTTTCAAAAAAATGCTCCAATGATTATCCTTGGAGGATTATTTTAGATATTAACAATTATCGGGCAATGCAGGAAGAAAAATTAAGAGAATTTGCTAAAAAAGCGGCTCGTCACGTATCCTTATCAAAAAAAGAAATAGAATTACCACCTATGAGAGCGCGAGATAGAAGAATTATCCATTTGGAGATTGCTTTAAGGAGCGATGTGTCCACAGAGAGTATTGGTGAAGGAAAAGAAAGGCATATTATAATAAAGCCCCAAGAGAAATAATTTTTCTAATATCTAATATTTTATTAAATAGCGCCATACCAGCATCCTTGCGTGATGCAATAATCACTGCCTGGATATGAACCATATCCAGTTGCTTCCATTAAAGCTACATGGAGATGATTCCCTTCATCTAATACTGCCAATCCAGCTTTATTAAATTCCGCTATTATTTTTTTATTATCTTCAGAACTATTTGAAACTGAATCTATATCCACACAAGTGCCATCGAGATGACAATCATCAGCTCTCCTTGGCGTATAACTCGTGCTATTGCATTTAGCATCAATGCAAGCATCATTTACCCACCACTTCGGCTCTATATTTTTTAATGAGAGCAATTTATCAGCTAACGTGGAGTCTAAATAAGCTTCTGATTGACCAAATGTATTATCATTTATTGGAATTCCCATATCTCTTATATT
>Ga0209121_10006523_pt1 | contig 10223 bp, 14 predicted proteins | sample Cruoilmetagenom3_FD_187292 | JGI IMG/M metagenome (GOLD analysis project Ga0209121, IMG submission 187292) | Oil polluted marine microbial communities from Coal Oil Point, Santa Barbara, California, USA - Sample 3 (SPAdes) (version 2) | ecosystem: Environmental > Aquatic > Marine > Oil seeps ...
CTCAGTTGCCGGTGGCGCTGTCGATATTGATCGAGACGCCCGGGCCCATGGTCGAGCTGATCGACACTTTCTGCATGTAAGCGCCTTTCGCCCCCGCAGGCTTGGCCTTCTGCACCGCGTCGATGAAGGCGCGGACGTTTTCGGTCAGCTTGCCCTCGTCGAACGAGGCCTTGCCGACGCCGGCGTGGACCACGCCCGCCTTCTCGACCTTGAATTGGACCTCACCGCCCTTGGCGGCTTCGACGGCCTCTTTCACGTCCATGGTCACGGTGCCGACCTTCGGGTTCGGCATCAGGTTGCGCGGGCCCAGGATCTTGCCGAGACGGCCGACGACCGGCATCATGTCCGGGGTCGCGATGCAGCGATCGAAGTCGATCTTGCCGCCCTGGATGGTTTCCATCAGGTCTTCCGCGCCCACGATGTCGGCGCCGGCCTTGGTGGCCTCTTCCGCCTTGTCGCCACGGGCGAACACGGCGACGCGCATGGTCTTACCGGTGCCGTTGGGCAGGTTGACCTTGCCGCGGACCATCTGGTCGGCGTGGCGCGGGTCGACGCCGAGGTTGACGGCGATCTCGACGGTTTCGTCGAACTTCGCCTTGGCGTTGGCCTTCACGAGCGCGACGGCTTCCTCGACGGTCACGTCGTCTTTGCCGGCAAAGGCTTCACGGGCGGCGCGGGTGCGTTTTCCAAGCTTGGCCATGATTTACCCTTTCACCTCGATACCCATCGACGATGCCGAGCCGACGATGATCTTCATCGCGCCTTCGATATCGGTAGCGTTCAAATCTTTCATCTTCGCTTCGGCGATCTCGCGAACCTGCTTGACGGTCACGGAGGCAACCACCTCGCGGCCCGGGTTCTCGGCGCCGCGCGGACGGTTGCGCTTGCCCACCGACGGCAGGCCGGCGGCTTTCTTCAGGTAGTACGACGCCGGCGGAGTCTTGATCTCCATCGCGAAGGACTTGTCCTGGTAATAGGTGATCTGGGTCGGGCAGGGCGCACCCTGTTCCATGTCCTGCGTCTTGGCGTTGAACGCCTTGCAGAATTCCATGATGTTGATGCCACGCTGACCGAGCGCGGGGCCGACGGGCGGCGAGGGGTTGGCTTGACCTGCAGGGATCTGCAGCTTCATGGTGCCAGCGACCTTCTTGGCCATCTGGTGTCTCCTTTGATCAACAGCCCGCGCACGCGTGGCAGGCCTTTGTTGACGTGGTCAGGTCCGGACGCGCGCGCCCTCGCCTCCCACGCATGAAGCTCATGGGCCCGAATCCCGAAGGGCGGCCCTGAACGGCGCGTCTGTACGCCTTCAGCACGGACTTGGCAAGGATTGAAGGTCCCGGGGCCTCTCTTCGCTGGCGTCTTGATGCCATCCTCGCCAGCCCAATGCGTGTGTACGAAGGAGCGAGGAATTGGCCCATTCGATCAAACCCGGATATGTCGGGGAATACCACCAGGGTGCAGAGCCGTACTTTCTGGCAATGGACGGCGATCCTATGAGAACCGATGTCGCAGATCCGACGCCCGACGGAGTGGGGCTCATCGTAGGGATGGGTTGTGGCCGCCCGATCAAGCCCGATTACGTGCCGACAGCAGTCAAATGAGGCGGGTGGAGCCTCAAGGTCGCCCCGATGCTCGACGTGAACAACGTTTACGGAAGTTTCATGGTCACAAAGGTCTTCAAGGACATCCTGGAAGAGCTCGAGCCCGGGGTGCACCAGTTCTTCCCCATGGCGGTTTATTGGGCGGGCGAGAAGATCGCCGACAATTTCTGGCTGAACCTGTGCACCCGGTTGGACGAGTATCACCCCGAGTTGACCTACCCGCGCAATGAACGGGGATTTAAAAACCCGTCAAAGGCGGGCCCAATTCGATCGTCCTTTCAAAGGAGGCGATTGGTGGTCACCACGCGTAGATCGACAAATTCTCCCATGGCCACACGATTTCCGACCCATATGCCGAGCGCCTTCAAGCAGCCGGGCTGACCGGGATCACGTACAACAAGTTGAAGGAAGCCTGAGTCCGGACGCCATCCAAACCCGGGATCGTGTCGTCTCGAGGGTGGCACAGGAGGCGCGCGCTCGATCACCGATATCGAAGACATCTTCACCCTCGGCTGCGGCCGCTGCGACCGCCATGCGACGCCCGATTGCTCCACCCGCCGATGGATCCTCGGTCTCAACGCGCTGCGCCGGATCTGCCTCGACGCCAGGCTCAGTGAACACGTCAAATGGGCGCATCCCTGCGACATGCACGCCGGGCGCAACATTGCCCTCATGGGAGCCTTTCGGCACGACTTCCTGTTCAGTCTCATGAACCCGTCGTTGCTGAAGAACGCGAGGGGGTGCTTGAGAGAAACGGCCCGAACACCCGCACCGCCGGGATGCTGCGCTTCACCGATCCGGCGGGCCCGGAAAGAATGGAACCGGTCATCCGGGCCTATCTGGCGGAGGCGATGGGCTATGCCGAGGCGGGGATCACGCCGCCCAAAGTCGAAACCGAATTGGACTTGCCCGGCGAACTCGTCGAAGCGCTCGATGCCGATCCGGAGCTTGCCGAGGCCTTCCACGCGCTCACGCCCGGGCGGCAGAAAAGCTATGTGATCAACCTCAATTCCGCCAAGAAATCGGCGACCCGCACTGCCCGCACCGTCCGGTTCCGCGACAAGATCATCGCCGGCAAGGGCGCAACCGAGCGGTAACCCCGTCGGCGCCGGCCGGCGCCACACGCGCCGTGTCAACCGGCGACAGATCGGCGGTCCCTCGCCGACCCGGGCGTAAATCGTTTACAAAATGTAGCCCGTGTTAAGGTCTGTTTCCTTATTCAAACACAATACTTTACGGCGCTCTTGACATGCCGGCGGGTCGGCGTAGTGCGTTGTTTGGGGGCCAAAACAAAAAACAACCAGGCGGGTGGCAGTGAACAAGATCGACATCATGTTGGACGACGCGGTACCTGCGGGGCCGGTCGCCAAACCCGGACCGCGTCCGGGCGCACACGCCTCGGTAAGCTATGCCCAGCGCATCATCGACACCCCGTCGCTTCACGAGGAAGTCCACAATTCCGGCATTGCCAACCGCAACCCGGACGGCTTGGGCCTGATGGCGCTCGTCGCCGAAGACTACCGCACCCAAGGGGACGGTTTCTTCTCGCAAGGGTTCTGGGCCCTGTTCTGGCACCGTTTCGGCAATTGGCGGATGTCGGTGGAACCCAAACCCCTGCGCGCGCCGCTCAGCCTGATCTACAAGATCGGCGCCAAGCTCACCCAATGGTTTGCCGGGATCGACCTGCCCTACACGGTCAATGTCGGTCGCCGGGTGCGGCTGGAGCATTTCGGCGGCATGGTCCTGGTCGCGCGGGCGATCGGCGACGACGTGACCATCCGCCAGAACACCACCTTCGGGATCGCGCGCGCGGACCGGTTGCGCGAATGGCCGGTGATCGGCGATGGCGCCGACATCGGCGTGGGCGCGGCCATCCTCGGACGGGTCGATGTCGGGCGCGGCGCGAAGATCGGCGCCAATGCGGTGGTGCTGAAAGACATCCCCGAAGGCGCCGTCGCGGTCGGCGTGCCAGCGCGGATCGTCAGGAAGGGGTGACATTGCCCGGGTATGCGGCCAATGGCTTCGATGCCATCATGTGAGCGACGCTCTGCAGGTCTCGAACAGCCAGTCCCAAATCGACAGCGTCAGGATCATCATCGCGATCGGGAAGGCGGCAACCCATCTCGTCAGTTTGGGTCGTCGCACGCCGATGAGTGTCTGCAGTGCTTGACCGACGGGCAGCCCTTCCTTGCGGATCAGGATCACAAACCAGGCCAGCGAGGCCATCAGGAAGAAAGTGACCGGCAGGGGGCGTGCTTCAATCCACCAGGCGGTTACACCCGGCTCTTCCATTTGCAAGCAACCTCCGGTTCACCATCGGGTCTAAGGTGGCCCGAAACGGATCAGCCCTGCTTCGTCACCTGGGTAAACTCGAGTTCGACCGGGGTTGCCCGGCCGAAGATCGAGACCGAGACCTTGAGGCGCTGGTTGTCGTCATCGACACCCTCGACCTGGCCATCGAAGCCCTCGAACGGCCCGTCGGTGACCGAAACCGTCTCGCCCACCTCGAAGTGAATCAGCGTGCGCGGCGCTTCCACGCCTTCCTCGACCCGGCCGAGAATGCCCTGCACCTCGGCGTCGCGCATCGGCATCGGCCGGCCCTGCGGCCCCAGGAAGCCGGTAACCCGGTTGATCGAGTTGATCAGGTGATAGCCCTCGTCGGACATTTCCATGTGGACGAGCACGTAACCTGGCATGAAGCGGCGTTCGGTGGTCACCTTCTTGCCGCGGCGCACCTCGATGACCTCTTCGGTCGGAACCAGAATCTCGTCGATCTCGTCCTCAAGGCCGTTCTCGGCAACGGCTTGCTTGATCTGTTCGGCGATTTTCTTCTCGAAATTCGAGAGCACGCTCACCGAGTACCACCGTTTCGCCATTTCGTTTCAGCCTCGTCTCTGGTGGGCACGCGAGGGCGCCCGGCATTCAGGATTTCGCGGGTGGCGTCTTGCGCCCCTCCCACAACAGAAAACCGGCGTGACCATGCACGCCGATAAGGGTTGGCGCCCGGATTAGCCCCGAACCCCCATCGGTTCAAGGTGTTTCCTGCGGGAACTCAGCCGAAGGCCGAGAGCGCGTTGGTCAGCCCGAAGCGGATCACGAGGTCGACCAACGAGAAAAACAGCGCCGTCAACGCAGCGAGGGCGACAACCATGCCCGTGGTCAGCAGAACCTCGCGCCGGGTCGGCCAGACGACCTTGGAGACCTCGGAGCGCACCTGCTGGATGTACTGGAACGGGTTCGTCTTCGCCATCATGCTGCCTTTCGCGGAACAAGGGGCACTTACGGGATGTGGGGGGGCATTTCAAGGGCCCTGACCCCTTGGCGCGCAATGACCCCGTGTGCGAAGTGGCCCCTGCACGCAAGAACCCCGCCGGCGTGCATCACACGGCGGGGTACCGGCGTTTTCGCGATCCGGGAAGCCCCAACTCAGATGACGCCGCGTTCGCGTCGGGAACTGCGCACCGGCGCGGTCAGGTCGATGCTGTGCCCGGGACCCCAACCGCAACAGGCTGCGCCGCGCCATCGGGCCGGCGCGTGTGCTGCGGCGCGGTGTCATCGGCGCCAAAGGTCTGCGCGCGGCCGCTGCGAAACTTGCGGAAGACCGCGTAGACCCCCAGCCAGAACAGGGCGACCCCGCCGACCGGCAGGGTCGTGGCGATCAGCGACGGGTCGTAGGCAATCCCGCCCACCACCAGCATGGCAAGGCCGAGCTTCACGTAATAGGCCAGCAACGACGATTGCCGTGCCGGGGCCGGTATGTCGCCGACGTCGCCGACCGGCGAAAAGGGGCTCTCCGCATCGCCGGTCAGGGTCGCGCCGCTGGCATGTGCAAGCGCGCGCGCTGGCTGGGCGTCAGGCGGGTCCATATCCAAATCATGCGTGCCACAGACTGTTTCGGGGTCCGGTTCGTTGAAGTTCGCGTAGCCGGGCTCCTCGTCGTGCGCGGGGGCCGCGCCGCTTGCATTCCTGCGGGCGAGCCGACCGAGCGGCGTGTCCTCGGAAACGCCCTCGGGCACCGTGAAGGTCTGAGCCGGGACCGGTGTGTACGGTTCCACCTCGACCGGTTCCAACGCCTCTTGCGCGCTCTCCGACGCGCGCGCGCGCACCGAACGCACCCGCTTCACCACCCCGATCAGCGCCACGACGGCGGCGATTGCCCAGCCGATGTAACGGGATTGATCGGGGGGAATGCCGCGCCGGGAGAGGGCGGCCTCGCGGCCCTCGAAGAACGGTTCGATATAGATGAAATCCTCGGCTTTGGTGAGGCCCTGTTCCTTGATCACCTCGGCGGCCATTCTGTCCATGCTGCTGGTGGTGTCGGCAAACCCGTTGAACGCAAAGATAAATACGCCCGAATCGGTGAACTCAGCGATGAATTCTTCGATACGTTCGACGAACACGTCGCGTTCCGCCGCGCTCAGCACCAGAGCGGCGCGGACCTCGGGCGCTTCGGACGGGTCCGACGCGCCGAACATCATATACATGTGGCGGGTTCTGATAGGGATGCCATTGATCCCCTCCGTCAAGTTGTAGTTGAGGTCAGTGTTGATCCGGCCGGACACATGCACCTCGTCGGCGGCATGGATGTCGCGGTCGCGGTCGAATTCGGCAATATCGACCGGATCCGGCACGGCCGTCTCCAACGCTGCCACCTTCTCGGCCTCGATCTCCAGCGCCTGCTCGTAGACACGTTCCCCCAGCCAGAGCACGCCGATTGACGCCGGGACATAGGCCCACCAGGGCAACACAAAAAACAGAACGAACAGACGACCCATCGGATGCCTCGTTGTGACTGCGTGAATTTCCGCTCCTTTGTCGTCCTCGAATTCGGCACCAATCGGGCGGAGACGGGGAATAAGGGCGGTAAGGCTGTGGATATGCCGGGGCCAAAGGGTGCGGCAACCCGCGCCATTGGACCGGCCCCGCGCGTCTTCTAGCCTCGCCCGACCTAACTTGCGGGAGAGCGCATCATGGATATGCCTATGTTGGTGACCGTTCTGGGCTGGGGCGCGCTCGTCGGTGTCGTGTTCTCGGCCATCGGCGCCGCGGGCGGGATTCTCACCTCCTTCGGCCTCATCACCCTGTTTGCCGTGGCCGACCCAAACGCGGTCAAGCCGATGACCCAGATCGTGGTGCTCGCGACCGCGCTCGTCTACGTGCCGGGCTATCTGAGGCGGGGCGCCATCGTGCCGGCGCTCGGGCTGCTGCTCGGGCTCGGCGGCGTGGTCGGTGCCTGGGCGGGCAGCACGGTCTCCTCGCTCTACCTTGCCGACATGGCCACCTTCCGGCCGCTGTTCGGGTTGCTCACCCTCGCGGTCGCGGGGCAGATCGGCTGGAAGCTCTGGCGCCATGTCCGGGCGTGCAAGGCCGGTACGACGCCGCCGATGCAGCCCTACCACGGCGGGGTCACCGACAAAGTGCTGCGCCACTATTGCATGTGCTTTTCCTACGCGGGCACACGCTACCGGGTGCCGGTGATCTCGCCATTGTTGGCCGGCGCCCTGATCGCCTTCACCGCCGCGCTGTTCGGAGTCGGCGGCGGCTTCCTGCTCGTGCCCTACATGGCGTCGATGTTGGGGATGCCGATGCACATCATCCCCGCCACCACGGCGATCCCGATCTTCATGTCGCTCGCGGTCTCGGTCGGCAACTTCATGAGCCGCGGCGCCGTCGTCGACTGGGCGCTCCTTGCCCCGCTCGTCGCCGGCGCGGTGGCGGGCGCGCTGCTTGGGCCGCAGATCAACAAGCGCCTGCCCAATGCCGCGCTTCAGGGCGCAATGGGGGTGATCGTCGCCGGTATCGGGGTGAAATACCTGTTTTTCTGAGATCCCAAGTCGGGGACAGGTCCGGCAACCGTGCCGTTCGATCTCTTGGCTACTTCACTCACTCGGCAGCCAGGAAGGCCTCCACCGGGGCGGGCTGAAGAGAAGTTCCTCGAGCGGCGCCTCGCGCTCCCAGGCGCAATCGCCCGCCTCATCCATGATGGCACCCACCTCCGCCAGGAGTTTCGGGCCATCGTTTGCAACCTGGCATCCCCATTCGTCGGGGCCATAGGTGCAGAGGGTTTCGAAGAGACGGGCCGCGCGCATCATCGGGCACCGCACCGCTTCGCGCGGGGCCTCGCGGTCGATCTCTTCTCCCATGCGATTGCGGATGTCGCCAGTCGCAATCCGGTCGTCCCGGTACAAGAGCCCAAGATGCCGGACCAGGCGGATCGAGTCGTAATCAGAGTAGTATATCCGGTTATCCGAGAACCGGCTGCGCTGCACGGGCCTGATCTCGCCATGCAGCGCCGCGTCGATCTCCTGCCCGATGGCCCATGTCACCGGCAGATAGGCTCCGAGGTCGAGCAGCTCCCGCCACCCGGCCTCAAGCTCTCTCAGGTCGACACGCGCGGGATCTTCATTTTGACGCCGTATGGCATCGCCAAGCAACGCGCTCAGAATGTTGGTGTTCTGCGGATTGTCCGGCAGGCGTTCGCGCAGATAGGCCTGCAACGCCTCGCGCGCTTCGGTCTCGTATTCCGGCGTGGGGAAAGCGGCGTCGATCCGCCAGAGAGTGTCCTTGCAGGCGCGCATGGTTCCCGTGCCGAGGCTCTCGCGGTGAATGCGCCTGGCCTCTTGCGCCGCACCGTCGCGGCCCTGCCATTCGTTCACGTAGGCATTCAGGCGGGCGTAATCGAGAAAGGCCTCGTCGCGTCCGTCGAGCGCTGTCAGCGCCGCCTCGCGAATCGGGCCTTCCAGCTCGTTGTCGAACACCATTTCGATCAGGCACAGCTCGGCGTCATAATCCGCCACCTTATCCGCCATCTCGGCGCAGAGCGCGAGGTTGTCTTCAAAGCTTCCGCCCCAGCGCATCTGCAATGACGCGAGGCCAAGCTCCAGGAAACGGCGGTCCGGCGCGATCGCAAGCGCCTGATTGACCAATGCGCGCACGTCACCCACGTCCGCCACCCGCCCCGAGGGACGCATGTCGCCGCAAAAACACGATGAGAGGAATGGCAGGGGCAGCAGGGCTTGAACCCGCGACCTACGGTTTTGGAGACCGTCGCTCTACCAACTGAGCTATACCCCTGTGGCCGGGAGTTGAGGTAACCCAAGCCCCGAGAGTTTTCAAGACCTCAATCGCGCCACCGCGTCCTTCAGAGCCGGCACGTCGTTCGAGGCCAATACCGGCAGGATCTCGCGGATCGCGTCCGGTGGCAGGTTCCACCAGGCGAGCCGGTCGAGAAGGGCGCAGACCGCGTCGGGAAACCGTCGCCGCACCACCCTGCCCGGGTTACCTGCGACGACGCTCCACGCGGGCACATCGCGGCTCACCACCGCGCGGGCGCCGACGATCACCCCGTCGCCGAGGGCGACCCCGGGCAGGATCATCGCCTCGGTCCCGATCCAGACGTCATGGCCGATCACCGTGTCGCGGCCCTTCGAAAACTCCGGGGCGAACAGCTCCTTCACCTCGTGGTTGAACACCGCGAAGGGATAGGTGGTGAACCAGCGCTTCGGGTGGTCAGCCGACGAGGTGATGAACCGGGTGCCGTGGGCGAACTGGCAGAACCGCCCGATGCTGAGCCTTTCCGGCGCGCCCGGATACAGGTTGGGCGCGATCCGGGCGGCATAGTCGTCGACCGGATCGAAATCGTTGTAATAGGTGAATTCGCCCACCTCGATATTGGGGTGGTCGATCACCCGGGCGAGCCAGACCGTGTTGGTGTAGGTCTCGCCACCCGGAAGGGTGAGGGGATGACGCAGGGTGGCGTCGAGGAAAGGCACAGGCATGGCTGAACTCCTTGGAAACGTTCGGGTTCCGGGTCGGTCAGTTCAGCGATTGTCCATGTCGCCCTCCGTGGGATGGTGGCATCCTACCACCTTGCCCGGCAAAGAAAAACCGCGCCAATACCGCCCGCGGCACCGAACGCCTTTCGAAAGGCGTTCCCACGCGAATTCGAATTCGCGTCGCAAGCGGTTTTGAAACCGCTTTCACCGTACCGCGATGACCCCGGCCACCACGAGCACGACCAACGCGCCGACGACCGCACCCACCCATGGCGCGAAATTCCCGTCATCCGGCCATTCCTTCGAATCACGGCGCCATTCGGCTTCCGTTTCTCGGTCCAGCGGTGCGGTCATCTCGAAATGCAGCGCCACGGCGTGCTTTTCGATCGCCGCGGCCACTCGGACGGAAACAACCTCCGCCTCTTGCTCAGGTATCAACGCGACGATCTCGTGGCCCTCGGTGTGCACCCGGAGCATGGCCGCGAATGCCACACTCTCAGCCAAATGCAACTCTCGCATGAGAATTCGCAAAACGACCTCCATCGGGGTCGTGTCGTCATTGAAGAGCCGGAGGCCGACAAAGCGTTGCATTGCAAACACGTAGCAGGCCGTTGCGGCATGATCTTGACGAAGAAGGCCGCCCCGGGGGGCGGCCCTCAATATCAACCGGTGTGGCTCTCGGCAGGTTTGGCGTTGCCGCCAAACCGCCTGCCGCCCGGGCCAGAGTTGTCTGACAAAAACTCGACCCTACTCGATGATTTTCGAGACGACGCCGGAGCCGACGGTACGGCCGCCTTCACGGATGGCGAAGCGCAGGCCTTCTTCCATCGCGATCGGCGCGATCAGC
>Ga0209121_10006524_pt1 | contig 10223 bp, 14 predicted proteins | sample Cruoilmetagenom3_FD_187292 | JGI IMG/M metagenome (GOLD analysis project Ga0209121, IMG submission 187292) | Oil polluted marine microbial communities from Coal Oil Point, Santa Barbara, California, USA - Sample 3 (SPAdes) (version 2) | ecosystem: Environmental > Aquatic > Marine > Oil seeps ...
AGCTGCTTTCCTGCTGACCAGAACGGCTTTCGGAGACTTCAGCACCATCTGGAAAACGTTCGTTGTTGGCACGAATGCTACGGGAGTAAATGACGGCGAGTTCATCATCAACGATATCGGGACTAATGTTAGTGGCGGTGGAGCGAGGCGCCTTACAATAGACAACATCGGCAACGTCGGCATCGGGACGCCAACACCGTGGGCCAGATTGCACGTCGTAGATCCTAACGGCTTCCAGTTGGCGCTTACGGAGCCTGGCGGGAGCGATTGGTGGTTCGACTCATGGGGAGGCGGTTTGCAGTTCATCGACGGGAGCACGGTGAATATGAATATCCCTCTCTACCTTCAAGATGGCTCCAAGGATGGCGAGTTAATCGTCGCAAACAACAGTGGGGTGGGAATCGGGACGGACTGGTTCTATCCCCGAGGAGGCCTTGAAGTCCAATGCTTCTCTAGTGATGACCCTTCCGTGAACGACCCCAACGATATCGAGCTCTGCCTCAGCGAGCCAGACGACGCCATAAACCAGATCGTTCTCGATAGCTGGTCGACCACAATCTGGGATATCTTTTTAGATAACGGTTCGATAAGTGGCCTCCCCGGGCTTTTCGGGATAGGCGACTGGTCGGCACCTGGGTGGGCCATGGGTATGTGGTGGAATGGTACCACATACGACACATGGTTTTACGGCGACGTCGTGGTCACGGGTGACTTCAGTGTAGGTGGCGTTAAGGCGTTCGCACAGGAAGACCCCACTGACCCGTCGAAGGTAATCTACTACTGCGCGCTCGAAGGCCCGGAGGCCGGTACCTATGTCCCGAGGGACCGCCGAGCTTGTGAACGGTGAGGCGGTGATCTTCCTTCCCGATCACTTCGCTAAGGTCACCGTCGATGACGCCCTGACCGTGACTCTCACACCGGTGGGGGAGTGGCTACAACTGTATGTCGTGGAGAAGAGCACGTCCTACATCGTCGTAGGCGAGGCCACCGGGCAAGACGGCACGTTCGACTATCTTGTCCAAGGGGTCCGTTCGGGCTATGAGGACTGGCAGGTAGTGCGGGATCGCCCCGAGGGTGTCGGCGCCGAGCCCGCGGGTGTCGGCGTTGAGCCGGCAAGGGCCCAACAGCCGCCGCTCTGGCCAGCGGATCGTCCGGCCCTCGAAAGGGTTCCAATGCCATCGCCACCGACGGAAAGGACAAAGCCCTCGACAGAGGAGGAGTAGGAACTGGGGATAGAAGAGGCGCCTACGAGCGGGGAAGGCGAGAACCGCCTTCCCCGTTCTTCTTAGGTAAAATCCAAATTGAAGCGCACAGCCTGGAGCTCCTTCGTCGGTCAGCTGCCACAACAGAGGTTGTCGCTCAACGCTGGAACTCAATCGATAGGAGATAGGTCCCCCCTAGCTGTGACGGGATCCAAGCTGCGTCAAATGTAACTCCTTCTAGTTGTACCCCTATACCCAACGTAGGGCGAAGCGACAGTCCTCCTCCCTCCTCCCAACCGATATCAGCCAACCCCGCCCGAACGGCGAACCACTCCAACCGCAGCTCGGCTCCAAAACGAAGGCTGGTCTGAAGCGCGGTGGAGAGGTAATCCGTCTCCCCTTGCCGAGGCGGCCGGCGCAGTGCTACTTCCAAATCAGCTGTGCATTGCCACCAGCCAAAGGAGAGCGAACCCTCCAACGCAGCTCCTACTCTGTTTACCCAAGCAACATAGTCTGTTGCGCTATAATCCGTCGCCTGCCAATGGATCTTACTCCAGCCGATGTCGCTTGAGGTCAATCCAAAAGCGAGCTCGACCTCACCAACGGACAAGCGATAAAGCACACCCGCGTCAAGGCCTATCCCCTGGGCATGCTCGCCGGATACACCAAAAGCGTAAAGCTTCCCGTTTGCGCCAAGGGAAAGACCACCTATCCGCCCAGCAGCGGAAGCCAGATAGACCGAGTAAAGGTCGGAGTGAGCCCAGATCAATCCGAGCCCCATGGTGGAAGAGGAGAAGACGCCGGCCAGGTATTGGAACGAAACCAATCCCCCGTAGCGGCTTTCGGACGTGCCACCCAAGCGAGCACTTGACGTCTGCACGACGCCAGCCGGGTTCCAATAGCCACCGCTTACATCATCGGCCACGGCCACAAAGGCTCCCCCCATTCCCAGAGCCCCAGCTCCGATACCGGATCGCAGAAAGTGCGCTGCATCACCGGCTCCGAGCTCATTTCCGAAGCCAACGCCACTAAGAATAAACAGAAGAATTCCTATAACCGAGGCTATATAGGCGAATCTCCCAACTAGCCTGCTCATAAGGATCAGATCTTGTGCTTTGACCTTCCTCGCCTTTCTTTTGCAACAATGGTGCAACAGTGGGGTCAGTCTTGTTTCTTGCACCTGTCCTTCTTCTCTTCGTCGTCTCATGACTCCTCCCTAGCTTGCGTCAGTCGCCGCCCCGGCAATTCGCCCTCAACCCAGTCCTCATGCTCCAGATAGCCCTCTACAGTCTGCTGAGCCCCTTCCCTCACCGGGCTTATCGTAGACTTTCGAGCTCTTCCACGGTGATTTCTACATCATTAAGGATCTTGCGCAACGTGTCTTTGGCACGTCTTCCCCGGAATGAATAGGCACAGTCGTTCATCGCCCATCGGGATGACGGTATACAGCATGGTTTCCGCTCTGGCAAATCCGGCCAAAGCCCATGTTCTCCAGTACGCGCACCACTTCGGCAGATTTGGCAGGACGCAGCTTAGGCACTGATCTCCACTTTGTCGATTGCGACCTCGATGGGAACGGGTTCGCCGACCTCACGCCGGGCTTCAATGTGCAGATGGACCGCATCCTTAAGATTATCCACCGCCTCCTTATAGGTGTTACTTTGGCTATAGCAGCCCTGAAGTGCCGGACATGAAGCGATGTAAACACCGTCCTTATCCTGTTCCACCACAACGGTGAATCGATAAGAGGTCATGCTAGTTACCTCCTTATGTGAGCCACCATCTTGGGTTCACCATACCCGCATTCACTTAACTTTGCACCCCTGGTATGCATTCCTAGCCTGGACCATAGACCTTCTCGTAATATTCCTGATACTCCCCGGTGATCACGCTCTCGACCCAATCTTGGTTCTTCAGATACCATTCGATCGTTTGCTCTAACCCTTCCTCGAAATCGTGCCCAGGCTCCCAGCTAAGTTCCTTCTTTATTTTGGAGCAGTCAAGGGCATAGCGGAAGTCGTGGGCCTTACCGCGGGGGTCGTTGATGAATTGGATACTAGGTCTTAGGTGTTGGGTGTTAGGTATTAGGCCTTGGTTCTTAGATATTAGGTCTTTCAAAATCTCACAAATCAAAGTAACTACCTCGATGTTTCTCTTCTCACAGTTTCCGCCGATGTTATAGACCTCACCGGGCTTGCCGTTCTGCAGAACGAGGTCGATCGCACGGCAGTTGTCCTCTACATAGAGCCAGTCGCGGACCTGCTTACCCTCACCGTAAACCGGCAGTTCTTTGCCATGGAGGGCATTCCTAATCATCAGCGGGATCAGCTTCTCTGGGAACTGGTAGGGCCCGTAGTTATTGGAGCTACGCGTAATGATGATTGGGAGGTTATGGGTCTTATGATACGCTCGACAAAGGAGCTCGGCAGCGGCCTTGCTCGCGGCATAGGGGCTGTTGGGGAGGAGAGGAGATTCCTCCGTGAATGTTCCACTCTCCCCCAAAGAACCGTAGACCTCGTCAGTCGAAATTTGGAGGAAGGTCTTAGGTCTTAGGTCTTGGGTCTTAGAAAGGTCGAAACCAGACCAGTGGGTGCGGGCGGCGTCTAACAGGACTTGGGTTCCTTTGATGTTGGTCTCGACGAACGGAGAGGCATCGATGATGCTGCGGTCGACATGGGACTCGGCAGCAAAATTGACGCACGCGTCAATTTTGAGGTCTTGGAGATTAGGTCTTAGATATTGGGTGTCAGGTGTTAGGTCTTGGGTGTTAGGTATTAGGTCTTGGGAAGAAAAGTAAGAGCCGGAGAAGAGGGAGTCGACAAGCTTTCGGTCGCAGATGTCTCCCTTGACGAAGAAGTAGCGAGGCTTTAGGTCTTGGGTCTTAGGTCCTAGATCTTGGGAACTGCGGGAAAGGCCATAGTTGGTTTCGATGTCGGTGAGATTGGCCAGATTGCCGGCATAGGTGAGTTTGTCGAGGTTTATCACGGTCCAGTCGGGGTGTTCCCGAAGTATATACCGGATGAAGTTAGAGCCGATGAAGCCGCATCCTCCTGTCACCAGTAAGGTCTTGGGTGCTAGGTCTTGGGGGTTAGGTATTAGGGGGTGGGGGTTAGGTCTTAGGTCTTGGGTGCTAGGTCTTAGGTCTTGGGTGCTAGGTCTTAGGTCTTGGGTGCTAGGTCTTGGGTGATTACTATCGATAACTGAATCTTCCTTAGCCATTTGCAAGCCGCTCCTTTAGAGAGGTGATGAGCCCATTGAGCATTCTGCCAACTTCGTTGTACCCTTCCATCAAACCATTGAAATCATCCGAAGGCAGGTAACCCAGGTCCTTCGATAGGATCAAGTGATATTTCGTCTCTTCGACCGATCCTCGCGCAGTATACAGAAACTGGACATATTCCTTTAGCGTATTGCGCCCGGTTCCTTCAGCAATATTGGCTGGAACCGAGGAAGCTGAGCGACATAACTGGTCCGTTAGTCTATATCTCTCCTCTGAGGGAAAACTCTGTGTCGCCTTATACGCCTTGAGTGTCATCTGATGCGCTTTCCTCCACACATCCAATTTTGTGAAATTCACCTCTGTTACTCCTTGCCCAAGACCTAATATCCAACACCTAGTACCTGAAGCCGTTATCCGCGCGCGTAAGCGTTGGCAGCGCGGCGTCCTTCGGGGAGAGGATGGGGTGCTCAATGGGCCACTTAATTCCAATCTCTTGGTCGTTCCAGATGATTCCTGCATCGTGCTCGGGAGAATACTCTTCAGTCGTCTTGTAGACCACTTCGGCTACTTCGCTCAATACACAGAAACCATGCGCAAACCCTGGGGGAATGTAGAGCATATGTCTGTTCTCCGCAGAGAGGATTTCTCCGACCCAGCGGCCGTATGTGGGGGAACCCACTCTGATGTCTACTGCCACGTCGAATACCTCACCAACAACGACACGCACAAGTTTCCCTTGTGCTCTTGGCGGATTCTGGTAGTGCAGACCGCGGAGAACTCCTCTGAAGGAGAAGGAATGGTTGTCTTGCACAAATCGGCACGTGATTCCCGAGGCGGCGAAATCGGAGTACTTGTAGGTCTCCATGAAGAAACCCCTTTCATCGATGAAGGCCCTGGGCTCGATGAGGACTACTGCGGGAATCTGTAGACGCTTAAACTGAAAGGGCATTGCACGTACACCTCCTTCTTAGGATTAAGGATCAGGGATTAAGGGTGTGGGCTAAGTAACATGGATTAGAGGATTATGGATTAGGTCCTTTTGCTCCTTTCCTTAATCCTTATCCCTTAATCCTTCGATCCTCCTTTCGCCTAAGCGATTGAATCAATCCGTTGAGCATTTTGCTCACTGCCTCGTAGTTTGTTTCCAGTGTGGCATATCTATCTGAGTCGAGTAACTCCAGATCTTTAGCTAGCAGCAAATGATAGCGCGTTTCTTCCAGAGAGCCGCGAGCATTGTACAGAAAGTGGATGTATTCCTTGGTCGTCTGTCGCGCCTGCCCTTCAACAATGTTCGCAGGTATCGAGGATGCTGCCCGACAAAGCTGGTCCGTAAGTCGGAAACGTTCGACGTTTGGAAACTCAGCAGTTAGCTTGTAGATCTCTATGACCAGACCATGTGCCTTCTGCCAGACTTTTAATTCCTTCCAGCTCTCCAACGGTATCCCCTTAATCCTTCAATCCTTGATCCTTTCCCCTTAAATCCCCCAGACCTTTCCAGGAGACCGGTTCGCTCTTCGGACAAAACTCTTCCTCTGCTTGCCGCGTCCAAAGGGATCACTCCTCCAGAATTTTGAGCAAGTACTCACCGTAACTGCTACTTGAAAGGGCCGTCGCCAGTGACTTTAATTGATCTTTGGTAATGTAGCCCTGCCGATAGGCAACCTCCTCAATGCATCCAATCTTTAGTGATTGTCGCTTTTCCAGTGTGGCAATGAATTCCCCTGCAGCTAGCAGACTTTCGTGAGTTCCTGTATCTAGCCAGGCATATCCGCGTCCGAGGAGCTCAGCCCCAAGCCTGCCTCTGTCCAGGTACCGATTGTTAACATCGGTAATCTCTAGTTCTCCTCGCCCAGAAGGTTGCAGATTCTTGGCAATCTCGATGACATCGTTGTCATAGAAGTAGAGCCCAGTGACCGCGTAGTTCGACTTGGGTTTCTTCGGTTTTTCCTCTATCGACAATACGCGATTATCTTCTGCAAATTCCACAACTCCATACCGTTGGGGATCGTCCACGTAATACGCGAACACGACTGCTCCGCCCTTTTCCCGCACCGTGCTTACAGCACGTTGCAAAGTGGTGGTCAGATTGTGCCCATAGTAAATGTTGTCCCCCAGGATAAGACTCACGCTGTCTTTGCCTACGAACTCCTCCGCAATGATGAACGCCTCAGCAATACCACGAGGAGAAACCTGCTTCGCATATTCAATCGAGATACCCAACTGACTACCATTTGAGAGAAGCTGCTTGAACCGCGGGAGCTCCTCAGGAGTTGAGATGACCATAATCTCCCTTATGTCAGCAAGCATCAAGACGGAAAGAGGATAGTAGATCATCGGCTTATCATAGATGGGTAGGAGTGCCTTACTGGCCGCCAATGTAGCTGGATAAAGCCTCGTCCCCTTTCCACCCGCCAGGATTATGCCTTTCATGTTCCTCCTTATTTTCAGTCAATAGTCAGCGGTCGGCAGTTGGTGGTCAGTGGTCATAATATCGGATCCTAGCGAGGCGCATTCTTAAGGTAGTTTATGAAGCCTGTAATAAGTTTAGCTGTTTTCGAGCAACGGTTGTACAGGCTGTCAAAGTCGTTGTTTGTTATGTACTTCAAGTCCCGGGCAACATATAATTGGCTTTGAACTTCGGCTGTTGAGCCTAAAGCGATACCCAGAAACCGGGCAAATTCTTTATCAGAGCTTCTCGCATATCCCTCTGCTACATTGCTCATAACGGAAACTGAAGCTCGCCTTATTTGGTCTCTCAAGCCGAAATCCTTGGCGAATTTCCCCTTGCTTGTTGCAGAATAGATTTCCTTGACTAGCTCTCTCGCCTCCTGCCAGGCTTTGATCTCTTCAAGTTTGCCTATCTTGCCCATGATTCTAGCCTTTTGGCTGCTGACCGCTGACGGTTGACTGTTGACTATCGATTAACTCCATAAACTTCCCCAAAGACTCCTTCCACTCCGGCATAACGTCGAATCCTTGGAGCTTAAGCATGTAATTCTCAAGAACTGAGTTCTTGGGACGCTTTGCAGGGTGCGGGAACTCTTCACTGGTCACCGGCCTCATGGTAATAGGTGTTAGGTTTTGGGTCTTAGATCCTAGGTCTTGGGTGTTGAATCTTAGGTTTTGGGGATTGGGCATCAGACGGATAGAGCCGCTTGAATCCGCGACTGCCTCGTAGCCAGCATTCTTGAAGATCTCTTGCGCGAATTCGTACCAGGTACAACTTCCCTGTGAAGTGCAGTGGTAAGTCCCGTAGGCTTCTGTGGCGACCAATCGCTCTATTTGCCGGACTACATCAACAGTCCATGTTGGGGTTCCACGCTGGTCACTTACAACATTGATTTTCTCCTCCGTTTGCGCCAGCTGAAGCATTGTCTTTACGAAGTTCTTTCCGTGTATGCCGTATAGCCAAGCGATACGCACGATGAAAAACTCATTCAATTGCTGTTTGACATACTCCTCACCGAGGAGTTTGGATTTGCCATAAACAGTAAGCGGATGTGGGGAATCAAACTCCCTGTACGGGTCATCCTTCTGCCCATCGAACACGTAATCGGTGCTTATGTAAACCAATTTGGCATTGACTCTTCTTGCAGCAATCGCTACATTGCGTGTGCCTACTGCGTTGACCAAGAATGCTTCATCGGGATGAGACTCGCACCTATCTACGTCGGTGCGCGCAGCGGAATGGATGATGACATCCGGTTTTGCATTGCTGACGAAATCTATGGTTTCTTCAAGCTGCGTGATGTCTAGATTCTCTCTGGTTGAAGGAATCAACTCGTAATCCTTCAATCCATTGACTAGATCAACCCCAAGCTGCCCTGCAGCACCAGTTATGAGGATTTTCTCCACCTTGATAACTCTCCGCATGGGACCTGCCTCCACTTGCACAAAGAACGAACACAAAAAACCGCGTGTACTCTACTTGACCGCTCTGGTGAAACGCGCCTGCCCGCTTATCATCGCTAGACCGGTTCACTCCTTCTAGCTTTTCCCTTCACCCTTCTCACCCCGCGTTTATGTCCTCAACCCGTTTTATCTGCACCATGTCTTTTGCTTCCAGAGATTTCGACTCCGGACTTTCGGCTCGCGACTCCGGACTCCTCTGGCCAATCCAGAGAAAGCCCTCGCCCATCAACCAGCAACACCGGCGCACCTTCCTCCTCGGTTTTTAACTCCTCTATTCCTTCCTCCAAACACGTCAACCGGCAGACATCCACAAGATCGTTGCCTGGATCGCCCTCGATACGCACTCTGTCATACCCGCGCTCCTTTAACTCCTGCAGAAGGCGACGTGCCTCCTTCCGTTTTCTATTACCTGCGTCTTCCACATCCACTGCCTGTTCCCCTATATGAGGGAGATAAGCCGCTCGCCAAACGCCGTAACACAAAGCCCAATCCTGCTCATCATCGCTTGAGAGCGTTCAGCCTCAGCATGATCGAATACGACGGATCCTGTGCCGATGAGGTTGTACCACACAGAAAAGGTCTCGTAGCTCTTCCTTATCATGTTCCTGAAGCAACCGACCAAGCTCTTGGTGAACCTCCTCCACTGTGGCGGGAGTAATACGCAGAAAGATAACACCGGCAGACAACTCCTCGTAGAGGAAAACAAGGGCTCCAAAATCCTTGTCTCTCGTTAATAACAACCTATCTGTTCTCTTAGCTTTCCGTAACAGTTCTTCATCAACTGCCTGCTGCATCCCTAACTCCTTAGCCGTCACGATATCATGACCTTCTTTTCTCAACCATTCTATCGTGAGGCGGTAGACATCCTGGTCGGCCAGGAGCCGCATTACTGGGTCTCCACGTAGATCTCTTCCGATCGGACCAGTTCTGTCGCGTATCGCGCGCAGGCCTTGATGTCGTCGATCTCCAAGTCCGAGTAGTACCTTTCGATGATTTCCTTAAACGGGATTCCTTCCTGAATTAATTCAAGCACAGTCTCTACAGGAATTCGGGTGCCAGCCACGCAAGGTTTCCCGAAGTGAATCCTCGGATCAATCACGATCCGCTCTTTATAGCTCATCTGGTTTCCCATTGCCTCCTCCTTTAGTTAGTCCAAGGTCCATAGCCCAAGGCCACCTCCGCAAGTAACGTATGAAGCCGCTGATAAGCTTCTTAACCTTTGTTGCTTGATCGTAAAGTGATGTGAACACCGTCCTCATCCTGTTCCACCATAATGGTAAATCGATAAGAGGCCATGCCATTTACCTCCTTATGTGAGTCACTGTCTCGGGTTCACCATACCCGCATTCACTTAAGCTTTGCACCTCTGGTATGCGTTCCTAGCCTCGCATTTATGTCCTCAACCCATTTTATCTGCACCACGTCTCTTGTTCCCAGAGATTTCGACCCCGGACTCCTGGCTCGCGACTCCGGACTCCTTTGGCCAGTCCAGGGAGAGCTCTCGCCCATCGACGAGCAGTAGCGGTGCACTTTCCTCCTCAGTGTTTAACTCCTCTATCCCTTCCTCCAAACACGTCAACCGGCAGACATCCACAAGATCGTTGCCTGGATCGCCCTCGATACGCACCTTTTTGTAACCGCGCTCCTTTAACTCCTGCAGAAGGCGACGTGCCTCCTGCCGTTTATCGTGGTAAAGGCGCATCGAGTATCGCAGATACTGCTGGGTGAGCCTTGTCTTCTTCGCGAAGCCTCGCGGAGTGAGGAGATAGCGCCATTGCCAGCGGCCGATCCGTTTGACCTTGACGTAGCCTTTGCCCACCAGGCGTTTGAGTAACCAGTTGACAGTGCCCACCGCCACCCCGAGGCGCGTGGCAAGATCAGCTTGGCGG
>Ga0209121_10006525_pt1 | contig 10223 bp, 6 predicted proteins | sample Cruoilmetagenom3_FD_187292 | JGI IMG/M metagenome (GOLD analysis project Ga0209121, IMG submission 187292) | Oil polluted marine microbial communities from Coal Oil Point, Santa Barbara, California, USA - Sample 3 (SPAdes) (version 2) | ecosystem: Environmental > Aquatic > Marine > Oil seeps ...
GCCGGATGGTAATCCATGGCGGGATCGCTGGTTAATTGTGTCAGGTTTGCCCCAGGAAATGTCATGATATAAATATCTGAAACCCGGGTAAAAAACCAGTAATCAAAGGCTAACCATGCACCATCAGGGGAGATATCCACATTATCCAGCAAGGGAATATAATCGTTCTGATTAGCAGGTATTACCGGGTATTCCTCATCCCTCCCAATATCCCCCAACCGCATGCCAAATAATTGCGTGGAGGGACTGCTCTCTCCCAAAGTTTGGCTGAACAAAATCACTTCCTCCTGTTCATACCATTTAGGATTCGTGTTATCCACAGGCCCAGAGAAAGAAAATTGATCTTGGTTTCCGCCATCTGCATCCATTAACCAGATTTGCCCATAGGGGTCATCCCGGGTGAAGACCAGGCGCTCCCCATCCGTTGTCCAACTGGGATCATATTCCTCAAAAGTCCCATCTGACAACCTGACAGTGGAGAAATCCTCAAGGTTGATTTTCTCTATTTGCATGCGATTATTGATCAACGTGGTATAGGCAATCCACTGACCGTCAGGTGACCAGGCCGGGTCAAAATTTCCCTCAAGGGATTTTGGCAAGGGCAATATCTCGCCGCTATCCAAGTCCATCGTATAGAGACTCGAGCCTGCATATCGTGTACGCCTATATTGGCAGGGCGAGGTAAACACAATCTGACTTCCGTTCGGGGACCAATCCGGTTGACAAGCGCCGTCGGCGAGATCGGTTAAGGGGGACTCCTCATCCAAGGCTACATCCAGCAGCCAGATTTGGGGAATCCCCGATCGTTCAGAGACAAAAGCCAGCACACCGGATCCACCACCGATAGGTGTTGCCGTGGGTGTCATGTCGTTTGGTCCCCCGCTATCAATTGTCGGGGAAATATCAGTGGCAAGGGTTGCCGCCACCGTTTCTGATGGCTTGGGCGTTTGTTTTGTGCTGGTGGGAAGTGTAAAAATGGTTTTGGTTGGTCTAACAGTAGGGGTGGGTCCCTGAGAAATAAAATTCTGCCGGATTCTTGGCCAGAGAATTGTTGTTAGTAAGGTAATTATCAGCAAAACAAAACTTATTCCAAGTATGATCCAGATTGGGTCGGCAGTTTTTATCCAAATCTTAACTGCACTAAACAACCGCTGAAAAAGATTCTCTGAAATTCTGGCGTCTGTTCCGCTATCCTGTAAAGCTTTCCTGCTCAGGGATGTGATATTTAGATGGTCACTCGTCCACTTATCAACGGGCATGGAACGGCGAGCCCTCATCAAGGCTTCCCTAAAACCTTGTGCTGATTGCCAACGATCTTCAAACTGTATTTCTAAGGCTTTTTCAATTGCTTTGATGGTTTTCGTCGAGACCCGTTTATTGTAGGTGGTTAAAGGTGTCAATTTCTCTTGACCTGTGATGCGAGCCATACTATCTTCAGGGAGATATCCAGCCAGTGCAGAATACAAGGTTGCACCCAATGAATAAATATCGGATCGGTGGTCAGTCGGTGCTGACCCGTACTGCTCTGGTGGAGAATAGCCAGGTGTCATCGCCCTGGCAGCTGTCGTTGTCACCTCTCGACTGCTTAATTGCTTTACCAACCCAAAATCCACCAAAACTATCTCTCCATCTGGTGTGATCTTAATGTTGCCAGGTTTGATATCTCGATGTGTGATCGGCAGATCCTGAGAATGAAGGTAAATCAAGGCATCGCAAATTGAGATCCCAATGTAGAGCGCTTCAATTTCCGTTATTGTCCCCTCCAGAGTCATCCATTGTCGGAGATCATTCCCCTCAATATAATCCATCACAAGGTATTGACCGATTTGATCGATGACAAAATAATCAAAAACCCTTGGCAAATTCGGATGCCTTAAACTGGCTAATATTTTTGCCTCACGTTGAAATTGACGTGCATAATCTTCAGATAAAAAGGAATTTTCTTTGACCGCGACCACAATATCCAAATTCTCATCAATTGCGCGGTAAACAGCACCCATCCCCCCCTGCCCAAGAACACTTTCAATGCGATACCGTTCCTTTAGGAGATAACCTTTTTCTAAAGTCATAGTCAATTTCTGAATTTTATAATTTAACCTTCTACTATTTTATCCTAATACTCGCTTAATAAAAGCATCTTAATGCGCTATAATTCGACATGTTCGACAGAAAGAACCCAGATCATGCAAATTGATATCCGCTCAACCGTACTTACAATGACTTTCATCATCGGGGTTGCTGCTGTATTGATGTTAATTTTAGGGGTCAACCACCTCCGACGAAGCAAGGGGATTCCTTTCTATCAAAAACGCCATAAGCGGATGGTGCGGGGCTGGCGACTCGTCCTTATTGCAGTATTGCTCTTCCCCCTCTCATGGGTGATCCTTAACTACTCAGAACCCCTCGTGTACAATTTCATCGAACCCTCTCCGACGATAACCCTGACACCAACCATTACCATTACACCCACCATCACCCTCACGCCCACTATCACTTTAACACCGACAATTACGAACACACCTTCGATCACAAGCACCCCCAGCATCCCCTTTGATATCGAGAATGAATTTGAAGGGGAAATAACACCCAATCCGGAAACAGTATTCAGCCCACTCCAATTTGCCCAGAATATTAATGATGCCCTGCAGCCCATCAATCCAGCCGTTGAATTTGAGAACCCTGTTGGTCATCTCTATGGGACATTTAGCTACAACAACATGTCTGTTGGCTCCCAATGGAGTGCCCTCTGGTACCGTGATGGCGAATTGGTGCATTACGAGAGCCTACCCTGGAATGCAGGCTCTGGTGGTTATGGCTACACAGATTGGGAACCATCCAGCGATCAATGGCTGCCTGGGGCTTATGAAGTACAGCTATTTGCCGGCACAGAATGGAAGCAATCCGGGTACTTCACGGTCATTGGTGAACCACCCGCGCCAACCCTCACCGCCTCACCGACCCAAACCGCGACGTCTACTCCCCGTGCGACGCAGACCGTCCCTGCAACCCCCACCCAAACCCTGTGGCCGACGCTGACGCCAACCATCACAAATACCCCCTGGCGGTCACGCACCCCCAGCCCCACCAGCAATGGGAATTAGGCAGGGTTCTTTTTCACCCCTAAATTGGTTTTCGTTTTTGAAAATTTTGAACGGCGACAGCAACTTGTGCAGCAATTTTGGCATTGTTGTGCAGAAGTGCAATATTCGCTGCCAGACTCTCACCACCCGTTAATTCACTGACTCGTCCCAAAAGGAATGGCGTTGTCGCTGAGCCGTGAATTCCCCTCCCAGCCGCTTCTTCAAGGGCAGTCTCTATGGCCGCTTCGACCAGGTCTGCGGGTAGAGCAGTTTCTGCTGGCGGTGGGGCAACGAGTAAGATCGCTGTCCGCAACCCCGCTCCCCAAGATGCCAAAGCAATCTGAACGACTTCCTCAGGTGTTTCTACCCGTTGGTCAACCGATAAGCCGCTTTCTCGTGAATAAAAGGCAGGGAATTCATCCGTTTGGTACCCAATCACAGGCACGCCCTGGGTTTCCAGCACTTCCCGGGTGGCCGGCAAGTCCAGGATCGATTTCGCCCCCGCACAAACCACAATCAATGGGCTTTTGCCCAGTTGCTGAAGATCGGCAGAGATGTCAAATGGTGCGCCGCGATGGACGCCACCAATGCCACCGGTCGCAAAAACCCGGATGCCAACCTGGGACGCAGCAAACAGGGTCGCTGCCACTGTGGTGCCCCCGCTCCAACCCCTGGCAACAGCAGGCCCAAGGTCACGCAGGCTAATTTTATGGACGTCATCCAGGGCCGATAGGGCCTCAACGGCCCTGTCGGTCATCCCAACATGGATTTTGCCCTCAAACAAGGCAATCGTGGCTGGCAGTGCGCCGTTTTCTCGCACAACAGCCTCCATGCCCCTGGCCAGGTTGAGGTTTTCAGGGCGGGGCAGACCGTGGGTGATCACAGCGGATTCTAACGCCACCACCGGGGCATGGACTTGACGGGCCTGAATCAATTCTTTGGATAGCGCAAAGCTTTGGGGGAGTTGATTGAACACGATAGAATGTTCCTTTCATTTTTTTGATTAAGTGATCATCACAATTTTATTATGTTAATTTTAACACCGATGTCGAGGGTCACAAGGTGAATCAGATAACCCAACACCCCATCATGAGACCGCACTTATGGCAAATCTCATTCATCCCCTGTGACCCACAGGTTTTCACCATCGGTCTGAATGGTCACCCTGTCATGATCAAGGGTATTTACAACGGGATATGACGCCAAGACTGTCATCAATTCGTTTTCCCCCACCAACGGCAAATCCGCCTCTTTAAGGGGCAATAAGATAACCCTTGGAGACCATTTGTTGATCCGTCCAAGGGACATGCCTACGGGTGTAATCCCATCGGGCAAAAGCAGCACGTCCGGTGCGGAGGGTGCTACCAGCCATTCGCCATCTAACTTCCCGGTGGGAAGCAAAGCGCTGAAATTTTGCCATTCCAACCACAGCAATGCGCCCCTGTCATCCGCCCATAGCGTCTTCAATGTGATCTCCCCACCGAGGTCCAGGCATTGACCGACTTCTAAGGGCACCATGGGGGTGCCTTCTTCCAGGAAATGGCGGTAGATTGCCCTTGTGGATTGATTCTTGTCCACATCAACTCCCCATAGTGCCATTTCGACTGGTGTTGCTAATAGCGACCCGGTTAGACCTACCAGGTCATCCTGGGTCGCACTCCCCACGATCAGGACGTTGATTTTTTGCCTCCCACCTGGCAACAACTCACCCAGGGATTGACTGAGTTGCGCATTACTCGGCCCCCCACCGATGAGGACTACATTGCCACCAGGAGTCTGAATCAGGAGGGTGCCAGATGAATCCAATAAAGTCAGGTGCAAATGATCATCCGGGCGGGTGAGGGCTAAATTCCATACGAATATCACCAAACTGAATAGAAGAAGCAAACCTGCTTGGGGTGATAACAATCGAGTCGTAAGCTTTTTCTGCCCCTCCCTGGGCAATAAGGTCAGCACAAAAAGCAATCCATAAAACAGGACCAGCCATAAAACATTAAAACCAGGTTGGATCCAATCACCCGCAGGCCATGACCCCAACCACGTGACCATGCGGATGGTGTACCGTACAAAGGGGTAAGTCAGGAAAGCAAAGAACTGTCCCAAGACCGGCAAAAGCAAACCCCATAACAAACTCAATCCACCAAGGATCATGACTAAGGATTGCGGCGGTAAGATCAACGGATTGGCGATGAGTGTCAACCATGAGATCCCGCCAAAATGAAAAGCCACAATCGGCAAGGTCATCAACTGTGCTGCCAGTGTGAAAAGGAAAAACTCACTGAGGGGGCCAATTAACTTTTGGGCACTTTCTTCGGGCAGCCATTTTGTCATCCATTGAATACACTTTTCTTCTAATGGTTGTGCATAGAGCACCAACCCCAAAGTGGCTGCCAGGGATAGCTGAAAACCAATATCCCAGGGGATGTTGGGGTTGATGAGCATCATAACCAGAGAGGCTAATCCCAGGCTGTTGAGGCCGTTTTGTCGACGTCCAAAAAGCCCACCAAAAACCCCTAAAGAGCCCATGATGGCTGCTCTTACCACGGCAGCATCTGCACCCACCAGGATGGTATAACCTGCAATCGCCCCCAACGCCGTCAGTGTGCCCCATTTTCTACCCAGTACCCTAGTAAAACTCGAAGAAAAAATACCAGCCAGGATCGCGATGTTAAATCCGGAAATGGCGATAATGTGGGTGGTACCTGTCCGTCGGAAAGCCTCTTGAATTTCTTCGGAAAGTCCCCGATCCCGTCCCAGCAAAATCCCAGTCAGCAAGTCGGATTCAGGCGATGGAAACAACTGATGCAAGATCGCATAACTCTTATCACGCAAATGATATAAAAAAGATCGGATCGGATTGCCAGTTTTATATTGAAGATGTTCAACCCAAGCATAGGGTACCAGACCGTAGATGCCCTTACGTGCTAAGTACTCAGCGTAAGAAAAAGCACCACTATCATAAGGTGTTTGCAGCTCCCCCACCACCCTTATTTGATCCCCATAAGCCCAATTACTACCAGCACTGACTTGCACTAGGATTTTTCCAGAAATTTCTTCTGGGCGCACCGGTAAGATTGTTTCCTCTTGAAGCTTAAGAGATTCAACTTCCAGGGTTAAATTTGTCTGTACATCACGGAAATCAGGCGGTTGGACGATCGTCCCAATAATTTCAACTGTGCCACGATCCCTATAATACCCCACATGATTGGGTGAGATATCAGGCTGGGAAATCATGTATCGCCATCCACTTAAGAAGAAAACCGCTAGCAAGATTGCACCTGGCAGTCTTTGTTCTGATCGCGTCCATTTTTTCAGGCGATGGGTAAAAACCCAGGATTTCGGTAAAACCCGTGTGAGTATCCAGGTGATGCTGCAAATAACAAACCCCAAGAACCACAACCATGGAGATACCAGGAGGAAATCAGCACCGAGGATACCCCCAGTACAAACAAGCGCCATCCAGAAAAAGGGTAAAAAGCCTTTGAATGGTGAACGGGATTGGGTATTTTTCTTTGAAGGCTCCTGCATGGGCAAAACCTCCCGCATCCTGGCTTAATTCTATCAAAAATTTAAGAATCAGATGATAAGATAAAACAGAAGAAAACCTTCTATCAATTTTTTATAATTATCAATAATTCAAGGAGAAAAATATGAAAAGGAATATGGGTACCCTCGATAGAATCCTTCGCCTCGTGTTAGTTGTCCTCATTGCAATTATGTATTTCACCGATGCCATCACAGGCACCTGGGCTTTAATTCTGCTGGTTATATCAGGCATCCTTCTGATAACCAGTTTGCTGGGCGTCTGCCCCCTGTATGTCCCCTTTGGGATCTCAACCCGTAAGAAATCTTAAAGTTTTTAATTAAAATTCAAGATCCCAAGTTTTACACATTTCTTGAATAATCTTAATTCCAAGTAGGGGCGATTCATGAATCGCCCCTACTTCTCGTTATAAGTTTTTTGTTCTCCACCCGCATAATGGGTCGTTTTCTAATATTTCCTTTAATTCACTCATCGACCGTCTTTTAGTATCCCCAGCATTTTCGCATGAATCGCGGCGTTAGCGCACAGGATGCTGACCGGCGGGGTCATGAAATCAGGCTTACCCTTTACACTTGTCACCAAGCCCCCAGCCTCACGCACCATCAGGCTGGCTGCACCTACATCCCATTGATAAATTTCAACGGACCAGAATCCATCCAAGCAGCCCGCCGCCACATAGGCGATATCCAGGGCTGCAGAGCCCATCCTTCGAACGGTTTGAGAAGCCCGATTCAGACGGATAAAATTCTCAATATTATCGCCTGGTGTACCATCAACATCACGCGGGAACCCGGTGGCCAACAGACAGTCAATCAATTCCGTTTTCCCGGCAACTTGGAGCGGCTCACCGTTCAGGCTTGCGCCACCACCTCGCTCAGCACAAAAACATTCATCCCGGTTGGGATCGTAAACCACCCCCAGGGTCAATTCGCCCTTGTAGGCGTATCCAATGGAAACCGCGTAAAAGGGAATGCCGTGCGCATAATTAATCGTGCCGTCCAGGGGATCGATGTACCATTTGTGGTCTGTTTCTCCCTGTATTTCACCGGATTCTTCAGCATTGATAGCGTGGTTAGGAAATGCCGTATGGATGGCATCAATGAGATAGGCTTCAGAGGCATAATCAGCGTTGGTCACCAGGTCTTTGCGGCTTTTGTGATGAATATCAAAATTGCTTTGAGCATATTCTAGTAATATATCACCTGCATGGGTAGCCATTTTTTTAACAAAATCTAAGGTCGGTTGCATTGTTTCCTTTTTTATTGCTCAATGTCTAGTTCAAATCTCAATTCTAGCATACAACAAACAAGAACGATAATTTTTGAGGCTTCTTTCCTCAACCACAACGCAGCCATTTCTGTTGTAAAATTAGGTTAATATGCATGGTGCATTACCTAATTAATAGAGAAGGGTTTCCAGCGATGCCTGAAAAAAAATCCCTCCCACGCTTTGCCGTGTTGCAACTCTCTGGCTGTTCCGGATGTGAGGTCTCATTGATCAACGCGACTGAATGGGTGGAGAAGTACAAGTTGGTTTATATGCCTCTGGTTGTTTCAACCCACGCTATACCGGATGATACTGAGATACTGCTGGTCAGCGGCGGTGTACGCAACGATGAAGATGTATACAATTTACGGCGAGCCGTTTCGATTGTCGATCGTGTCGTCGCTGTCGGCACGTGCGCCATCTCTGGTGGTATCAGTAACCTGGGAGATCGGGATGATGTACGGGAAATTTTTACCGCTCAGGCAGCTCGGCACCACTTACCGCACTTGCTACCCAAAAGCCACCCCATAGATAATTTTGTCGATGTCGACCTGTACCTTCCAGGATGTCCCCCGACCCCAGAACTCCTCATGGCGGCATTGACTGGGCCTGAAAACTTTCAGGCTTCCAGCATCGTTTGTGCTGAATGTGGCCGCAAAAAATTGAAGGATATGCGCCCCAAACATTTGCTTGGATTTCAACAAGGGAAGGTCCTACCAGATATTTGTTTAATTAACCAGGGATATTTGTGTGTGGGCTCCTCCACACGCGGCGGGTGTCGTGCCATTTGCACCCGGGCAGGCCATCCCTGTGTCGGCTGCCGAGGCCCGTCGAACGCTTACATCGAGAAAGAATCCCAGGTTTGGTTTGATCGAATCCAAAAAGTCTTTGAACGCATGACAGATATTCCACCAGAAGAAATATATGAAGCCTTGCACTCACCGCAGCTTTCGCTTTTCTTATTCCAATTTACAGATTATATGGGCAGCGATCGAAAACCCCGTCCCAAAGAAAAGGTGCTCTAATATGACCACACTTAGATTCCCCCTCAGTCGAATAGAAGGACATGCCCGCGTCGAAATGGAAATCGAAGAAGGTGAGGTCGTATCGGCGCAATTCCAAGCCCTCGAAATGCGCGGTTTCCGTTATTTTGTGTTAGGGACACCTGCTGAACAAATGCCCGTTATTGTCCCACGCATCTGTGGGGTTTGCTCCACAGCCCATCACGTTGCTTCAGTAAAAGCATTGGAAGATGCATACGATGTTCAACCGCCTCGGTTGGCTTGTGAAATTCGGGAATTGTTAATGCTGGGGCAGCTTATCCAAAACCAGGCAACCTCCCTTTTTATTTTCACCATGCCGGATCGGCTCGGGGCCAGCAGCATTTTCCACATTGATGAAGATGAAGCGGATCCAGACACCCAAATGAGTCTGGCACAGCGCGCCTTAAGGGTTCGCCAGATTGGGACAAAACTGATCACTTTAGCTGGCGGCCAATTTATCCACCCCGTCAAAGCCATCATCGGCGGCGTTACCAGCGGCATCAAAAGGCAAGATGCGGATGTTCTATTAGAAGAAATGCAAGCACTCCTTTCTGACGTATGCTCCCTTTTCGATGATTATTGGGAGATGTCCATGGCATTACGAGAGCGAATAGGAACATGGGGCGACGACCAACCGGCCTTTTACATTGCTTCAACAGGTGGCAGCCAACTGCGCTTCAACAGCTCAGAAATACGGGTGTTAGGGCCGGATGGACATGAACGAGCCAGCTTCCCACCGAACCTTTTCCGATCTTATTTGGATTATGAAGAAACCGAATACAGCTATGCCGGGCAATCGAGCTATCAAGGCGAGGTTTTACGCGCAAACAGCCTGGCAAGAATCAACCTTGCCAGCGCCATGGGGACACCTCTGGCGGATGACTACCTGGAAAAATTCACCCACGAATTTGGCAAACCTGCCCATCCCATTCTTCTATTTGATTTGTGTCGAGGTATTGAGCTGGTGTATGCCTTTGAACGGGCGATCGAGATGCTGAAAAAAGATTTGGACTATGAAGACACCGATGTGCCTTATACGCCCAAAGATGGTGAGGGGTATGGTTTGGTAGAAGCGCCCAGAGGCCCCCTAATTCATCATTACAAAATTAAGGATGGTCTTATCGAGGATGCGGAATTTATTATTCCCACCGTGCATAATATGTTAGCCATTGAAAGGGCATTAAAAGTTGCCGGGAAGCGGTATATCACACCTGAGAGGATCAACCTTGAATTGGAAAAGGCTGTCGGCCGTGTGGTTCGGGCCTTTGACCCCTGCATCGCCTGCGCGAC
>Ga0209121_10006526_pt1 | contig 10223 bp, 23 predicted proteins | sample Cruoilmetagenom3_FD_187292 | JGI IMG/M metagenome (GOLD analysis project Ga0209121, IMG submission 187292) | Oil polluted marine microbial communities from Coal Oil Point, Santa Barbara, California, USA - Sample 3 (SPAdes) (version 2) | ecosystem: Environmental > Aquatic > Marine > Oil seeps ...
TGGCGTGGTAATTTCTTAAAGCCCTTCTTGTATTCATAAGCACCTTGAGGATTGACTACCTCATTGAATTTATCCCAATCCTTCCCCATAAACCCAATCCCGTAAGGTGGGTCTGTTACTGTCAAATCAACTGAATTAACCTCTATGTCAGGTAATACCTCCCGGCAGTCCCCGCAATGTAGCTTTACCCAATTATCTTCGTAATATGGCTCTACCATCTTCTACTTTGTAACGATATTATGTTAAGTGGTTCGGATTTTCATTTTACGTCCAGGGGGACATCCTGGTTGTTGTTTTAGTTGTGATTTTAATTGGTATGGGTATTGTTGTTGGTATAGTTAGTGTTCTTGTTATTGTTGTTGGTGGTGGTATTGTTGTTGGTATAGTTGTTGTTGTTGATTGGTTAGTGTTATTGTTGGTGATTGGTGTTATTGGTTGTTGTTGATGATTGGTTGTTGTTGTTAGAGAAAGGGTGGGAGATTGGCTTGATAGCATCACCTTGCAGTCACCGTAGTAGTGAGAGTGATTCATTAGCGTTATCCGCGGGTATAGCTAACTAGCTTCAGAGGTTCGCAAATGTGCTCTTCAACGAACTGGCAAAGCTATCTAGGTAGTCTTCCAGCTGCCTGCTTGGCCTTGCTGAACTTTAGCTCACTAGCTTGGCTGTCAAGGTGCTTAGCTTTGGTAGGTTGACTGTCAATCTGGGTAGGGATAACACTAGCTATAACTTCACCATCAACCACTAATTGAAACGGCATCCAGTCCCTTATCTTAGCTTTGCTACCTTGCCTGTCAAGCTGTCGCTTTGTTATCTGTCTCATTTCGCTTTCTTAACATGCTTCGGCAATCCTTTCGGTGATTGTCCAGCTACATACTCGCAAGCTACCTTCTTTGATGGTAGCCCACGCCGATGCTTGATGCCACCCTCACAGATACCTTTCATTAGTTTGAATTGCTTCTTACTCTTAGCCGGCATATTCCCTCCTAGCTACAAACGGCATACATACATACAAACATATCACCATACAGGCATACATATACACGCCAAGCCACCATTTATCGCACAGTCAACCATAATTTCTTTTCCACATAATTATAATCAAAACCCGCCATCCTTAAGAAATGACGGGTTCGTTACTCCTTCTACACGCGACAGATAAGCTAGGTTATCATATGAGGTCACAAATTTTGATGTCAAGCCTCTTGATAAGTGCCATCTTGCCAAGCCTCTGGATAGGTATATCCGGCCTTAGACACATGAGGGCAAACTTCATCTAAGCCATCGATCAACGCTTTAGTCACGGTGTCCTCGATGAATTCCCTGCTGTAAGTTGGTTCAAAGAACAACGCTAGTATCTCGTATATAACCGCCTCTCGTTGGCGACGAATAGGAACAGAATTGTCAATCGTTACCATTGCTGATAGTTCTCGAAAACCGCCCCCCGTGTCTGTATTCTGTAGGTTCTCCTTCACTACTCTAATATCCATAGCTTGTTCTCAACTTTGATAAATTACACTGTCCTTGTCAGGATTGATAATGATACAGGGACAACCTAAATGCGACGGCTTGTATCCTGCCCTCTCGCCATAACCTGGCGGGACAGCTTGCATATAAGTCTTCAGAAAACTGCCAGTAATTGTTGCTATCTGCGGTATTTGCTTTAACCTACCGGCACGCACTGTTATTCTGTCTGTAATATCATGAGTTATCGCATGCAAATGACCCATCAAGTAAATATCAGCCTCAAACTCCTTCACTAACCGCTTCAGACGCATAAGCCTAGCACCCTCTGTTTGAGCAGACCCAGCACCATGCCAGGCATGTATTCTGTAACGATGACTCTCGCTCGTATGCTTACGCCTGAAAACTAAGTCTATGAAGCATTGATAACCACCGTAAGGAACACCCAAATCATCAACTATATTACCAGCAATATCGTCGTTCAAATACCGATGTATCGCTTCCTCATGGTTGCCGATTAACAATGCAATGATACGATTCTTCACTGGCTGAAATAGGGAAACAACGAATCGCCTTTGAGATTCTGCTACGTTATCACGCTTGACCCACGGTGCTATCAACGACGGATTCCAGCGAGGGTCAGAGGGAGTGATACATTCCGAGTAATCTCCCATGCCAATGATATAGCTGTTTTTCTCTTGCCTAATATCTGCTATCTTCCGCTTGGCATTCTTCTCAGCGCATTGCAAAACACCAGCATGAACGTCGCCAAAGGCATAGAACCTAAAGCTGTCTGGTCGACTATATTCGATGACCTTCTCTATGTATTCCATAATAAAAGCGGGCTAGAGAAATCCTCTCTTTCTCCGCTGGTTCTCTGCCCTCTTAATGAACTGACAGTTCATACATAATACTTGGAAACCACTAGGGTAAGCCTGCTTTCTTAGCCATCTATAAATATTCACACCCTCACCAATTCTTTTTCGGTCTTCCTCTCCATTATTATTCATATGGTCTAACGATAAACAATCCATTCGCTTCTCAGCGCAAATCGCACATTCAAGTTTGCCTTTACTATAATGGCTTAGCACTTCAGTTTTTAATTTTTGTTGCCGCGTGTGTTGGCGAACACGAGCCTTCTCTTTATCTGATTCAGAACTTGCCCTATAGCTTACGCCACAACTACATCGCGAACATGTGGTGGATACAGGCCTACCTTTCCGCAGTTGTACCCAACGTTCCTTACCACAATTAGCACAGGCTTGCCAAATTAACTTATGGTAGCCTTTCTGGCGAATATCTACTGCCTTCGTAATCTCACCTATTGCTGGCATAATCTTTCAGTCGCGCTAACCATTAGCGCTCCGCTGCGCAAAAGGAGAAAACGCTAACGGAGCGCTAAATAAAGAAACGCCCTCACTAACCAAGACCGTCGGCTCAAGGTTACTCGCCTTGACGATGTTGCATCTGAACATAATAGGACGCCCAATGTCAATAATAAATCGTATGCAAAACTTTGTCAAGTTAATCATTTCATTGTCGCATTTAGCTTTGAGGTGCGACGTTTTCTCCTTCTATGGCTTATAAATTCCTGATAGCTAATCCGCTTTCGCCCAAAGCCTGACATATATCTCATTGCCCGGTTGATTCTATGGATTATTTCCCCGACATCGCAGTTCATTAGCCTAGCTATCTTATCTTCCAACATATTGTTGTGGTAGCGGAGCATAACCAAATCTCCATCCCTTCCTGTTTCCTCTAGCCTAGAATCAATCTCAATTGCCCATTGTAAGGGCACTAATGCTGGCCTTCTTGAACCTTTTCTTTTGCGACCGACAATAATAGCAATGTTAGGTATATTAGGCTCATTCTCGCCATATACTTTAGGCTTTGGAGGCCAACCACCTGCCTTCAATAGCTCAATATACTCAATTAAGAACTCAAGCTGCGGTCGGTCTGGGATAATCTCCCTTGGCTCCCACCATATATCGCTCATATCACAATTAAGGCTCCTCATAATAAACTTCCCGTCCTAATTCCTGAGCTAGTTTTAACTCGGCTAGTGCCCCCATAGATTCCTTGTAATTGGATAACATATAAATCGCATCGCATCGCCTTAATATCTCCAAGTCACCATTGCGCCACAAATCTTTATCAACCTTACCGTATGCTCCAAAATGCGCTGTGTTCTTGTGTGGGCAAATCACAGCCCAGCCATCTAGCCAAAGTTTACGAGCCTCAACTTCAGCATGATGAATATTCCGCTCCAATTCCCATTCAGTCCCATCAACAGGATTATATTTACCCGCAACATAGATAATTTTCATTTCAATCCTTTGCCATGCGGCTTTTTAGCGATAAAGACACTGCCAACAATGACCATAATCAGGCCCCAAAACTCGTGATCGGCTGGCGTCAGGCTAAAGGGACCGTGGATAAGTTCATCGAGCATCATGCCGGCTCCTGCTCCGGACATGGCGAAGCCGATGACACGCCAATAATACCTACGCCACTCAAACATCCGACGCGGCCTCCCATTCCTTTGTATGCCCATAATGTTCTACCTCGATTGTAATGTGACACTCGTTGCATACAGTCTCAATGCGAATCAATCTGCGCTTTTCGTCATAGTATTTATGCCTTATGGGTATAACAAGATGTTGACACTTAGGACACCATTTCATTCCTTTACCTCTTCAATGTTCATAATCTCTGTTTTGCCAATTCTCAAGAAGCTGGTCGTGATGATGACCGCAGAATACAATCATTCTTCCCATTCTCGTCCATTCATCATAGGTTACGCCAAGTGAAGACATTGGGCAAGGCTTAATTGAGCAGTGCTGTAGATGGAAGCAATGCCCAAGTTCATGGCATAATACACATTGTATTTGGTCGTAAATACCACCTCTGCCTTCCATAGAGTAGACTTGCATCTGCAATGTAGGTGAGTGCATAAACACTGTGCCGCGGGACTGGAAGGACTGAGTTCCTGAACTCCATGACCCAACTACAACGTGAATGTCAGTATTCTGGTAGCTAGGAAGATCTCTTATCAAGTTTTCGATTCTATAATTGCTCATGTAGCTTTTGGGTAACTCCACTAACTCAACCGACATAATTGGTAGTTCAGCAGCATATCCTTGTTGCTTAATGTAGTCAACTAGCAACCTTGCCTCATATCCAACAAGATACTTCACTTCTCGCAACCAATCATGAGGCCATCCGTCGTTTGGTACATGTGCGTAATACACAGACAAAGTATAAATACCTTCTCCTGACAGTGGAGGGGGAGCAACATAGTCGGGCACTTCCCAATCTTGTGGGCAGGCACTGACGTTTACAATATATATTTCTCCATATTCCAATGTTAATAGTGTATTAGTAGTAAATCCTGGAATGTAGTAGAGCCATATTCCATGCTGGTAGCAATACATACCCAGCAACCCAGCGATATTGCTCGTCAACTCTGTAATGTCTCCATTCTCTCCGTCATACAGAATTTTGTTACTATTAGAAATGAGAGGCATAGTGTGGTAGCTTGGAGCTTTTCCATTCAGTGTTACAGTTTTATTTGTCTTTGCCATATTTCACCTCCTTCAAATTTCCCCAGTGTAGCAGTTCATTATGTATAGTTACTGCTATCCTATATTCTTTCATTCTCATGCAGTTCCTTAAAATCCCTGAAACGCAGAACCACTACTGCATCGCTCCTCTTATAGCCATCCTGGAATATCACCACAATTGGTACCCGTAACTCTGTTGCATGGCCAATCGCCTCAGACATCTTGCCTCGGATGTAGGCAAGTGCTTGTTTAGTTCTCGTATATTCTACCGAGAACATAGCATCAACTCCATCCGGATAAGCCAATCCTCGCCTCATATGACCTTGACGCTCTAATCCTAATTGTGCGTTCCCCCAATCTTCATCTCGCTTGAATTGCTTATTGATTTTCCGCATCCTTTTCTTGATAACTTGCCTTGCCTCTACCTTAACCGCACTTTTGTCAATTTCCAATAACCCTAATTGCCGTTGCAAATCAGCCACCTTCACTAACTCTTCCTCAGTCAGCGTGCCCAAGACCTTGCCATCCATAAGTTTATCTATTTGGTCACATAACTCAGCTTCGTTCATCATTTTTTATCTCCTTCTCTCTGGTGAAGCCAGAGTATTATCTTAGCAATCCACTCCAAGGGATAAATTACAAAGTAATGCCTTGAACCAGTCACCATCTGAATTCTAACTTCACTCAAGACACAGAATCGTAATATCTTTGTCCTAAGATTCATCCTCTATCTCCTCCTCGTATGGTTTAATATCAGTAAATCTACCAACATCATCAATTCGGAAAGACCACTGCATATTTTTAGGATTGACTCTAACATTGGCTCGGTTCTTAGCGGCAACAATTTTTAATCTACCATGTCGGGCACTCTGAAGGCTAAGGCTCAGATAAAGGGCAGACCTCTTTTGCGTAACACCACCACCATAGGCCAAGTCCCGCTCAACTAGCTTTTTAACCCCCCGAACATAAGTGACCGTAGGCGGTGGCTTCTGCATAGCGATAACCGCTACGCCAGTTGTTAGCTTGCGAAAAATCTTATCTATCTCCCCACCCACCGTATAAAACTCGCTGTTCACATCAAGATAATCAATAACGCTTATGTGCGTGGGGTCAATTATATCCGCATACATATCATACCTTTCCCTCGTGGCAAATGGTGCAGGGGAAGAAATTGGAATATCAAATGTGTCAAATCGCTCCTTCATCTGTTCCATCCCAACCTCACTGTTATATAAGTCAACCTTAAATAGATTCATATTCAACAAGATAAATTCATATAGAAAACCGGTCTTACCTGCATCTTTACCGCCAGCAACAATCACAATGCTTTTCGGGAATAGCTTTACATATTTCTCCAACTGAAAGGGGAACCCTAGATGAACTACATTCTTGGGGTCAGCACTCTGCCAATCCATAACAGGTGCATCAATTTCAAGTCGCCGAAACACACCATCCTTACCACTATACCGCTCCAATACTCCAGCCTTAATTAACCTTGATAATACTTGTGAAATTGTCTTGCGCCCTGTGCGTGTAGACACTTGTAGACCTTTATAGACATCTGTAGACGAAAAGTAGCCACTTGTAGACATCACCCACTCACTGACATCCTCACTTAAATTGCGTTCAGGGTCAGCTTTATAGATAGATTCCATTAAAGCTAAGGCCTTATTCAGGTCAGGAATATAGCTATCATTACTCGCAATCAGCTTGAGCACATCGGCCGTTTGCCCTACGGTTTGCCCGCCTATCCTTTGTGCCTTGATGAATGCTCTCAAGTTAAACACCGTAACCACAATAGTTCATTTCCTTAAAAGATAATCTCACTATAGTATTATAGTATTGCTATAGTATCCCCTCCACCCATCCCCTATAGTAACCACCGTTATATATACCATGGTGGTATATGATAGGGTCTCTCTATAGTTATCATTTAACATATTTAGCTATCCTATCTACCACCCTTTTGAATGGTGTTATATCATTTGCCCGATTATGCTCTAGCTCAGTTCTGAATCCTCTCCAAAATATCCTGGCTACATCTTTCCATTTCGGCATCCACACATAAACAACACCATTTCTATCTTGGAAATATATTCTTAATAATCCCTCTTTTCGACGACAACATAACCGTTTGTAAAAGATGTAATTTTGGCAATCGGAGAATTTACCCATGCTTTAAGTTTCCTTCAAGCGACGCTAGTTTTTTTTTCACTTTCTAACGCAAGCCTCGCAGCAATTTCAACCACAGCTTCACGGATACTTCTTAGTTCCATGAAGATTATTTCTTTTTCAGGGATAGTCCAAGCAGGTTTGTCTTCAGGCTCGGGCATTTCTCGAACTGGCAGTATTGGTTTCATAGCTCAAAACCTTCCTCATCTTCCTCACTTTCCTCATCTAAATCGGATGTCTCTTGTTCTGCTAACATGTCCTGTGCTTCCATCCAATCATCGCCACCTGCCAACCTCTCAAACATCTGCCTCTCTGCTATCGCATCTAAGGCTTTGTCTTGCGCCTCCATCCATCGGTGGCCACCTGCGAACCTCTTAAACATCTGCCTCTCCGCTATTTTATCTAAAGCTTTGTCTCTATCTTCAAGTGCCTTCTCAGTTAATATCATCAATTCATTCATGATGCCCATTCCTCTTTAAGTAATCCAAGGCCTTCCTTCTCAGTTGATTTACCGAGTATTTGCCCGACTTATGCTTCGAAATAATTTTGTCCTCACAGTAAAGGTAGTCCAATACCCCATTACAGATTAGCTGAATCGGGGTATTCGGCATATCAAGGGTGTCAGTCAGGTCGGCGTAGAAGTTATTCTTAGCTTGTTTCTGGCTCATGTTTCCCTTCCTTTTTCTCTGCATAACGGTAATGCCAGTCCAGGAAATCTCTGTAAGCTTGGGGAATATCATCAACCTCACCTAGTTGCTTTTTCAGCACCTTCTCCACTGTTGGTATTCTTAGCTTGGGGTCATGTGTGTCTTCCATAAGTGCATTCATAAGGCCGCCAACGGTCTGCAACGATTCAGGCGTTCGTGGGTATTCGCCAGAAGTGCTTGCCGCCTGTGTCGCTTCCTCTTGTCTGCGTTGTTCCCCGGCATTTGGAGTGGGCGGTAAGATTTCCCCCTCTCCAAAAGGTAAGGTTCGAGATTGTATCCAGCTATCATAAGCTTGCAGGTGTGCGTGGCTATTTATTTCGGGGTATAGTTTCAGCTTGTCGGGATCATAATTGCCAGCTCGTAGATTAAGCCCTATTTCCTTATATGCGACTTGGCTTTCGATAGACTGGAGTCTGTTGTCCTCCTCTATCCCATGCTTGTGGATAGCTTGCTTGGCAACTTCATCGCTAATAGATTCAATGTCTTGGACAAACTTCTTACCCTTAAACTCGCCGAAGATTAGCTTGATAGTCGCGCCTTTCTTTAATAACCCCCACTTTGCCCTTAATCTGCCCTCTCTACCCTGCTTGAGATTGTAGTAAAGTCCATCTGTATCCATCACCCTTTTATATTCTTTACCGTCGTACTCTGCATCTTCAATATCTTCAATGCTTATTACTTTTTCTGCTGCCATATTTCCTCCTTATGTTTGCTCAAGTTTTATTTCATGTCTAGCCTTTAACTTGAGTGTTTCCTCTTGCTCTATAAAACCCATGTAACCCAAAACAACATAAGGGCCTATTCCCGTTACCTCTTTTTCTTCCACATCCACTAGATTTATCTGCAATGTCTCCCACATTGCCTTGTAATTTAGCTCTTCCATCTTGTCTTTTAGTGGGCTTGCGGGGGTGACTTTACTTAACCCAGGACTGTCCATTTAACGACTTTTATATTATTGCCACCCCAGCAAGCTTGCTCCTTTACGAACCTCCTTTTTCTAGACTCAAAATACTCGACCTTTAGCTCACGGTTTTAGCCGCTTGCTTTCATTAGGCTCAGAGAACGGGTTGCATTTACCACGCCCAACTCGTGAACCGTCTTCGCTTGTCATAACAAACTATCCCTGAGCCATCAGTTGTTGTAGGGCGATGTAACAGCTTATCACCTGTTGTTGAGCGAATGAGCAGGTGGTGAATAACAAGCGGGAAATACCAAGGATGGATGCAAGAGCAAGGGAAGACCACCTGACTTTCACCCAGGGTCTCTAGAGTTTGAGTCCCTAACAGCCTAGTCATTTTATCCTTTCCCATAAATCGAGCAACTTGTTGCTGAACAAGCGAAAGCGAATATAGTCAGACCGTTTTTGCCCATGTTTAAGTGCCCGTGATACAAGATTATCATATTGCTCCTTTGTTAGTCTAGTGTGTATAACCTTGTCTTTCAGCATCGTGATACAATTATAAAACTAATGAAAAAGTTTGTCAAGTTCGTGTTTCACCACTCGTTGAAAGTGGCTAAGTCAGTGAAACAAAAAAATTGGCTCTGAGTAGATGGCTTGCGCATTCGTGCCATTTTCTCAGAGCCAATTCAATCTTTTGCTTTCTAGCCTAGGAGGGGCATTACCGCAGGACAGAACCTTTTGTATAGCCCCTCATCGTGATTGTCTTTTTAATTGCTTGCCAGCTTCGGGTTTATAATCGGGCGACTAGGGAAGGGTCATACTTGGGTGTAGTCCTCAATGACCGTTTAGCCCGCAGGCCAGAGCCGTATCTCCTAATTATAATTAGTGGCTACCCTTTTCCTACACTCAGCGTTTCCGCCACTGGCAAGCATCTACAATATAGCACATTATATTAGCTTCCGCAATTTCTGCAATACGAGAACTCGAGTTGCCTCTGGACAGTCAGGACATTCGCCAAGGATTTGTTTTAGTTCGGCCACCATATCATTTCGTCCCTCCTTGTAAGCCTCGGATTGCATTCTAATGATTTGCTTCATTGGATTACCACCAGTGCTAGTCTTCAGCATCTTATCATATTTGTTAGTCAACCAATTTCACCCTCGGTACGAATTGCAAATGGAGCATATAGTCGTAAACATGCCCGCAAGTTTGACAATACCACACTTTGTTCACCTGATATGCTGGCTCAAATGATTTACACCAACTACAGTATTTAAGCGGACTGCCATACTTGTCGAATGAGCAATTAGGTTCTATTGCAGACTTATTCATTCTTTGTCCCCCGGTCTATTTTGATAATCACCGTGTCAGCACCTCTTACAATACCTTCTTCCACTACCTTATTGAGCTTTTCAATA
>Ga0209121_10006527_pt1 | contig 10221 bp, 11 predicted proteins | sample Cruoilmetagenom3_FD_187292 | JGI IMG/M metagenome (GOLD analysis project Ga0209121, IMG submission 187292) | Oil polluted marine microbial communities from Coal Oil Point, Santa Barbara, California, USA - Sample 3 (SPAdes) (version 2) | ecosystem: Environmental > Aquatic > Marine > Oil seeps ...
AATCCAATATATATTAAGAAAATGAAGGATATAAAAGGACACAGATGGAATCCGGAAGAGAAGTGCTGGTTCTTCCCAAAATCTGATAATATCATAGAAGGACAAATTGATATTTTCAAGGATGAAGATATGTGGATAGACCCCTATGTCTCAGACAAAGCTCTGGGCAAAATTAAAAGTCCATTAGATAGTATAATTTTCAACAAAAAGGAGGCGAAAAGAGATCAAGTGTGTAATTACTCGTGCTATCCCCAATATATTTACCTATAGGGATGTATATCAGAACTCAAGTTCGATTATACTATGTTGGCAGTAATATAAAATGAAATGATAAAACTTTAAATAAGGAGAATTAAAAATGAAAAGAGTAACATTAATTTTAGCAGTAATCGCTTTTAGCATTACAATGTTTTCGTGTGGTTGTGGAAAAAATACTTCGGAACAAAAAGAAACAGTTAAACCAAAGACATCTAAAAATACAAAACCAGTAAAGAATAGATATGCGAAAGACAAATATCTTGATTTAATGAGCCTTAGTACGGTGGACAATAAATTCTCACAAAAAGATTGGGACAGAATATCTAAAGTGGTTAAAGATTTCGGTGAATTTGAGCAAAAAACAAAAAATAAGATTGCAACAGCTGACGAATTAGCATCGTTTTTTAAAAATCAAGGCTATACCGACTATCAGGAAGGCAAAGATGACATTATAAGATTCCGTAGTTTATATCAAATTGCTATTGGAATTCCTGTAAATATCGGGTCATTGAGAAAAATCAAACAATTGTATGGTGAGGAACAGTTCAAAAAATCATGTAAAGAATCGGGGGAAGTCTATAATAAAGCTCATTTGTCAGCAGAAGATATCAAAAACATTGAGAAATACACAGATATTATAGGTAAAGTCGTATCTATAAAAATTACGATTGAAGCTGCTGAGGCTTATAAGAATAAGTAATTTTTTGTGCTGACTATTATAAAAAAGATGTTTCATTTATTTAAAACATCTTCCAAAAGATGCAGTTTATTGTTATTGATGTCTTATCTGACATCAGGGTTTTTAATACTTCTGAATTTCTATATCGCTTACTTAGCTTTTCAACAATTTAAAGGTGACGGGTGGTCATTTTTGGGGGGATTGGCTATTTTAATATCCTACATGGTAACGATTCCTGCACTTATCTTTTCCTTTCTCCAGATTCGTATGGTGAGATATAACAATGCTAAAAAACATTTGTTCCCCATAATATTTGGCATTATTGGAATATTAATGGGATTTTTGCTCTATAATGCTATCAGTTGGTGGTTCTTAATCGTATTATTCGATGTATTACTGATTATCTCATCTCTTATTTGCGAGCGGGAAAAACAGATAAAAGAAAATGAGGATCAAATTTATTTACCCACTGAAAAATTACAGTATGCTAACGGCAAGGTGAGAAACACTAGCTTTAGAATTACGGTTGCTTTTCAAATTATCGGTTTGGCATTGATGTTTCTGATAACCGTATCTATTTTTTTCTCTTCTGCATCCTCTGACAAGAATCTTACGCAGACTCAAAAAATTATCTACGCTCTTGTTTTTGGATTTTTATTTGTGCTGCATGGAATGGTAACACTCGCATTTGTGAAAAAGAAAAAATGGGCACTAAAATTTAAATACATTGAGAATTATATACTATTGGGAATAACTGTTTTGATTTTCCTGGCAGCCATAATAACTGATGGCATTTCATTAACAAATACTTTCTTTGCAACAGCACTTTCTTTTTCATTGCTGATATTGCTGTTTATCTATCTGATACGCCATTATAAAAAATTGAAAAAATCCAATCCCTTTTTGTTATTATTTATATCCTTATTTATTGCTACAAATATGTTACATGCACAAGAAATTGATAAAGTGCAGAAAATTACCCTTCTTGATCGAAATGATTTTAATCCTTATATCGAATTTTATTCCACCGACATGACAGACTATTTTAATCCTGATGAAACAAGTAAATATCCATCAACTAATTTGTTCGATGGTTATTTAAGAACCTGTTGGGTTGCAGGTTCCGTGAATAAAAGCAAGAGGAGTATCCTTTACGTCAAGGTGCCTGATGAAATACTTATTGACAAATTAATATTTAATATTTTCTCGGGATATGGGAAAAGTAAAAAGTTATACAATGCAAATGCTCGTCCGAAAAAAATCAAAATATCAATATTGGCAGCTTATAACCCTGATGGTTACGTTACCGAAGTAGCTGTTAAATATCTGACAGAAAAATATCCGACTGAAAAACAAATAGTTTTAGCCGATACTTTTGGAGTGCAATCATTTCCTTTAAATCTAAATAAAAAAGATTTGATTGATTTTCAAAGTAAGAATTTAAATCGTGTTAAATCATCTTTTAGAAATGGTAATATCAATTCAGCTTTCATTTTAAAACTAGAAATTACTGATGTTTACAAGGGGTCTAAATATGATGATATTTGTATTTCGGAACTATTTTTTAACAATAGATTTGTTACAAATTTTCCAGATAGATATAATCAAGCAGACAGTATTTATGTAGAAAACAACGACATTCTCTTTGCAGATTATGCCGACAAAAAAGGTGTAATTATTTATGAAAATACAACATCCTTTTTTGATATTGTAGATTGGGAAAACCATTCAAACTGGACTATTATACGCTATGTAAAAAACGATGAGGTTGGACAAAATTCTCGTATTGAAGAATCATATTTATTAATAGACTTAAAGAATAGAAAAGTTGTGAATAATGAATTTGAGAATTGTACAGGTATTTCATTCTTTTCATCTATTATTGAAAAGAATGAAAACGGAGAAAACTTTATAGATATATTTGATAAATATAAAGTTGAATTGAAATAAAAATAATGGGGTCAGGTCTATCATTTACTATTATCGTTGAGAGAAATTCTGGGGTCAGTCGTCTACTTTCTCAAACTCATCAGCAAGGGTATAATTGGGGTCGCGTCTCGACATTTGACAATTTGATATATATAGGGTTGGGGGTCGACATTTCAACAATTTATCACTTGTTGATTTAGAAATTAAAAATATAATTACCCTCATCTTTAATCCTCTCCCGTCGAGGGCGAGGAAGAAATATTGGGAAATATACCGTAAGTAACTTTCCTTCCACAGGTGGGAGGAAATAGAAGGGAGGGGGGGATTGAGGGAGATCCACCACGAATTCTCGAATTTATAACGAATTAAACTAATAGGGAGAATAGACATCAGACTTCAGACGACAGACATCAGCCGAGAGGGGAGAGAAATAAATACGAATTGCACGAAAGGGAAGAGAATATATTTTTACTTTAATTCCACTAATTTAAGCCAATTTCACGAAGGAAAAGAGTGGAAATATTATTTATTTCTATTTCACAAATTTCAATTTGCGATTTACGATTTACGCCTTTTGCTGTTGGCTCTTGCTACTTGTAACTTGTATATGTCTATGCCTATCTACTGAAATTTGATTCTTGCTCTTGACAAATAGGGATTTTTATATTATATTGCATATATGCGTAAATATGCAGATATGAAAGGAAAAGGATTCAGGTTTGGTGATGAAAGAACCATGGTCTTTAAGGCACTCGCTTGTGAACATCGCATAAACATTATTGAAATACTGAGATACGGTGAGCAAACTGTGTCGGAGATTGCATCCTTTCTTGCCATTCATCCATCTGTGGTCTCAAGACATCTTGCCATACTTCAAGCAGCAGGACTGGTGATGAGTAGAAAGAAGGGGGTTAAGGTTTACTATAAATTATCCTCGAAAGAGGTGATGAGCTTGCTCGAGAATGCAAGAAGCATTGTTGAGTTCAGGATAAAATTAGGAGGTTTAAAATGATTATTGCATTTTCATCTGATGACAAAAAGGGACTCGAAAGTGTGCTTGCATACCATTTCGGGAGGTGTCCCTATTTTACATTTGTGGAATTAGAAGAAAATAAGGTGAAAAACATAGTGGTGGAAGATAATCCTTATGCAAATTCCCATGAAGCTGGTGTGGTGCCACAATACATTCACAATAAGGGTGCAGAAATGATTGTAGCCGGAGGAATGGGCCCAAGTGCACAGGAATGGTTTTCTCAATTGGGTGTAAAACCTATGGTTGGTAGTTACGGGAAAATAAAGGATTTGGTTGCAGCAATTGCTAAAGGACCAATGGAAATCTCTACACCATCAACTGCAATAGAGGAACATAGCGAAGGAGGCATCGGTGAGTCAGAAAGACTCGGGAAAGAGGTTACGCATTTAAGGGAGGTAATTGCAAACCTAAATGAGAGATTGAAGAAATTAGAGAACAAATAGACTCACCTCGGAATAGAATGGAAAAGTTCATTACAAAAAGAAGCGTCTGGGAAGCGGGAAGGAAAACATTCCGTTCATTTCTTGAAATATTACCGATTTTTCTTTCTATATTACTGCTCATAAGTCTATATGTGACGGTAATTCCAAAATCCTTTTATAGCAAAATCTTCACGAAGAATCCTATAATTGATAGTATTCTTGGTGCGGTGTTTGGCAGCATTTCGACCGGTAATCCTGTTACAAGTTACATAATTGGTGGAGAATTACTGAAAGCTGGCATTTCGCTAATTGCCGTAATTGCCTTTATCCTATCCTGGGTAACAGTAGGTATTATTCAGTTGCCTGCAGAGTGTTATTTTCTGGGCAAGAGATTTGGAATCGTAAGAAATATTTTGTCATTTGTATTTGCCGTAGCGATATCCATACTGATGGTTTTAACACTGAAATTATTGTGAGTAAGGAAAATGAGGAATGCTGAGAATCTGACAAATGTAAAATCAGACAAACCTGAGACCGGAGTGAAAGGAAGAAAAACTGCGGGCTTAATTCTGCTTTCCATTACACTTTTTATCTATATTATTGTATTCGCATTTAACAGGTTCCTGTTCTTTTCCTCTTTTCAATATTTTATCCATATTTTCTGGAGGCTTTTTTATATAATTCTCATTGTTTTTCTCTTTATATTCCTTACCAATCTATTTCTGAAACCCAAATTTGTGGCAAAATATATTGGCAGTGAATCAGGAATAAAAGGCTGGATTATTGCAATCGTATCGGGGATAATCTCGATGGGTTCAATATATCTCTGGTATCCTCTACTTAGGGAACTCAGGGGAAAAGGAATGAGAAAAGGTCTCATTGCAACATTCCTTTACAACAGAGCGGTCAAGGTTATCTTGTTGCCTTTAATGGTTTATTATTTTGGATGGTTATTTACCCTTTGTCTTACTTTATATACCATAGTTTTCTCGTTCTTTCTCGGTGTTATTATGGATAAAATATCCTGAATACTAAAGTGGGCAAGTCCACGAATGACCTTTGAAGATTTAAAAAGGGAAATAGGTTTTTTCAAGACTTTTTCAGGCAGCATTAATAAAAAATAGGGATTAGGGGTTTTGTTTTGGTGTTAACCCGACTTTATAACGAATCAGTTAAAAGGACAGATATAATGATATTATTAAAATATAACATATCAGTAAATAGGGAAAAATTGGGTCGGGTACCTTTATTTCTCAAACTCATCAGCAAGGGTATAATAGGGGTCGCGTCTCGACATTTCGACATATAATCACCCTCACCTTTAATTCTCTCCCCGCCTGCGCTAAAGCTTTGGCGGACAGGCCATCGAGGGCGAGGAAAAAAGGTGGAAGGAATGACAATGGGAGAAAAATATGATCTCTTTTCTGAATTACTCTTGATATTCAATCAATACTGTGCTATAAAATAATATGATTCAGAAAACAGAAGCGAAAAAAGGAATAAAATCATTCAATTTGGTGGTGTAAAGATAATGAATAAATGTAAATATTAGGTGAAAATATTATAATGGCAAAATCGAAAATTAAAAAATATGTTTAAAAAGCAAATTGGTATTTTAAATAACCAAATTGATCAATTGGTGTATGAATTATACACCTTAGCCCCGTACGAAATCAAGATAGTGGAGGGGAAAAATGAGATTTAATACTGAAAAACCATATAATAAATTACCGGAGATTTTACCGAATGAAAAATATTGGCATCTTTTAAGTATATATGAACAGGCAAATAAAGCAAATCGGGCATTAGCTGAATTAAAAGGAAGATTATCGGCAATTCCAAATCCAAAGATATTTATTAATACTTTGAGCTTGCAGGAAGCAAGGAACAGTTCATCTATTGAGAATATATTTACTACCAATGATAAATTATTTAGAGCCTTTACTGCTAATTCAAAGGCAGACCCACATACTAAGGAAGTATTGAGATATGGAAAGGCATTAGCGGACGCATTTGATGTTATAAAACAAAATAGGAAATTCTCCGTTAAACTAATAGAGAAAATTTACAGAAATATCAAGGACAAAGAGGATGGTATCCGAGATTCCCTTGTTTACATAGGGAACGGACATAAAAAAACATACACTCCGCCATGTTGTAGGAATATAATCGTGAAGAAATTAAATAACTGGATATCTGTCGCTAACTCAAAATCTGATAAAATAGATCCGCTTATTAAAATGGCAATACTTCATTATCAGTTTGAAGCTATTCATCCATTTGAAGATGGAAACGGAAGGGCAGGAAGAGTTGTAAATGTACTGCTGCTCTTTGCATATGGTCTTCTGGATGACCCTGTGTTGTACCTTTCAAAATACATTAACGAGCATAAGAGTGAGTATTACCGATTACTTTTAGAAGTGACCAAAAGCGAAAACTGGGAAAAATGGTTGCTTTATATGCTAAGAGCTGTGGAAGAAACCTCTAAATATACTCTAAAGAAGGTGTTAAATATAATGGAATTGTTTGAGGAGACCAAGGAAAAAATGCAAAAGGATGCTTATGAGATATACAGATTTGAACTGTTAGAGATTCTGTTCTCGCAAGTATATTGTAAATATTCTATTCTAATAGAGAGCGGAATCGTGTCATCAAGGAATACTGCAAGCAAATACCTTAACAAACTGGAAGAAATAGGGATATTGGAAAGGGAGAAGATAGGAAAGGAGTTTGTATTCAAGAACATAGCACTATATGAGTTATTAAAGGAGGGATAATATGAACGAAATGAACGGGAATTTGGTCCTTAAATTTCTTATATGCTCAAATAAGTCGAATATTTGTGCATAATATATTTTATATGCGCAACCACTGTGCATATACTGAAAATATGCATAAAATACTAAAGGATTTGTGCATATCGATACTATGGTAGGGGATTGATAGCCGTAAACTGTAGATAGAAATCATGACACTATTCCATTACCGAAAATAAAGGGGTCAGGTCTTTCACTTACTATTATCGTTGACATATATATTTGCTCAAATAGGATTTATTTCAGATGAGATCAGGAAATTGATTTTGAGAATTACTCCTAAATAATTGGGGGCGGGGGTCGACATTTCGACATTTTATCATGAGAAGGAATATATCCACTAGTTCACGAATAATGGGGAATAGACATCAGACTTCAGCCGAGAAGGGAAGGAAGAGAATTGAGAAATGTGGATTGTCATATTAAACTGGAATATATGTTCATACCTATCTGATAATGTTTTTTTTTCTTGACTTTACCTTTATTTATTTCTATTATAATAGAAATGGAAGACTATAAAATAAAAAAGCAGAGAAAGGATAGATATTCAATACTATCAAATGTTGCATTAGATACATTAAGGCAATATTATAAAGAATACATGCCAAAGCGATGGTTATTTGCAGGAGGTAACAAAGAGAAGTATATCACAATAAGAACTACCCAAAGAACATTTGACAATACTTGTAGTAAAGCAAGGATAAAGAAAAATGTAAGCGTGCATTCTTTTAGACATTCCTACGCTACTCATTTGTTAGAAGGCGGGACAGATTTGCGTTATATACAGGAATTATTAGGGCATAAGAGTTCAAAAACGATCGAAATTTACACCCATGTGTCAAAAAGAGCAATTGATAAGTAGTATATCCGAAGTAAACTTCGGATATAACACCATATCGGAGGTATATCTGCAAATAACTGCGGATATAAACAAGTTATACGCAATTGGCTTCGGGATTTAAGGATAAAACATGAAAAAAATTTCAGAAAAAACATTGTTTGAAGGTAACTGGCTGTTATTAAAAGAAACCACTTACTCAAATAGTGGTGGAAATGAAATAAAATGGGAAAGCATAGAAAGAAAGCGTAAGAGGGTTGTTTTAGTTGTGATTGGAATTCTTGTTCCATCTAACAGATATGTTTTGATAAGACAATATCGCCCCGCAGTGGATAACTATGTTATTGGTTTTCATGCTGGGATTTCAGACAGTTATAATATTGCAGAAGAGGCATTAAGAGAACTTAGAGAAGAAACAGGTTATGTTGGAAGAGTAACAGCCATAAGCCCAATTCTTAAAGTGAACTCTGGAATAATGGATGACAGTTGCAATATAATCAATGTTGAAATAGACGAAAAGGATCCCAGAAATGCAAATCCAATGCAATCGCTTGAACCGTCTGAAGAAATTGAAGTGGTTTTGAAAAGAGAGGATAATATAAAAAAATTTCTCCAGCAGGAGAAAAAGAAAGGATATGAAATCGGTGCAGGGCTCTGGTATTTTTTCGGTATCAAATAAAATTAAAGGAGGATAAAATGGAAATAAAATCATTAGACGAAGATACAATGATTGCCGAGGCTTGTTGTATAGGTGGTAACCGTCATTTAGATAAGAAGTCGGGACTCACAGAAAAAGAACGCACTGCACTCCATGCCGCTGAAATTAAGACAGAGTGGCTCAGAAGGATGATTCCAATGGGGCTTTCGGCTAGAATTGCCTACAAAGGAGAAGAAGCAGTTGGTTTTATTGAATATATGCCAATTGAACTGAGCAATTTTCATAAAGGAAAAGAACTTTACATCATCAATTGTATGATTGCTCCACATACTCCACCCTGGGGAGGTCCTTATAGAGAACGGATTCCAGGATGTGGCGGCGCTTTGCTCCAAGCCATGATAGAAGATGTGGAAGACAAATGTAAGGGGGTTGTGTCCCCATTTGGGTTTGCTTATACGGAGGATATGAAGGGCTTCTTTGCAAAATTCGGGTTTGAGGAGTTCGAGAACGAAGGGCTGAAAATGCTTATCAAAAGGTTTGAACTTGTAGATATTCCTTTGCCTGTTCGCTATAAACAGAAATACCAATTTCGGCTGGTTCCTGGAAAAGTAGTAGTAGATATATTTTGGTCTTCAAAGTGTCCAGCAGACCCTTATACACTGCTCAACCTGCGAGAAGTGTGCAATGAGATGGGCGACAGCGTTATTCTTAATGAATTTTGTGTTGATGAGCGAAAGGCATTGGAAGAATATGGTATAGAGAGTGGCACATATGTTAATGGCAAGTATCCTTGGAGCACCTACGGACCTTTAGAAAAGGAAGAAATTCGTGAGGTATTGAAAAAAATATTAGCGAAATAGGAAACCAACAACTTCGCTTAACAGCAGATAAAAGGGGAATTAAAGATTTCCTCAAATTGCCTTCAGCAACTTCTTTTATCCGCAGAACGTTAGGTGACATAGGAATATGTTCTAAGAATGTGAAAATATGAACAATAAAATGCCCAAAAATATTGACGACTAAAACATATAGGGGCGTGGGTCGACATTTCGACATTTTATCATGAGAAGGAAGATATAACCACGGATAACAGATAGTAGACATCAGACATCAGACGCCAGACATTAGTCGAGAAGGGAAGGGAGAGATCCACCACGAATTCTCAAATTTATAACGAATTTCACTAAGAAAAAGAGAAATATTTATTGCTTTAATTACACTAATTTAAGCAAATTTCACGAAGAGAATAGGGCAGACACAGGGGTCTGCCCCTACAATTTCACGAATGGGAGACAAATTGCACGAAATTGGCACCCTCACCTCTAATCCTCTCCCATCAAGGGCGAGGAAGAAATACTGGGAAATATATACCATATAGTAACTTTCCCTCCACAGGCGGGAGGGAATTGAAGGGAGGGGGATATAGCCACTAGTTCACGAATAATGGGGAATAGACGACAGACGCCAGACATTAGCCGAGAAGGGAAGGGAGAAGAATAAAAGTGAATTGCGAATGTGTCATCCTGAATTTATTTCAGGATCTGGTATGAGATGCTGAATCAAGTCCAGCATGACAGAAAAAGGAGGT
>Ga0209121_10006528_pt1 | contig 10220 bp, 8 predicted proteins | sample Cruoilmetagenom3_FD_187292 | JGI IMG/M metagenome (GOLD analysis project Ga0209121, IMG submission 187292) | Oil polluted marine microbial communities from Coal Oil Point, Santa Barbara, California, USA - Sample 3 (SPAdes) (version 2) | ecosystem: Environmental > Aquatic > Marine > Oil seeps ...
TGAGATAACAGGGAAGACTGACGCGCTCATGCCCAAGGCGGAGGCCTGGGCCAACAAACACGCGCAGCAGTTCACGCTCTCAAAGCAGGTGCCCCAGGAGGCTAAGAAGTTTTCAAGGGAGCAGAAGGCCGCGCTTGGCGAGCTGGCCGAGCTGCTTGACAAGGACTGGACGGGCAAGGAGTATGCGAGGAAGATATTCGAGACTGCGGAGCGGAACGACCTGAAGCCGGGCAAGATGTTCAAGACCATCTACACAGCCTTGCTGGGCCAGGAGCGCGGGCCGCGCGCGGCACCGTTCATACTGAGTTTAGACAAAGAGTTCGTGCAGAAGAGGTTCAGGCTGGAAGGCTAATCGAACTTGCGAACAATTCCGCCTGTTTTATAATCGACTATGGCGACTATTTCGCCGCGCGCACCCTTAGCAATCCTATGATTGGGCTCTAAGACTATTTCCTCACCACGCACACGTATAGTTCTCTGGCGTGTCTTCGGGATGCCATGCCTCCGTGGATTCGCTTTTCCTATACCCTTATGAGCAAGGGCTCTGCCCCCGCCGCCAATGAGGGTTCCCGATGTGGGGGGTTCTGTCCCAGGCGGGCGGGCCGATTTGTTTGCCCCCCCCTTCTCCGGACTTTATCTGCGTATTTCGAACCCTTTCCCCTTTTCTTGGCCATTTAGCTTAGAATATGGTGAATAAACATAAAAACTACGGCTCCTGCCTCACGCTCCCGCACCAGACGCAGATGAGCGTGCAGCCAGTCTTCGAGGTGGGCTGGTGCCGAACATCCTTCCGGTTTATGAGGAAATCACCCTTTCTGTGCACGCCCTTCTCGTCTATGAGGTCGCCCTCAAGTATGTAGACCCACTCCCAGTCATCGTGCCAATGGGGAGCATCATTTAATCCAGGCTCTATGCGCAGAAGGTCCATCTGCATGTTGCGCGCGTCGTCCCTGGCCAGGCGCTTTATCTCTATCCCGTTTCTCAGGCGCTCCCAGCCGCTTTCTTTCATCCTAGTGCGCGCGCAACCGCTCTCCCAAAATCGCGCGCGGATGACGGCCCGTCTGCCGTGATTATGCGACCGTCGACCGTCAGCCCATCTCCCGTGTAGTCAGCCCCCTTCGCGCGCAGGTTGGATTCCTCACTCGGGAAGGACGTCACCTTCTTCCCCTTCAGCAGCCCGGCGTTCGCCAGGATGGACGGCGCGATGCAAATCGCCCCCACGACCTTCCCGGCTGCGTCAGCCTTCCTCGCTATGTCCAGGGCCACAGGATTGTTAAAGTAGATGGAAGAGCCGTTGCCCCCGATGAACAACACGGCGTCGTAATCGTTTACATCAACCTCTTTCAGGCCCAAGTCCGGCCTCGCGGTTCCGCCCATCATGCCCGCGGCGGTCTCCGTGGACCTGCTGGCAGTAATCGTCCCCATACCAGCCTTCTCCAGCTCTTCCTTCGTATGGAAGTACTCCTCGTCCCTAAAGTTCTGCGGCGCGATTATCAGAAGCGCTTTCATTTTCAAATGTGCATTCCTCCTGCTTTGCTTTTGAAAATTGGCGCATCGGAGCCGATGCGCTTTCATCTTTGATTCCCCCCTGCGTTATCTTGAACCGGAGCTTCTGGCCCTCTGCCTTGAAATTGTGGCGAATCAAGAGGGCGGACCTGTATGGCAGCTCCTTGGAGAGGTGCATTATCACCTTGCTCCAGTATTTCAGGACGTCCCGGCCCACGGGGACCACCTCACTCTCGCCCCCGTCCTTGGAAAACTTGGAATAGACCTGGTTTGTGACGACAATGGGTATCTTATGCTTCTTGGCTATCTTCATGAGCCTCGAGAGCTGCTTGCTGAGCTCGCGGTTGGTGGCGTATGGGTTCTCGGAGGAGCCCATCTCCAAGCGGTAGAGAGAGACGAGCGAGTCCACGACTATCAAGCCGACGTCGTTCTCAGCCATCAGGTCGTCCAGCTTGTTTATGGCAATCTTCTGCTCGTCGAAGTCCACAGGCTCGGCGACGATTATGCTCTTCAGGAGCTCGTTGGCATCTTTGCCGGCTATCTGCTTGAACCTCTGCGTTGAGAAGGAGCCCTCCGTGTCGATGAAAATTACCTTCTTGCCTGTGCGCGCGGTCTCCACGGCGGCTATCAGGCAGAGGTTAGTCTTCCCGCTGGCCGCCTCGCCGTATATCTGCGTTATGGTCTTCGGCAGAAAGCTAGTGAGGTCCTTGATCCCGAATCCCCCAACCATGCTTTTATTTGTTCAAGGGGTAATTTAAATGGGATTCTGATGGCCATAAAGCTCAAAGTAGCCGAGGCGTTTAGGAACGACGTCGGCAGGGGGATAGTCCGTGTGGAGAGCAAGGTAATGGAGAGGCTCAACCAGTCCAGCGGCGACGTGATAGAGATAATGGGCAAGAAGAGCACGGCTGCCATGTTGTGGAGGAGCCACCCACAGGACGAGGGGTTGGGGCTCATCCGCATGGACGGGTTCACAAGGTTCAACTGCGGCGTCTCACTTGGCGACAAGGTCTTAATCAAGAGGGTGATACAGAAGGAGGCCCAGAGCATTGAATTCGCCCCCGGAGAGACGCTCAGGATATCAGGTAACTTCAACCATTACCTCAAGCACCGCCTTATGGGGCGCGTCTTCACACAGGGCGACAGGATAGTCGTGGGCGTGTTGGGCTCTTCTATACCATTTGTAGTGACAAAGACCAAGCCAGCCGGCATAGTCAGCATATCTGAGTTCACGCAGATCTCGGTGGAGGGGAAGCCCGTGGTCCCAGACAAGAGGATGCCCAAGATAACGTATGAGGACATAGGCGGCCTGGGCAAGGAAATCCAGAAGATAAGGGAGATGGTCGAGCTACCCATGAAGCACCCAGAGCTGTTCAAAAAGCTGGGGATAGAACCACCCAAGGGCATACTCCTCTACGGGCCGCCCGGCTGCGGCAAGACCCTGCTGGCGAAGGCGGTGGCAAGCGAGGTAGCAGCCAATTTCACCGTCATCAACGGCCCCGAGGTCGTCAGCAAGTGGTACGGGCAGTCAGAGCAGAACCTCAGGAAGGTATTCCAAGAAGCCCAGGACAAGGGCCCCTCCATAATCTTCATAGATGAGATAGATGCCATCGCGCCAAAGCGTTCGGAGGTGCATGGTGAGGTTGAGAAGAGGATAGTCGCGCAGCTTCTGACCCTCATGGATGGCTTGGAAGCCAGGGGTAATGTCATAGTCATAGGAGCCACAAACCGCGAGGAGGGCCTTGACATGGCGCTGAGGCGGCCAGGGAGGTTCGACCGGGAGATAGCCATAGGCGTGCCCGACAGGGCGGGCAGGAAGGAGATACTACAGATACACACCAGGAACATGCCGATTGCGAAGGGTGTGAAGCTGGATGAGATTGCAAGCTCGATGCATGGTTTCGTGGGGGCTGACATCGCGGCCCTGGTCAAAGAGGCTGCCTTCGGCGTGTTGAGGAGGACCCTGCCCGAGATTGATCTGGAGAGGGATGAGATACCAGAGGAGGTGCTCGAGAAGCTTGTGGTCAAGAAGGGGGACTTCATGGATGCACTCAAGAATGTGGAGCCTTCGGCCATGAGGGAAGTGACGGTACAAACGCCCGACACGAAATGGGGTGATGTCGGGGGGCTGAGGGAAGTGAAAGAGGAGCTCGTGAAGGTCGTGGAGAAGCCTATAAAAGACCCAAAGAGCTTCAAGGATTTCGGAATCAAACCGGCTAAAGGGGTCCTGTTATACGGGCCGCCCGGCTGCGGCAAGACCCTGCTGGCGAAGGCGGTCGCAGGCGAGACGGAGTGCAACTTCATAAGCGTGAGGGGCCCGGAGGTCCTCAGCATGTGGGTGGGCGAGAGCGAGAAGGCGATAAGAAACGTTTTCAGAAAGGCACGGCAGGTGAGCCCGTGCATAATATTCTTTGATGAATTGGATGCGATAGCGAGTGTTCGGGGGGTGGGCAGCTCGCGCGTGACGGACCAGGTACTGAACCAGATACTGACAGAAATGGATGGCATAGAGCGGTTGGAGAACGTCATGGTGCTTGCCGCGACCAACCGCCCCGACTTAGTGGACTCTGCCCTTCTCCGGCCCGGGAGGTTCGACCAGATTGTATTGGTCCCGCCACCGGATGCAGATGCCAGGAAAGAGATATTCAAGGTGCACACGACGGGGATGCCACTTGGAAAAGTGGAGTTCAGCGAGCTGGTCCTGATAACTGAGGGGTACACCGGGGCAGACATAGAAGCAGTCTGCAGGGAGGCTGCCTACGCCGCCATGGATTCCAAGAAGAAGAGTGTAATGCAATCACATTTTGCGGAAGCCCTGAAGAAGGTCAAGCCGTCCGTGACCCAGGCTGAGGCAAAGGCCTATGGGAGGTACATGGAGCATCTTAGCGACGTCACGCTAGGAGGGCCCAGCTACGCCTGAGGCTTTTTATTAGGCAAAGGCTGAAATTAATGTCAGTTTAAACTGAACCCGGAACATGGAAATTGAGGGCGCGAAGACTATAGTGTTTGGCATAGGTGGCGTTGGATGCAAGATTCTGAACGGCTTAGCTGAGAGGGTGCCCAACAACACGGAGCTGATAGCGCTCGACAGAGAGCAGGCGCAGCTGGATGGGCTGGGCGACAGAGTAGGGAAGGTGAAGATAGGTGATGCCCTTGCGAAGCGCGGCAGTTTTGATGAGATAAAGGGGGCGCTGGACAGCGAAATAATTCGTATGGAGACGTCTTTAGAGAGCGTCAACTTGGCAGTCATCATAATGAGCCTCGGGGGCAAGACGGGCTCGTGCATAGGCAATTTCATGGCGGAACTCTGTGAAAACAAGGGCATCTTCACGCTAGTCATCCCCATCTACCCGCTGACGAAGGGCAAGAGGGGGGCGGGGGAGGTGGATGCCAGCGTGACAAGGCTGAGAGAGAAAGCGGACGGCGTCCTGATTGTGGACAACAACCTGAAGAAGGGCAAGGGCAACCTCCCCATGCTGAGCGTCTTCAAGAAGGTGAATTTCCTGGTGGCCGACATGGTCATACTGCTCATAACGTCCATCTCCAGCATGGGATGGATGAATCTCAGCAAGGACGAACTCAAGCACTTCTTCCATGGGGACGTGTTCTTTCTAGTAACATCGGGGGAAGGCAAGAACTTGCAGGAAGCATCTCAAATATCCCTAAAGGAGATAGACAGATACGCAGAGGTCTCGCATGTTAAGAGAGTGCTCGTGCTGATGTCAGCACCCTTTGAAGTCAGCATCGAGGAGATGAGGGAGCTCAACGGCTCAATCCAAGACAAGCTCGACCCGGAAGCCATCAAGTGGATAAGCTCGGCTTCAGAGGGTGGCGATGTGCGCTCGATACTGGTGTCGGCAGTCAGCGAGCTTCCGCTGGTCCAGGGCGTGACGCTGCCAGAGCACGTGGGGAAAGAAGAGCCAGAAGGAGGGGATAGGCCTGACGGGGAAGAAGAGGAAGGGGTAAAGGGACCAAGTGAAGGTGAGGGGAGGCAGAAGAGCGAGTTCGAGGAGTTCCTCAACCTGCAGCTTGCCGCCCAAAGGAAGCAGGAGGAGGAGCGGGTCAAGAGCCCAGCCTTGATGGGGTTATCAAAGGAAGAAAAGGTGGAGGAAGAGCCTGAAGAGCCAGAAGCAATAGGGGAGCCCGAGGAAGAAGAGCCTAGGGCGGATGAGGAGGGGGAGATAGAAGACATCGTCAACGAGCTTGTGGGCTTCCCGAGCTTCAAGAAGAAGGGCCAGAAGAAGCTGGGGGACTATAAGGGCGACAGTAAGGATGATATGGGGATAGGGTATATCTGACCTAAGATTTAATAACGATAAAACCTTAGATATCTGAAAATGATTAAGAGGTTGCTGTTGGTGTCCACCCTAGCAATGCTGTTTCTGCAGGTAGCCGCAGCTGCCGAGATTGATTTGGAGATAACCAATATCGAGAGCAATGATGAGTTCATAACCAACGGCGAGCTTGTGCTGATGGTCGAGGTTGAAAACCTGCCTGATTCTCTCGGAGGCGCCACTGATGTCGAGGTGATTGTGACTGGTGAGGGTGTCACAGGCTCTTCCGAGACTACGGATCTTGACGTCGGTGAGAGCGAGACGATAAGGGTGACAATAAGCGGTTTCGTCTGGGATAAGACCCGTGTCTGGCTTGAACCGAGCGGTGAGAGCTCGGATTTCGATGTGAGTGGTGACAGAATCGGCATCTACATGATACCTCCGAAACTGGATTTGGAGATAATAGGCCCAGAAAGGGGGATGAAGCTCGTGGATTTCGATGAGGGAGGGTCTCTTAATGTCAAGGTTTTGGTGAGGAACGGTGGGGCGGCGAGGCTCTTTGGGGTCGACTTGAGCATAACGGGTCAGAGCGACGGCCTTGGTTGCGGAGTGTCGGGGGGCAACGGGCAAGACATCGAAGCCGGGAAGACTGGTGAGTACACAATGAGATGTGGTAACGTGAGTACAGGGAAGCAAGTCAGGATGAGGGTCGAGGATGAGAATGAGGCGGTCTTTGATTTGGCGGCTGTGGAGTTCACATTAATCAGGCCGGTGGCGCCTCCAGATATAGACACAGGACTTAGGCTCCCGAATGCTACAATAAACGGCACCGAGAACGGGACAGACGCAAATGGGTCTGTAGACGGCGGGGCCGCAGATGGCGCTGGCGATGATGACGGAGTAGGTGATAGTGGTTCAGATGGAGGCTCCGGCGCTTCAGACGACTCGGGAGGCACCCCAGAGGACCCCGCAGAGGGGTCGAGTGGGCAGACAGGTTCTGATGGAAGTGATGGGGGGCAGGACAGTGGAGGTAGAGAGGTTGTGGGCAGCGAGCAAGATGAAATCGTGGGGATGCCAAGGATCGTCGTCAGCCTGCTGATGATAATCGTACCGTTGGTCATCCTGGGCATCTACGCATGGATGGCGATATCGAAGAGCGTCCCAAAGAAGGAGAAAAGGGAGACTGACTACCCCATCAGGCAGGTTTGAAATTGAGGACGAAGATTATCCTTTGTATCGCAGTCACATTGGCTAGGACGCCCGTGACCGCTATCAAATACACTAAGAAGACAGGATTGAAGTAACCCAAGACCATACCCGCGAATACCAAGCCTATCCTCTCCGCCCTCTCGAGTATGCCGCCCATCCTCTGGTGGTCCTTGGGATCCGTAATGACGTTGCGATGATCTGCATAAGCGCGCACGAAGGTGGGCATCAGGGCGCCGAAGATGAGGAGCGCGAACCAGTAGGCGTGCGGCATGAGGATCTCGGGGGCAGTGCTGTTGGTCAGGAAGACCAGAAGGCCCATATACATAAGTATTTCCACATAGCGGTCTATCACACCATCCAAAAACGCTCCCAGGTTCGTGACTGCCCCGGTCACACGCGCGACGGCGCCGTCTATGACGTCCATCAGGCCGGATAGTATGAATAGGACAGCCCCTAGAAGCAACTGGTTGTATACCAAGGCAAGGAAACCCAACACGGCAGGGATGAGGGAGATGAGGGTCCAGGTATTGGGGCTCAGTCCGACCCTTGAGAAGACCATGCCGATTTTGACGCTCGCGATCCCTCCAGCTCCTGCTGCCTTAAGCATCTTGATTATCTTTCCCTCTCGCCCCTAATAAACTCCTCGACCATCTGCTTGGCTAAGGAGTCCGGGTACTGGATGGGTGGGGACTTCATGAAATACGCGGAGGGGGATAGCAGCATGCCGCCGACCCCCCTGTCAAGAGCTAGCTTAGCGCATCTTATCGCGTCCACGATGACCCCGGCCGAATTGGGGGAGTCCTCCACGGACAGCCTCAGCTCAAGGTTCATTGGGACGTCGCCGAACTGCTTGCCCTCCATCCTAATGAAACAGACCTTGTTGTCCTTGAGCCACGGGACGTGGTCCGAGGGGCCGACATAGATGTCCTCGTCCGGCAGCCTCTGCGGCAGTTGCGACTGCACCGCATTAGTCTTGGATATCTTCTTGCTCTTCAATCTGGAGCGCATGAGCATATTCTGGAAGTCCGTGTTGTGAACCAGGATATTGGAGCAGATGAACCTTTCATAAGGCTTAACGCTTAGGTCATAAACGTATTGCCCCCTGTTTTTCAGCCTCTTGATTCTCTTTACCTTAAGGAACTTAACACCGCCTGCACATATGTTGTAGATTTTCTCTCTGAATTGTTTGTTCTTTATCTTGTCTATTTGTTTTAGGACTATGTTAGCCGAGACCTGGGGATGCCTCCACCAAGTAGTCGATTTTATCTTCCAATCTTTCCTAAGGGCCGGCAATTGTGGGATAAATTTCTCCCGTGGGTTTTCTTTTTTATCTTTTAGAACCTTTAAGAATTTCTTGTTTTTCTCTTTTTGGATAAATCCTACTTGTTTAAAAAGCTTAAAATCAGTATTGGAGGTGATAATGCCGTGCCAGCAATAGTCCAATTTTGATTCAAATGCCTTCTTTCTCTTATTGGGTTTGTAGGATTCCTTGAATAATGTCGAGTTTATTCCAATCCTCAAGAATAATGTTTGGATATCTCTTATCAGATGCTCTGAAATAGAGGTCCACCTTATCTGTTTTCCAGTCACACCACCGTCCCCGCTTACATAGCCCTTCAGGACCTGGGCGATTTGCCTCTCGGAGAGGCCGTAAGTCCAGGAGGGGAGTCTCTTGCTGTTAGCCGTGCCCCTTAATCCGAAAACTGTTTTAAGGATCCTGCCAAGTGTTTTTGAGAGTATCCTCAAAGCCACTCTCTTCTTCCCCCTGACTTTATATGAGATGTTGAAACTCTTGCAAAAATCATCAATGACTTTTACGCAATCCTGCTCATGCCCACAAGCGATTTCCACGTTAAACCCGCCTTTCCTTCGATCATACGAGCCGTCAGCCAGCCACATGCCAACGATTTGTAAAAACTCGTCGGAAATCGGAAACCTGGCTGGAATCCTTATCTCCGGGTGGTTGTGCACGCGCAGGAACCCTTCGCTTACCTTAAAATATGGTCTTAAGTCAACAGATTTCAGCTCCTTTTGATTTGAAAACAGGTTTTCCGGCACGGCTATAAAGCTCTTTCCTTCCTTCAGATCTCCAACTGTGACCTGTTGCAGCTCGCCGTTATCATTTAGGACAAAAACGTTGTGGTCCTTTGTAATCTTTATCTTCCTTCCGCCGTCCAATTCAATCTCGAAAAGGGGTTCCGTAAGCTTATGCCTGATAAACGCGTCCACAGTAGCCTGCCTTACCTGAAACTTGTTATCCACAGTAAAGCATTTTATCTTTTCGAAAAATCGTTCCTTTGGGAGAATTTCTTTTCCATCATTTCTCTTATCGGTCTTGCGTCTGTCTATCAAATCATCTATAAAGTCGCCAATTGGCGAGTATTGGAGCCTGCCGTCCACATTTAATAGAATCATTTGGTCGCTAGTTACGCTGTTTCCGCCGACGTTGAGTTGGTAGGTGTGCATGAGCGGCTGGCCCCGGTCGACGAAGAGCTTTGTCAAAACTCTGTGCACTATGGTCGCGCCAACCTGCGACTTGATGTCGCTGCCGATGACCGGGACCTTCTTCTGCTCGAACTTCCTTATGAGCTCGACATCTTCCTGGATGAAGACAGGTATGGCATTGATGAAGGCTATGCCCGCTTCCATGCACTGTTGAGCATACCACCGCAGGCCCTGCTCCGAGCCGACCGGCAGGTAGCAGACACATACCTCGGCACCGCTGTCCTCAAGCTCCCTTTTGACATCCACAGGCTTCTGCTTCGGGTCGACAAGGAACTTGTCCTTGACAGTGTCGCCGACACCGTCCAGGACCGGGCCCTTCTTCAATTCTACGTCCCACTTCGGAACGTCGCTGAACTTGGTAGTGCAGTTGGGAGGGGAAAATACAGCCTTGCTCAAATCCGTCCCGACCTTCCGCTTATCCACGTCGAAAGCCGCGACGAACTCGATGTCGCTGAGCTTGTATCCACCAAGGACATTATGCATTAGCCCCGGAATCATCTCGTCCGTGGCTCCCACGTCCTTGTAGTATTCCACCCCCTGGACTAATGATGATGCACAGTTGCCGACGCCTGCCAAGGCGACTTTGATCTTCTTGGACATTTTACAGTCATAAAGTATTTACAGCTGTAAATATAAGATTAAGCTATAAAAACATTAGTTTGGGGGGTTTCAGGGCTTCTGGCCCTTTAGGAAGTCCTCGAGCTTCCCCCGCTCGCGTATGACCCG
>Ga0209121_10006529_pt1 | contig 10219 bp, 8 predicted proteins | sample Cruoilmetagenom3_FD_187292 | JGI IMG/M metagenome (GOLD analysis project Ga0209121, IMG submission 187292) | Oil polluted marine microbial communities from Coal Oil Point, Santa Barbara, California, USA - Sample 3 (SPAdes) (version 2) | ecosystem: Environmental > Aquatic > Marine > Oil seeps ...
AAGCGGATTTGGATTGGATTTACATCCGCGAAGGCGTCGGAGGACTGCAGCCGGAGGGATTGGCCGGGTGTGCGGGGGTGGAGGGGGTGTATGAGCAAGGGGAAGTGCATATTTATCAAATCCAGCAATAATATGATAGGATAAATCATGATAAATTCCATATTGGGTATCAAATGAGAATCAGCTTAATTGGTCCAGTCTATCCATATCGCGGGGGCATTGCTCACTTCACAACCATGTTGGCAAAGAAGTTAATTGAGGAAGGGCACGATGTTCAGGTGATTTCCTTTAAAAAACAGTACCCGGCATGGCTCTACCCTGGCAAAAGTGATAAAGACACCAGTCCGGGTCGAATTAAAGTGCCAGCTGATTATTTGTTAGCGCCTTTCAATCCTATCACTTGGATTAAGACTGTATCTGGTATTCGGAAGTTCAATCCTGATAAAGTAATTCTTCAATGGTGGGTAACTATTTGGGGACCAGCATTTGGGTTTATTATCAGAAAACTAAAAGGAACAGAAACAAAGACTTCGGTATTAATCTATGACATTACGCCACATGAACGTCATTTTCTGGATAAAAAGATATCACAATCATCATTAAGAAATGCTGATCAATTTATAACATTGACTGAAAAAGGGAGATCTCATTTGCTGAAGTTAATTCCAAAAGCAGAAAACGTTAATACTGTGCCACTCCCAATTTTTAAGGTGGTTGAGAAAACATCATTAGATAAGCATGAAGCTCGTAAACAACTGCTCTTACCAACAGATAAACCTATAATGTTATTTTTTGGATTTATTCGACCATATAAGGGTTTAAGTGTTCTCTTAGATTCATTGGAAATCATCATTTCACAAGGACAAGAAATGCATCTTGTTATTGCGGGAGAATTCTGGGAAAACCCCAGAGAGTATGAATCACAAATAATTTCTAAAGGTTTGACCAATTATGTTCATGTTTTCAACCGTTATATCCCAGATTCAGAGGTAGGAAAATTTTTCAAGTCTGCAGATTTATTTGTTGCGCCACATACTATCGGAACCCAAAGTGGCGTTCTCAAAGCAGCACTTGGATTTGGACTTCCTGCAGTGGTAACAAATGTAATTACTGATGAATTAATCAAAATTCTTCCAGAACGGTGCTTAATAGCTCCCGCAGGGAATGCAATAGCTCTAGCAGAATGTATAAAAGCAGGACTACAATTACCTGTTGAGAATGATGAAGAAATTAATCTAAGGATTAAAAAAGCGTGGAAACCAATACTCAGTGCTTTGGGTGAAAACTTTTAAGCACATATTCAATTTTAATTTGCTATATAATGGATTATAAATGAAGGAAAATATTGAGGTTTCCATTATTATCCCTAATCTCCATTCGCCAATAATTAATCGGACGATAGATTCGATATTATCTCAAAAGACAACCCTTTCATATGAAATTATTGTTGTTGGGATGGATAAGTTTGGTTTAGTTAAGAATTATCCTCAAGTGATTTTCCATCAAACAAGCGCACCCGTCAATGCAGCCAAAGCACGCAACATTGGCATTAACCGAGGTCAAGGCAGGTGGTTTATATTCATTGACGCGGATTGCATTGCACAGACTGGTTGGATAGAAGCTTTCAGAAATGACTTTAATGATGGTTGGAAAGTCATTGGCGGGGCAGTTCAATCACCCCTTAAACCCTTTTGGCTTCTTGTGTACAATCTATCAATGTTTCATGAATATCTACCAACAAAAAAAGGAAGAAAGACCAAGTATTTACCAACCTTAAATTTAGCCATCCATCGTGAGGTAATTGAAAAAGTTGGATTACTGGATGAAAATCTTGTACGGGGGCAGGACATAGATTGGACCAGTAGAATGATGCTAGAAGGTTATAAGCTTCTATTTAATCCGTTAGCAAATGTTGAACACATTCCTGAACAATATGATTTAAGAAAAATTCGTGCTTACAATCATAAATCTGGATTCTACGCAATAAAGGTTCGCCAGAAATATCCGGAAATATTTCATTTACCAAAGATATTACGAGCTTCATTTATCATGAAATTATTAAGCCCCTTTATAGCTGCAGGGACAACCACAAAAATTTTTTTGAAGACTAGAGAAGTTCGTCAACAGTGGAAAACAGTCCCATTTATATACTTAAATAAATTATCTTGGTGCCAAGGTGCTTCTAAAAGCCTAAAAGTTCGTAAATAAAATGAATGAGATTTCTATCGAAAATCTATGGATCGTAATTCCTACATACAATCGTTCTGGAGATTTATTGGAGTGCATCGCGTCTTTAAATCTCGCAGGAATTAGTGACAACAAAATCATAGTGGTTGATAACCATTCTCAAGACGACACCGTTGTTTCACTTCAAAAAATCCATCCTGAAATCAAATTATTTGCACTTGACAAGAATTTTGGTGCGACAGGTGCTTCAAATATAGGCTTTGAATATGCTCTACAGAATCAAGCTGAGTTTGTTTTACGTCTTGATTCGGACACAGTGGTTGCTCCAGATTTTGTTAGACCTCTAATAGTAGAAGCTGTTAATGATGAAAAAATCGGGATCCTAAGTCCCAAAATATATTATTATGATAGACCTGATGTAATTTGGTATGCAGGCGCTTACGCCAACCCTTGGCACCTTGGCGTTTCTCGGGATCATCGAAATGAAAAGGATTCTTCTCAGAACACCCAGGTTCAGGAGGTTGATTATGTTTGGGGGGCTGCACTGCTTATAAAATCAGAGGTCCTCAAGAAAACTTCTGGATTTGATACAGACTTTTTTGTATATCATGAAGAACTAGATTTTTGTCGGAGAGTTAGAGACTTAGGTTACAAATTAATTTTCACACCACATTCGAAAATTTGGCATAAAGTTGGGTCAAATTTAAATAATGATTGGACTGCTTATCAATGGAATCGAAGCAAAATGATATTCTATAAAAAACATGCCAAACACGGGGTTCATTTTCTTTTCTTAATCATTTATGCCTTACTTTACGCCTTAATAGACGCATTCCTAAGTTTTACCTCATTAAGGAAAAAATCCGGTAATAGAGGGCCTTTAAAAAGCGCAATAAGAGGTCTATGGGATGGCTTCAAATTTCAATTAGGCAAACAAGGATCTTCATTTTGACACTGCCAAATTTCTTAATTATTGGGGCAGCAAAATCTGGAACCAGCTCTTTATATATGTATTTAAAACAACACCCAGAAATTTTTATGAGCCCCGTCAAAGAACCTCACTTCTTCTCTTTCACTTCCGAGAGTAAGATGACAAATGGGCCTGGCGACCCTATACCCAATGCTATTACCAATTTTGAAGAATATACACAACTTTTTAATAATATAGATAAAGAAAAAGCAATCGGAGAAGCTTCAACCTCATACTTATATAGACCTGAAGCAGCAAAAAGAATTTTTGAATTAATACCTAATGCAAAATTAATAGCAATTTTACGAAACCCAGCTGAACGAGCGTTTTCTGCTTATATGCATGTTGTCCGCGATCAAAGAGAAACTGCCAAGAATTTCAATGAGGCTTTGTTGTTTGAAAAAGATAGGATAGAAGCAAATTGGGATCCAATTTGGCATTTTACAAACGTTGGATTTTATTTCAAACAAATATCACGTTATTACCAATATTTTAAACCTAACCAAATAAAGATTTTTCTTTATGATGAACTGGTTATAAATCGACTAAAATTGTTAATTGAAATTTTTAATTTTTTGAATGTAAATCCAAATTTCTTACCAGTGAACCTAGATAAGTTTAACGTCTCTGGCCAACAAAAAAATAAATTAATATATTTTTTTACCAAAATAATTTTCCAAAGACCTAATCCATTTCGGTGGCTTTCACGGCAAACTATTCCAGAAAACTTGCGCTGGAAAGTTACCAATTGGATCAGAGCCAATAACCTCAAGAAGCAAGAGATACCACCCAAAATTAGAAATGAATTAATCGATCTTTATAGGGAAGATATTATTAATTTGGAATCATTGATCAACAAAGATCTTTCTCTATGGTTGGAGAAAACAACTTGTGATTAAAACAATCTCACAATCGTTGAAAAATATTGGATTCAATTTTATTGCAGATCTCTCAATTAGATTATCAAAAACCTTATTAATCATCATTATCTCACGCTTTTTGGGTGTTGCATCAATGGGTGCAATTAGTATAGGTCTAACCTATTTGGGATTTGGGATTTTATTTTCTAACTGGGGATTTGGTAACTTATTAACAAGAGAAATCGTAAGAGATCAAACAAACTATAATAAATACTTAACTAATTATGCGATATTAAGAATAATATTCGCAAGTATTGCCATTCTTGTTATCAATCTCATTGTTACATACCTCAATTATTCAAAGGAAACCATCCTAGTAATTCGCATTATTTCTTTTAGTTTGATTCCAACAACAATTATTAGACTTTATTTTTCCACATTTATTTCTTTTGAAAAACCTTTATATATTTGTATTATTTCATTAATTTCGAATCTTCTCAGGTTAGTCATCAGTTTTACAGCAGTTCTTTTTCAATGTACGATTATCCATCTCGCCATAATTTATTCGACAGTAGAATTTCTATCACTCATTATGAGCACATTTATAATAATTCGCTTTCTCCCTAAATATAAAGTAGATATAAATTTAAAATTCGCTCTTTCTGAGATCATTAGAGCATTCCCATTTTTGGGGATAGGCATTTTGACAATGCTTGATGCACGTTCAGATATTCTAATAATATCGTTGTTTTTTACTGAAACTGACGTTGGCTATTATACAGCAGTTTATACAATTCTAGGAGGTTTGACTCTAATCTCTGAAGCGATTCAAAAATCTATATTCCCTATTGTTGTAAAATATCAAAAATCTTCACCAACAAAACTCAAAGAAATAGGTTTCTTTCTCTCAAAATATGTTCTCATTGTCACTGTACCTTTATCGATTCTTGTATTTATTTTTTCAGAAGAACTTGTTTCATTATTATTTGGAAATAAATTTCAAGAAACTACAATTTTATTAAAAATACTTATCTGGACGTTTATAAGCTACTCTTTGACAATAATCTTGTCTAGTTTATTGATAGCTCGTGATAAGGAAAAATTTGTTGGAATATCATTATTAGTTAGTGGCATTTTTTCAGTAATCTTGGATTTAATCTTTGTTCAATTTTTTGGCGTTACTGGTATTGCTTTAATTCGACTATTATCATCTTTGATCATGTTTATTTTGTGCTTATACTTTCATTTTACAACAACAGGATTCGGCGTAATGAAATTAAATACCACTATACGAATATTTCTAGGGGGCACCTTGATGTATGTTTTATGTTATTTCCTCATTACTATTAACAAAATACTTGCTTTAGTTACAGGTTTGTTGATCTTCATAACTGCCTTGTTGATTTTGAGAGTAATTAAACCAAAAGATATTGAATTGTGGCAAAAGATAACTAAAGAGTTCTTTCCAATATTTAATTTCACTGATAAATAGAGGAAATTTTTTAATTCCAGAACAAATAATACAAATGTATTACCTACGATTTTGTAGAAAACATAGAATACCGTAAAAATAGTCTACTCGTATTATATGAATTTTGTAGAGATTCAAATAAACTATATTCACAAACATCATTCGTTTAAGTTTCTATTAAAGGAAATGGAGAAATTGGAAAAATGAAAAAATTTTTTGTCTTTTTAGCATTAATAATAATTGCAATATTTGCAATAGTTGGAAGTGTTTCAGCTGCATTACCTGGAACCGGTTGGTGGACATCGTTTAAAATTCAGAACGTTGGGAGTAACCCTGGTATTGTGAGTATGACAGCTTATGATGCTTATTCATCCAACACTTATTCAAGTGATCAATTTCAAGTAGAACCATTCAATGCATTGGAATACAACCCAGGCAAGTTGGTAAATTATCCAACTGGTAATGTTATTGGTTTTGATCCCGCACTTCCGTCTGGCTTTGAGGGTTCTGTTGTTCTATCCGGCAGTCAACCATTAGCGGCTTTTGCAGAAGTTGGAAATTATCAAAATGGAAGCACTGGAGTAAGTCTTGGAACAGCTAGTGCTCAATATCAAGCCATGGGTGCTGATATAACTGATACAGAATTACGTGTTCCTGTTGTGAAACACAATTATCAAGATCAAACAACTTCAATTTATGTTCAGGCTGCAGGCTCTGAAGCAAATGTCACTATCACCTATAAGATGAATGATAGTGAAACATCAATTTACACTCAAAATGTTGTTATTCCTGCAAATAAGATGTTTTTATTTGACCCAGCAAACGCCAGCGTCCCCTCAACTGACTGTGGTAATGTAGTTAATACTTCACCTTGTTTTGGTGCAGCGACAATTGTTTCAACAACAGGTGAGATTGCAGCAAGTTATGTTGAGCATCCCCATGTTGGATCTCCCGCACCTTTAGCTTTAAGTACACGGGCGCAAACCACATCTGATCAATCTACTGTCCTTTTTGGTGCATCTGTTAAACACAGTTACACAACGGGACAAGGCACAGGCATTACTGGTGACACCATCATGAATGTTGGCACCGCTGATGCTTTAGTTCAAATTGATTTGATCGTGACTAAATTAGGAAATAATGCATCGGGCGTGAGTGTAGGTGACACGTTTACAGATAATATGGTAATTCTACCTGGAAAATCCGTTGTGTTCAGCCAATGGGATGGTAATCTTGGAGGAATGCCAGAAGGTACTTTTGCATCGGTAACTTATACATCCCTTGACACTGCCGCATACAATCCACAACCATTGGTTGGCACAAGCAACGATGCAAAAACGCAACCATTGTTATCCGGTGGAAAAGGTAAAACTGTTTATAAACTTTTTGCAGATACAACAGCAAGCGATACAGTCGCAGTCCCTGGTATAAAAGAATACGTAAGTGGTCTAACTGGTGCATTAACAGTTCAGAATGTGGGATCTTCAGCAGACGATATTTATTTTGAGTATTATGAATTTGCTACCTCAAATGCCTATATATTCTGGACAAGCTCAGAGCTATTGCCAGGTGAAGCAATCAATACCTATGCAATATCTACAAACCCCGGGGGCTTGTTTGCAAATGATGGTACATGGAGCTTCACGGAACTAGATGGAAAAGAATTTAGTATTAAAGTTTATAGCGAATCTGGTGAGCCACTCATTTGTTTGGTAAGTGAGAACTCTCCAGAAGGCTTACAAGATATCAGAAACTATGAAGGGTTCAATATAACACTCCCTTAAATTAATAAAATTGGTAAAATAAGAAGTCACTTGAAATTGAAGTGACTTCTTATTAATTATGTAGAAAGTGTTAAATGAAATACAAAACAATAATTGTTTTATCATTCATAATCATTCTTACTCTTGCAGGGTGCCAACCAGAAGAGCCAAGCGAATCCACACCTACAACCAAACAACCTGAATCAACCATTACTCAGTTAAAACCAACTAACACACAAGACGAAACAATCAACAAGGACACATCTTATCCAATAACAACACATACCTCACAGGTTGACCAGGCATATCCCTATCCTGTTTCAGAAATCCCATCGGGGCATGATGAAAGTCCTAAGTTCACAATTACCAAGCCAATTAAGGATGGGGATACAATCATCGAAGGGAGTGGACCGGCTGATATACCCATAATTTTGGTTGATGTGACGGAATTAGGGACTCTATTAGGAGAAACAATTATCAGTGATGAAGGAGTATTCAGGTTTGAACTGGAAAATCCAGTCCAAAAAGGTCATACTATTGGAATTCAATTAGGTGATATTTCAAACACAGATATTAACCCAGCTGATTATCAATATAGTTCAACCTATTATGACCGTCCTCAAATAGGCATTCTTTTTGATATAGGAAATGTAGAATAAAGGTTAGCAAGATATTTATAAGTAATGATTACAAATTATCTGGTGGTTTTCAAAAGGTAATCTGAAATAAAGTAAGATTCAATTTGTTAGTCAAGGTGAATGAGTTCTTATCAATTACTTTCAGATTATTTATTTATTTTATTAATTTTAACTTTTCCCGTTATTATGGAAATTCATTTCATTATTGCTAGATAATTTGTCGTGAAAAATATTTCATATTTTTCGTCATATTTTTTTATGGGTTTAAAGTATCCATTTGGTAAAATCCGAAATAATGAACTCATTCCAAAACCCAATAAATAATAATAATAATCTTTAAAAAATGTACCGGAATCAATTTGAGCCCTACCGAATTCAAAAGTAATAACTTTTATTGCACCTTTTTTCAATAATACTTCTGCCCCCTTTAATACATTTAATTCATTTCCCTCCACATCAAGTTTCAAAAGATCTAGTGTCAAGATACCTCTATCAGAACAATACTTATCTAAAGTTAGATATTTGACAATTTCAGATTCAGAAAAATGAACTTTCATATGACGTAAATCGCGTTGAAATTTTGAAGCCCGAAGTGAACCAGGAAAATCATAAAATATTTTTGATTCATGCTCAATACTATCAAGCCCAAATTTTTCTAAAAACACATTATCTAGGTCACCGTATTTCTTACTAAGCTCTTTATAGGAAAACTCCACAGGTTCAAAACAATAAATTAAATATTCAAAATTAAATAATTCGCGTAAGGTTAATTCTAGAAATTGGCCTTTATTAGCCCCCACATCAAATATTACTAAAGGCTCTTGATTGTCAGCATATGATTCTTTTAGATAATCAAAGATTTTCTTCTCACCACTATCAAAAGGAAAACTTGCGGTACCGATGCCCAACAATAAGCGTGCTAGGTAAAATATTTTCTCAATTATCCATTGTGAATAAGTATTTCCTGTTAACTTATAAAGGATGTTTAAAACAAACTTCTCTAAATTTGACATGTTAATATCTTTTCTGTTCTGTCAATTGAAATTTCTAGACTAATCACGCATCAATGGGATATAAATACTATAATAAAGAGCTTGGTAAGATGAGAATTGTGTCTCCTCATTATCAATGGAGGTATTAATAATAAATAATTGCGATCCTAACGCATTAATTTCAACTCTACGATTCGAGTAATTCTCTAAAGTAAAAAATGAAATCCACTCTTGATTTGTAAAAACAAAACCCTCATTATTTTCTATTAGTTGTTCTTTTTTTTCATTAATGCCCCCAACCACATAGATCGTCTCTGACACACTCGCCGCACCGAAGCCAACCATCGGCTCAGGCAATTCCGGAAATTCCTCCCAGGGGCTCTCCCCGTTGCTATCCCTCGAAGGATAATACGCCTGGGCTTCCTTGAGCGCGCCCCCTTCATTCCGCCCCCCCAGCACCACAATCTTATCCGCCAAAGAAACAGCCCCTCCATCATACTTCGCCGTCACCATCGGCGTTCCCTCACGCCAGGCATCGTCCAGCGGGTCATACACAACCACATCAGTTAAAGCCTGCTCCCCATCCCAACCGCCGAAGAGGTACAACTGCCCCTCGAAGTCCGCCAGGGCATAGGCGCTGATCGGCTTAGGCAGGGATGCCCCCACCTCCCAGGTGTCCATCCTTGGATCATAAATTTCCAAAATATCCGTGGGACTGCCGTCCGCAGTCTTCCCACCCGGTACGTAGATCTTCTCCCCAATCAAAGCCCCCTTCACATCCGTCACCGGGGTGGGCTTATCACGCAGGGACTCCCAGGTGTCATCATCAGGGTTATAGCGGAAAACCGTCCCCTGCACACCCTCCGGTCCCTCGCCGGCAATCGCATAAATATCCCCGTCATAGGCCACCGCAGCCATCCCCGCCCGTGGCTCTGGCATCGGTGCCAGCTCCTGCCAGCGCGCTTCGGCATCTGCTAAGGCGATTTCCTCAGGGGTTGGTTCCTGTCTTAGCCAGTTGACCCCGGCCGTGACCAGCATCACCAGCAGCACAAACACAACCGAGACCCACACCCACATGTATTTATCAAGTATGACCCGCCATTGGGGTAATGCTTCTGGGGTTGCCGTTTCAGTCTCTGCCCCCGGCACATCCACGATGCCATGTTCAATACCATACAGGGTTGCTTCTGTGCGCGAGGACACATTGATCTTTTCATAAATATTGCTCAGATGCACCTTAACCGTATTCGGACTGATGGTCAGCTTCTGGGCAATTTCTCGATTGGTCATACCCGTCGCAACAAGCTGCAAGATCTCTTCTTCGCGACGGCTCAGGGG
>Ga0209121_10006530_pt1 | contig 10218 bp, 5 predicted proteins | sample Cruoilmetagenom3_FD_187292 | JGI IMG/M metagenome (GOLD analysis project Ga0209121, IMG submission 187292) | Oil polluted marine microbial communities from Coal Oil Point, Santa Barbara, California, USA - Sample 3 (SPAdes) (version 2) | ecosystem: Environmental > Aquatic > Marine > Oil seeps ...
TGGCCTCAACACTAAACTAGCTGCGCCTATTGATGACTTCCAATTACCAAAACACTACAAACGTAAACAGGTTCGAGGCATGGGTCGGGTTTCTCGCTTAGCCACTGTCGCGACTGAAAATGCACTAGAGCAAGCAGGGTTGATTGGACATGATGTTCTAACTAACGGAGAAACGGGCATTGCCTACGGGTCTTCAACCGGCAGTACTGATGCTGTAGGCGCGTTTGGCGTAATGCTCAACGAGAAGTCGACACGAGCGATCACCGCAACAACTTACGTGCAAATGATGCCACACACCGCAGCGGTCAACGTAGGATTGTTCTTTGGCCTGCGCGGCCGCGTGATTCCCACCAGCAGTGCCTGTACTTCAGGAAGCCAAGCGATTGGTTACGCCTATGAAGCGATCAAACACGGCTACCAAACCGTAATGGTTGCCGGTGGTGGTGAAGAGCTATGCCCTACTGAGTCTGCTGTTTTCGATACCCTTTTTGCTACCAGTTTAAAAAACGACACGCCAGAAAAATCCCCTAGTCCTTACGACAGCGAGCGCGATGGCTTAGTTATTGGTGAAGGTGCCGGCACGCTTGTTCTTGAAGAGTATGAACATGCCGTGGCTCGTGGTGCAAAGATCTACGCGGAGATCATCGGCTTTGCCAGCAACTGCGATGCTGCTCATGTGACCCAACCTCAGATGGAAACCATGCAAATCTGTATGGAAAAAGCTCTGAAAGATGCGCAACTTCCGGCAGAAAAAATCGGTTATGTTTCTGCGCACGGTACCGCCACTGAAAAAGGCGATATTGCAGAAAGTAATGCTACGGCGAACATTTTTGGCGAAGTGCCAATCAGTTCATTGAAAAGCTACTTTGGTCATACACTTGGTGCATGTGGTGCGATTGAAGCTTGGTTAAGCCTCGAAATGATGCATTCAGGTTGGTTCAGCCCAACATTGAACCTTGAGAACATCGACGAACGCTGCGGCAAGCTTGATTACATCACAGGATCTGGCCGTGAATTAAATGTTGAATACCTAATGAGCAATAACTTTGCCTTTGGCGGTATCAACACTTCAATCATCTTCAAAAAAATCTAGGATAGATAATGAAAAACTGGTTAGTTGTTGCTGTTGTCGTTTTGCTCGCAGGTTGTAGTGCCCCGAAGTATTCAGGAAATGCACTTCCTGAAGCAAATAACGTCGAAAATATCACTATCGTAGAAGATGTAAAAACACGCAGCATTTTCCTCGATTCCATGCTCGACTGGTGCCTGAACAATCAGGTGAAATGTAAAGTCGTTGCAGACGGTTCAGAACATAACCCAGAGGATATTACGCTTGATTACGTATCTCGCTGGAGTTGGGATTTCAGAACCTTTGTGGCAGACGCCAAGATCTCAGCTTATCAAGATCAACAGCGCGTAGGCAACGTAGAATTTAAGGCGCCCAATAGCGGCAATTTATCAAAGTTTGGCGACGATATCGAACGCATCAAAGCGATGATGGATATCTTGTTCGATAAGAAAACAGCGGCTCAAGCGACCCAAATGATTGCTGACGACAAGCTATAACGAATCCAGTTCTGATCAGCAGAGTTCGGATCGACAAAGCTCTAAGCGACGAAGCTCAAGACAAATAAAAAGGGTCAGTAACCAAGTTACTGACCCTTTTTTAAATCTAGCAATCGCTCAATTAAGCGTTAGCTTCACGCTCAGCGATGAACTCAAGAGCCATCTTGATACGAGCGATTACGCGCTCTTTACCAACAAGCTCCATCACAGCATCAACAGAAGGAGACTGACCACCGCCTGTTACTGCTACACGAAGTGGCATACCGATTTTACCCATGCCGATCTCTAGCTCTTCACATACCGCTGCAATCACACCATCTTTGATGTTTACAGTAGTGAAATCTTCAAGTGCTTCAACCTTAGCAAGAGCAAGTTCTAGTGGGCCTTTAGCAACACCACGTAGGTGCTTCTTAGCTGCGCCAGCTTCAAACTCAGAGAAATCTTCGTAGAAGTAACGAGACTGCTCAGCAAGTTCGATAAGCGTGTTACAACGCTCGCCAACTAGCTTGATCACTTCAGTGATCGCTGGGCCGTTTGTTGTATCGATCTTCTGTGCGTCTAGGTGCCATTGCAGGTATTTTGCAACGTACTCAGGCTCAGAAGTCTTGATGTAGTGGTTGTTCAACCAAAGTAGCTTTTCAGTGTTGAATGCAGATGCAGACTTGCTGATTGCTTTAAGGCTGAAGAACTCAATCATCTCTTCTTGAGAGAAGATCTCTTGGTCACCGTGAGACCAACCTAAACGAACTAGGTAGTTGTTCAGTGCATTTGGTAGGTAACCTTCATCGCGGTATTGCATTACAGAAACAGCACCGTGACGCTTAGAAAGTTTCGCACCGTCATCACCAAGAATCATTGCACAGTGAGCGAAAGTTGGAACTGGCGCGCCTAGTGCTTCGTAGATGTTGATTTGACGAGGTGTGTTGTTGATGTGATCTTCACCACGAACAACGTGTGTAATACCCATATCCCAGTCATCCACTACAACTACGAAGTTGTAAGTTGGAGCGCCGTCTGTACGACGAATGATTAGGTCATCAAGTTGGCTGTTAGAAATTTCAATGCGACCACGAATTTGGTCATCAAATACTACGCTGCCTTCTTTAGGATTACGGAAACGGATAACGCACGCATCACCTTCTTTTGCTGCTTTGTTTGCTGCAACAATTTTAGGGTGGTTCGCATCGTAACGAGCCATTTCCTTGTTTTCTTCTTGCTCTGTACGAATTTCGTCAAGCAGCTCTTTAGACGCGTAACATTTGAATGCTTTGTCTTCAGCAAGTAGCTTATCAACCATTTCGTTGTAACGGTCAAAACGCTTAGATTGGTAGTAAGGACCTTCATCCCATTCCATACCCATCCATTGCATGCCTTCTAGAATTGCATCAACCGCTTCTTGAGAGTTACGCTCAAGGTCCGTGTCTTCGATACGTAGAACGAATTCACCACCTTGGTTCTTAGCGAATAGCCAAGAGTAAAGTGCAGTACGTGCACCACCAACGTGAAGATAGCCAGTTGGGCTAGGAGCAAAACGAGTTTTAACCGTCATTTAAATACCTTGATTATGTAGGTGATTCTTTTAGTGGGGTCTAATACAAAGTCTGTAATAGCCAAATATCACTAAATTTTGGGCGCTATTTTATCACCACCGCTTAAATCTACAATCAGTAGTGAATGATTAATGCGCGGATCTTGTGCGAAAGCCACTGTAGAAAGGCCAAATTCAGCTTCGATGTAGCAAATCTATAGTCTGAGCCAATAAATTATAGCCACGCTTTTCTTTAACTCCCGCTTATTTCACCAGCGTACCCCACCCATTAATATGCCACTAATATCAAATTCTTGAATTTATGTTTGACCTTACCCTTACGGGAAGGTTTATGTTAGGCGTAGATGAGAATTGGAGTATCGATATGAACCATTACACAACTGCGCTCAACGGCCTAAATTGCATGGGTTGTGCGAAGAAAGTTCGCACACTGTTTGGCGAAGTCGACAATACGACGATCAATGATATATCGCCGACATACATCGATATTTCGACTCCTTTTAGTTACGTTCAACTCAACGAAAAGTTAGCGACGCTTGGTTATAGCATGGGCAATAAACTACACCTTTCGTTATCCGGTCTTAGCTGCGGTAAGTGCGTGAGCAAGCTGACTCAAGCACTTGAACACACCGAGCAAATCTCAGACCTAGAAATCAGCAAACATGAATTGTCCTTGGTTACTCTGCTTTCAGAACCCGATCTTATTGAGCTGATCGAAAGCGTGGGTTATCACGCGGCTCCCTACATTGAAGTTAATGAGCCTTTATCTAATTCAGATTCAGAAGACGATAAAAAAACAGCGCCAGTGGAGCCGACACAAGATAAACCTGCTGCTAGCCAATATACCTATCACCTGGTTCTTGAGGGAATGACGTGTGCGAGTTGTGTTTCTTCGGTAGAGAAAGCGCTGAAAAAGAATGAGTTCGTCGACCAAGCTCAGATCAACCTCGCAGAGCAGACAGCCTTGGTCTTCACGTCTAAAAAACGTGACGTCATCGAGAACGCTCTCATAGAATCGGTGAAAAACGCAGGTTATGGTGCCGAGTTCGTTGATGACGCGGCAACTCAACAAAAAAAACAGCAAGAACAACAACTTTGTACTCAACAAGCCTTTCTTAGAAACTCAGTAAGTGCGCTGCTTATCGGTGCTCCGCTAATGGCTTGGGGCGTGTTCGGTGGCAGCATGACCATTGCCACGTTTAACGACCAACTGACTTGGGGCTTGGTTGGTGTCGTTTGTTTGATACTGCTTGCAACCTCAGGTCGCAGCTTCTTCACCAATGCTTGGCAATCTCTGATGCATAAACGTGCGACCATGGATACCTTGGTCGCTCTGGGTACAGGCGCAGCATGGTTCTATTCAATGTTGGTTGTTCTGATCCCATCGTGGTTCCCTGAAGCTTCTCGTCATGTCTATTTTGAAGCCAGCGCCATGATTGTTGGCCTTATTTCTTTGGGTCACTACATTGAAGCCAAAGCCAAAGCACGTACCACTAAGTCTTTACAGGCGCTGATAAACTTACAGCCTCAAAAAGCCGTGGTTATCGTCGATGGTAAAGAGCAAACTATCGCCGTAGAGGTCATCCAAGTCGGTATGCAAGTACGAGTGAAACCGGGAGAAAAAGTCCCTGTCGATGGTGTCGTGGTATCTGGCGAATCTTATATCGATGAGTCGATGCTGACTGGCGAGCCGCTTCCCAACGTTAAATCGATTAATGATGGCGTTTCGGCGGGCACCATTAATGGTGATGGCAGCCTGATCATTGAAGCGACCGGGATTGGCTCAAGCACCATGTTGGCTCGAATCATTCAGATGGTTCGCCAAGCACAAAGCAGCAAGCCTGCGATTGCGAAGCTTGCTGACTCTATTTCTGCTGTTTTCGTACCTGTTGTGGTCGCGATCGCAGCAACTGCTGCCTTAGTTTGGTTTTTGGTCGGCCCGCAACCCAGTGCAAGCTACATGCTTGTGGTATCGACTACCGTGCTGATCATCGCTTGTCCATGTGCCTTAGGCCTAGCAACGCCGCTCTCAATTACTGTCGGCGTTGGCAAAGCCGCTGAGTTTGGCGTTCTGATCAAAGATGCCGATGTGTTGCAATCTGCAAGCAAAATTGATGCTGTCGTGTTTGATAAAACAGGCACCCTAACCCAAGGTAAGCCAACCGTTCAGCAAGCCTTTTATGGCGATTTATTAGAGCAAGAACTGCTAGCGTACGCCTATTCGGTAGAGGTAGGGTCAGAGCATCCATTAGCCAAAGCCGTTTGCCAATATGCAGAGAGCTTACAAGTTTCAGCACTACCCCATAGTGATTTCGAAAATCAACGAGGGCTTGGCGTACAAGCAATAATTAACGGCAAAAACGTTCAAGTCGGCTCTCTAAAGTACCTCACCCAACTCGGCATTGAGGCTAAAATTGGCGCGGACTTTGTCGAGCTTTGTCGTACACAAGCATGGACACCCATCTTCGTTGTAATCGATCAAAAACTGGAAGGTATATTTGGCATTTCAGACGCATTAAAAATAGATAGCAAACAAGCCATTGCTCAACTAAAATCCGCCGGAATTCACACCGTGCTATTAACAGGCGACAACGATTCTGTTGCTCAAGCGATAGGTAAAAGTGTCGGTATCGACGAGGTTATCTCGGAGGTGCTTCCAGAGCAGAAAGCTCAGCATATTGTTCAGCTTCAACAACAGTATAAGAGCGTAGCCATGGTCGGAGACGGGATTAACGACGCGCCTGCACTTGCTCAGGCGGATATAGGTATAGCAATGGGCAGCGGCAGCGATGTCGCGATTGAAAGTGCTCAAATGACGCTACTCAACTCGTCGCCCTTATCTGTCAGTAACGCGATAGAGCTGTCCCAAGCGACCGTGAGAAACATGAAGCAAAACCTCTTTGGTGCCTTCATCTATAACTCACTTGGTATTCCTATCGCGGCCGGTGTGCTCTACCCATTTTTCGGATTTTTACTAAGCCCAGTCGTTGCAGGCGCAGCGATGGCGATGTCGTCAATTACAGTAGTGAGCAATGCCAACAGGCTGAGATTGTTCAAGCCCACTCATTCTAATATCAATAAAAACCATATTCATGAGGTCAACCATGATTCGTAAAGTTATGACTCTTACAGCACTCGCTGCAATTTCAGGACAAGCTTTAGCTACTGATGTTTTAAACCACAAATCACCATACTGCGGTTGCTGCACAGAATGGACAGAACATATGCAAGATGCCGGGTTCGATGTTACAGAGAAGCTCCACGATGACATGAATCCAATCAAACAAAAGCTAGGTGTAACGCCAGAGCTTTCCTCTTGCCACACGGCAGAGATCGACGGTTACGTATTTGAAGGGCACATTCCAGCAGAAGACGTGAAGGCCTTTTTAGAAAACCCACCACGCAATGCGATTGGCTTGGCTGTTCCTGGTATGCCTATGGGCTCTCCGGGCATGGAGCATGGCGATAAGAAAGACGAGTATTCTGTGTATGCGTTTAACGAGAAAGGTCAGGTGTTTGAATACCGTCATTACAATGGTAATTAGAGCGTAAATAAACCGACACACAGCAATATTTAAGAAGTTATAAAAATAGAGCCTAGCATTAAGCAAACCCAAGACTGTGGTTTACTTGCTAGGCTCTTTGCTTTTGGACAGTAAAGCAAATCTTATCGCAGCACTAACCGGGCTGTTAGTGCCGCTGTATTTTCGTCGCTAGTTTGCGAATACGCTATTTAACAAAAAGCTAATTAACGAAGAAGCTCACTTGGCCAATAATCTAATCGACTAAACAGCCAAGTGAATCAGCTAGAAGCCGTAAGAAGCACCGAATACGAAGGCGTTGTTCTGCTTAGAGTCGCCGTTTGCGAAATCTACACCGTTAGCTTGGCTACGGAACTCAAAGTAAGGTTGAACGCCTTGACGAGTCCATGTTGCACGTAACTCGTGGTCCATCGCTTCAGCATCAATCATGTATACGTTGTTGTAGCTAAGCGCTAGGTCAGCATTCACTGTGTAAGCAATGCGGTTATCCATGCGGTAGTCTGTGTCAGCATCAGCAGAAGTATCGTCAATGTGTGCACGAGTACGGTTACTAATAGAGATACCGTTATCGAAGTTGTAACCAATCTTAACTAGTGGACGGAACTGAATGCTCTCACCCGCAGAGAATAGGTGTTGGTAACCAGCAGCAACCCATAGGTTGTCAGTAATGTTGAAAGATTGCTCACCACCGACAGTGATGCCAGGAGTAGTATTACCTGCACCGCCATTTTCAGATTCAAGTTTACCCAGTTGGATGCCATCAAACTCAGAGTAAACCGTGAAGCCGCCTAGAGAGTTGTCAAACGTGTGACCAGCTTCTAGCGTAGAGGTCATGTCAGAACCGTGAATACGGCCATCGTCATGAATTTGGATGTTACCTGTTACGTAAGAAGAACCAGCAAAAGCACTAGAAGCGAAAGCAAGAGAAAGAGCACTTAGAGCGATAATTTTTTTCATAGTAAACTGCCTTAGTTTGATTTTTCAGCGGCATATCTTCGGTACATCATTCACCTTCACCGCTTGAGTAGTTGGTCGCCTCCCTGGCATGAAATCTATGTTGCTCGAATTAATTTGCGTTTCAAAATAAAAGAGTAGGCAGAGTGATCTCTCTCACTATCAAAAAACAACAACTTATTTAACAGATTAAAATCAGTTACTTAAAAACATAAAAATTGATAAAAAACTCAAGATGGAAAAATGTACAGATCGGGATCACATTATTTTACGGTGCGAAATTAGATTCAGTAAGTTGAATCACATTTGATTTAGAGTTTTTTATGAAGGACTTATTTTTTGAAGAGAATAATGAGAAGTGCGTCACTTTTGTGATGAACCTCATCTTATGTGCACTGTTGACGTTATAAACCAAGACGGTTTCTATATGTTTCCGTTTTGGATGAGAGCCTAATTCGCAACAAACAAAAAGAGCTCCCACTTTTTACCTTGAGTAAGATAATAACGAGGGAGCTCTTCTATTAATGTTGCTTATCGATTATTTAACTGAGGTTACTCGACTTACTTTCTCGCCACTTTCAGAGATAGAGCGGATGTAAGTTTCGCCAGAAACCGATGGACGTTGTTGCTCATCGTACGTTAACCAGTTTTCGCCATCAGCAGAGTACTGAAGCTCTACGCCTGGGAATTGAACGTTCATCGCTAGCTTGCCATCCACAACCTGAGCGCCCGGTACTGGTAGTCGATAATCAATGCCTGCTTTCTCAAGCTTAGCTAGTTCACGTTGACCAACAATATTCGCAAAGCGATTAAAGTCGCTGTTTAGAGCCTGCTTATTCACTAAGTTGGTTTCTTGAGAGTACTCAACGCCCACTTTGTAGTCATTTTCCCAATCAGCTCGGTGCCATGCGCGCTCTGCTGCTGCAAGTACGCGAGGGAATACCATGTATTCATACTGCTCGTCGGTACGTACTGTTTCAGACCAAAGCTGTGCAGACAAACCATAGAAAGGTTTCGCTTCAATTTCGCCTTTACCAGAGAAGCCATTGCCGTCACGGTCTAATGATGTTTCTGCGTTTTGTGGCATGTTTTCTGGTGCGAAGCCAAACATCTTACGTGTATCTGTTGCACGCGTTGCCCAGTAGTAACCGCGCTCTGCAGCATTAACTTCGTATGGCATATCCATGTATACGTAGTCCGGGTTAGAGACAATCACGTCATACCCTTTCGCTGACCAGTCGTATACTGATGAAGTTCCGCCCCAGTAAAGAACGTCCCAGAAGTTTACGCGAGTGCTTTCGGTTGCAAATGCTTTCTCGCCTTCGCTGTATTTAAGGCCATCTTGCCATGCTTGGAAGTGAGGGATGCCTTTGTCAGCAACAATCTTAGATACCTGCTCTGCAAAGTGACTTGGCAAATGACCGAAGTCGCTTACCGTTCCATCAGTGATCAAAGACTGACACTGTGGAGACTGTTGGAATGGCTTATCTTGCTTAAACAAATCGATGTTGCCTTTCCAAGCCACTTTATCTTCTGCATTAATATCTTGTAAGCCAGCGCCTAACTTGATGTTTTTCGCTTCATCGCCGCCGAAGTGCCAAGTCGTTAGTGGAACGCCCGCTTCTTGGTGCATTGCTGCCACTTCAGAGATCACTTTATCAACAAAGTGAGTTGAAGATTCCATACATGGATTAATGAAGCTTTGCTTATCGTAGAACTGAACAGTCGTCACGTTCGATGTATCTTGTGGATCCATCAAGCGGTATTCATTTGCTTCCGCTTCTTTACCATCCGCCATTAGGCGAGTGTAACGCGCTTCCATCGATACCACAGCAGAACGAGCGTGTGCTGGCATATCAATTTCCGGAATGACTTCGATGCTGCGCGCTTTTGCGTAGCTTAAAATCTCGACGTAATCCGCTTTACTAAAGAAACCAGAGCCAAAGTTGTCTGTTGTTGGACCTGAACCTAGCTGAGGCAGTAAACAGCTTTGCTCTTCCAAATCAAAACAACGATTAGACCCTACATCCGTTAGCTCTGGTAAACCTGGGATTTCTAAACGCCAGCCTTCATCATCTGTTAAGTGAAGGTGCAGTTTATTCATCTTGTATGCCGCCATTTGATCTAGCGTTGCTAGGATGGCATCTTTTGAGTGGAAGTTTCGAGCAACATCCACCATCACACCACGGTAATCGAAACGTGGCGCATCTTTGATCGACAGTTGTGGTAATGATTCAGCGTTCTGACTGTCTATTAGGCCAAAAATAGACTGAACTGCGTAGAAAGCACCTGTTTTATCAAACGCTTTAATCGCAATCCCCTCTTCCGAGATGCTTAGTTCATAAGCGCCAGATTTTGCTAAATCACCCGTAAACTGAGTAGGAACAACGGTAACACTTACTGGAAGGTCACCACTCACATCTACGTTTACCACATCTGCACGTTCTTCAATTGCAGCGAACTGATCAGCATCGAATACGTCTTTTGGTAGGGCAATACCACCAGCAATGCTGACTGAACCTTCACCCGCTTCCACCGACATTGGCGTTGGTAATAGCGTTGTTGATACGTCTTGCGTTGCTAGATCCGCATTCTTTTCGAAACGCG
>Ga0209121_10006531_pt1 | contig 10215 bp, 9 predicted proteins | sample Cruoilmetagenom3_FD_187292 | JGI IMG/M metagenome (GOLD analysis project Ga0209121, IMG submission 187292) | Oil polluted marine microbial communities from Coal Oil Point, Santa Barbara, California, USA - Sample 3 (SPAdes) (version 2) | ecosystem: Environmental > Aquatic > Marine > Oil seeps ...
TTTGGGATCTTGTACTACTGCCATAAGATAGATGGGCTGGCCCGGCTCAATCCACGTCGGTGACCACGGCAGCTCGAAATATCCATCCTTGTTCCGATTCCGAGGCTCGGTACAGTAACCCCAGGACGTAACCGGCAGGGCGATAATCCGCGCCCCGTATGCAGGCTCGTTGTTGGGATCAAGGATCCTGCCCTTTATCATGGTCACCGGGAACGCGGGCTGTTCAATCACGGTCGATTTGCTGATTTTGGTTTTAACGGTCCCGGCCGACCGGGTAGGTTTGGTCTGGGCAAAGGCAATCCCGACGGCGATGCATCCGGCAATGGTGGCCGCGGTCAAACCCCAGCGAAAGCCGATATACGGGCTTTTGCATTGTTCCTCAACGATCCTGCGAATACGTCCGGCGAGCGCCTTTTTACTGCTTACCACAGCAGGCACAAATGCCGCCTGCTTCTGAGGTCTGAAATTGAGCAGCGACTGCGCGTAATCCTCGGCAGACTGCCCGCCGGCGACAACCCAGTCGTCACATGCCTGCTCGCTGAATCTCACCATTCGCTTCTTTGACCACCAAATGAGCGGATTCCACGGCAGGATACACACGATCAACTCTGCAATCAGACCGCTTATGTGGTCGCGGCGTCTCCAATGTGCCAGTTCGTGGCAAATCACGCCGACCCAATCGAGACCATCATCCAAATCGGTCGGCACGAGGAGCACAGGGATCGAGCTCCAGCACCATATCACGGGACTGCGCACATCGACACCGCTTCGGATCTGAAGGGCTTTGGCGATTCCAAGTCTTGCTATTACGGAATCCGCCGCCCGCTCGATATGCCCGCTCACCCGCGATTGTGTTCTTCGCAGCAGACGAATTCCGTTTACGACATCGACAGACAATCGTCCTAATAAGATCAGGGTCGCCGTCATCCATCCGTACAGCATAATCGTTCGCCATGGAATGTAGGCACCATATGAACTGCTTGCAACTGGTTCGACGTCCGCCGCTGCCTCGTGCGCTTCGGGCTGAATCTCCGGCGAAGCCGAAACCACAGATGCTTCCGCAGGTACGTTTATTACTAACGACGGCAGTGCGGCCGGCTCGGCAGTAAAAACGCCTAACTCAAAGTGCTTAACCAGGACTCCCATCGTTGGTACGAACACTGCCGCGATCATCGCGAGAAACAACACACCAGACGCCCTAGCCGGGCGACGCCTCAAGAGGAAACTGCCAACTAAACCGATTACGGCAAACAAGGTACTCTGCCACGCTACAGCCCATAACGACAGATCTCTTAAAAACAGTTCGCTAATCATCTCTCTCTCTCCTTCCGTTTTTTGTTTATCAACCGCTGAAGCTCCTGAAGCTCAGCATCGCTAAGCTGGCCCTCTTCCACGAGCTGGCGGAACAGCACAAGAGCATTCCCATTGAACATCCGCTTGACGAATTTTCGTACCGAGCCTGCGCCGGCCTGCTCGCGGGTTCTGGTCGGCAGATAGACGTGTTTCCTGCCGTCAACGCGATGCTTAAGCCAGCCGGCTTTTTCGAGCCTTTGCATAGCCGTCAGCACCGTCGTGTACGCCAGTTCCTTCCTGCGGCACAGCCGCTTCCAGACCTGACGCACGGTCGCCTCGCCAAGCTCCCAGACGACCTCGATTACCGCACGCTGCAATTGCCCGAAATGATCAAGTGATTTCTTGCTCACAGTATCAACCTCTCTTTTTTATTCGCTTCGGTCTTCTCAATCATGCTCTCCGCGTTCTTCATCGCTGCCATGTTCGCTGATTCCGACTTCAGGATGAGCGGACCATCCGTCAAAGTTCTTGCTTGTTGTCGTTAGTTTGACGTCTCTTTTTTCACCTGGACCGAGGTCAGCCGGAGTTGTTGGGCCGAGCTCTATTCCGTTTGACAAGTGAACCTCAACTCGAACCCGTTGTAAGGTTTCGCCCGTGGTGTTCTCCACTGTGCCATTGAAGGAATTGCTTTGCGCATCATAGGTCAAAATCAGTCGGGCACCGTTTCGGACCGAATCGTATTTCTCGTTCAGGGCAAGTTGCGTGCCTGATTCTTCCCCTTCCTCGCCATGCTCACCACCTTCGCGGTCGTGTTCGCCGTAGCCCTCTCGGCTGTGTTCACCGCCATCGCGGTCGTGTTCGCCGCGAGTCGCCGTGGAGCTATCTGAGTCATGATTCCCACCGGCTTGTCTATCATTTGAACAACCGCTAATAACGACCATCAACATAACGGCAATCGTGGCAAGAATTCTTTGGATGTGATTCATAAATGTACTCCCTTTCTCTGTCATAAACCATTCTGTAATTAGATACCTCATTATGTAGTACTACAATTTGTAGTAGTTGTCAACATAAAAATCTAAAATTTTTTGAAAAATTTATTCTATCCCCCGTTTTCTCTCAAAAAACGCGGGGAAAAATGTCGGGCAAGAGAAAAAAGTGTCAGATTACCGCGGCAATAAGAAGCAGTAACGCACCGACCGTGGCGGCGGCAAATGTGAGTCTGGACCATTTTAGATACCTGGCGACATCCGGCTGCTGATCCTCGAACTCATAATAGTAGTCATCTTCCGAATCCGGGTCTTGCTTCGGACGCAGACGCAGCTTTACATAAAAATGTGCCGCGATGGAGATTAGAAAAAGCGGGCCGGCAATAATATAGAGAACTGCATCCATCGATTCTACTATTTGTCATTAAATGTAAAACTGCTGGTTGTAATCATACTCTCATTCCGCCTTTGGTTCGTTCGTCCCGGGTTTCGGCGGCAACTTAACCTGGCGACATGCGACTCGTCTTTCACCAAGCAGATTTCCGCCCCCAAATAGTTGAAAACGGTACTCTCCGGGGCCCGGAAAGACGATACCCTGTAAGTTCATCGCCAGCGTGACGATTTGTTTAACGTTCTGGAAATTAACTTTTCCCTCCCGTTCGAATATGACTTTTTCCTCATCCTGGGTATTGACGAGGGTTATTTTTACATCCGTTGTGCCATGCCCGTTCGTCATCTCACAGAAGAAGACAATTTGCGCATGTCTCGCCGGATACCTCGGGGCGTCGATCGTCTGGACGATATCGATAATACTCGGCATACCGGAGACTTTGTCAAAGATAACCCTGTTGCAGGTTATTGCCGATAACAGGATTGGCTGAATATCTGTCATTTAGTCAACCTCGCTCACGATATTTTCCTGAGCATTCATTTTCTGCTTCATTAGCCGGCCCATTTTGAACTTCACGTTCCGTTTGGCGGGGACGTGAACCTGCTCCATAGTTTTCGGATTCTGTGCCCTCCTGGCTGCACGTATCCTGGTCTCGAAAACACCAAAATCGCGGAATTCCAGGCGGTTATTCTTAGCAAGCTCCTCGATGATCTCATCGAGAAAAGACTGAACTACAGGCTTAACCACCGCTCGTCTGGTATTCGTATTTTCGGCTATTCGGTCAATGACTTCTTTTTTCGTAATTGTCGACATCGCTCACCTCCCGAGTGATTTATTATAGCGGTCATAAAACTTCAACAAGTACTCGTAGTAGTCTAACAAATATAACTCTTACAATCAAACGTTTCGTCATTTTCCCACCAACAAGGCAATTTAGCAATCAATATCTCAAGCAAATTGTGTTTTTTTCTGAATACTGTACAACAAATGATCCTTGGAATTGAGATGAAAATCTGGTATTATTGGTCTTGAAGTCTGAAGGAGTCTTTCATTAAAGTCTTTATAAGGAAATATCCCTGGTAGTACTATTGCAGCTTTTTTTGAAGGAGGATTATCATGTGTAAGAAATCGATTTATCTGGCCTGTTTTGTTTTAGCGCTTGGGCTGGCTGCGGGCGCGGCGAACGCCGATATTACAAGCGACCTGGTGGGATACTACCCTCTTAATGAAGGGGCGGGTGATACCGCTTTCGATATGTCGGGCACCGGGCACGATGGAACCCTCCATAATAATGCAACATGGATCTCGGACGGATACAAAGGCAGCGGAATCAACCTTGACGGCTCGGCAAACTCGCGAATCGAACTCGGAACCTGGAATCCGGCCGAGGGAACGGGACAACTTTCTCTGGCAATGTGGATCAGGTGGGCAGGCGGAGGCGGCACATATCAAGGTCTGATCGGCAAGAGAGATACATGGCCAGACACAACGATGTTTCAGTTCCAGGTCAGACCGGAAAATGGTGGTACTTTCCGGCTCGAAACAGGAACAAACGCAATAGTCTCACCCAACGGCACCCTGGATCCGCTTGCCCAGATCTGGGCGCACGTAGCAACAACCTTTGACGGAACTACGGCCAGGCTTTATCTCAACGGCCAGGAGATAATGTCCGGCGGATTTGCTTTTAATACCGCAGGTGAAGGGTCCAATATGGGCATAGGTTGCGTCACCGGCGGCGGTACAGGTTACAGCGGCAGCGGCGAAGTCTTTTCAGGCGACATTGACGAAGTCCGCATATACAACCGGGCGCTGTCGGAGGCCGAAATTCTGGCGACTATGGAGGGCGAAATATGGCCTTACGCCTTCGGTCCCGATCCTGCCAACGGGGCTTTATATTCGGATTCATGGGTAACCCTTAGCTGGTCGCCGGGAGAGACTGCATCCTCGCATGATGTGTATATGGGCGATAATTTCGCAGATGTGAACGACGGCGCCACCGAGACACTCCAAGGCAATTATACTACAACGTATATTATTGCCGGATTCCCCGGATATCCTTATCCGGAAGGTCTGGTTCCAGGCACAACCTACTACTGGCGGATTGATGAGGTTAATGATGCGGATCCAAACAGTCCGTGGAGGGGCAAGGTCTGGAGTTTTACGGTCCCGCTCAAGATCGCTTATAACCCTAATCCCGCCGATGGCGCTAAATTTATAGACCCTGATGCAAACCTTAGCTGGAACGCAGGCCTCGGATCCAAATCTCACACCGTGTATTTCGGCGACAATTTCGACGATATCAGCAATGCCGCTGGGGGGCCGTCTCAGACAGATACAACCTATGATCCCGGCCCCCTTGAATTAGAAAAAACGTACTACTGGCGCGTCGATGAGTTCGATATCTTCGCTACGCATAAAGGCGAAGTTTGGAGCTTTACGACAGCAGGTCCCGGCGGAGGTATTAAAGGAGATTACTACAAAGGTACGGATTTAAGGAATCTGGTGCTGACCCGTATGGATCCACAAATCAACTTTAGCTGGGGCAGCGGTTCGCCGGACCCGTTGATAGACGTCGATTCGTTCTCAGCCAGATGGACCGGCGAGGTGGAGGCGGCATATACCGAGACCTACACCTTTTACACTATGAGTGACGACGGCGTGCGTTTGTGGGTAGACGGCCAACAGCTCGTCGATGACTGGAATGACCACGGACCCACCGAGAACAGGGGAAGTATCGACCTTGTTAGCGACAATACATACAGCATCGTAATGGAGTACTTCGAGAACGCCGGCGGCGCAACGGCACAACTTCGCTGGTCAAGTCCGTCCACTCCGAAAGCTCTTATTCCACAGGCCGCCCTCTCGCCGCCTGTAAAGGCCGCCAGCCCAAATCCGCCTAATGGTGCGGTAGATGTAAAGCATACACCTGTTCTTAAGTGGACCGCCGGAGACGATGCCGCTTCGCACCAGTTATATTTCGGCGCTGACCAAGAGGCCGTGAAAAACGCCGATACAACTTCGCCCGAGTACAAAGGTTCTATAGAACTCGGCTCCGAGAGCTATGATCCGGGATTACTCGAGTGGAATACGGCTTACTACTGGCGTGTCGATGAAGTCAATAACCTCAATCCCGATAATCCGTGGATAGGCAGCACCTGGAGCTTTACGACGGCTAACTTCCTTATAGTGGACGATTTTGAGGATTATGACGCCGGCGAGAACCAGATATGGTACGCCTGGCATGATGGGCTTGGCTATGGCGTGCCGGGCAGCGAACCTTACTTTCCCGGCAACGGAACAGGCTCAGCCGTAGGCTGGGACAGCACTCCGTCATATACCGAGGAGACAATCGTTCACGGGGGCAGCCAATCAATGCCTTTATCCTACGACAACAACGTCTTAAAGTATTCAGAGGCGGAATTGGCGCTGACTTATCCGCGTGACTGGACCGAAAAGGGTGTTAAGACATTGACGATTTGGTTCAGAGGCAATCTTGCGGGTTTCATAGAAGAGCCGGCCGGCACATACACGATGACCGCATCCGGCACGGATATTTGGGAGACGGCCGACGAGTTCCGCTACGCCTATAAGCAATTGTCGGGCGCCGGGACAATCACGGCGAAGGTGCTTAGCGTTCAGAACACGAACGCCTGGGCCAAGGCCGGCGTGATGATTCGTGAGACGCTGGAACCGGGCTCGAAACATGCCTTTATGGATATTACACCAGGTAACGGCGCTTCCTTCCAGGTTCGTAACACTCTTAAAGGCGACAGTTTCCAACAGAGCCAGACCGGGATTACCGCGCCGTACTGGGTGAAATTAGAACGAGACGCCGCAGGTTACTTTACGGGCTACTATTCGGCCGACGGCGTCACATGGCAGCAGGTACAGGATGCTACACCCGTACAAATCCCGATGAGCCAGAATGTATATATAGGCCTGGCGGTAACCAGCCACAACGAAGGTGTGACATGCAAGGCCGAATTCTCCGATGTTCAGACAACCGGCTCGGTCAGTCCGCCGATGTGGACGCATCAGGCTATCGGTGCAACTATGCCCAGTAACGATTCCGAACCGCTGTATGTCGCTGTTGGCGGCAACGCCGTCGTATATCACGATAATCCCGATGCGGCACAGATAGACACATGGACGCAATGGGATATCGACCTGCAGGCGTTCGCAGACCAGGGCGTGAACCTTACCAATGTTAATACTATTGCTATCGGTCTCGGCGACAAAAACAATCCGCAGGCCGGCGGTTCAGGCACAATGTATATTGACGATATCCAGTTGCACCCGGAACCGTAAGCCGTTCTGCGTTCTGAGGAGTACTCAGAACGCAGCACGATGAACTCAAAACGGATTTGTACTATTATGGACAAACGAAAAGGATTTACGCTGATAGAACTGCTGGTTGTTATCGCTATCATTGCGGTGCTGATGGCGATATTGATGCCGGCGTTAAACAGGGTCAGGGAGCAGGGAAAGCGTGCCGCCTGTCTAAGCAATGTCAAGCAGTTGGGCCTCGGCTGGGTCTTGTATACCGATGATAATGACGACAAAATCGTTAACGCCTGCACCGGCACAGGGGGCGAAAATCCGATACCCACTGACGAAGACGGCTGGGTACACTGGGCCGGCTACAGCGACCAGACCAGCGAAACCGACCAGATAACGGCCGTCAAAGAAGGTGCATTATTCCCATACGTCAAAAGCGAAAGACTTTACAAATGCCCGACAGGCCTGCGGGGGGAAATGCGCACGTACGCCATAGTCGATTCTATGAACGGCTGGCCCAGCAGCGGGCCGAATGTTAAAAACAGGAACGATATTCGCAGGCCGGGCGAGAGGGCTGTCTTTATCGACGAGGGCTGGGTAACATTTGCCAGTTGGTCTGTTCCTTACGACCGCGAGGCCTGGTGGGGCTCGGCCGTCACACAACCGGGCATACTTGCCGCCGACAATCGCCATAAGGACCCGCCGCCCGTCCGGCATGGAAACGGAACAAACTTTTCATTCGCAGACGGGCACAGCGAATACTTCAAGTGGAAAGACCCGCGTACGGTAAGCTACGGCATGCTGGAGGTCGGCTCCGATCCCAGTCAGACTGGTAATCCGGATTTGTACAGGGTACAGAAGGCCGTATGGGGCGAATTAGGCTATACCGTATCGCCCTGGTAATGAATTGAGCGGTCCTCATAAATGTGTTATTGTAGCGACATGCAAGATGTAATCGCCAAACATTGTGATGAACTGGACCGCTGCAACCAGCGAGGCGGGCGGATGCTGTCGGTCTTCGATTTACTTGCGGCGAAAACTCTTGATCTGGATCTGGCGGCATATCTTATGGCCCGCATCAGCAAAGGTTCGTCTTTCATGGCCGGCTCGGTGCCGGGCGGAGCCGGCAAGACGACGGTAATGTGCGCCCTGCTGAATTTCCTGCCGATCGAGATGCCCATTGTTGCCGCCACACGTGAAGCTGTATATGAGGCGGCGAATGGAAAACCGACGCGACGTAGTTGTTACGTCTGTCATGAAATCGGCTCCGGGTATTACTTCGCCTATTTATGGGCGGATGCATTGAGAACTTATTGCGGCCTATTCAAACATGGACATATCCTCGCTACGAACCTGCACGCGGATAATCGCGAGCAGGCAAGAGAGCAAATATGCGATACCAACAGCGTTTCGGAAAAGCACTTCAATAAATTCGAGCTGCTTATTTTTCTGCGCGCAGAGAACGGTTATCGAGATACCAACCGCTGGATCGAGGAGGTTTACTCGGGCGACGGCTCATCGGGGCATGAATTGATTTTCCATGCAAACAATAAAAGAACACTCGATGAGAGTGCGGAGCACTACCTGGCCGACCCGGAATACGTCGCTGCATGCCGGGAATTTCTAACGAAGATGCCGCCGAACGTGCGTACCATCGAGGATACACGCCGGGAAGTAGTGGAATTCCTCCGTCGGCATAATGACATCAAAATTGACAAGTAATCGTTTATACGGAGATAAGTTATGAAATATCGCCGGTTGGGAAAGACCGGAATGAGTGTCTCGGTCATAGGCATCGGAACATGGCAGTTCGGCGGGGAATGGGGCAAGGACTTCGAACAGGCCGAGGTCGATGCGATGATCGACAAAGGCGCCGAACTGGGCATCAATCTTATCGATACCGCGGAGTGTTACGGCGACCATCTCTCGGAAGAGCTTATCGGCCATGCAATCAAAGGCCGGCGGGATAAGTGGATCATCGCCACAAAGTTCGGTCACAAGTTCAAGCCGAATTTCGAGCGGGAAAATCTGTTCGAGCCCGCCCAAGTTCAAAAGCAGCTTGAGGACTCATTAAAAGCGCTGCAAACCGATTATATCGACCTTTACCAGTTCCACAGCGGCACCGATGAAATGTTCGACATGCCGGGATTGTGGGAAATGCTGCAAAAGCAGGTCAAGTCCGGCAAGATTCGCCATCTGGGGATATCGATAAGCAAAAAGCACGGCAGCCTTTACCAGGTCGAGAAAGCATCCGATGCTGGAGCAGTAGCAATCCAGGCCGTATACAACCGGGTCCACAGAAAGCCGGAAGGAAAAATTTTCGACTCCTGCATCCGTCAAAACCTGGGCGTGCTGGCAAGGGTGCCTCTGGCAAGCGGATTTTTGAGCGGAAAATACAGCGAAGATTCAAAGTTCGCCGATACCGACGTCCGGAGCTCCTGGCATGACCGGGAAGAATGGCGGGAAACTTTTCAGGAGGTTGCAAATTTCAAAAATGAAGTTCCAAAGGGTGTTTCAATGGCCCATTGGGCCCTGGCATGGTGCCTGCAACACCCGGCAGTAACATGCGTTATCCCGGGCTGTAAGAACGTCGAACAAGTCGAATCGAACGCTATGGCCGCTGATCTTCAAGCCGTCAGTCCCGTAAGGGACACCTAACGGCGGGACGACCATCCACACGCTGCGTTGTAGATTCGTGTCGAGGGCGTCCCGCCCTCGAACCGCGGGCAGGATGCCCGCGACACTGATAAAATACATGCATCCGGCAGCGAAATCTGGTATTCTATTCGGCGCCCTTCGACTACGCTCAGGGTGAAGAAACTTCATGCCGAGCGAAGACGAGGCACAATCGGCTGCTTACATAACAAATAGTAATCCTAATAAGTGGATTTTTGAGAGGGCATGTAAATGCATAGTAAAGAAATGACACGACGAACGTTCCTGAGTACGGCGGCTTCGGCTGTCGCTTTTCCTTATGTGATTACATCTTCGGCCTTTGGCGCCGGGAGTAAACGCCGCACTCCGTCAGGAATCCCCAGGATAGCTCCGAGCGAACGTGTAAACATGGGATTCATCGGCCTGGGGGGCCAGGGCACGGGACATCTGCTCGGCGGTGCATGGACGTATGTTCCCGGCGGGTATATCGCACGGGACGACGTTCAGGTCAAAGCTGTTTGCGATGTACGCCGTGAACGTCTCACCCATGCCTGGAAACGGTGCAATCAGATATACGCCGATCGGTTTGGCCGGCCCGACTATGACGAC
>Ga0209121_10006532_pt1 | contig 10215 bp, 7 predicted proteins | sample Cruoilmetagenom3_FD_187292 | JGI IMG/M metagenome (GOLD analysis project Ga0209121, IMG submission 187292) | Oil polluted marine microbial communities from Coal Oil Point, Santa Barbara, California, USA - Sample 3 (SPAdes) (version 2) | ecosystem: Environmental > Aquatic > Marine > Oil seeps ...
ATGGAAGAATAATACCAATCTGCGTGGTTATGACATCTTCCTCTGATAAAGGACTCAGAAGAAAAGTTGGGATAAAGATAACCAACATCCTTAACCAGTTTTTGTCGATTAACATTAAGGAAATTCTGGATGATTGAGGTGCCTGTTTTACTTTCACCAATGTGTAAATAGATCGTAATTTGCATCGTTTCGTTTCTCCGACAATTGTCCTAATTTATGATGTAATTTCGTCTCGTCCAATTCCTCATGAATGATGCCTTGATATTGATGGCGCTTGATTTTATTGCTTGACACTTATAGCAATGCCAAGTTCACATGACCAAATCCCTACCGCAATAATAGTCATCTGACACAATCTTGCTGAGAAAAGCCAATTCATCATCTGTGATTTGTTTGAGGAATTGCTCAATTAAGGATTTTGAGACAGCAATGGATGGTTTGAATCCAGGATAGACATGTGTTCTGATCATGCTTGTTTCTTTAGCAAAATCTTGAGCTCCAGCATGCAGGTGATTTCGAATCTCAGAAGATCCTTTTTCTTGCGGGGCTAGATCCCGATAAACCTTTTTCAATGATTGTTCATCTGATGCATCATAATACACAATTTGGGGATCATTACAGCTCAATAATTTTTCCAGGATAAAGGACCGCCTGAACATCAAAGGTGGGTTGACATCGGGAGACACTTTTTTTGCAAAGCACCCTTGAATCCGAACTTGGGAGTGTTCAGCGTTGTCCTGTGAACGTTCTTCGGTCATCAGGTAATAACCATGTATCTTGTATCCCAGCAACTTATTCAAGTAGCTCTGGATCGTCCCGCCAAAACCGATATCAACTACTGCAGAATGATCCTTTTCAGAAAAATGTTTGTCTTCCAGGTAGTGCAGGAAACCGACGAGTTCAAATTTAGCTTTTGAGATGATGTCAGGTTGAAGGAAAGTCAAGAGAGGTACCAGGTGGTCAATTTCACTGTCCGCCACAACGATATCTGTATCAGCAAATAGGTTGAACTCCTCATTGATCTCAGCCCACTTATCAGGTGTGAGTGCCAAGCCATAGCGAGTCTTTAAAAAATTTGCCAAGTGATTGGCATGGTAGGAAGTGGATGCAATTTTAAGGATATCATCCAGGTTTTCGACAGCAGCCATCGAAATGGCGCGCCGTGAAATTTCCAAATAAATCGAGTCTGGGGCGTCTTCAACACTTTCTGCCCAGATATCATAGATTTTCTTGATTATTTTTCCTTCTCTTGAAAGAAAATACAGGCGGTCGATACCATCTTCCTGGGAATTGGCGATCAACCACTGCGCAAAGCTGGTCAGCAGCGGTCCAACGAGACTATAACCAATGTTGTAGGCATCGATCTCCACTAACCACTCAGGGTTAATATCCTGAAATGTGATCGGTGCAAAATTCTTTTGTATCACCATTCCCAGAGTGATCTCGTCATGGATACTTCCTGTTTGTTCGAATTGATTGACCAGGTTTGAAAAGCGAGGTAATCCCCTGGCAATCTCAACAGGTTTGAGCAGGTGGATGTTTTGGATGCCTATATCCGTTGGAATTTGAAAATCCGAGCGTTCGTTATCTCCGATCATCAGGAAGGATCCGGGTTGTAAAGAATAAGTCTCCAAGACAGAGTCATAAAGTTTCCCGCCATCTTTTCGAGAGCCAAGCTCGCTGGATGCGAAAAGTTTGTCATAACCCTCGATGCCACGTTTATTCAAACAATCTTCCAGGAATTCTCTTCTGTGAAAAGTATCTGAAACCAGGGCAATTGGTTTGCCTGCGGTAACGGCTTCCCGGAATAATTCGATAGCTTCTGGGCGCGGACGAAGGATAGCGTCTTCAATTTCTTCTTCCCATGATTTTAATTGCTGAAGGTCTTCCTCCGAAATATCAGAAAGCTTTGCCATCTGCTGGTAGATCTCGTCCAGATTAACATCTGATTTTTTCTCCTGCCTGGCCTGCACTTCAGCAAGGGGACGCATTTCCAGATATTTTTGGCCAGTCTCTGAACCTATCCTTTCAGCAATAATTTCCTTGACGGTTTCAGGGTTCAGCAGGGGGCGGGTCAATAATGTATCGAAAATGTCAAAGCCAATCCCCCCAATTTCGGGGGAGCGCAGACGTTTTTTCATGTGCTCAAAAGATTTCGAGAAGTACTGGTCAAACCGCCAGGGCGACCAGCTTGGATTAGCGGAATCTGCTATGATCCCGTGTTCAAATCCTTGTGAAGACGCGCATAGACCAATCATACGTTCCAAACAGTGGGCGAGGGTGCCGTCGGTTTGCCCTTTTTCCACCTCAAAGTCCTCGAGTTGAATGCCGGCTTCAAACAACGGCGCCAGGGCATCTCCCCTGGACCAGAACATCGACCCCACTGGAAAATTAAAATAACCCGCGGGGATTTCAGTGATTCCAAGGCGATCGCACCAGATACGGCCCAGGTGCTTATTTGCAAGCCAGGTATGCGCTATGTAGGGGACACGATGATATGTTTGCGGGTAAACCAGACCAACCCCATTTTCTTCCTGGAGAGATCGAATGATTGTGTAGACGTATTCAGGATTCCCCAGCAAAGAATCGCATAAGTATTCCCGCCAACCTTGCGTGGCACCCTGATTGTACAATGACTGTTTTGAATGTAAGTGGGCGATGAAGTTGTAATGCCTGAGTTGTTCACCAAAAGTGCAGAAGAATGGTGCCATATCCCGGCCGCGATTGGGTACTTGTTTGACGCTCAATTTTAGGAGATTGGGCAGATCTGAGAATTTTTCTTCACATTGCTCAAGGTTTTTTTCACTGGTCACTGAAATGAAAAGGTCGTAGAACAGGGGCATGTTTTTCATATAGGAAACAAATTCATCGATCAAGTTTTCATAATAAATGTGGATGTGAACCGCTATTTTTCCAGAAACCTCGATATCTTTCCCTGACACAAAACTCCGATCAAGATTCATAAACTGAATAGACTTTTTTCTTCTTCGTTGCTTTTGTTTGGCTGGGGGGAAAGTGGAACGATCTTCACTCCGGCCGAATTTTATATAATGAATCAAAGGATTGAGATTGGCATTTTTTACATCGGGATTGTCATCTAAATAATAGGTCGTATTGAACTGTTCTGATGGGTTTCGATTTTCTTTCCAGCCGGTCCGGATGAAATGCATCAGTGCATCGATGTCCGCATGACGGACATCCGGGTAATGATGAAGATAGTAAGCGCGATCGAAAAGTCCGCTGCGCTGAATGACGAGATAATGATACAAGTTTCTAAACATTCTTATCACCTCTTAAGAGTTTTCTTAGTTTTCGCAAAGGTCGTGTTATTTGCCAACTTTTACTCGATGCATAAAACAAAACTTCCTGTTCCAATGCAGAATTATTTCTTTCAAGATCTGTGATTTTTCCCGTTAATTCCCTGATATTTTTTTCTAATTCCCTGTTATTTTTTGCTAGCGTCGTATTTCTTTCTATCAAATCCTGATTATTTTTTGCTAGCGCCGTATTTCTTTCTATCAATTCCTGATTATTTTTTTCTAATCGCGTGATTTGATTCCCTAATTCCCTGTTATTTTTTTTCAATTCCCGAATGAATTTTTTTAACCCCGTGTTATTTTTCAACAATCCTTTGTTAATATTTAATATTGAAAGTTTCTGACTATTCAAATCACGAATTTTCTCGAATGAAAAAATATCATATTTTCCGGATAATTTTATGAATGATTTCTTATTAAATCCAAAATGTTTTTCCAGCGCAGGAGCTCGATCTCGGTCATTTAATGCTTCAAATAGGAGGTCTAATCCAAACAAGCTGGTTGGATTATCCAATTGTTGTTCTGTTGCAACCATGCCTAGGGCAAAATGAATATCAGCACAATCCTGATGGATGTATTGTTTTGCTTCTGGAAAGATCTTTATCAGTTCTTCAGTTGTTTCGATTTTTTTAAATTCCGACAAAGTCTTAAATAATTCAAATTGTCTGCGGATTCTTGCCTCTGGTCTGCTGCCGCTTTGATTGGCTTCATCTTTTCTCACCCGAAAGCGGACAAGTTTTTCCTGCAATATGTGGATCTCATATTTCATACATAGTTGTACCCACAAGTTGAAATCTGGAAGTTGGTTCATGCCATTTCGAAAACTGATATCCCTGTAACACGTTTTTCGGATCAACAGGCTTGGATGACAGAGTGCATTGCCATGGTAAAAAAAATGTCTTAGCCACCCAAACCGGTCGCGATTTGGTTGGTCAAAAACATCGTAATAGAAATTGTTCTTGTCTGTGAAAGGCTTACCGTCCTCATTGATAACTTGAACGAGAGTAAAAACCGCAGCAACATCAAGGTTGTTATCCAAATAGGCAATTTGTTTTTCCAACTTGGATGGTTCCCAGGCGTCATCTGAATGCTGAATTGCGATATACTCGCCAACAGCCACTTCTTTGATTGCACGAGAAATTGTTCTTCCTCCCAGATTTATTTTATTCCTGTATGCAATAATGCGGGGATCCTCATAGCTTTGAATAATCTCCCAAGAATTGTCGGTTGAAGCGTCATCCCAGATGATCAACTCGAAATCAGGGAAGGTTTGATTCAGCACACTTTCAATTGATTCGCGGAGGAATTGTGAGTGGTTATACGATGTAAGGATGATAGAGATTTTCACATCTGAATTACTCATTATTTAGGCTTTCAGCATCGTGATCTAAATACAATTCGTAGGAATTGATATTTTAGCTCCCATAATTTATGGAATAGTGATTTTAGTATATTATATGTTAAAAAGAAATCCGAAATTTGTCTGCATTTATGAATTGCTATAAAAATATTATTATTTATTTCCTTGTTTGATGATCCAATTTCCTCCAATAATGATATTGAGAATTCACGTCATTTTAAATATAATTTTCCAAAATCGATAGTTCACAGATATCACGGAAGGATTGAGAATGAATTTATTTAACGCTTATTGATTATCTTTTCAAAATAAGTAGATTCTGGACCACCAATCACTTTATTGTCCTTCATCATAATCACACCTTCTGTAAAATTTCCAATTTCTTGCAGTACTTCTTCTCCTTTTAACATTTTGATGATTTTCCTCGGAAAGTCTGCACCGGCTAAATGGGATACTGGATAGCCGCCCCCAAAACGCAAGTTGATTTCCAGTACCGATATAGTCCCCCCTTTTTGGAAAAGGTCAGCATCGAGAGGACCAATGTGGTTCAAGGTGTTCCCTAGTTTTATCCCAAAATCGATAACAGATTTATCAAAAAAAGTCTGAGATTGTTCAGTTTCTCCCATTCGAGAAAGAAATTTTCTCCATGAAATGACTGAAATTACATTTCCATTTAAATCATTCAGCATATCAAAATTAATTGCCTCACCCTCTAACTCTTCTTGAATGATCATTCCTGGCGCATAATTGAAGAAGGCAGTCAGTTCTCTTTCATTGAATGCTTTAAATGTCAGCATACTCCCAAAACCACGTCGCGGCTTAACAAAAACCGGAAACGATATTGCTCCAGACTTGATATCAATCAATGCTTGAGAAATATCAAGATATGTTTTAGCTGTTTTGATGTTGTGAGCTCTTAGAAATTGAAATGTTTTATATTTATCAAAACAGATTTCTGCTATTTCAGCCTTTGGTATTACAGGCGTTATTCCCATCTTGATAAACTCATTAAAATGTTTCGATAGTTTCACAACATCCGGATCATAAAATGACAGGATGCCAGTAATCGCTTCGAGTTTACATAATTCCATCACCTTTGGGATATATTCAGGGCTGACAATATCTGGAAGGAGATAGCTTTTATCGCAATGTGCAAATCCAGGTGTCCATTTTGTATTGCTTGTTCCAATAATGCGATCATTCTTTTCCAGGTGAGTTCGAAAGTAATCTGCAATATAACCTCGTTTGCCTATACAAGAAAATAGGAGATTCATGGCTATTCTTTCCTTCTAATAAATCTGGGATGATCGCAATCACCAAGTTCTTGAATGCTTTCTCTCACATCAAATCAAGTTTCATGGTAATTTTTGGAAATTTCCTTTCAACTTCAATAAAACCAAGAGATTTATATAATTTTATTGCAATATGATTCTCGAAGTGAACAAAAAGAAAAATTCTTTTCATGCCTCTTTCTTTAGCTAGTTCAATAGTTAATAAATACATTTGCCTGCCAATACCAAGTCCCTGATAATCTGGCAGCACGCTAGTAAGCAACCCATGTGCACTAAATGTTTCCTGGTCGTTCGCATAAAGAACCCTCAAGCCAACCACTTTATTCTTGTGAAATGCAAACAGAATATCAGCGTATTTTAACCATTTTTGTGCATATTCGTCTAAATCGACCCGCTCACTCATTGGGTCTGGAATAAGGTCTCCAAATGTTTTTAACAATAAGAAAAATTTTTCATGTGTTAAGTATCGTTTATCATTCCACCGATATTCGATATCCAGATCATTTCTCGCTGATGGTCTCACCACTTGTGCTCATCTCCTGAATCAATTAAATAGGCAATAGTTTTTACATCTTCTAGCGTTAGATCGTGATAAATTGGTAAACATAAGACGCGCTTTGAAAAATCTTGTGCAATTATGGTGTCAACACCTGATATGTATGGGAGTGTGGTTAGCGAAGGATAAAAATAACGTCTTGGGAAGATATTATGCTTATGTAAATTCTCTTGAACCTTAATTAATTGTTCTTCAGTATGAAAAAGCACCGGAAAATAAGCGTAATTATATTCCGTATGCTTGGGTAAGGTCGGGCGTGTTATGTGTTTGTTATCTAAAAATACTTCATACCATTTAGTTACTTGATACCTTGCCATAATAATATCATTGACATAAGGCAAAACACAGAGACCCATGGCGGCATGCACCTCTGAATTTTTCCCATTGATACCCAGTCCCCAAAAGTCTTCCTTACCTTTGTGGCTAAAATTCCTCATGTATCTGATCCGATGAGCGATATCCTCATCTTTTGTGATGATTGCTCCACCTTCGATTGTGTGAAATAGTTTTGTGGCATAAAAACTCAATATTGAAGCATCACCATAATCAGTTAATGATTTTCCTTGATACCTGACGCCGAAAGCATGAGTCGCATCATAGATCACCTTGAGCCCGTGCTTTTCCGCTATTTGTTTAATTTTGTCCACATCACGAGGGATTCCATATACATGGGTCGGCAAAATGGCAGATGTTCGAGTTGTGATTGCATCTTCAATCAAATCCGGGTTAATACAAAAAGTAGTCGGATCAATGTCAACAAACACAGGTTGATATCCCTCCCAAACAATACTGGATGTTGTCGCCACATAGGAAAATGGTGTTGTGATGGCCCCCCCTTTAGGTCCAGAGCTTTTATTGCAATTTGAAGCGCAATGGTGCCATTATTTACAACGAGTAGGTTTTTCACACCAAGGTACTCTTGCAGCTTTTCTTCTAAAGTTCTTAGAAGCGGATCGTTATTGGTCAACTGGTTACGCTCCCAAATACCTTTCATATACTCAATATATTCTTCAATTGGAGGTAAAAATGTTTTGGTTACATGTATCATTTTGTCACCACACCGAATTCAGTACGAATTCGAAGTTAAGGGTATGTAGAGCTTTTCGCCAGCATATAGATAGGGCGGTATGTTCTGGAAAGCATCGCGGTGTCTAAATACGTTGTATTTCTCCAATCAAAAGCCCGTAATTTCTCGCGCTTCTTTCATGGAACTAGAAATTGAGGTATCCCAAGACATCGATCAATTAAGTTTTAAATATTTCATTAGTTTGCGCAATGGTCGGGTTATTCGCCAGCTTCTACTGTCCGCATAAAATAATATTTCTTGCTGTAAGTTATTAATAATTTTTTCCAAATTTTGAATATTTTGCTGTTGTGCCTCAATTTCTGAGTGCATAGTTTGTATACTGCTCTTCTTTGCTTCATTTTCTGAGCGCAAAGTATGTATTATTTTTTTCTGTGCGTCATTATTTGACTGCAACAGCTGTAATTTGCTTTGTTGTGCGTTATACAAACCTTTTAAGTTCTGAAATTTTTCGGTACTTGACTTGATTATCTGCTTTTGTTCATTAATTCTGTTCGTGAAAGTATGAATTTTTGCATTCTTGGTGTTCATTTTTGTTTTCAGGATATGGTTAGCATCCTTGAGATTTTTCATTTCGACTTCTAATTCATCGAAATTCTGTGTAATATTTTCTAATTTATTCTCGAGTATGTCAACTCGTAGATTATTTTCAATGATAGCTTGAAGTGACTTTGGTGCTAAAGGACTTCCAAAACGAACAGCAGTTGGCCAAAGATGATATTCTGAAGCGTAGTTATCGAAAATTAATTCTCTAACTTTAATATTATGCTTCCTAATAACGTAATTTAATGATAGTTGATCGCGTCTGGAATACCGCATCACCTGAGCAAGCCAATCTCTCATCAAATCAATAATTTGTTTTTCGTTATGATTCCTGATGATAAATCCCGTCCAATAAGGTTTTTGGTCAAATAGTTCTGGGTCAATCAAACTGTAAGTATTCAATTGTTCAAGAATTTTATTTTGCTGATCAAAATTTAACCGAAAAACCTCTTCAAATTCATCCAAAACGGTTTCTCTATAGCTGTGTCTGACACAATAAAGATCAAATTCATCCCTCAAGAAATCATTGAAAATCTCTTCGGGCTTTTTCTTCAAGGTCACGCTGTTATCGATATAGAGGGAGGTTCGAAATTGCGGGAGGTAGCGATGGGCAGATATTTTTACTTCCCTGGAGCTCCTAACATTATCCAGCGGAAAGACAGGATCAATATTGACGATCCGCCATGATTTGCTGGTCAGATCTTTAATATCCGTAAAACAGATAAAATCAATTTCGGAGTCTTCAGCTACATCCTGTTCATTTAGTTTTTCGTAATCCCCAATCAACACTGTATAAACGCACTTTTCATTATTCATACGATTTCCTGAAAATTGATGTGATTGTAGTCCCATATTATTGGAATATTCTTTGTTATTTGGTTCATTTAATGAGTTTATCTTGTTCAAATAAAAATTGAATTCTTTAGTGTCTTGTTTTGTTTCTTCATGCCAGGGTTTATCACCAGAATTGTAATGTAATATAAAAGGATTAATTAAGTACTTATGATAATATCTAGGATAAGTAATATCGGTACGAATTTCAACATTCCAGTTTGATGGCAATTGGAGAATCCCATTGCCAAGAACATAATTTATTGCATCTTGTTCTAAATTTAGAAGTTTATCTATTGGCGATGTCTTTATATACTCGACTAATTTTGATTCAATGCCGTTTTCTCTCCATTTTCGACAATTAATTAGCATAAGACCGCTAAGAAAATAAGGCGCAAATTTAGGCAAGCCCAATCTTCTGTTATTTTGATTAGATGTTGCGGCTCTAGTTGCTGCTAAGAAATAATTACTTATATCTAATTTAAATAATGGGCTTAGACTTGTCTTGACAATCGTGTCACAATCGATGTAGAGAATTTTATCGATTTCTGGAATTAGTGAAGGAATCTTGATTCTGAAATAATTAACTGTTCTAAAATGTCCCTTTTCAGGAAGAAAAAAATTCTGAAATTCTGATTTATCAACTTTGATGTGTTGCAATTCAAATTGCTTAATATCTTTTAATTTCTCAACACCATCTAGAGTCTTTCTGCTAAGTTCATCACCGAAAATAAAAAATTTGAATTGATCATCGCCTACAGAATTTAACAGGATTGATGCAATCAGGACTTGTGCTGGGACAGCAAACTTGTCGTTGAAAGTCAAACCAATATTGATCATAGATAAGTACTTAATAATAAATTCTATTGCGAATCAGATGATTCGCAATGACAAACACCCAGAGTATTTTCCCAATCTGGTAAGTTCAAATGAAATTTGGATTGAATTTTACTCACATCAAGTGCAGAAAATAGGGGTCGCATTGCTGGGGTTGGGAAGTCTTTTGTTTTTGCTGGAAGCACACGTAGTAAAATCTGTTCCTCTTTCAGTGGATCGCATTCCAGAATCACTTTCGCCCATTCGTAACGACTGCAAAAGCCTTCGCAAGCAAGATGATACAGTCCGCGGTTCTCATCGATAAAGATTTGTATGTCATTTTTCCCCTGTGCAACCACCTGTGTGGTTGCTTCAGCCAGTGTGCGTGCCCATGTCGGACTGCTGACCTGGTCATC
>Ga0209121_10006534_pt1 | contig 10213 bp, 10 predicted proteins | sample Cruoilmetagenom3_FD_187292 | JGI IMG/M metagenome (GOLD analysis project Ga0209121, IMG submission 187292) | Oil polluted marine microbial communities from Coal Oil Point, Santa Barbara, California, USA - Sample 3 (SPAdes) (version 2) | ecosystem: Environmental > Aquatic > Marine > Oil seeps ...
GGCCTTATGTAAAGCCCCTTTGTTTTGAATATCTTATCAAGGTCTCTCGACAGATCATCCACATCGGTGTGCTCCAGAGTATAGAAACGCCAATGTATATCCTTAAAAAGATCCGTATCCATTAAAGCCAATATTTTGGACAACTTGGCCACATTTTCTGCAGTATCCACCAGGAGAACTGCATTGGAGCTTGGCTCGGCCACGATAACCGCCCCTGGAGAAATAAAATTTCTAAGATTTGCGATTACATGGGCTGCCGAGAGATACTGAAGCTGAAAAACACTGATTACGTCTCCTGGATGGGGGACCCGTTCTCCGATATTTACTACTTCTGATCCGGCCCTGGCACTGCTGGCCTTCCGTACCACCTTATAAAGATCCTGGGCACCGCGGGTTATAGCCAGATTGTGTATCTGTAGTATGGAATTGAAAAGATCAAGAAATTCACTCTTGGTATAATCGCCCTTGATATTAAGTGAAATTGTCCCCTTAATGGCTGGATCTACAACATAGTTAAGCTCCAAAATGCGCCCCAGGACCTGATCCAGGACAGGATATATATCCATATTATCCAGAGTAATGTCCATTTGACGACGTTCACCTGGTTTGGCTCCTGAAAAGGGAGACTTTACTATAGTTGCATTAGAATCATTTAAGCCATTTTCACCTTCGTCTGACAGGCTCTCCTGCATAATGGGATCCTGGGCAAACGCCAAATTTTGAATGGACCCAAAAAAACATATGACAACTAAGCTCCAGACCATCCATCTCCAGTCTTGTATTCTCATCTTGACCTTACCCTTTAGACCCGGCTTTCATAAAGAGAGCTTCCACTTCGAGTTTGACCCTGAGATGTGGATTCCGCCCCTTTACCTTGACAAGGTTCATACTCTGTATTCGAAATATCCTGCGGTCATCGTCTAATAATTTCAAAAATTTGACCAGCTTCTTAATATCTGTCTTGGCACTGAAAGTAGCTATGGCTAGTTGATAATCTCTCCACTTGCGGACCCTGCCTGTTTTATAAGTGATTACCTGGAGATCAGCTTCAGAGGCCATCTTGAGCAAAACATCCTGTAAGTTGGATGCTACAAGCTGGGGAGTATCACCGGGCATAAGCCCCTTTGCAGCAGTCGCGAGTCTCTGCTCCGACTGCATAACGCGCTTATCTATACCGCGATGGCGTTTTATGTCCCGCTTCAAACGCTCGATTTTTGCCTCCTGGGCCTCAAGCCTGATGCCCGACTCCTCGAGTTTGCCGGATAATGGATTCCAGATCAGGCTGTACCAGAGTATAAATCCTATTATCAATAAACCATAACGTAATATTGAACTTCTTTTACTGGAGAGCTGACGACTAATTCCCACTACTCGCCCCTCCTTTTCCGCCGGCCAGCTTCATCTCCACTGTAAAACGTTCCCTTTGCTGCCGGTCCTTTGTGACAGGAGATATAAGTTTGACTTCTAAAAAAAGAGGGCTCTGACGCCATTTTCCCATGGTCTTTACTGCTGAACCACCCTCGGCAGTGACCTTTAGCCTGTCTTTTTTAAGATTGAAATTTTTTATCCAGGTCTGTGGGGGCGTAAGCTCAGCTATGGCCTTTAAGACCTCCAGCTCAGGAGGCCTTTCAACCCTGAAGTCTCCCATATCCTTGAGCTGATTTTCAATTTGTTCCAACTGCTTCTGGGTATTCAGCATGGGTGACAGATGTTCCTGTAGCTCCCCAGCCTCCTGTTCCATCTTATGAACAGAGTGAACACGCTGTTGTAACAGTAAACCCTGGAAGCCTGAGACCAATATCATTGCCGCAACGGCAGCCCCGACTACAAATTGATACGGTTTTACACGCAAGAGAAAAGGTTTATGACGAACACCTTCCTGAAAAGAAATTGCAGGATAAGAACTTAGTCCCAGTGAAGCAGCACATAACCCCCAAGTGACTCTGCCCTCCGGTCCACAGATATTCAAAAGGTCCTTTATGGCACTACATGGATCTTTGGGAGGAGAATCCGGAATTGCTGCACCCGAATCTCCTACTGCATAGACAGGGGCCATCGCAAGATTGGAGAAGGGAGAAGGGAGATGTTGAGCAAGCTTTTGCAGGCCCATCGAGACATCCTCTTCATCTGATACGGAATGTGAACCTTCCCACCCGTGAACACCGTGGAGAGAAACACACCATCCATCTCCCTGCCGGCCGAGGCTGACGCAGGGAAGAGAGGCTTCCGCACTGCTGCGCAACAGGATATCCAGCCCCAAAGTCGCAGGTGATATAGGACCAAGCGATTTGCCATGGCCTGTCTCATGAACCGCCCGAAGTACCGGATCAAGAAAACTCCTGGGGATATAGGCCAGAAGCACCACGGTCTCATCCCCGCGCTTGAAGGCCCATTGATCATGGTATACCTCATCCGGTTTCAGGTGTATATGAAGCCCTATGCCCATACGGACTGCATTTGCCGCCTCGTCCGGTTCCAACTGAGGAAAGCTTAACTCCCTTAAAAACAGATTTTTACGAGGAAGGGCCAGACATATTCTACGCCTTCGCGAGGGATGAATGGCCTGAAGTATGCCTTTTACCTGTTCTGCCAGGGAACGCCCGGTATCATCAAACTTATAGGGCGGTTCAACAGAGGACCATTTTCCAAGCTGCCTCCTAAGACAAAAGACATCGAGCTTGGACTCGTCCAGATAAATACCTGTTATTTCTCGTTCTCTGACCACTTTGAGCCTTTGCTTCCCGGGGTAATTGCCTCGGTCCAATGCTTGACCTTGGGCCCCTCTGTCCCAGACTGAGAATCCCAGTAAACCTGGTATATACGACTGCCGAACCAAACCCTGAGACACACTACCTCACGGGTTGATGTAGTGTTATCACCAAGTTCGGCACTTAGAATCTCCTTCAGAGGTAACGGCGCACATCCCCTGTTTACATCGCCGGATTTGTTGTAAACAGTGAATAAATCCCATAGGCCACCCTGCCATACCACCTCGCTGTCTTCGTCTTCCTCCTGGGATGACCAGTTTATAGGCCCGTAAAACGCCTCCTGGCCAACACCATTTACTAAAAGCAATTCATCCAACAAGTGAAATGGACCATTAGCAGGATAATACGGAGGAGACCTGTCTTGGTAGACATCATCCTCTGCCCCATACAGCCTCACCAGCTTATCTGAATCTTTCCAGTCCAAAATACCATCCACTATAGTATCTGCGGCTTCAAGCTCCTCGTCTCCCAGAATTGCCCTCACTACTTCCCTGATCTGATCCTCTGAACTGGTATTAAGATCGAGCTTTCCATTCTCATCTTGCAGGGAAAAACAGGCATCTCTGCCTCCAAATTTTACTTTATACACACTCCCGTCAGCAAAAAGACCATCTTCTGCTTCTTCCCTGTCGGTTCCGGGAGGAGACAGTTTGTTCGCTGCAAGAAGCAGTAAAGACCTCGCAGCCTGGCGGCCCTGCAAGGCATCCCAGGCATGTTGACCCAGGTTCCTGCGGATTCTGGCCTCAACCGCATAGAAACCACCGACCAGTGTAAGCAGGGTCAACACCCAGAGAACCAATACAAGAACCGTACCTTTCTGTTCATTCACTTTAAACCAGTCACCTGATATCAATTCATAAATTCATAAATTTAGGAATTGAGGAATTATAATCAAAAAAGCCTCCTCAACCCCTCATTCCATCAATCAACAATCAAAAAAGGATTTGTATAAAAAATCCGCCAGGTGGTTGCAGGCTCCTCACCATCATCGGAAAAAGCCAAACCCATGGCTACTGCCTCGGGCACCTTGCCCTTTTTATTCCAGCCATCCTGCCAATTCTCAGGGGTGGATTCATCCTGCAATGTACCCTGATATGTAAAGGCCAGAGAATCTATCCCATTTACAATCGAAAGGCCCCAGCCCTGTTCCATCAGGTCCTCTTTATCTTCCGGATCTATTCTGTCAGGAAGAGCCTCTTTCAGATCTTCAGGCCTGGTGATGACCTTCTGGGCATAGATAAGTTCTTTCCCTCTCTCATCAAAACGATATACTACCCTGAAAAGACCGCCTGCCTGAGAGCCTAACGGCACGTGGGTAGTCACAAAGGAGACTTCGTTCTCTTCCCCATGAAATTCAGAAAAATCCTTGAGATCGGATTCATCCTCCCTCACCACGGCCCTGAGCTGTCTACCTAAAAGTCCTTCAATAGCGGATACAACTATTAAACCATCGTTAACCTCTTTTCCCCTGCTGTAAGCCCTCAGTCCTGTACGAACAGACATGGAAAGAATAAGAACCAAAACAGCAATAAGAGAAACGGAAATCAAGAGTTCAAGGAGTGTGAAGCCTGATGAGGATTTGGTGATTTGGTGATTTGGTGATTTGGTGATTGTTTTTTTCCTCATATCTGCTCTGCCGGTATCCAGCTTGTTAATACAAAGGGATGAGCATTATACGGAGGTTGTACGGTAAGAATAAGCTCCTTTAACTCAGGAGTTTCAATCTCTTTCTCTTCCTGGTCCTGAGGTATTATCTTCAAAACCAGGTCCCGAATCTCCACCTTATAACTCCACCCGGGATGGTCTTCTACGTCCTCCTCATTTGAAGACAGGGATTCAAGCTCATTGGTGGCCAATCCATAAAGTACAGACTCTGCTATATACGCTGCCTCTCTGGCCATATCGCCCCTAAAGGCCTGCCTGTGGCCCTGCGCAAAGCCCGAAAGCAACACTCCAAGCGCAATACCCATTATTGCCGTGGCAACCAGGACCTCTATGAGGGTGAAGCCTGATGAGGATTTGGTGATTTGGTGATTTGGTGATTTGGTGATTGTCACGATGCAATGCGCTCCATGCGTATCAGCCCCAGGAACTTATCTATCACTATCCGGTCCATACGACCTCCTTCCCATCTGAGGTCAATTTCCCCACCGCTTGAACTTCCATCAGGATAAAAGGTCACAGCATGAACACCTGGTTCCACTTCCCCCACTCCCTCGCCTTCTACCTCTATGGACTCCGGGATATTCTGCCATTTGCGGCCTTCAACACAAAAAGTCCTGCTCTCTCCATCAATAAAAAACCTGACTGCCTCACCTCTACCCAGGCTTGCGGACTTGGCCCGGACCAGGGTCTGTGTAAAGGACTGAATAAAGCGATTCTCTTCAGACCGAAGTAATCCGCCGGCAACAGACACAAAAACCAGAGAACTAAAGATGCCTATCAGTACCAGTACTACAAGGAGCTCTATAAGCGTAAAGCCCCTTGAGCCGCTCGCAAAACCCAATCCTTTGCCCGATGGTTGCGTTATTTGCTTGGGTTTTGCGAACAGCTCTGTTTCTTCAGACCTTCTACCTTCTACCTTTAACCTTCCACCTTTATAAAGCCACATCGTTAATACCAAATATAGCAAGGAGCATAGACAGGATGATCCCGCCGATTATAATTCCCATGAGAACTATGGTTATAGGTTCCACCAGAGACAAATAAACCTTGGTGTCGTGCTGGACCTTTTCCTCAAGATCATCTGCAATCTTTAAAAGCATAGGCCCCATAGCCCCCGTTTCTTCTCCGACAGCCACCAGGTGAACCATAAGCGAGGGAAAGACCTTTTCCTGTTTCATGAGTTGGCTGAGACTCTTTCCCTGACGGACTCCCTTATACAGATCATCCACAGCACTCCGAATAACGCTGTTTGACACCACTTCTCCAGAAAGGGAAATACCTTTAAGTATGGGAACACCGCTCTCAAGCAAGGTACCCAGGGTGCGGACCAGACGACCGAGTTCTATCTTCAGCAACATGGCTCCGGCCAAGGGCAGACGGAGCACCACCCTGTCCCACCAGGCCCTCCCCTCAGGTGACTTGATATAGGAGTAAAAACCAATACTGAGCACAAGAATAACCAGGCCTAACAGCCACCACCATGACTGCAAAAACATGCTAGCCCCAACTATGAACTTGGTGGCCATGGGCATGGGCTGATTGAGATCCTCAAAGATCTGACCAAACTTCGGCACAACAAATGTTACCAGGATAAAGACGGACAAGACGCCCACCAGGGCCAGGATGCTTGGATAGATCGATGAAGTAATAATAAACTTTCGAATATCTCTTGAACGCTCGATAAAACCACCCAGCTTCTTGAGAACCACAGGGAGAACACCTCCCAACTCCCCTACCCGCACCATATTAATGTAGAGGCGGTTGAAGATGTCCGGATAGGAAGATAATGCCTCTGACAGCTTTTTACCCCCGTGGATCTCCTGTCTTATAGTATTAATCAGTACACGTATTGTCTTCTGCTCAGCAGCATCTTCCACGATAACCAAAGTCCGTTCCAAATGGACACCGGCCTCCAGAAGATCAGCCAATTCCCTGGTAAAGTAGAGGAGATCATCGTGGCTGAACCTGACCGCTTTTCTGCTCCATAAAGCATGAAACCGCTTTAACCTCTTAACCTTAACAGGTTGAAGGCCCTGGGAGATTAACATGGAAATCAAGAGATCCTGGCTTGCCGCCTCGTCGGTCCCTTCAATCTTTTGCCCTTTAACATCCAGGGCCTCATAAGCAAAAGTAGGCATACCCAACAATCACCCGATTTCTTCAATCACTAAATCACCAAATCACCAAATCAATTAGTGACTCTCATAACCTCTTCAAAGGTTGTTTGACCTGCAAGGACTTTTTGCAGGCCGTCCTGACGAAGCGTCCTCATGCCCAGGGATCGGGCCTTGGAAAGGATTGAGCCGCTATCAGCACCCTTGACTATCAGTCGCCTTATCTCGTCATCCACCTGGATCAACTCATATATACCAGTACGACCGGAAAATCCCGTATTGGCACAATTAGCGCAGCCCTTACCCCGCCACACCTCGGATGGAGCCTGAGTGCTGTCCACCCCAAGGGCCTGGACTACCTCCTCGAAAAAACCAGGCGGCAGATCGTAGGCAGCCCCGCAATGCGGGCAGATCTTCCTGACCAGCCTCTGGGCCATCACTGCAAGCAAACAGGATGACAAAAGATAAGGCTCAACGCCCATCTCCTGCAACCTGGTAATTGCGCTTGCAGCATCGTTTGTGTGAAGGGTAGAAAATACAAGATGTCCGGTAAGGGCGGACTGTATGGCAATTTCAGCGGTCTCAGCATCCCGGATCTCTCCGACAAGTATCACATCCGGATCCTGTCTAAGGATATTACGAAGGGCAGAGGCAAAGCCCAACCCTATTTTAGGACGGATCTGGATCTGATTTATCCCGTCCAACTGATACTCAACCGGGTCTTCTACTGTTACAATTTTTTTGTCCGGGGCATTGATGCGGTTCATAACCCCATAAAGAGTAGTGGTCTTCCCGCTGCCGGTCGGACCGGTGACCAGTACCAACCCGTAGGGCCTTGAAATTATCTTTTCAAAATCCCCCAATATATCGCCTGAAATCCCCAAAGTTTCCAATTCCAGCCGAACCTCCTCCCGGTTGAGGAGCCTGAGCACTATACTTTCCCCAAAAAGGGTCGGCAGAGAAGAAACCCTGATGTCTATCTCTCTTTGCCCCTCGCGGACCTTGATGCGCCCGTCCTGAGGCAAACGCATCTCAGCAATGTTCATCTTGGCCATCAGTTTTAGCCTGGAGGTAATTGCGGGTTGGAGCTTTTTTGCAACTGTCTCAATGTCGTGAAGGACTCCATCTATACGGAACCTTACCTTAAAGTGATCCCTGAATGGTTCAAAATGTATGTCTGAAGCCTTTACCTCAAGTGCCTGACTGATAATGTGATTTACAAGACGTATCACCGGGGCCTCGGAAGCAAGGTCCCGCAGTTGTTCAGGATCTTCCCATAGCTCATCAACAGTACGAGATTCGTCCCCGGACTCCTCCCCTCCCAGGTCTATGTCGGCTTCATACCATCTGTAAACAGCAGCAAGGATATCCTCTTCACTGGCAAAAAAGGGACGGACCGGCTTCTGATAAATACTCTCAAGGAGTTCTCTCAGGTACAGGTCCTGGGGCGTAGCCATAGCCACCCTGGCTTCTGAGTCATCCATAGATAATGTGACGACCCGCCACTGCCGCATAAGCTGTGGAGACAGCCCATTTATCATAGGCGGCTTGTCAGGAAAATCCGCCGCGCTTATTTGGGGAAATCCAGACCCCGGCACCTCTGCTGAATTTGATTCGGCATCAGGAACCTGATCGCCACTTGCGTTTTGGAGTTCGTTTTTGTCTTTCCTCTTGAGCAAAGGCCCCAGGAAAGACCCTATGTTTTGAATATTCACCCAATCACCCAATCACTAAATCACCCAATTCCCTCACTCCCAACTTACTATGTCTGAGTCTTCATCCTCGCCGCCTAGTTCTCCGTCGCGGCCGTAACTGATAAGATCATAATCATAGTGTTCTCCGGGAGAACTGTAGGCATAGTCGTGCCCCCATGCATCCTTTGGAATGGCCTTGGGCAGGTAAGGTCCAGCCCAATTCTCAAGACCGTCCGGCTTGTCCCGCAAGGCCAAAAGGCCCTCCTCAGTACCGGGATAACGACCGTTGTCCAGGCGGAACTCGTCAAGAGCAGCACCAAAGAGTTCGATCTGGGCCTTTGCAGTCTTTTGTTTGCTCATTCCCAGCTTTCCAAAAAATTTGGGTGCTACCAGGGAAGCCAAAAGCCCGATGATTATTACCACCACAAGGAGTTCAATCAGGGTGAAACCCGAATCCCTGTCAAGCATCCCTACAGAACTGCGGTTATATAGTCTTTTTCTCAAAAATAGTACCTCCGGCGATATCATGCTTTACAAAATTGAGAAATTGAGAAATTGAGAAATTAAAATCGATGAATATCTTCAATCCCTCAATTCGCAATTCCTAAATCATAATCATTACAGTACATTCAATCCCTCAATTCGCAATTCCTCAATTATCAGTATTAAATTACGGCCCACAGAAATACCTGTCAAGCAAAATACAGGCCTCTCCGCCTCATCTCGCAACCACAAAGGCCCCCGAGAAACCTGAGCTTTCAAGCCGGGCTTCAAAATTCTTGGCTGTATTATACTCAGTGGATGCAAATACCTGCACCCTGTAAAGGGTCTGATCTTCTCTTGCTTGGTGAGAAACAACCACATCCTTATAATATCCGGCCATTTTTCGCCTCAGGGCATTGGCGTTGTCCGGTTCCAGAAAAGCCCCTACCTGTATATAGAATTTTCCTCTTCTGAAATCAGGATGTGGCTTAAATGCAGCGGGACCTCCAGCTCCAATTCGGACCTCTCCCAATGCCTCTATCCTCACCTTTGCCGTCCCCGGCCCGATCAACCCCACCTTGCCGGCTGCTCCATAGCTGAGATCTATAATCCTCTTCTTGGCAAAAGGCCCGCGATCATTGATTCTGGCTACGACTTCCCGCCCATTTTCAAGGTTGAATACCCTTACATATGTATTCATCGGTAGCGTACGATGGGCAGCAGTTATAGCGTACATATTATATGGCTCACCACTGGCGGTCGGCCTTCCGTGAAACTTCTTTCCATACCAGGATGCATACCCTTCCTCCACAAAACCTTCGGCAGACGGCAAGGGATAGTAAACGTGTCCATTCATCTCGTAAGGACGCTGGGTTGCAGGTAATTCCCGAACGGGCATCTTTGTTATTGATGGTGGTGATATATGTTGATGCCCACAACCTGATAAATAAAAAAAGAGGGAAAAAACAAGAAAAAAGGCACTAAAGCCGATTTTATTATGAAACTTCAAAAACCGCTTGTGCCGACATGTGCGTGCAGGTTCTAAATCGTTTCTGTCTCTAAAGACGGCTGATATCGACAGCCACGAATATTTCATGGCATACCTCAAAAATACACAAATAAAAATATTCTACCTCTTCTTTTTATATTCGGTCAATAGCAACGGAACCATGACAAAAAAACATCGTAGGCGTTGGCATCCTTCATATTATCCCAAAAGTAGTTTACACTTTTTATTTTTTTGAACCGCAGAATATCGAACAAGAAGTATCGAATGTCGAAATAATACCTTCGAAATTCTGCGGCTCCTTGTTCTGAGGTTCGATATTCAAAATAGATGACTAAAGAACCAACCTCGAAAAGTGTAAACTACAAAATGAAAGACGCCGAATTTTCGAAAAATAGTTGGTCAGAAAAACAAGGATTTGGAATGATTTTTGCTGCAGGTATTCTAAAAGTAGTATAGATGAAAAGTATACGGTACTACCGG
>Ga0209121_10006535_pt1 | contig 10213 bp, 10 predicted proteins | sample Cruoilmetagenom3_FD_187292 | JGI IMG/M metagenome (GOLD analysis project Ga0209121, IMG submission 187292) | Oil polluted marine microbial communities from Coal Oil Point, Santa Barbara, California, USA - Sample 3 (SPAdes) (version 2) | ecosystem: Environmental > Aquatic > Marine > Oil seeps ...
GCCTGCCCTGCCTACCGTCAGGCAGGGATTTACGCAGATACGATAAGTTATTAAGTTATTAAAACAATAGCTCTTGGAGCATCCCGACATATTGAGGCTAAAGTATAACATACCAGTAAGTCCTCTGAGTACTTAATAACTTAATTACCAAATAGCCTGATAGCATGATAGCTTGATAGCCCAATGACCTAATAACCTAATGACTTAATTACGGTCTTTATTTATCTCAATCTGTGATTTGTGTTTGGTTTGTACTGTATGGGGGTTATATGAAGAAAATATTTATTGTTCTGCTTCTTCTCTCGTTTCTGATCTTGGCCTGCTCGGGTGTGCCTCCAGAAAGTGTTAAGGCGATATGTAATAGGGATTACGCCCCTGCACTCTTTAATGCCATAACAAGTGCAAGGGACTCCATTCATATCGTAATGTATTCAGGTGGTTATTATCCTGATCACCCCGAGGGGATAAATAGGCGGTTATACCGTGCACTCGCTGCTGCGAAAGAGAGGGATGTTGAGGTAAAAGTGATACTTGATGCATCCGACTGGAATCCAGGTAATACTGAGAAGAATAGGAAACTTGAGAAATACCTTGAGGCGAACGGCATTCCAGTATGGTGGGACCCGCCAGATATAACCACCCATAGTAAGTGTATCATAGTAGATGCATATACTGTTATAGTTGGTTCAACAAACTGGACATACTATGCACTTGCCTATAATAACGAGGCAAATGTATTAATAAGGTCAAAAGCACTTGCCAAACAGTTTGAGTCCTACTTTCAGGATATCCTCAAAGTGTCAACAGATACACTTGATATCGAGTACACAGAGTGATTAGTTGGTTAGTTTGTTAGTTGGTTAGTTAGTATGCTTATAAAGGACCTGAAAAAGAAGACCTTAACCTCCGCTACAGCCTTGCACACGCAGCCCTTAAACCAGGTAAGACTTCACTACCACATAGGCTAAAAACCTCAGAGGTATATTACATACTTGAAGGGGAAGGAATAATGTATGTTGATAATGAATCTGCAAAAGTTCGTCCACATCAAGCCATTTATATCCCGCCGAATTCAACACAATATATTCAAAATACCGGAAATTCCGACCTGAAATTTTTGTGTATAGTGGACCCAGCCTGGAAACCTGAAGACGAAGAAGTAATATAAAGAAATGCGGTGATGGTAGGAGCGACCTCCCGGTCGCGATAAGCGGTAAGATTTTAGATTGCAGATTGTAGATAGTAAATTACGCTTTACGCCTTACGGTGATTGCTAACCGATTACTGATCACCTGTAATTTGTGGTCTCCCTGCCTTCGTTGTGGGAATTCCCACCTCTCTTTTTTTATTGACAAAAACCAAATTTTGGTGTATAATTAAACAAAGAGGTAAATACTGATATGTTATAAGAAGCAATAATCCCAGTCGTTAATTTTTATCAATGTCGTAGGGCAAGGCTTTAGCCTTGCGAACACAAGTACTTTTTGCAAACCTGAAGGTTTGCCCTACGCAATTTACCACGGTAACGCGTAATTCGGGATAATTATGGAAGATAAAACTGTATATACCACGCTGATTTTTTGAAAATAAATTGTGAGGAGAGTAATATCTATGACAATCAGAGAAATAAGAAATGAACTTGGGAAAATTTACAAGGAGAGGAAAAGTTGGGATGGAGCAAAAGGACCATTTACTGAACCCGCAATAAGGCAAAGAGAGCTAATTTTGATAAAACAACAACTTCTCTACCGAATAGAAGATGCAAGGCTGCTGAAAGACAAAGGCGAAGAATCTTTCAATCTTAAGTTATATAAAATAATAAATAACTGTTTGAACTATAAGTGATATGGCTTCTAAACGAAATCCAAAATCGAAACAGAAGAGATCAATGGTAAAAGAAAAAGCAGTAGCATATAATACTCTACAGATAGTGCAAAGGTATAAAGATGAGGTATATACTGCAATAAAAACTCAGCATCTTATTAATGAAAAAGAACTATTCACAAACCAAAGCGGGTAAGAAATATTTTATAAAGATGTATAAACAGACTGTTGCAAATAAAGATCAGAGAATGATTAGTTTTTGCAAATGTGTGTTTGAGTGCTATGACAAACACGGGGTTAATAGTCATATACCAAGACCGAATTCGAAGGAGGAATGATAAATGCTTGATCGTGAAGTTGTAAAAGAATTTTTAGAAGATGAATTTAAAGACACAGGAATAGAGATACCCGAGGATATTTCTAAAGAAGTACTTGTGGAGACTTTCTGTAAGTACACCGAAGATGATTACTACGAGTGGCTTAAAGACAACTCTAAATCTTTCTTTGAACACGGAAATCCAAATTGGGAGTGGATTAAAGAGCGGATTGAGCACTATTCAAGAGATTAGATTAAGAGGACAAGAAAATACAATAGTAAAGAGTTGGTTAGTTTGTTGGTTTGTTAGAATCTAACACACTATCTGAATAGTAGACTAACTTCTTACATAACCTATAAACATTCCTACCCCGCCAGAGGCGAGGTGAACATCCCAAAAGGAGAGATGGAAAAAAAGAATTCTTTTATAAGACCAATCCTCTATCTTCTTCCTGCTATCATAATAATTGCAGTTTTCAGGTTTCTCCCTATACTCTATGTAATGAGGGTAAGTCTTTATAAGTGGGGGATAGGGGGAGCTGAGAGACTTGTAGGATTTGGCAATTATCTGAGAGCGTTTAGCGATTCGTACTTTTGGCAGTCGCTCACAAACACAATATGGTATGTTATATTCATTGTTCCCCTTTGTATTTTCTTCTCTCTCCTTATAGCACTTCTACTCAACTCCAAGATAAGGGCACTTGGTTTTTATAGAACTACCTTTTTCCTTCCCGTGGTTACCTCCATAGTTGCTATATCTATGATATGGAAATGGGTGTATCACCCCAAAATAGGACTTGCCAATTATATTCTCACTCTCCTGCGTATTCCCCCACAGGGCTGGTTGTCTGAGTGGAGAGGTATATTTGAAATTATGACGGGTAGGGATCTCCCAAGTTTGCTTGCGGGACCCTCGCTTGCCCTTCTCTCAATAGTAATTATGATGATCTGGAAAAGCATAGGCTATAATATGGTTATATTCCTTGCAGGGCTTCAGAATATTCCCCGTCACTATTATGAGGCAGCACAGGTGGACGGTGCAGGCAGATTTGCTGTTTTCAAAAACATAACCTGGCCGTTGCTCTCTTCAACTACATTTTATGTCCTTATTATGACTACCATAATCTCCTTTCAGGTTTTTGCCCCTGTATGGCTTATGACAGGGCCCCCGGCTGGAGGTCCGCTTGGGACAACAAATGTGCTTGTCTACTATCTTTATGATACGGCATTCAACTACTCAAGCTATGGATATGCAAGTGCACTCTCTATGATACTTTTCCTTATAATATTGACTCTTACAATAGTACAGAGGAGAATGGTTGAAAGCAGGGTCTATTATGAGTAAAAAACTGATAATATACATAATTCTGACAGTAGGTACAATTCTTTCTCTACTTCCGTTCTACTGGATGATAGCTACATCTTTAAAGACGCCCATTGAGGCAGTTCAGTTCCCACCAACCTGGTACCCAACACATCCAAGACCTGAAAACTACACTGAGGCATGGAGAACTGCTCCATTTGGTAGGTATTTCTTGAATACAGTATTTATAGCCCTTACTACCCTTGTGGGTGTCATAATCACTTCGGCCCTTGCAGCATACGCGTTTGCCAGAATGGAATTTAAAGGCAGAGAAGTACTGTTCACTGTGTTTCTGGGTATGATGATGGTTCCTATGCCAGTATATATAGTTCCCGGATATCTCATACTTGCCTCGTTTAAATGGGTAGATACATATTATGCCCTTATTATTCCCTGGACGGTAAATGTCTTCTCTATATTCCTTTTAAGACAGCATTTCAGAATCATACCAAAGGCATTATATGATGCTGCTACTGTAGATGGTTGTTCGGAACTTGGGTTTCTCTGGAAAATAGCTATGCCTCTCTCTAAACCAGCAATTGCTACAATATCAATATTTTCTCTCCTCGCTTCGTGGAACTCGTTTATATGGCCACTTGTTATGACAAATCGTGACACGATAAGACCCGTTCAGGTTGGTCTTGCATATTTTATACAGGAACAGTCAACTAACTATACACTGCTTTCTGCTGCGTCTACTTTTGTCATCCTTCCTGTCGTTATACTCTTTTTCTTCTTCCAGCGGCAGATAATAGAAAGTCATATGAAATCAGGAATAAAGGAATAATGAGATTCGTGATTAAGAGATAAAAAACTTGCAATTTTGGAATTTATGGGTTATAATAAAATAAGGTAGTGATTTTTAATAAATCATTGATATTGTCAGCCTGATTAAGATAACGGAGTGTTTATACTTTAACTTTTGAGATTTTACAAATATGCAGAGCAATCTTTGCATATCCCCCGAGAATGAGGATAAAATAATCTCCAATCTTTTTACCGCCTGGCAACGGGAAAAGGATAAGAAGAACCTTATTCTATACATACCACGAGAGAAAATAAAGACCTTTCCCAATATTTATCCATTTGGTGTTCTGGGCGTTGATTGGCCTGGTGTTCTTGAAACTGTGGCAAGTGTTGTGCATAATATGGATTGGAACCTTTGTTATATTCGTGGTTTTACTTTAACCTCTGATGGCAAGAAACTCTTTATATTCCTCTTGGGGGTAGAGGTGAATTCTGCTGAGATGTTTCAGAAGTTCAACAGAAATAAAGATCATATAAGGAGGACCCTGGAATTGTTAGCAGAAAGTAAGATGGGAGATAAACAACGAGTATTGTTAAAAGAGCTTAGAAAATTACCTAAACTTGAGGAGACTTTACAATGCTTGAGAGAATTAACGGGAAGTATACTGGAGGAAGAGCTTGAGCAAGAGGCTTTAAAGTTCTTTGCCGGCAGAACACAGGAATATCTTGAAAAGAGAGCCACAAAACATCTTGCAAAACAGATTTTTACAAACTATAAAATAAAGAAGAAGGTAAGAAATTCTGGAGGGATGCCACAGGTGAATGTTGATACATTTAAGATAAAAGATGACTTATTTACCGGTGTATCTGTTGCAGGTTTTCTGAGAGACCTTTCATTAACAGATTGTCTTGCGATCATAGAGGATACGTTCCCTGGAAGCACTATTGTATACAGTCATGAATTTATTACTTACGATGGCATAGCAAACTACAGAGTGGAACTTAAGGGTAAAAAAGACAGGGCAAAATTGGAGAGAGCACTCAGAGATACGATGAGAGGCAGAAGGACAAAACGCTCGTTATTTCTTGAAAATATAGGAGGTATTGAACAGTACGCAAGAATAATAATTCCGCATCTTTTGAGAGAGGTTTCCATATCGGGCATGCCTCAAGTTTTTATCTCTCCCCTCACCCCCACGAAAGAGGCAATATCGTTTAAGTTGATCATCGTTCACAAGAAGGGTGAAATCAGGGATATACTACACGGCCTTCATAAAAGATATAATTTCATTGTGAAGACCGTCCAACCCACGAGAATTTTGGGAAATACGAAGTTAAATATTATAGATATAGAGATTCCCAGGGAGATATTTGAGAGCAGGGAGGAGGTGTATCCCATGATAAAATCTGTTATAAGGGAGGTGATAGGTAACTTCAGAGACTTTGATGAGGGTATACGTACCCAGAGCGTCAAAAAATTGAAAGAGGTGGAGAAAATTACAAAATCATCTATTCCAAAACATTTTCTCAGGCATATATATTGTAGTTTGGAGGACTTCTATAGAGTGAGTGCATCTCCAGAGGAGATTGTCTTACTTATAAGGATGGGGTACTCTTTATACAAGAAAGCCTTGAAACCTCCTGATGTACTGCATGTTGCAGCGAGAGAACTTTTGTTAGATCACAGGCTTGTTCTTCTTTGTGTGTCAACTACAAAGGACATTCTTGCAAATATAATAGAACTTATGTTCTCTTATAAATCTACAAGTTCGAGTGTAAGTTTGGGTAATACATATCTCCATTTTTTCAGGCTTGAAAAGGACGAAGGAACTATATCCAAAAGTGAAATGCGGAAGCTCGTTTATTCAATAAGGAGGATTAGATGAAGCCGATATCAATTTCACTTTACACTTTGTGTTTTTTATTGCTCTCTTGGGGTTGCACCTCTAAATTGGAGATGGCAGGTGGTAGTGAGACAGAAATAGTAGTATTTGCAGACGATGAAACATTTAAGATACTCGGGGATGATCTCTCTTCTATATTGGAGCGTGAGATATTTACACCCACAAGGGAGAAGATATTCACATTGATACCAAAACCTCCGTCTAAACTGGCAATGTATAACAGAAGAAGGAATGTGCTCATAGTAGATATTATTAATAAACCACTTGTAGATTCTATTCTTGCCCCATCTGCCAAGAGAGATGCAAGTATGGGTAAAAATTTCGTTTTTGGGGAGGAAGATGTGTTTGCAAAAGGACAATCTGTCTGTGTCGTGACTGCAAAAGATATGAATGAACTGAAAAAGGTATTAAGAGAGAAAGGTGATGCAATATTCTCGTACTTTCTTATGTCTGTGGGAGAACGAATCAAGGATGTTCTGTATAAGGACGGCTGTCAGGAAGAGGTTGGAGAAAGGTTTCTTTTGTCTTACAACTTCGCAATGGACATTCCCCCGGGCTGGACGATAGAGGAATACGGTGCAAAAAGGCTTATAAAGATATTACGACATTATCCCGACAGGTTTATAACTATATACTGGGAATATTCGCCAAGAAAGCTTCTTACATTTAATGAGGCATGCGATTTGAGGAATAGTGTCTGTTCTATTCTTCATGATAGGGATATCGTGAACAGAAAGATGAGTCGAATGTTCAATGTAGATTTTCACAATATGAATGCACAGAAACTGGATGGTATATGGGAAAATGAAGAACTTATTATGGGAGGACCATTCAGGACATATATCTTCTCGACAGATGATGCGTTTTATTTCATTGATATGTATGTCTTTTCCCCTGGTGAAAAGAAATGGTTCGCCATTGAGCAGATGGAAACCATCGTCTCCACATGGAGGGAGGGGTAGGGAGGGAAGGGGGAAGGGAGAAGAGGGAAGAGGGAAGAGGGTAGAGGGAAGAGGGAAGAGGGTAGAGGGAAGAGGGAAGAGGGAAGAGGGAGAGTGAAAGATTAAAAGATTAGAAGATTGTAGATTTAAAATTTCGGATTACAGATTGTAGTGGTTTAATAAGGATAAATGGCCAAATGACTTAGTGACCCAATAACTCAATAACCTAATTACTAAATAGCGTGATAGCTTGATAGCCCGATAGCCTGATTTCCCAATGACTAATAACAAATTGAAGGATATCTATAATATTCTTTATTCTCACTATGGTCCACAGAACTGGTGGCCAGGGGATAGCCCGTTTGAGATTATGGTAGGAGCAATACTTACACAAAATACGAATTGGAAGAATGTCGAGAAAGCAATTGCAAACTTAAAGCCATACTTTGATCCGTTTGTACTTCTCAATATGGATATTGATAAACTCATCTCCCTCGTAAGACCATCGGGATTCTATAAACTAAAGGCACAAAGGCTTAAGAATTTCCTTTCGTTTTTTGTAGAGAGATATAATGGAAGCATAGAGGAGATGAAAAAAACTGAACTTGGGACCATGCGTCAGGGGCTCTTATCGATTCCTGGTATAGGAATGGAAACCTGTGATTCAATACTTCTGTATGCACTTTCAAAACCAGTGTTTGTTGTTGATGCATATACCAAAAGGATTGGTGTGAGACATAATATCTTTGACGGGAATGCCACTTATGAGGAGATTCAGAAGATATTCGAAGAGGGGATAAAAAAGGATGTGTATATCTATAACGAATTTCATGCCCTTCTTGTAAAGGCAGGAAAGGAAAATTGCAAAAAGAGAAAACCACTCTGCAAGACCTGTCCACTGAAGGACATGATATAAAAAAACATCTATTTCTTCCAATGCATAACTTAATCCCAGATTACGTATTAAACACTGAGCATCACCGAAAAACACTGAAATAACAAAAATGTATGAAAATAGATATATCACCCAAAGGGTGAAAACCAGTCCGCAGGATTCTTCGAAGATATTTAGCGAATTCTTTTGAATTCGGTGGTTTCGGTGTCCTTTGGTGTTGTTAATGCATATTTTAGGTTAATATTATGAAACTCTGGAAAAATAATCGAGAAAGACGTACTCCTTCTGGGGAGCCTCGAGGGAAACCTCCCAGATATTCCATAATTCGTGGGTTGATTCTATGGGTTGCGTTTTTTATTCTTATATCTCTATTTTTTAGATTTATGACCACAGCGGAGACGACCTTTGTAACCGTTCCGTATTCTACTTTCTACAGCGAGGCAAAGAAAGGCAATGTGGAGAGTATTTCGATTTCTGAACTGACGCTTAAGGGAGAATTCTATACACCCCTTACAGTTGATGACAAAACATACAATGGATTTGTAACTACCTTGCCTTACGAGGATAAGGAGCTTATGAAAGAACTGCTAGAGATGGGAGTTGCCTTAAATGTAGAGAAACCAAAATTCTGGAAGAATGCTATGCCCTGGATTCTGTTTCTCCTGTTTGCGGTTTTCTGGATATTTATGATATTTCAGATGCAGTCGGTTCCGAAAGGGGCATCTATGTTTGGCAAAAGCAAGGCGAAACCTGTGTCAGAGGAGACCTCGAATGTTACATTTAATGATGTTGCAGGTGTAGATGAGGCAAAGGAAGAGTTGAAAGAGGTAATAGAATTCCTGAAAAATCCACAGAAATTCACATCACTCGGCGCAAAGGTGCCAAAAGGGGTACTGCTTGTTGGTCCACCTGGAACAGGTAAAACACTGCTTGCAAGAGCAGTAGCAGGGGAGGCAGGCGTTCCGTTCTTTTCTATGTCGGGGTCGGATTTTGTCGAGCTCTTTGTTGGTGTTGGTGCAGCAAGGGTACGAGATCTCTTTGATAAAGGGAAGAAAAACAGTCCCTGCATCATATTTATAGACGAGCTCGATGCAGTAGGAAGGCATAGAGGTGCAGGCATAGGAGGTGGACATGACGAGAGAGAACAAACCCTGAATGCACTTCTTGTTGAAATGGATGGTTTTGAAGCGAACAAGGGTGTCATAGTTATGGCGGCAACAAACCGTCCAGATGTGCTTGACCCGGCACTTCTTAGACCGGGAAGATTTGACAGAAGAGTGGTTCTTGACAGACCCGATATAAAAGGGAGAGAGGCGATACTAAGGGTTCATACAAGAGAGATACCCCTTGCAAAGAATATAAGTCTTTCTACCATTGCCCGTACTACTCCGGGATTCTCAGGGGCAGACCTGGCAAATCTGATAAATGAGTCTGCTCTCATTGCTGCAAAGAAGGGTAGAAAAAAGGTGTTGATACGAGATTTTGAAGAGGCAAGAGACAAGGTTCTTATGGGGGTAGAGCGGAAAAGTCTTGTTATAAAAGAGGACGAAAAGAGAAATATAGCATACCACGAAGCGGGGCATGCCCTTGTAGCGAGATTTATGAAAGAGGCAGACCCCATCCATAAGGTCTCCATTGTTCCGAGAGGGCTTGCACTTGGTGTTACACAATCTCTCCCTGTCGATGACAGACATAACTTCTCGAAAGAGTATTGTAAGGCGCAACTGGCTGTTCTTCTTGGAGGAAGGGCAGCGGAAATTGAAGCATTGGGTACTCTCACGACGGGTGCAGGTAACGATATAGAAAAAGCAACAGAACTTTCAAGGAAGATGGTTTGTGAATGGGGTATGAGTGAGAAGCTCGGCGCTGTAACCTTCGGCAAAAAAGAAGAACAGATATTTCTTGGTAAGGAAATAGGAAGGCGTTATGACTATTCAGAGGAAACCGCCAAGGAGATAGATAGTGAAATAAGGGCCTTTGTAGAAGAGGCAGAAAAGACCGCAAGGATTATTGTAAAAGAACACAGGGCTATACTGAAAAGAATGGTAGAGAAACTGCTTGAAAAGGAAGTCTTAACAGGGGATGAGTTAGATAGAATTGTTAAGGAGATGGAGGGGGGAAAGGACTCCTAATTTTTATAAGGAGAAAGGGAGCTCCATTTCTCCTTGGTGAAATCTCTATGATGGATAAGAAGCTTATAGAAAAATCGGTAAGGGATTTTCT
>Ga0209121_10006537_pt1 | contig 10212 bp, 11 predicted proteins | sample Cruoilmetagenom3_FD_187292 | JGI IMG/M metagenome (GOLD analysis project Ga0209121, IMG submission 187292) | Oil polluted marine microbial communities from Coal Oil Point, Santa Barbara, California, USA - Sample 3 (SPAdes) (version 2) | ecosystem: Environmental > Aquatic > Marine > Oil seeps ...
TAGGGAACTGCGTTCCAAAGCCCAAATCCCAAACTCCAGATCCCAAGCAGCTCAACATTCTGAATGTTATTCCGAATCCAAGGACAATAATGACATAGGTGCAGGGCCGGGGAGGCGCTGCGGATTCCGCCGTTCCGTCCACCCCTGTGCTTTGTGCGGAAGGCGTGCAGGGCAAAGACATCCCCGGCCCCACCGGCCACGACGACGCAGGTCAACCCGTCTGTTTCTTCGCCGGCTTCTTGCCCGCCAGTTCCTCGACCTTGGCGGCCAAGTCGTCAATCTTCTGGCTCAGTGCTTCGACGTCCTTGCGGGAAACCACGAAGCGGGTCTTGTCGAGTTCCTGACGCACCAATTTGCGCAGTTCCTCCCGCTCTGCCTCGCCCCGTGTCACCAGTTTGTCAACGATGCCGGGGGCTTCCTCCGGCTTGACCTCTCCCTCTTCGACCAGTTTGTCCACGAACTGCCCCACCTTGTCGCGGGTCAGTGTCAACATACCCAGGCCCGCCAGCAGGCTTTTCTCAATCAATCCAGCCATTGTTTCACCTCCTATTATTTGTTGGGGCGACGCATTCTCAGCAACGCGTCTCGCTGAATGAGGTCTTACATTCCGCGAGCCGCCCGCCGTTACTAAAACATCATCTGGTGAATGCGTCGCCCTTACACACACCAGACTCATCGTCATCGTGTATCCACATCACCTCCTTCTTCATTCATAGGCCGACGGCCCGCAATACCTCGTAGGCAAAATCGGAAAGGCGTGCCTTATCCTCACCGGTCAGGGTGTCCAGATGTTCGCGAAACTGTTGAGAATAAGAAAGCAGTAGCGACGTGGCCCGGCGGTTGGCCTTCTCGACTAGCGAGAGGGCCAGGCTGAAGCCCGCCAGCGAGTAAAGCACCGCCCGCCCCGGCGGGCCGAACCAGCGCAGATGGGGGGAAAGCCGCCTTGCTGTCGCTGTATCCCGCAGTTCGTAGAAGACCAGGATGATGGCTGTGACCATGTCCGTCGCGAAGAGGAGCGGCGATTTGCGCTCTGGTATGCGCAACAGGAGTTCGTCCAGCAGGCCCTGATAGCCAGTGCCTTTCTCCTTCTCCAGAGCCTGCTGGATGCCCGCTTTGGCCTCCTCCCACTTCTGCTGGCCCAGGGTGTTGCCCATCAGCTCGGACAGCAGGGCTGTAGCCTTCTCCGTGGGTGAGAAGACGACGACGGAGCGGCCCTTGTGGCCCTGGGGGCGCACTGTCTCGGAACGCACCAGTCCTTTGTCCTCCAGCAGGCGCAGCATCTCGTAGGCAGTGACCGGACGCACGTCCAGCGCCCGTGCCACGCTCACGTAGTGCACCGGAGTCTTGGCCTCCTGGTAGAGGTCGAGCAGCCGGCTCAGAAACTCTCGTTGTCTGGGGGATAGCTTCACCACCGTTCTCCTGGATGTACTAAAAACTGCCTAATCTTCCGAAAGTTCCGAAAGAATTATATCACCAAAAGGCGACGTTGTCAAGGAGCGAACGGCGGTTTTATCCCGACTTACCCGCGTGCATGCCGCACGCTGGCGGCCCCGACGCCCAAGACGACCAACGCCAGGAGCGCAAAGATGCGCTGGAAACCGATGAGGTCCGCCAGGCCCCCCGTCAGCGGCAGGGGCAGCGTGGAGGCAATGTTGCTCAGGAACATCTGGGTGGAGATCACCCGTCCTCGCATCTCGTCCGGCGAGCGTTCCTGCACCACCGTGCGGGCCGGGACGATGACCAGCGCGAAGCCGGCCCCCACCCCGGCAGAGACCAGCAGGAACAGGGGGACGTAGAGGTCACGCAATGCGTGCAGGGCCGGTAACAGGGCCAGCCCTCCGCCGACGGCCAGGAGGCCAGCGCTGATCCAGGCTTTTTCTTTCAACATATGCCCGCGCTGTCCCACCAGCCACACGCCCAGGCCGAAGCCGAAGCCGCCCGGGACGGCCAGGTAGGCCACGTACTCGACCGGCACTCCCCAGGCGCGGGCCGCCAGGCCGGGTATGAGCGTCGTGAGCACGAGCGAGAGGGCGGAGACGAGCACCAGGCAGCCGATAGCCTGGCGCACGGACACATCGCCAGCGACGAAGCGCCACCCGGCACGCAGGTCGTCCCGCAGCGAGGCCCACGTTTGGGGCGGTTGCTCTTTGCTTCCCTTTCCCAACCAGGCAGGCAGCCGGGCGCACGACCACGCGGCCAGCGCGAACAGCGGCACAGCTGCCGCTCCCACCGCCAGCGCGCCGCCAAACCGGAGCAGCGGCGGGGCCAGGAGCACCATCCCCGCCCCCTGTGCTCCCAGCGCCGCGACCTGAAAGATGGAATTGGCCGCCAGCAGCCGCTCCTGTGGCACGGTGTGGGGAATAAGGGAGCCTTCGGCCGAGGTGGTGAACTGCGCGATGGTTGAGAGGAGAAAATTGCTGGCGTAGACAGCGGCTAACAGCGGCAGCGGCTGACCAAGCCAATGCGCGGCAGCCGCAAAGCCGATGGCCACGAGCAGGCGCAGCAGGTTGCCGATCACCAGCACGTGCCGCCGGTCGTAGCGATCCACCACCACCCCGGCCAGCATCCCGAAGAGGAAGCCGGGGAGAGTGGAGGAGAAGATCATCAATCCCATCTGTGCACTGGAGTGCGTCTTTTCCTCCACCAGCGCCATTGAGGCGAGGTAGATGGCGTAGGTCGCCGCGAGCGCCACGAACTGGGCCATGGCGAGGCGGCGCAGCGGCCTGTTTCTTTTCAAGGAGAGGGTGCGGGAAGCCCTCTCCCCCCGGCCTCCTCTCCGCCCCCCCTCGGTCCCCCCCAACTCTGGAGGAGAGGTGGGAGAGGGGAAGTGGGAAACCATCATTGCACCTCCAAATCCCTGTAGACCTGTGGCGGGGCGATAGGCGGGGCGCGCATGTGGGCCGAGCGGCGCGCCAGTTCCTGCACGTAATGCACCTGTGCCAGGTCAAGTCCGAGCGCGGCCGCGATAGCGCCCGGTTCCTCCCCCTGCTCCAGTAGCCACAGCACTCGATCCAGCGTGGCGTAGTCCACGCCGATGGCGAACTCGTCGGTCAGCCCGGGCAGCAGGTCCGGCGATGGAGGCCGGGCGATAATCTCGGGAGGTACGCCCAGGTACATCGCTAACTGGCGCACCTGGGTCTTGTACAGCCTGGCCAGGGGGGTCACATCGGCGGCGGCGTCGCCGTGCTTGACGAAGAAGCCCACTGCTAACTCCGTGCGGTTGCAGGTGCCCACCACCAGCAGGTTCTCCAGTTCGGCCTGGTAGTAGAGCAGAACCATGCGCAGTCGCACTTTGACCCGATGGTAAGCAACTGCCTGGTTGAGCCACGGCCCGCTTCGCCCCTGCGTCCCGACCATCACGGCGGAGAAGGGTGTTTCTTCCTCCCCCAGCATCTCGGCGTAGCGGGCATAGTAGCGGCGCACCATCTTCGCCCTCAGGCGGCGGGTGGGGAGCACCCACAGCGGCACCTGCCGGTAGACCCCCAGCAGTGCCAGGGGCAGCGTCAACCCGACGGTCTTGTGGCGGATGCCCAGGCTGCGGGCCAGGTGGAATGCGTCCCGCTTACTGCGCGGTTCGCTGTCCCGTTCCGGCAGGATCAGCCCCAGCACCCGCTCCGGCCCCAGGGCGCGGACGGCCAGCGCCGCCACCACCGCCGAGTCGATCCCCCCACTCAGTCCGACGATGACTCCCTCGCGCCGGAAGTCCTCGACCGCCCGGCGGATGAAGGTTGCCAGTTCATCCGCCACGGCGGCCGTCTCGATGTGCAGTTCATCCACCAACGCTCTGCGACCCCTGGCCATCGCCGCCCAGATACTCCCGCTTCCAGATGGGGTCCATCAACTGTGCCAGGGCCTCGTCGTATTTGATGAGCCCATCGCGGTAGGTTGGATCCACCATCGCCTGCAGCGCGGCCTCGTCCTCCGGGTCCGGCTCGGTCGCCTCCAGGATGCGCCGGAAGTCGGCGTGGTGGTCGCGGATGATGCAGGGCATAGCCCAGTTCTTACATTCTTCCGGCTTTGTTACCGCGTAACCGTACTCGTCCTGCCACTTGCGGATGGCCTTGAAGAACGGCTCCTCCAGGATGTCATTCAGCGTCTTGCCCTCTCGATAGGCGTCGTTGATGTTGACCGGCGAGTAGGGGACAAAGACACAGGGCATCACCTTCCCGTTCCAGTCAAAGTAGAGGTAACCGCCCTGCCGCCCAGCCGAGATGCAGCCATCGGATAGGGTACCCGAGTTCCAAAAGTCAGGCAAGAAGTGCCTTTTCTCACGAATGATCTGCCAGGCGCGCTTCCACATCCACATCCGTTGCTCCGGCCTGGGGAGCAGGTCCAATGTGAAGCCCCGCCCGATGGGCATGTACTGAAATATCCAGCCGTAGATGGCCCCCTGCTCCTCGAAGAAGAAGTCGAGGAACTCGTCGGAGAGAATCTCCTCGCAGTTCTCGCACGTGGCGGTGAGGGAGATGCCGAAGGGCACACCAGCCTGACGCAGGTTGGCCATGGACTTGAGGACGCGCTGGAACACACCCTTGCCACGGCGGGCGTCGGTGCGCTCCTCCCACCCCTCAACGGAAATGGCCGGGGTGAGGTTGCCCACCTCGGCCATACGGGTGGCCATTTTCTCGTCAATCAGCGTGCCGTTGGTGTACATCAGGAAGAACATGTTCTGGTGCTTGGCCGCTGCGTCGAGGATGCCCTTGCCCTGGGAGCGATAGGCCAGCGGCTCGCCGCCGGAGATGACGATGAAACCCGAACCCCAGAGATCACTGGCCTCGGTGATGATGCGGTCGAAGACCTCCCAGTCCATTTTCTCGCTGTCGTTGCCGGAACTGGCATAGCACCCCTTGCAGTGCAGATTGCACAGTTTGCCCGGCGAGATGACGACGAAACTGGGCGGCTTGTGGCCGTCGTGCTCCTGGCGGAAGTGTTCCCAGGCGGCCTTGTGCTCCTCGCGCAGAAAAGCGTTCATCACCAGGCCGCGCAGCACGCCTTTCACCACGGCCTCGGAGATGTTACCCTGTGCCAGAGCGCGGTCAATCGAGTGTGCGATGGCGCGGGTGATGTACGCCTTGTCCTGGATGACGCGGGGCAGACGGCGCTCATTGACGTCGTAAGCCTCCTCCAGGCGCTGATTGATACGCCGGTCCACGTAACTCACCAGCGTGCGACGGACCGGCCCGCGCTGTATTGCGCTGGCGGTGATGTTGGCAAGCGTTTCGGCTTGCCCGGTGGATGCAATGGTGTGAACTATGTCTTCCAGTTTCATGGTTATTTCCTCCTTTGTTCCTCTCAGTGTCAGCGGATGTCCGGCAGCGGCAACGAGGGGTGCCGGAGGGCCAAGTCCGCAGTCTTTATACGATTGATCGCACCGCCGTAAACAGGCGGTGCTGGACGACTTCTCTCATCCCTAAATCTGCCTAGCACCGGCTCTTCAGGCCGGTGCGGCACTCTCCTGCCAGACCTGGATGGCCGCCAGGAGGTGTGTTTTGTCAAAGTTGGGCCAATAACTCGGTGTGCTCCAGAAGAGGGCGCCGGCCGCCTGCCAGATGAGAAAGTTGCTCAGCCGCATCTCCCCGGCCGTGCGGATGACCAGGTCAGGATCCGGGAGCACGGCGGTGTAGAGAAAACGACCTAACGTGGCCTCGTCCAGCAGAGCCGGATTCAATTTGCCCTGCCGGATGGCGGTCACCACTGCCCGCGCTGCGTCTACGATCTCCGCCCGCCCCCCGTAGTTGAAGGCCAGGTTGAGCACCAGCCCCGTGTTGTGCGCTGTGCGGTGTATGCCCTCATCCATTGCCCGCAGCAACGAGGCGGGCAACCCCTCGCGGCAGCCAATCATCCGAAACTGCACGTTGTTCCGGTCGAGTTCGTCCACCTCCCGGCGGGCATAGTCCTCCGCCAGGCGCATCAGAAGAGCGACCTCCGGCTCGGGGCGGCGCCAGTTCTCGGTGGAGAAGGTGTACAGCGTCAGCGCCTTGACGCCCAGGTCGGCGCAGGCACGGACGATGTGCCGCACGGTCTCCACGCCCGCCCTGTGGCCGGCCGTGCGGGGCAGCCCTCTCTGCTGCGCCCAGCGTCCGTTGCCATCCATGATGATGGCGATGTGAGCCGGGATGGAATTGATGTCCATCACTCTCCTTCTTCAGCGTAGAACGCCACCCCGACCGTGCCCGGCCCGACGTGGGTGCCGATGACCGGGCTGAGTTCGGCCAGGTGGAGTTCGGTGCAAGGAAACCGCTCCCTGACCTGCTCCCGTAACCTGGTTGCCTCCTCCGGCGCGTTGGCGTGGATCACGGCGGCGTGGACCGGCGCATTCCCCACCCGCTCCCGCATCACTTCCAGCATGCGCTCCACTGCCTTCCGCTTGGTGCGCACTCGCTCCAGAGCATCTATGCGCCCTTCGGTCAGGTGAAGCAGGGGCTTGATGCGCAGTGCGCTGCCCAGCAGGCGGGAGGCCCCGCCGATACGCCCGCCCCGGTGCAGGTATTCCAACGTCTCGACGACGAAGAGCACGTTCACGCGCGGGACGAGTTCTCGTGCGACGGCGGCCACCTCTGCCAGTCCCCTCCCCTTGGCTGCCGCGCGGGCCGCAGCCAGCGCGACGAAGCCCTGCCCCATCGAGGTGGAGCGGGAATCCACCACTTCAATAGGCAGGTCTGGCAACAATTCCTGCGCCGCCAATGCCGAGGCGACGGTGCCGCTCAATCCCGTGGAGATGAAAACCCCCACGATACCGTCAGCGTTGTGGGCCGCCTCGGCGAAGAGATTCGCGAACTCCCCCGCTGAAGCCTGAGCGGTGGTTGGAATGTCCGCGCTGTGGCTCAGACGCTTGTAGAAGGTCGGCGGGTCTATCGTCACGCCGTCCAGGAAGGTTTCGTCGCCCCAGATGAGTTACTGGGGCATGACGTGGATGCCATACTGCGCGACTAACTCAGGCGGCAGATAGGCGGTGCTGTCAGTGACAACGGCTGTTCTCGACATAAGAGTACCCCCCTTTCTGAAGAGACGATAGAGACAAACAAGACGAAAAAATTTGCCAAAAAAAGAAGAAGGCTACGTCCCGACGATCTTCATCACCTCCCCGGCGAAATTGGACAGTCGCCGCTTGTTCTCGGCGCTGAGGTGCGAGAGGATTTCCTGGTAGCGACCGATGTAGGAGAGCAGCAGCCCGATCAGGCGGCGATTGATACGCTCGACGAAGGAGAGCCCCAGCGTCAGGCCCGCCAGCGCGCTGAGTCCCGCCTCGCCGGGCAGGCCCAACGCACGCAACTTATCAAGCATGCCGGCGGCTGAGGCATCTTCCCGCAACTGGTGCAGGCTCAGAATGACGGCGGTGATCATCTCGGCGGCGTAGAGCATCGGGGACTCTTGCTGGGGCAGGCGGGCCAGAATCTCCTCCAGCAGGCCCTGATAGTCGGTGCCTTTTCCGGCCCGCAGCGCTTCCAGAGTGCGCGTCTTGACCATCTCCCACTCGCCGTGATTCGCATCATCGCCAGCCAGTTCTGCAAACAAGGTGCTGGCCTGTGGCATGGGCCGGAAGACGATGCTCGACCGCCCTGCTCCCTGGCCTTTTCCCCGCAGGACGTATTCCGACTGTACTAGACCCCGCTCCTCCAGCAGCCGCAGCATGTCGTAGGCGGTGATCTTGCTGACCCCCAACCGCTGCGCGACGGCGGTGTAGTGGAGCGGCTCCTGCGCTTCGCGGTACAGGTCGAGGAAGGTGCTCAAGAATGTTCTCTGCCGACCGGTGAGTTTCATCGCTGCTCCCCCTGTGCATCACACTCGATGTTCCAAAAAAGCCGAATAAATTATACCATGAAATGTCAGCCTTGTCAAGGGAGCTTGACGAGTTTACCACTTGCCTGTAGAATACCGCTCGTGGAGCCGATACCGCTCGTCACGCTCACGACCGACTTTGGCACCGCCGATGGTTACGTGGGGACGATGAAGGGTGTAATCCTCAGCATCGTTCCCGGTGCCCGGTTGGTGGACATCTCCCACGAAATCGCGCCGCAGAACGTCCGCCAGGCCGCCTACGTGCTCTATACTGCATACCCCTTTTTCCCGCCGCACACCGTGCACCTCGTTGTGGTGGACCCCGGCGTGGGAAGCACACGGCGATCCATCAGTCTGCGCACACCTGCTGGCTACTTCGTCGGGCCGGATAACGGCGTCTTCAGCTACGTGATGGCCCGCGAGCCGGTCGAGGTGGTGGTCGAGCTATCCGATCCGCGCTATCGCCTCCCCCAAGTCAGCTATACCTTCCACGGGCGCGACGTCTTCGCCCCGGCTGCCGCGCACCTGGCGGCCGGTGTTCCCATCGCCGCCCTCGGCCCGCCCGTGCGCGATCCGGTCACTTTCCCGCCCCCGTGTCTGGAGGTTGCTTCCGATGTCATCACTGGTGAGGTGCTGCATGCCGATCGCTTCGGCAACGTGATCACCAGCATCGGGCAACTTGTGTGGAGTGGGGACGAACTTGTGCTTGAGCCGGCCTTTCAGGAAACGGGAGGCGAGGAACAGGTGCGGTTCAAGGCCGGTGAGGCGGCGGTTGTGATGGCCGGCCAAGAGATCACTGGCGTGTATCGTACCTATGCGGAGGTCGAGCCTGGCGAGACGCTGGCCCTGGTGGGCAGCGAGGGGCACCTGGAGATAGCAGTGCGCGAAGGGAACGCTGCCCGGAGGCTGGGGCTGCACCCTGGTGATGCGGTGGTGTTGAGGCTGTGATGAACGTCTGGATACGCTCACCTGCGCCACGATTGGGCCGCGATAGTGGACCTGCTGAGCGCCTGGAGTGAGCACCTTGATCCGTTGACAGCATCCTGGTTGGAGGAAATAGGGGGCAACGAGAATGGAGAAATTCATCATTGAGGGAGGGCGTCCTCTCTCTGGCACTGTGACTCCCAGCGGGAACAAAAACGCGGCGCTGCCGTTGCTGGCTTCCTGTCTGCTGACCGGCGAGCCAGTGACATTGCACAATCTGCCAGCCATCGGAGACGTTCAGACAATGGGGGAGCTCATCTCCGATGTCGGAGTCTCCATCGAGAAACTAGACCCCCATACCTGGCGGGTGCACGCCCGCGAGGTGCGCACATCGGAGTTGAACCGTGAGCTCTTTGGGCGCATCCGTGGTTCCATCACATTGGCCGGGCCTATGCTCGCCCGGATGGGCGCAGTGCACCTGCCTAGACCCGGTGGCGATGTCATCGGGCGGCGGCGTGTGGATACTCACTTCCTGGCGTTGAGTGCGCTGGGGGCGGATGTGGACGCTGATGGCACCTTCCGTCTGCAGGGTAAGCGGCTGCGCGGAGCTGACATTCTGTTGGATCAGGCCAGCGTCACTGCCACCGAGAGTGCTATCATGGCCGCGACGCTTGCCAGTGGCACGACTATCATCCGTAACGCAGCCTGCGAGCCCCACGTGCAGGACCTGTGCCGCATGTTGTGCCGGCTAGGAGCGCAGATCGAGAACATTGGCTCCAACACGCTTACCATCCACGGTGTGGAGCGGCTGGGTGGTGGGGAGTACACCATCGGCCCGGATTACATGGAGGTGGGGAGTTACATTGCCCTGGCGGCGGTGACCGGTGGCGAGTTGCTCATCAAGGATGCTGCCCCCGAACACCTGCGCATGGTTGCCCTGGTTTTCGAGCGGCTGGGGGTGCGGTTCGAAGCGCGTGGCAGTGACGTCTTTGTCCCTGCTGATCAGTCCCTCACCGTCGCCCCGGGCATGGGCGGGGCTATCCCCTCCATCGCCGATGCTCCCTGGCCGGGATTCCCCGCCGACCTGATGAGCATCGCCATCGTCCTAGCCTCCCAAGCCCAAGGCACTGTACTGATTCATGATAAAATGTTTGAGAGCCGTCTCTACTTCGTGGATAAACTGATCGCGATGGGGGCGCGCATCATCCTCTGTGACCCTCACCGGTGCGTGGTGCAGGGCCCATCGCCGCTGCACGGCGACGAGCTGGAGAGTCCCGACATCCGCGCTGGCATGGCGATCCTCATCGCGGCTCTCTGTGCCGAGGGGCAGAGTAGCATCCGCAATATCCGCCAGATTGACCGGGGTTACGAGTGGGTGGAGGACAAACTACGCCGGTTGGGAGCCAAGATCGAGCGCGTTTGCTAATTGCCCGTGCTGCCGTGCCCCCCCCTTAATCCCCCCCATAGGGGGGAGACAGGATGGGGGGCCTCCCTCCCCCCGTGGGGGAG
>Ga0209121_10006538_pt1 | contig 10211 bp, 11 predicted proteins | sample Cruoilmetagenom3_FD_187292 | JGI IMG/M metagenome (GOLD analysis project Ga0209121, IMG submission 187292) | Oil polluted marine microbial communities from Coal Oil Point, Santa Barbara, California, USA - Sample 3 (SPAdes) (version 2) | ecosystem: Environmental > Aquatic > Marine > Oil seeps ...
CTTCCTTATCTATTTTGAACTGAAATGCACTTATCTTATTAAATATTGAATAAATTGCTCCTAATGGACATATAAAACGACAAAAAGGTCTTGATGTTACCATTGACCATATTAAAAAGAAAATTAAAATAAAAATCTTTAAACCAAAGAGCCAACCAACTAGTTCACGTAGGTCTGGTTGTAAAATAAGCCAGGGAATACCAGCTTGTATTGTTCCAACAGGACATAGCTTTGAGAACCAGGGTTCAAGAGTTATAAATGGAATAATTATCACAAGTACTATTAAAATCACATATCGTAGCCACCCAAATCTATTAGAAAGGCTTAATTTGGGTACCTTTATTTTATAAAGAATGCTCTGTAAGAAACCAAAAGGACATAACCAGCTACAGCTCATTCTCCCAAAAAAAGCTCCTATTATTCCAAGCATGCCTAAAGTAAAAAAGGGTATTTGGCGGATAATAACAAAATGTTGCAATGTGCCTATTGGACATGCGAAATTTGATAATGGACATGCATAACAATTCATAGCAGGGAAGTGTATCCCTTTTAATTGTTGGAGAAATAATGAATTCATTATTAGTAATGATATTAATTGCACAATCCATCGTTTAACTCTTAGTAGAAGTTTTGTAAAATATTTCATTGTTGCTCTCATTAACAACCCTCTTATAATCCCTCCTATTAAAGGAGGAAATTTATTAAAATCTTAAAAGAAAATTTATCTTTATCCTAAACCCATACAAGATAAACAAAGAGTAATCGCATTTTTATAAACAGTTATAAATTCCTTGCGGAATAAGCCAAAAATCAATAATCCTATGAAGATAATAAGAAAAATGTGATACTTTTTTAATTTCATTTATGTCTCCAATAAATTCTATTTCTTTTATTACTTAGCTAATAACTCCAACGACTAAAGCTGTTGATTTTCTTTCTAATCCTTTCCTAACAACTTATCAATTTCAGAAATCAAGGCTTGTCCACCACCTGGTCTATATCCTATTCTTGTATAGCTTATATTACCTTGCTTATCTATTAGTATTGTAAAAGGAATAGCTCGTACACCATAATCTCCTGGCATATCTTTATCAGCCATTAAGATCTCAAATGTATATCCATTTTCTTTAATAAATGATTTTATTTCGTCTTCTTTATCACCGGTATTTATTGCCAGTACAACAAGCTCATCTTCACTATATTTCTCATGTATTTCCTGAATTTTAGGTAGAGCTATAATACATGGTTTGCAATATGTCGCCCAGAAATCAATTAACACCACTTTACCTTTAAGCTGACTCAATTCCACATCTTCACCATTAAGGTTCTTTAAAGTAAAGTTGGGAGCTTCAATATCTGTTTCAATAGATTTGCCTTGAAAATTCTGTATGAAAATAAAACCCAACACAAAAACTGCAACTATAAAAATTGCTATAATCATTAATATTATTATTCCCTTTTTTCTGTTATTCATTTCTTAAACTCCTCGCGTGATTTAAAATTAATACCAACCTTACCTGGTAAAAGATATTGAATGTTCTTTCCAAAGAAAAGTATAAGGGCAATTAAATTTGCAATCACCATATAAACATTTATGCCAAAAATATTTGGAAATATAACTCCTTCTTTAAGCATTCTCATGAAAAAGATCCCGTCTATTACTCCCGCTATTAGCACACCAAAAAATAACCCCGATAAGATAAAGAGCCCTCCTACACTTAAGTACTTTCTTTTATTAGCTATTGATAGATAAGCGATAGTAAAAGGTATCAGGATTAGAGGTATTTTATAGAGATAGATTAGATTGGGTTCAATTCCAAGTATTGAAAATATCTGTGTTTCGTCAAATGAAGAAATGATTTGAAACACAGACAAAAACACAAGAATCAATCCAATAAGTTTAAGCCGTTTAGAAAAGAATAATGAGAATAAACTAAAATACATTAGCGAATATGTAACTATTGGTCCTGCTGCTAGTATTAATATATCGTGCATTGGAGATGATGTTACTCCATAATCCCCGCCCGAGAATGTCATATACATCTCTTGACCAAGAGACTTAGCAGTCACATAATGACCGAATTCATGGAGTCCACTCAACCACATAATTACCCGCTTGATCAGTTAAACCACTGCCAACAAGCTGTACCTTCGCTCCACCTGGCAGTTTCATACTCTTAGAGGGACTGCTCACAACCCCTCTTGTTGGCCGCCCTAACAGGGTGATTTTTTCCAGAGAACTTGTGGCATACGGGAAAAAACTAGAGGCACTGCCAAATCTTTCATCCATAAGGATGACAACGGGACGGTCGTATACTGGACTTCTGGGCACAACATAAAGTGGAGCTAACCTGCCTTCTGTATTAAGTATTCCTCCGTAATTTACTTTGTGTTCTGCAAATCTGCTTACTGTCTGATCCGTAAGAACAATAGCGCCTCCAAAATTACCCCTTATATCAATGATAAGCCCGTGGGTATCCCAAAGATTTTCCAATGCTTTATCAAATGCAGACACAAAATTGACGAGATCAAGCGCCATCCATTTAATCTGTATGTAACCGAACCCTTCAGACAACTGTTTATGAGTGATTGGCTGTCCAGCCACTCTCTCCAATTCCAGCCACTCCACATCGAGTGTTATTTCTTTTTCTTCAAGGTCAAGATAGGATAAAGAAATACGGCTTCCAGATGGCCTAGATAGAAGATGGGCTAATCGAGTTTTATCGCCAAAACGTTGACCGTATATGGAGCCATTTTTCGCATTTATCAGATAATCTGGCACATCCGTCAGGGCCTCATTAACCGGTTTGCCATTTACCTTTATAATTTCCATACCCGGCTCGATTCCTACCTTAGCAGCTGATGAGTTGGAATAAACCTCTACTACAATCCACTTGCCATTTACATTCGCATGATATGCCCCAAAGTCTACCTCATAGCATTTTTCTTTTTCAGGCGTGAAGACCCATACATACTCATCTTGCAGGTGACTCATCGTTTTCATAACTACTCTATAAAATTCTTCATCTGTCTTCACTGTTTCCAATTCTTCTTGTGCTTCTTTTTTAACCTTGTCCCAATCAAGATCTTTATATTCAAAATAAGGGTATTTTTCATCAACATATTTGCACAAAATACCAAACGCATCCTTATATGATTTTGCCTGCAAATCTTGAGTTATAAAGTTTGCAACCCCTTCTCCCAAGTAGTAATAGATAGAGTAATTCGGAGAGTAAAACTGGAGCACTGTAACAAATAAAAATAGTAAAAAAGTAAGCGGAACACTCCATTTTTTTAATGCTCTTGCATGGAATTGAAGTAATCGCCCAATATATATCATAACTGCAGTGGCTGATACATAAAGAAGGATTAAAAACCACATATCATGAACCCAACCTGTGAACCTCATCCAACCGGAAAATGATGCAACATAGATTAAGTAGAATGTAATTGCCAAAACCAAGGGAGCACATCCTCGTATAAGTGTTTGTTTTATTGAACTTCGAAACTTTAAGCCAATCAGAAGTGGCGGGAGAAGGAAAATAAAAAGGTACGGAAAACCAGAACCTAGGTAGTGAAAGGTCTCAATCCAGAAAATAGAAATGAGATAGAATAGGGTCAATGCAATGAATCCGAACACATTTAAAATCTTCTTTAATATGAATATTATCTTTGTTTTTAATATTTTAAGTTTAATTTTTTTACTTCTTTAAATATTTTTTTATTTTGTAATGCGATATATACTGACATCTCCCGATACAGTTTCATAATGAAAGTCTTTCATAGATAAATCCTTAATATTTGTATTACCTGATACAGTGTTTATTTTAATATCCTTGACAGGGTATTTAGATAAGTAGATGTCTAAATAGGTATTATATTTATATGGTCTAATATCTATTCCCGTTTTAGCTTTAGGGTACTTAATTTCTATAGTTAATTGATTATTAGATTTATTGACTATCAATTTAGGTAATTCAATTTCGGGTAATTCCAATTTAGATAATCCTTTTTCAATAATGCTAATAGATTCTCCGTAAAAATGAATTCTGATATCCTCGTTAGTAGTGGGGATTAATTTTACATCAGAATCTATAGCATTTATATCAACCAACTCAACTTCCTCAGCAGTGAATTTTTCTTCCTGATCAATTTCCTTGGAAATCTCCTCAGAGCTGATGTAAGAACCTTCCAATAAGAACTCTTTCAATAAATACTTCCCATTTGTAGTAAAAAATATAACTCCCCCAATTACAAATGATACAATCATAATTAAAGCTAACCATAATACAATTTTCTTTATATTAAATTTCATATTCCTGCCTCCTTTTATAATAAGTTTATAAAATTCTATTAACCCTTTATAAACTAATAAATTAAATTTTATTTATTTTTTACCTGTTATCACCCTTAAATTGAACTTAATATATCTAATAAATAAAGTGTACAAAACCTTAGCCAAATAAATACACCCTATTAATAAAAGTAATCCAGAAGCAGTTATACCTATACAAATAAAAATTCCAGCAAAAGGATTTATTCCAATATATATGTATTGAGGGAATAAAGGTTTAAAGATAATTGCAAAAAAGCCTGCTATTCGAGAGGCAGTTATTGCAATTGCTGCTACAAGTAACCCAAAAAACAATCCCAACAAACCTATAAACGGTCCTGATATAAATATCATATTAAAAAATCCAACACTTATTGTTGCAAAAACTGCTCTAAATATGTTTGATGGTGATCTTATTTCCTCAGCCTTTTTTACAAATAGGTTTGCTTTATATAGTTTTGCTATCTCATTGTGATTTCCTAATGAATCTGCAAGCTCTTCTTCTGTTCTACCTTCATCCAGTCCTATTGTGAAATGCTGCTAATATTCATTCAATATATCCTGTTTATCCTCTCTGGATATACCTTTTAATTTCTCAGGTAGTTGCTTTAAAAAATCTTTCTTATTCATTTTCTCTACCACCTTCTAAAATTTTCTTTACATTTTTAGTAAAAGTTAACCATTCCTTTGTTAACTCTTCTTTCATTTTTTTCCCCAAATCTGTTATTTTGTAGTATTTTCTTGGAGCTCCTTTTGGAGATTCCTCTAAATAAGTATCAACATATCCATCATCTCTAAGTCTCCTTAAAAGGGGATAAATAGTTCCTTCTGAAATTAAAACACTTTTTGAAATTTCATTTACTAATTCATATCCATAATGATTTTTTTTAGTTAATAGAGCTAAAACACATAATTCTAATACGCCTTTTTTAAACTGAATATTCATATCGACACCAACTTTCCATATATTTAATAGTTATATTTTAATATAATATATCTTGTATTGCAAGATATATTATATAATATTTTACTGTATTGTCAAGAATATTTCAAAAATTTCTTATAAATATTTTAATCAGGGTTTAAATTTATAATCTTAGAATCTAAATTTCAGGTAAGCTTTTTTAAAAATTGGAAATTTATCAATTTTCTAATAAAAACTTATAATTATATACTTGACATTTTATAATCGTACTATATATAATACGATAGTACTTTAAAAAGAACGATAGTACTTTTTATGAACTAATAATATGTTTTATAAGTAAATAATTTATTAAGTGTGGTGATAAAATGTTAAAATTATTCAAAGAAACAGTATTGTGGAAGATTTTAAATTACTTTTTATCACACCCAAGTACTTCCATTTATGTCAAACAATTATCAAGAGAACTTAAAATTAGTCCCTCAGGAACAAATCAAGCCTTAAAATCGTTGGCAGAAGCCAAAATCCTATTCAGAGAGGAAAAGGGCAAAGCTCATTATTACAACTTGGACAATGATCTTCCTTTTGTAAAATATCTTAAAGTTGCTCATTTTTTAGCTGTTATAGAGAATTTGAAAATAGAAGAAAAATTCAAAAAACTTGACGAAAATTTAATTTCCCTAATTCTTTATGGAAGTTATGCTAAGGGAGAATATGATGAGAGAAGCGATGTTGACCTAATAATCATTTCATCAAAATTTAAAAAACATTTTTTACCTCTCATCCAGTATATGGAAAGATTTCTAAATAGAGAAGTGAGCTTAGAAGTGTTTAATATACCAAAATGGTTGAAGATAAAAAGGGAAAATCCAACTTTTTATAAAGAAATAGTGAACAGTTATATTTTGTTGACAGGAAGTGAACTACCATGAATATCAAAGATTGTTTTAAAAAAGAACTCCTTATTAAAAAGAAACCTTCTACAGAAAAGGCACACCAATCTTTAAAATTGGCTCAAACTTTCATTAAGAAAGCAAGAGATAATGTCGCAATAAGCAATTATGATATCACTGTTGTAGCTGCTTATACCTCAATGTTCCATAGTCTTAGATCTATATTGTTTAGGGATGGAATAAAGGAAAGAAGTCACATATGTTTACTAATTTATGTCAAGCATACATACCCTAAGCTTTCCAGAATAGTAAATAATGTTGATGTTCACAGAAGATTCAGACACACAGCACTATATGGATTAGAATCAATTACCTCAAAAGAAGAAGCTGAAACTTCAATTGAAGTGGCGAAAGAAGTCTATATTTCTGTTGAAAAGCTATTAACAATTTAAAATTCCAGTAAACATATTTTTAAGTTATTTATATTCTTTCAATTATTATGTACCATTTTTATTAAATCTTTCTAAGACAAAAGAGATATTTCACAGATTTTCAAGATTACATAACAGTGAAATACATATAAAGCTTTTTCATGTTCTCTTCATATTTATGAGCCTGTTTAAAGCTTCAGTATATCTTTCACTCCCTTTAGCCCATTTACTTATCCTATCACAGTGGAAATCTTTACATTCACTACAAAAATCTAATCCCTTCTCACTACTAACTTGGGATAAAATTCTAATAACTTTTCACTATATAAAAAATACTTTTATAGAATCATAAATAAATTTTCCACCAAAAAATAAAAGAAATACACCACATATAGCAGAAACAATCTTCTGAAATTTTTTTCCAAAGTACTGTCCACCACTGAATGATAAGATAGAGAGAAAATAGCACCAGAAAAAATCACACAACCAGTGAAATAACATAAAAAACAAAAAGCCTAACATACCAAAACTAATGGATCGAAAGATGAGTGTAGCTCCCACAGTAGCCCACCAAATAAGAAAATAAGGATTCCCTAAACTTAAAAGTATTCCATCTATTATAGGAAGATGAGTGGATTTTTTAGAATTAACATTAATTTGTTTAATGCTACGAAACATGCTGATCCCCATAAATAAGAGAAATAATCCTCCCATAAAAGCAATCACTTCTTTCACATAGTTCAGCTTTAATAAATATCCAAAGCCATAAAATATAGATATAATCAAAGGAAACTCAACTATTCCATGACCTATTGCAACAAATGCTCCAGCGTGAGGAGACTTATTCCCTTTTTCTACTGTTGTAGCTGTAATGGGTCCAGGTGCCAAAACACCAGATAAGGAAATAAGTACTGCTTCAAAAAGAAATGTCAAAAGAGGCATATTTTATATCTTTTAATATTAATCAATTATTCAATTTTATTTATAAAAAATACATTCTTTAGGAAAAGTGATTTTTAACTTTTGTTTTTATAGATTTCATTAAATCTTTTTTTTGTCATTTCCATTATTTTGTGGTTTCTGTATGATCTCATACCTGTATAGTGAACAAATACTGCTTTCTCATAAACTCTAATTGCTGCTTGGTTTTTTTTGTTTGGTGGAACAACAAAAAGCTGGCAATTAGTTTTTTATATTAAGAATTATTATTTTTCTTTAAATATCGGTCAAACCATCGAACTATATGTTTTAATCTTTCAATGCGCTTATCGGTTCTACCGCTACGTGAAAGTCCGTGAGGTTCTTCAGGAAAACTCACCATTTCAGTATCCACACCTAATTTTTTTAATGCAACAAATATTTGTTCACCTTGCTCAATTGCACAACGCATATCCTGTTCGCTGTGTATTATTAATGTAGGTGTTTTAACATTACCTATGTATTTCATAGGTGATTGACGCCAATAATTTTCCATATTCTCCCAAGGTGCTTTATTACCAAGTTCATATTGAAATGACCAATTATAATCACTAGAACCGTACATACTTATAAAATTGCTTACACTTCTTTGTGTAACAGCAGCTTTAAAGCGATCTGTATGTCCAATAATCCAGTTAGTCATGTATCCACCATAACTACCACCAGTTACACCCATTCTTTTTGTATCTATGTATGGTTTCTTTTCAATAAAATCAACCCATTTCATTAAATCATCATAATCTGCTGTTCCCCAGTTATTCCAGATTGCTTTCGAATGTTCTTCGCCATATCCCTGACTTCCTCTGGGGTTGCAAAAATAAACAACATATCCCTGGGCAACTAAAAAGTAAAACTCATGCATAAAGAAGTTACCATATTGGACTCTGGGTCCACCATGAATTTCTAAAATTGAAGGGTATTTTTTTGATTTATTAAAATTTGGTGGTTTTATAATCCAACCTTGTAGATCATTATTCACAGCACCTTTAAACCAGACTTCTTCTATTTCACCAAGATCTCTATATAGCAACAAGTTCTCATTATTATGTGTTAATTTTTTAGAATGTTTAGTATTTAAATCTTTAGCCCAAACCTGTCCTATTTCAGTCATATTTGCATTAAAATAAGCCAGTTTAAACTGTTCATCATCAAAACTATAAAAATTAACAACCCCCTTACCTCCAATTACTGTTTGCAAGCTCTGCTTTTTTCCACTTAATGAAATTGATTTGAGAATAGTATTCCCATGTTGTGAAACTTGAAAATATATTTTATCTCCATTATTAGACCATATTGGTGGCATTAAAGGAACAACTCCAGGCATGTCATTTATAGTAGTGCTTGATATGTCAAAATCAAACTTCTCTGTTAGATTCTTTGCTTTTTCACTACTATCCACTGGTACAACCCATAAGCATGTGTTTTTCCACCACTCTCCTTTATCTTCTTGTCCAAAGTAAGCAATCCATTTCCCATCTGGAGAAAAAGTTGGTTTAGCTTTTAGTCCCATAGGTGTTTTTATCTTACGGAGTTCTCCTCCATCTGCTGAAATTATAAATATATCTATAGCATCTGGATCGAGGTCGGGATCTTTACTGTGATTGGAACAGAAAACTATTTTCTTACCATCAGGAGACCAATTTGGCTCTAACTCATCATATATATCACTTTCAGTCAACTGTTTAGCTTTGCCAGTACCAATATCTATTGTCCATATGTGCCATCTTTCTATAGGTAAAGGTCCTGTTGCATCCAATTTATAGAAAATACGCTTAATGTGGCGTGATACAATGCCTAATTTTTTCTTCTGCTCATCCTTTTCCCTCTCTATTTCATCCCTATCCTTTTTACGAAACTTGCAAACAAGCCTTTTACCATCAGGTGACCATTCAAATATACTTATAGTTCCTTTTAGGTTTGTTATCTTTCTTGCTTCTCCACCATAAAGAGGTATTATGTAAATCTGTGATTGTTTTTCGTCATCTCTATTTGAAATGAAAGCAATATATTTTCCATCAGGTGACCATTTCGGTTGACTATCTACTTGATTTCCATATGTAAATTGCCATGCTCTCCCGCTTTCAGTTGGAACAATCCATAGATTTGAATATTTCTTCTCACTCCTTCTATCTACTCTCTGTACACAAAAGACAACATGCTGACCACCCGGAGAGATTTTACAGTCACTAATTAATTTAAATCTATATAAATCATCAGTAGATATATAATGTTTTTTTCGTGTTGGCATAGCCCCTCCTCTTATAATATTAAAAAATATAATTTATTTGGATATTATATAATATATGCATGAAAGCCTGTTGATATTCTTTAAGAGAGATCACTCATTAATGGTTATTTTTTAGAATTTTAATTATACCTAAAATGAAATTCATTCCGGGTACTTTTTTTACATAATTTTTATAGGACTCCCCAAATTTCTTAATACCTGATTTATCAGCACGAAACATATCCTTATAAAGGATAATTATAGCTGGAATACCTGTGATTAATACCAACCAATGTTGAGATATTAAAATAAATGCAAGACTTAATAATATTCCTGCCAGAAACTGAGGATGCCTTACAATACTATAAACACCTGAAGTAACCAATTTTGTGGTGGAAATATAGCTCCTTCCTTCTGGAACATT
>Ga0209121_10006539_pt1 | contig 10211 bp, 9 predicted proteins | sample Cruoilmetagenom3_FD_187292 | JGI IMG/M metagenome (GOLD analysis project Ga0209121, IMG submission 187292) | Oil polluted marine microbial communities from Coal Oil Point, Santa Barbara, California, USA - Sample 3 (SPAdes) (version 2) | ecosystem: Environmental > Aquatic > Marine > Oil seeps ...
CAAATTAATATTTGATCCTCAATTGGCATATTATTGTTTAAAACAACATAATCCTTCCCATAAGATTTACAAATGCCATTTACAATTAATCTTTTCTCCCGGATAACCCGTATATCAAGCATTTCTGCTATTTCTAAAAGCTTGTTTAGTAATTCTTTATTATCCATACTTGACAAAATAATTTATTAGCATATTATAAATTCATGATTACAGGTATTGGTATTGATATTATTGAAATAGAACGAATTGGAAATCTTATTAATCACTATGGCGATAGATTTTTGAACCGTATATTCACAAAAAATGAAATTAAATATGGCAAAAGCAAATCCAATTCTGAATCCTTTGCTGGAATGTTTGCAGCAAAAGAAGCTTTTATAAAAGCTTCCGGTGAAAACATCATCGATTTTAAAGTTATTGAAATATTGCATAATCAGAATAAGAAACCATATTACAAAGTAGGGTTTGATAGTCCTAACGAGAATTATTATCTGTCTATATCCCATAACAAAACAAATGCTATTGCTTTTTGTATGATTTCTTCTTAAGCATTTTATTCAATTTGTTGATTTCATCTTTGTTCATGTGATATATATACTCTTCGGAAGGATATGCTCCTGATTTAACCTCTTTTATATATTCGCTAATAGCTAAGCTAATATCACTCTTTATATCTTTATATACTTTTACAAACTTTGGGATTCTCCCGAAATTCAATCCAAGTATGTCATTTATCACAATAATTTGTCCATCGGTCTTATTCCCTGCTCCAATTCCTATTATAGGTATATTTACCGTATTTTGAATAATTTGAGTTACATTTTCTGGCACTGATTCTACAATTATTGCAAACGCTCCGGCATCCTCGACAGCAATTGCATCCTCCATGATTTGAATAGCTTTGTCAGCATTTTTACCTTGTACCTTGTATCCACTATAAAGATGATATGATTGAGGTTGCAATCCTATATGTCCCATCACAGGGATACCTGATTTAACAATAGCAGAAATTTTATCAATCATATTTTTTCCGCCTTCCAACTTCACAGCATCGCATTTACCTTCTGCAATAAATCTGCCAGCATTAAGTATTGCATCCCTTCTCGATGTTTGATAACTCATAAATGGCATATCACCTATCACCATTGCTCTTTCACATGCCCTAGAAACAGCCTCGCTATGATATAACATAGTATCGATTGGAATACCAATTGTGCTCTCTTTTCCAAATACTGTAGTTGCAATGGAATCTCCGACCAAAATCACATCAACACCAATTTCATCCTCAATCCTTGCAATGGGATAATCATAGGCAGTCATTAATGTAATTTTATTCCCCTCTTGTATAATCCGATATAACTCCTCGATTGTGATACTATGCAATTATTCTTCCTCCTCAATAATAACCGTTCCCGTAGTATCAGGTGCTTCCTCCTCTACTGTAACCGAACTTGTTGTATCCTTATTAGATTCTTCTTCAATAACAGGTTCCGTTGTCTCAGAAGCCGGAACTTCCATGATAACCGTTGCATTTGAGTCAGCCCTAACTGTATCTCCAACTACTGGTATTTCTTCCTCAACAATTGTTTTGGTTTCTACTACTGTTGTATCTTCTTCTATGACAGGGGCATCTTCTTCAATTACAGGAGCTTTTTCTTCAATCACAGGTTGCTCCTCGATTTCAATTGTCTCTTTTACTACAGGAATCTCAACCTCTTCCTCTATTATTGGGGTTTCCTGTATAATTTCTTTTATTGCTTCCCCTTCAGGAAGAGTTTTTAATTTCAATAAAAGATCTTTATATTTCTCACTTTTAATATCACAAACATTTGTAACATAAGCAGAAGAAAAGTTTTCCCCTACCCACATTAATTGAATTTTTCCATGTATATCACCTTTTTCATCTATCATATCAAACCTGTCCCCCTGTGTAAAACCATCGGATTTTCCTTTATCGATATAAGCATAATCATAATCTTTTAATATGCCAATGGCTCCGCTAAACTCCAAGATTTTTGCTTTGATATTTTCCTTTACTCCGGTAAAATTAAAATCTAATATATAATATGGTTGCCAATAATCCATAATTAGCATACCTTCCGTTAATGCTTTATTTACATCTTTTATTTTGCATACAGAATATTTATCAAATATACTACTTACAATTATCGTACCATAGATTTTAATTATTTTTCCGCTATTCTTCCCTGATTTTACAGATTCACCATATTCAAAAACAGAGAATTTTTGACCAATTTTTACATCACCTTTACCCAAATTAATCTCTATCATCTCAAATGGTAAAGAGCCGCTTTTTAAATCGGTTTTATCAGATTTACCGGTAATTTTACCCACCTCTAATTTCTTATCCGATACAAAACCACCATAATATAATCCTTTATATGACACATTATTCGGAAAATGCATAACATCCAAATACTTTTGCTCGGGGATCATCCTTTGTGCTTTAAGCCAATCAATACTTAACCCCTTTTTTCCATACATTTTGGATAAATCCGTATATTTGATTTTTTTGAATTTCATATCTCTGCCTTTTGCACTGATCATCGTTGAATGCCCTTCACCCGGTATAGGCAATTCAAAAACTTGATCCGGATAAATCCAATGAGGATTCTCTATCTTATCTCTATTTAATTCATAAATATCCGGCCAAAGAAATGGGTTATTTAAATAGAAACCGGCAATATCCCAAAGTGTATCACCCTTCTTTACAGTATGTGTTTTTGCTGTAATAATAGTAAATACAAACACAAATACTAAAATTATAGTTAGGAGTTTTCTCATTTATTTCTCCTTTGTTTTATTTTTTGAACTCTTTGATTCTTTAGAATCTCCACTACTTTTCTTATCACCTTTTTTAGTTTTGCTATTCTCATCTCTTTCAATCTTCATAAAATTCACTTTTATGTCATAGATTGTTTGATTCAACATATCCAACTCATTTTTACTTAGATTATTAACAGTTTTCTCTTTAACAATATCAAGAAATTCTATCATCTGTTTGGTAACTTCCAAATTTATTTCGGATTTCTTGCTAATTGGATTTTCTATCATTCCCATCGATTGATATGCTCCTGTCGAAACAAAAAGTATTAATTTCAAGAATGAAGTATTATCTTTATCTCCCATATTTCCTCCTATAGTTTTGTATGAATAATTCTGTTTGCAATCGAGCGTATACTTATTGGTTTATTGTTATCATAATAGATTCTTGTAACCCTCTCTCCGATTCTCGTAATTACCTCATAGTTAATAGTTTTACAAACCTTAGCTATTGCATCAGCAGATATAGTATTATTCCCTGAACTGCCTATAACAACAACAGTGTCTCCAATTTTAATATCATCAACACCCGATACATCAATCATTGTCAAATCCATACATACATTACCTAATACTTTACACAATTTACCATGTACCAAAACATATCCTTTGTCAGACAAACATCTTGGGAAGCCATCGGCATACCCTATATTAATTGTAGCAACTTTTAGATTTCTGTCAAGGATTTTCATACCATAACTAACAGTATCTCCTTTTTTCATATCAACTATTCTTGATATTCTTGTATAAAGTGACATTACAGGCTTTACATCAATATATTTTTTCAATGAGATATCTGTATATAAACCATACGCTAAAAGCCCTGGTCTGACCATATTCAAATGCATATCAGGAAATCTCAAAAGAGCTGCACTATTTACAAAATTATAAATTACATCATCTAAACCGGCATTTTTAAGTTTCTTTTTAATCTTTATAAATAATTCAATCTGATTATATGCAAATTGATTTATTTCATCTTCTGCAGTAGAAAAATGACTGAATATTCCTTTTATGCTAATATTATTATATTTCTTTTTAATATATAATATTTCTTCAAATGCTTTTTTATATTCTAAACCCGTTCTCCCCATACCTGTATCAATCTCAATAAACACATCCCTTACATGTTTCCTTTCTTTTGCATAATTGTTAAATACATCTGTAAATTTTCTGTCTGAAAGTGTTGGAATAATATCATACCGAATTATATCCTCTATATCAAAATCAAATACAGGGCTTAATATTACAATTGGTAATGATATCCCATATTCCCTGAGTTCTATTGCTTCTTCGATACCAGCTACACCCAAGTAATCTATATCCAATTCCTCTGATATTCTGGCAATCTCGCAACTCCCATGACCATAAGCATCTGCCTTAATAGGTATAAGTAATTTTGCCTTTGTTAATGACTTTATCTTTGATATATTATATCTAAATGTATCAAGATTAATATTAGCCCATGTTCGTTTTTCAAAAGTTAACATAATCCTTTTTATAACAAAAATATTGAATAATTGCAAGAAATTAAATCAAAATATTCTCCCCCTCCCTTCAATTCCCTCCCGCCAGTGGGAGGGAATGTTACTATATGATGATATTTCCTACTATTTTTCCCTCGCAATCTGTTTCCTCCTTTTTCTGTCATGCTTGACTTGATTCAGGATGACATATCAGATCCTGAAATAAATTCAGGATGACATTGTAAGGGCACGATACATCGTGTCCCTAATTCGTGTAATTAAATCAAAAATTATTTCCTCTCCCTCTCCTTTTTGAAATTATCCCAATTCGTGTAATTAAAATTAAAAATTATTCTCTTCTCTTTGTGTAATTCATTTTTATTTTTCTTCATCCCTTCTCGGCTGAAGTCTGGTGTCTATCGTCTGATGTCTATTTCTCCCCATTCGTGAAATTGTAGGGGCAGACCCCTGTGTCATTCTACCTTTTCTGTCATGCTGGGCCCTGTGCTGAACTTGATTCAGTATCGTTTCAGCATCTCATAACAGATCCTGAAATAAATTCAGGATGACACATTTGTAATTTGTTAATTCGTGGTGAATCTCCCTCAATCTCCCTTCCCTTTCCTGCTGATGTCTGGCGTCTTGCGTCTGATATCTATTTCTCATTATTTGTGTAATTCGTTACAAATTCGAGAATTAGTGGTGGTTCTTTCTCCGTGTTATCTCCTCCCCTACCCTTCCTCGCCCTCGACGGGAGAGGATTAAGGTGAGGGTGATTGTATTCTCTCACCTCTCGGCTGAAGTCTGGCGTCTGGCGTCTGGTGTCTATTTCCCAGTTCTTCATGAATTCGTGGTGGTTCTCCCTTTCCTATGTGTTAAAATTAAAACAGCAATATATGCCTATATAATCTCTTCAAAAAGAACATTTCAAACCAACATTTATCTTATTATTTATTTCCTTAATGCTATTAAATTCGTAATTAATATTTATATCTAATCTATTGACAGTATAATTAATATTCACTCGAGCGGATATCCCACTGCCCTGATAGAGGTGTGAACCTATAAATCCTGTAGAGTAATAATCAATCACATTGGATTCCTTTGTATTAAATAGTATTGTACATATTGAAATATTAAATTTATCAGTAATATCCAACAATAAGTAAGAACTATATAATATACCTCCCCATAACATAGATTCCGAAAAATCGACAATTCCATAAGTATCGATCCCAAAGCTGATAATATGATAAGGAAATATCCTAAACTTTATACCAGGTACCAATGCATTATACGAAGTTTTATACATATAATACTTATAAATCAATTCATAATTAACATTGAGATAGTTTGAATTGGTAATATCACCTCTTAATCTTATTCTATTTGTAACCTTACTGTTATATGTGAGATAAGATTTTTCGGAATATGAACTATGATATGATAATGTATACCTTCTTGATAAATAACTAAATTTTATATCGCATCGATACATAATACTCTCTATATCAATGATATTCGAACTGCAAGGCAATACCGTACTAATTATTACCGAGTGTTTTAAGGACATTAATTCTAATAATTGCTTATATACGAATGTCGTATATAGATTCTTGTTATATTTCTCAATCTCCAAATAATACAACTGTCTTTTTTCTATCATACCTAAAAAATATTTAGTTTTACTCTCATTGTTTCCTAATTGAATACTTTTATTACTATACGAGATTATATATCCTAAAAATATATTTTCATTCTTATATAATATTTCACCTGATAGGGTTACATATTTATCACTATTATAATTCATAAAATATATTGGGACTTTGCTGCTATCATTGCCAATTGTATATCCTTTAAATGATAAAAATGATTCAAAATTCCCTAATTTGACAATAAAACCAATACCACCCTCCGAAGTGCTGTTTAAATTTCTATTGAATCTTATAATACTATAGTTTTTACTTCTTGAATATGAATAAATATTATACAGTGTAAATGATCCGGATAGAAATGTAAAATAGTTATTATTATAATTTGCAAAGAAGCGAAAGCTATTAATATCATTCGGTTCGGAATAAAGAACTATTTTATATCTATTTCTATCAATAAGGGATATTAGTGAAAATAAATTTTCATTAATATATTTGTATCTCGCTGAAAAACATATCCCCACATCCGTTTCTTTGTACGAAATAAATGGTCTGATCTTTTCATATATTTCATCACCTATAATATATCTCAGCATCCTATAATCAATAATAGTTCCCCATTTTTTCTTTGCAGATATAATATTATGTGCTATTTCCGTATCAATATATGGAATAGCTAATAACTGTGGAAAATCTGCTTTATTTATATTTACCTTTTTATAATACTCATAATTTATAGATATCGAATCATCTACTTCAAATCCTATTAATTTCCAGCATATGCCTATAAGTATACAAAGCAATAATAGTTTTCGCATCAACAATATCCCCCTTTATTATCATATCAATACTCTTGTTTAATGAAATTTCAAGAAGTTCGATATCCTCATCAGTATCCAATTCCTGTTCCCCCGGAACGATATCTCTTGCAATAAAAAAGTGCAATTTTTCATTTGTAAATCCGGGTGATGAATAGAAAGAAATAATCTTTTGCATATTATTAGAAACATAACCTGTTTCCTCCTTTAATTCCCTTCTCGCTGCTGAACAAGGATCCTCACCTCTTTCTATAATACCTGCTGGAATTTCAATTATATTATTGCTTAGAGGATATCTGAACTGCTTGATCAATATTACATTATCATCCTTTACAGGTAGGATACATGCTGCATCCGTGTGTATAACGATTTCTCTTGTCGTATTTCTTCCGTCTTCCAATTCAACACTATCTTTGAATAAAGTCAGTATTTTCCCTTCATATATTTTTCTTGAATATAATTTTTCTTCTCTCATTTATACCTCACATTTTAAAAATCGTTTCAATATTCTAATATATTCATCATTAATACCTTCTATATTATTAAGCTCATCAATATAATCAATATGATGTATCGCTCGATATTTTACAATCTTTTTTCTCAAATATGAAGGTATTCCCGGGATTTTCAATAATATTTTTTTTGACACCTTGTTAATATCATACCTTTTTATACTTATATAAAACATATTTTTATTCCTCCCTATCCATGCTTTACCAATACCTTTAACTTTTAGAAGTTCATTTATATCTATAATCTCACCGTCATTCATCCTGTAATCAATTATACCACATGCAATATCCGAAACAATACCCGAATTTAGTAATTCTTCAAATGTAATTTTATTTAGGTTATATCTGACAACTCTATCACTCTTTAAATCTCCAATACCATAATTAAATCTATATATTATATTAACATTCTCAGTAAATCCAAGCTCCGGTACATATGTTACATTATTTGCAATAATATATTTATTGACTTTAATAGCAAAGCCACAAAAGAAATTTTGTGGAAATATACTAAAACCTACTCTTAGTTTAAATATATCATTCAACTTATTTGTTATCATTAAATTAATATTTAATTGCTCCGTTGATTTCCATATGAGATTGCTTGATAATGAGGTGTTCTTATAATCGAATAAGATATTTGTTCCCATTGTAAAACAATTATCATTGAACATATTTACCAAATTATTCGTATAAATACCAATATTAAACTGATTTACACTGTTGGTATTCGCAAAAATATCACAATTATATAAAAACTCTCTTTCAATATTTTTAATATTCCTTGTTCCCCCTTTTAGCCTTAATCCTACTGATATGATATTATAAGTCTTTATATATAAAACATTTATTAGTTCTTCATTATATAAACTACCGCCAAAAAATGACATATCTACCCCATAAGAGTAATCACTCAAACAGTTTAAATAGGATAGATTGAATTTTTGAATCTCTTTCATAGAATATAATGATGTATAACCGATTTTTATTCCTGTTAAATTATAAGAACAAATTCCATTTGATATAAAGTAGTCTGAAATATCATCAATATTGGATGAATTCGGATTGTTATGGCAAAAAACAAATAATGGAAACAAAATAATAACAATTGTAATTTTCCCCATATTCCCTCCTTGGAATTATTCAGATTTTATACATTGATATATGGATATTCCTTTAATTTATTATATACTATTGACTTTATATCCCTAAGGGAATTTTCATTAACAGCCTCAAATCTCAATACGATTACCGGTTGAGTGTTAGAAGCTCGGATAAGCCCCCAACCATCATCAAATTCAATCCTTACACCATCGATTGTAACGGTTTTGTATTTCTCTGAGAAATAATCGGTCAGTTCTTTTACAACAATAAATTTCCTTTCATCAGGGCAATCGATTCTAATTTCTGGTGTAGAAAAATACTGTGGTATTTCATTATGTATCTCGGAAAATGGTTTATTTTCCGCAGATAATATTTTTAACAATTTCATTGCTGCATAAATAGCATCATCATACCCAAAATATTCATAAGCAAAAAACATATGACCACTCATCTCCCCTGCTAACGGACTTGAAACATTTTCCATTTTAGCTTTTATCAAAGAATGTCCTGTTTTCCACATTAAAGGTTTTCCACCAAACTTAATTATAGCTTCCTCCAATCCTCTTGAGCATTTGACATCATATATAATTGTACTTCCGGGCATATTTTTTAGAACATCCTTTGCAAAAACACCCAATAATCTATCACCATATACCATATTACCTTTCTCATCGATAACGCCAATCCTATCCGAATCCCCATCAAAACCAATTCCTATATCTGCCTTTGAGCTTTTAACCTTTTCAATCAATTCGTTCATATATTCGGGAACAGTAGGATCCGGTAAATGTGCAGGAAAATGACCGTCAGGTTTACAATTCAAACATATGAAATCGACACCGATATTACTGAGAAGAGATGTTACAATCGGACCGGCAGTTCCATTACCCGGGTCTATTACCACCTTCATAGTCTTCTCTATGGAAAGACTCTTTAAAACAGTATCCATATATCCGGAAATAACATCACTAATTTTTATTCCCCCAGTACCGACATTGTACTTTTTATTGATAATAATTTCTTTTAATGATTGGATAGCTTCTCCATAAATTGTTTTTTTCCCCTTTAACATTTTAAATCCATTATATCCAATCGGATTATGGCTTCCTGTTATCATAATGCCACCATCCGTATTATATCTATGAACGGCAAAATATACCAAAGGAGTAGGCACTACGCCTATATCCATTACATTCACTCCTGTAGATGCAATACCTTCTATTATGGTTTTCTTTATCCTAGGGGAACTTAATCTGATATCACAGCCCACTGCAACGGTCTTATTGGCACCAATAATCGTACCAAAAGCTTTTCCTATATTTATAACTACATCTTCCGTTAGATCTCTATCTTCAAGTCCTCTTATATCATATTCTCTAAATATTTGTTGATTCATGCATACTCCTTTCCAATTTGAGTATATTTTAATACAGATAGTGTTATTTGTCAAACACTATCAAGATATATATTAGATATGTATGGACATACTTACCAGTTTCATTAAATCCATCAATGTCATTGCGAGAAGTGGAACGACCTTTCTGCGTGTAATGCACAGGCAGGCAAAGTAATCTAAATTTACTCTTGTGGGATTGCTTCACTTCGTTCGCAATAACACAATCTATTTCCCCCTCCCTTCTGTTCCCTCCCGCCTGTGGAGGGAAAGTAATAATATTATTCACTTTCGTGTAATTCGTGATTATTCCCCCTAACTTCCTCGCCCTCTGTTTCCTCCTTTTTCTGTCATGCTGGACTTGATTCAGCATCTCATATCAGATCCTGAAATAAATTCAGGATGACACATTTGTAATT
>Ga0209121_10006540_pt1 | contig 10210 bp, 12 predicted proteins | sample Cruoilmetagenom3_FD_187292 | JGI IMG/M metagenome (GOLD analysis project Ga0209121, IMG submission 187292) | Oil polluted marine microbial communities from Coal Oil Point, Santa Barbara, California, USA - Sample 3 (SPAdes) (version 2) | ecosystem: Environmental > Aquatic > Marine > Oil seeps ...
TCTTTTATATCTTCGGTCTAATATACCAATAGTTCGTGATATTTTGTTTTGACGATTAATCCAAAGTTTACTGGAGGTGATATTTATGACTGACTTAAGTAGAAGAGATTTTCTGAAGCAAGCTGCGCAGGCCGGCGCTGGCCTGCAGGTGGCTTTGCTCTGCCCTGGGCTCGCAAAAGCCTCAACTGCCCCAAAGATGAGTATCGCAAAGTACCGCACCTCCCCTGCCGAGACCGAAGGCGTCGCCGAAGAGGCCACGCGACTCACGCGCCGGGCCATCCAGGATCTGGGGGGCATGTCGCGATTCGTTTCCAAGGGCCAGGTGGTGTGGGTCAAGCCGAATATCGCCTGGGACCGCACTCCCGAGCAGGCGGGTAACACCAATCCCGACGTCGTGGCCACCGTCATCAAGATGTGCTACGAAGCAGGGGCCAAAGAGGTATTCGTGGGTGATAATCCATGCAATGCAGGGGAACGGACCTACCCCAACTCCCGCATTCAGCCGCTGGCGGAAAAGGCGGGGGCCCGCGTCGTTCGCCTTGACCGGCGTAAATTCAAGAAGACGGCGCTCAACGGCAAGGCCCTCAAAGAGTGGGAGATCTACACGGACATGATGGAAGTCGACGCTTTTATCAATATTCCAATCGCCAAACATCACCGTCTGGCGGGGGCGACGTTGGGGATGAAAAACCTGATGGGCGTCTGCGGGGGATCTCGGAATCGGTTTCATCAGGACCTTACCAATGTCCTGCCCGATCTGGCGGTATTCGTGAAGCCCAAGCTTACTATTCTGGATGGAATTCGTGTTCTCCCGGTCAATGGTCCGGTTGGTGGTAACCTGGAGGATGTCAAACGCAAGGACACAATTATTGCTGGTGTGGACCAGGTAGCCATCGATGCCTTTGGCGCTGCGCTCCTGGATATGGAGCCGAAAAAAATCGCCCATATTGTGGAAGCGGCCAACCGCGGCTTGGGTACCATGAACGTTGTATCATTGTCACCGGTAGAATCTTTGGTGTGAGGTTTTGGTGGCGCGAAGCATTCGGAAAATCAATGGAATGGTCTGGCTGCGACGCTGTATCCAGACCCTCTGTCTGCTGCTGTTCTTCTATCTGTTCTTGCAGACGGCATACCATCCTATCAACCGGACGGGTGGACCCGTGGCGTTTTTCTTTGAGTTGGATCCGCTCGTGTTACTGGCGATTTGGTTGGCCGGCGCTGCTATTCCGCTGGCGCTGTTTCTGTCTTTGGGAACCTTAGGCGTTTCCGTGCTATTTGGGCGTTGGTTCTGCGGCTGGATATGCCCCTTCGGCACGTTGCATCAGATGATGACCCAACTGCGCGGCGGCTCCCTGAAATCCCGATTGAAGAGGGCCGCGTACAGTCCCCGCCAAAGATGGAAATACCTGGTTCTGATCGGTCTTCTGGCCGGAACGCTCACGGGGCTTAACCTTATCGGCTGGTTCGATCCTTTCTCACTTCTCTACCGGTCCCTGGCGACCGCCGTCTTTCCCGCTCTCAACTCGGGTTCGCACGCTTTGTTCGCATGGCTTTATGAGGGTGACCCCGGCGTCGGGAGTGTGAAAATCACGAGTGTATCAGAACCGGTATACGAAGTGCTACGCAAGTACCTGCTCGTTGAAGAGCCCCCACAGTACACGTGGGGGATTCTTATTGGAATCCTGTTCGTTGGTCTCCTGGCCCTTAATCTCTGGAGAAACCGTTTCTGGTGCCGCTACGTTTGCCCCCTGGGTGCGTTGTTGGGGCTGGTGGGTAAGAATCCGATACTGCGACTCAAGAAAGATAATGATGCCTGTAATGATTGCCGGATTTGTGTTGCGGCCTGTCCCGCAGGAGCGAATCCGGACGGCCCCTCAGATCGGTCCGATGCCTGGAAACCGGCCGAGTGCTTTTTTTGCTGGAACTGCGAAGCCGTTTGTCCGAAGCAGGCGCTCTCCTTTGAATTTGCCGTGCCGTCAAGGGGTAATCCATGAAAAGATGGTCAGACAATATAATATGGCGCTGGATCCTGAACTTATTGAGACCAGGTAAAGGTGCTGGGATAAGCCTCGGGCGCCGAAAGGTCCTGACCGCAGGGACCTTAGGAGTGGGGACCGCCTGTCTGTCTCGGGTCCATCCCCAAGCCTCCGGCCGCGTTTTTAATCCGGCTCTGATTCGACCGCCCGGGGCCGTTGCGGAACCGGAATTCCTGAGCCGCTGTATTCGCTGCGGCGAATGTATGAAAGTATGTCCCACGAACGCCATCCAACCGGCCGGACTGGAGGCTGGAATCGAAGGGCTGTGGACACCTGTATTGAATATGGATATGGGCTACTGTGAATACGAGTGTACGCTCTGCGGTCAGGTGTGCCCGACAGATGCCATCCGCGAGGTGCCTTTGGAGGAGAAACAGAAGATAAAGATCGGCCAGTCTTTCGTAGACAAGAACCGCTGCCTTCCCTATGCTTCTGGTCGTCCCTGTATCGTGTGCGAAGAGCATTGTCCCACGTCAACCAAGGCGATCTGGGTCGAGGAGATTGAAGTCACCAATGAGTCGGGACAGAAGGTTCTCGTGCAACAGCCCCACGTCGATCCTGCGTTGTGTGTGGGCTGCGGGATTTGTCAAAACAAGTGCCCCATTAAAGACCGATCCGGCATTTACGTAACCAGTGTAGGAGAAACGCGTAATTCCGAGAACCAAATGCTGTTGTAAAGCAGGTAACACTTGGATCGATTTGGCATGTATTGCCGCTTATCATATTTTTTGCTAAAAAATTATATTGTTTTGTGCAGATATTTTTGATATATTGGTTGCGAGTTAAAGCACAATCGCAGGGCTGAGGTTATCTCGCTTTTTCCTCTCCCTCCGCACCTCAGCCCTGTATTCTTAAGTTATGAAGCGTGCCTGATAAGTAGTAACGTGGATGCCTCAAAGGAAAATTTTTGTGGCAACAGCGGTTTTAGTATTTGACTTTGAGCTCTTCATAGGTGGACGGAGTTAAAACGAAGAGCCGACAAATCTCTCAAGCTGCCGGTTCTTTGGCTATATTGGGCGGGTTCTTTCTTACCAGGGTGGTATACCATAAAAGGCCGTGATTTACTATGGGCTCACTAACCGATTGTAAATACGAAAATCGAAATCGTAGTGTGAGGCCTGCCCTACCTTAATAAATATTCTCTAATTTTTTGGAGGACACAACAGATTATGAATAAGCGAACTCTGATTATCATATATCTGGTTCTGCTGGCTCCGATATGTCAGGCAGCAGCGACCAGGAAGCCTTCCGGCAAAGAGAAGAAGTATGTAAGCTTAATCATTCTGTATGATAACTACGTTTTCACTGAAGGGCTAAAATCAGATTGGGGATTCTCGTGCCTCCTGAAGGGCACTGAAAAAACCATTCTCTTTGACACCGGCACTAAGGGTAAACTATTCCTTGAGAATATCGATAAGCTGAAAATAAATCCCGAAGATGTTGATGTAGTGGCCATCTCACACAATCATGGAGACCATACAGGAGGCTTGCTTACTTTCCTGGGAAAGAACAGCAATGTTTCGGTTTACTTGCCCCCTTCGTGTTCAAATAGTTTCATTCAAAAGGTAAAAGGAACGGGAGCGAAAGTTTTCATCCCGGATGCTCCGGTAGAAATTTGTAAAGGCGTTCATCTGACGGGGCCAATGGGCACACGGATTATTGAGCAATCCATTATCGTTGATACGGCGGAGGGAGCCGTTGTCATCACCGGCTGTGCACACCCCGGGATTGTAAACATCATCAGGAAGTCAAAGGCAATCCTACCCAAGAGCATTCATCTGGTTTTAGGTGGATTTCACCTGTCACGGAAATCGGAAGCAGAGCTTAATCAGATCATCAGCGAATTCAGAAAGCTCGGCATCAAAAAGGCCGGACCCACTCACTGCACGGGAGATCGAGCGATCCAAATGTTCAAGCAGGCTTATGGGCCGGACTTCGTGCAAATGGGCGTGGGCCGAATACTGAAGATCGAAGCCATCTCGAATTAATTTTATATACCAGGATTGATGGAATAGAAAATGACCTGCAAATGGTATGGTGTTTGCCCGCTGCGAAGATATGAAACAGAAGGCAGGATTGGCTTGGTCTGGGCTGAAAAATATTGCAAGTCCGATGACGGCTGGATGGAGTGCGAACGATATAAGCTGGAGGAGCGGAGTATCTACCACCCTGACAATATGCTGCCGGATGGTACCTTGGATGAGACACTCGGCTGAGAGCGCACCTATGCGATAAAAATGTAGTCAAAGTAGTTTCGGGACTTTTAGTGTTGGTTAGTTGGCATCTGTTGCACGACATAATATGGATATAGGAATAAAGCCCCACAATTTTTGGAGAGACATTATGGAATTTCAAAAGGCTTATCATCGTTACTTAGTAACTGTAATACTCATTTTCTTCGTATTACAGTTCTCGTCATGTGTCGCGGCGTCGAACCGTGGTGGCAGTAAAACCGCCAAACCGGCCAACCGAACGGATTCCGTTCGCGCTTTGGTCTCCCATCTTGGCCTGGGTGAGGGCTCGGTTATCGCCGATATCGGAGCTGGAGGCGGACGAGATACATGGGTCTTTGCCGATATCGTGGGAAAGACAGGAACGGTGTTCGCCGAGGAGATCGAGAAAAACAAGGTAAAGTCACTCAAGACAGAGGCAAAAAAAAGAGATATTAACCAGGTGAAGCCTGTGATGGGTCGAAGTGATGATCCTTGTTTGCCTGCGGATTCCACCGACCTTGTCTATATGAATCATGTGTACCACCATTTCGCCAAACCACGAGATATGCTGCGGGCAATCTGGCGGAGCCTGAAACCGGGTGGTTATCTGGTGATTGTTGATAGACGACGGGGAACTCTACGTGACTGGGTTGAGCGCAGGCTTCGCGAAACGAAACACTACTGGATTGCCGAAACAACGGTGGTAAGAGAGGCGAGAGAAGAGGGATTCGCTTTTGTAGAATGTGCTGAACAGTACTGGCACACAAAAGACGGCTTCGTCCTTGTTTTTCAACGCCCGGAAAAGCTCAACAAGCCCGGCCACGATCCTGATCCGTTTGCTCCCATTAACGTCGAAGAATGTTCACGCCTGTTTCTACCCGTTTCCCGCCAATACCAAAGGCCGGTCTTTATTGCGCTGGGGCAGGCGCGCGATCTAATCGCGCCAATCCTTGAAAACTCTACCGGCGAAGGATTGGAGGTTGTCCTGGAGGAATGGGCCACACAAAAAAATGAAAGAGAGTCTTTTCCTCCCGGTGTCTCTATGCCTTCCGTTCTCACTCAGCAAGGGAATCCTAATTTGCCGGGCGGGCCGATTGATGCGGTTTTCTTTTTGGACAGTTATCATTTGCTTTTCCACAGCAAGACTCTGTTGGCGAAGCTCTATGAGAAGCTCTCGCCAACCGGTTGTATATATATCCTTGACCGCGAGCCCCGAAAGCCCTCCTTTAGCTCCGCTCATGATGGTGAGCCTGTCGAATCGTTGCCCCGACGTGAGGCAAGCCATCGCAGGATGATCGAACCAAAAACGGTAATACAGGAGATGACTGAAGCGGGTTTCCATCTCTGGTCTCACAATCACCATCCGGCTCCCGGCCGTTTCCTTTTCGTCTTTGGCAAAAAAACAAGCCAAAAAGGGTCTTCACGATAAGGCATCTTTCTTTCAACTCCCCATTGTGACGTACCCCCCGGTTAATGCCGGTTTCTTAATCAAAGATGGCAGGCCTTTTTTTGCTATCGGTTGCTACGAGTTGTCCAAAGACGATGCGGAACTGGAAAGGATGCTCTTATGAAACGTAAATTACACACGCCGGAACAGATAGTCAAGAAGCTAAGAGAAGCAGATGCTGCCATAGCGGCAGGCAGCACAGTTGAGCAAGTCTGCAGACAACTTGGAATCAGTGATGCGACCTACTACAACTGGAGAAAACAATACGGCCGGATGAAGCTCGACCAGATTAAACAGTTCAAGAGTTTGCAGAAGGAAAACAGTCAGCTTAAAAAACTCGTTGCGGAGCTATCACTTGACAAGGCCATTTTAGAAGAAGCTTTACGGGGAAATTACTGAGCCCGGCACGGAAGCGAGAGACAGTAACTCAAATAAAAGAGCAGTTGGATATTTCCGAACGTCGGGCATGCAGGACAATCGGTCAGCCGAGAATGACTCAGCATTATAAAACAAAACAGTATGACAAAGACAAAATCCTAAGCCGGGAAATTATAAAGCTTGCCGGCAGTTATCCTCGTTACGGCTATCGAATGATCACAGCCAAGCTTCGGCAGGCCGGCTGGCGGGTTAATCGTAAACGTGTCCAGCCAATATGGCGTAAGGAGGGCTTACAGGTGCCTTATAGACATAAATTCAAGAAAGCTAAAGGCAACTCGGACAATAGCTGTTCAGTGAAAAAGGCTGAATATATCAATCATGTATGGACGTATGATTTTATAAGTGACCAGACAGTTGATGGTAAACCGCTCAAGCTCTTGACGCTGCAAAACCTGGCGGTTCCAAGGGTCTTGTCGTCCGAGGATGCAGGATCCACAACGTGGTGTACGGAATTAACACCGGCTGTGAGAATTCCAGGGATTGGTACATCTCGGACAACGAGATTGTTGGTATCAACACGACATGGTATCCACGACCACGTGAGACCTACATGAGTCCGGGCCACACTGGTGTTAACATTTACGGACGCGGCCACGTGATATGCTACAACCGCATTATGAAATTCAGCGATTCAGCCGCGATCTACAACTTCGGCCCACCGGTCGATGATGTAACGAAGCACTGTGTGAACATCGATTTCTATAATAACGACTTCTCTTGGGCACAGGATGACACTTTCGAGGCGGACTACGGCTGCCACAACGTGCGGTTTTATCGCAACCGCTGCTATAACACACACACCGGCATGTCAACTCAACCGTTTTACGGCGGCCCTGTCTACCTGATCCGCAACGAACTTTATGCAATCACCAGCCTCAGCTATAAGCTGAACAACTATCCTGCCGGCATCGAGGCATACAACAACACATCGTGTTGTGCGGGGCAAGGTTTCCGTCCACCGGCTATCTGGCAAAACGGCCACTTCAGAAACAATCTTTTTCATGGGCGGCGATGGATACGCAATGGAGTCCGGCTCGCCAACATTCTACAGCACGATGGATTACAACGCATACCGTCGCAACGAGCCCGATCGGTTTCTCAAGTGGACGAACCATAATGGAGCTGTCGGCAGATATAAGTCGATTGAAGAGTTTTTCAAGGCCACGGGACTCGAGGAGCACGGCATTCTGGCAGACTACGACATCTTTGTCAACGCCAGGCCGTCGGAAAAGGGAAGGACATGCGAATCCGGAGATTACGACCTGCGGTTGAAGAAGAACGCTAATGTAGTCGATGCCGGCATTGTCCTGCCGCAAATCACCGAAGATTTCACCGGAAAAGCACCGGATCTGGGCTGCTACGAACTTGGCCAGGAACCTCCGCATTATGGGCCAAGAGGGTTTTGAAAGGATCCGAGGGTGAAGATGCTCTTTCGCAACCTGAATTGCTGTTGAGATCCATATAGTTTGGCGGTTCTTAGCCCATGACCTTTTCCAGTTCCTCTCGTTCCAAAACGTTCATCGGTTTAATCTGTTTCGCAATCCCAATGTTCGCTTTCAATTCACTTTGCCATCCTGGCGGTTTGCACATCCCGTTTTACATCTCTTAAAAAATGTTTCCAGTGAAAACCGGTGAATTCAGGCCAACGCTGCTGGTGATGTCCCATACTAACATACGGCATCGTGACATAGCGACTGTCGGTCAGGCGAACGACTTGTTGCCAATGGCCAACACAATTCTCAAGATAGTTGACAGCCTTTTCTTTTTCATTCGATTGTTTGGATTGGCTGAAGATCGCCAGCGCGATACCTCCGCGAAGTTTATCAGCAAAATAGAGGCCCAGGTTGGCCCAGGTCGCGATATCATCGAGCTCAGAAATAAAAGCATCGTTACGTTTTTCGATTTGCATTCGTAAACCTTTTACTAATATTAACGCTTCACGGCAATTTTGCTCCACTTCGTCTGCCAGTTTTAGAGGAGTGATTTTGTAATCTGCGATAGCTTCGTTTGCTTGCAGAGACCGGACAAAATCTTCAATGCAAAGATAATTCTGATCGAGAGTCTTATGACGAATCAGTTCATCAACAGAAATAAATGGTGAGACTTGATCATCATAACCAACCTGCCAGGCCGCGAGGAAACCCTCTGAGTAAAGAGTGAAATCCCAAGTTCCTTTATAAAAAGATGCGATTTTCAAAGGTACTGTGGAAGCCAGTGACATGGCTCTTAAGACGGTTTTGCCAATGCCGGGGCCATATTTTTGCTCAAAACTGGATTCAAAAAATTGATCAGGCAGATGGGGATTATAGGTCAGTCGCCCCCAAAGCTGGTAAAACAGCCGCTGTTTCTCAAATGCGTATTTCCAGGTTTTATGTGAGTGATCGGCATGAGAATAATCCTTTGCCGGAATGTAGCCTTCCGAGCCGACAAAATAACCATTAACATATTCATGATGATTTGTGGCAATGTGTTGACGGATGAATTCAGGATTGCCCCATCGCAACACAAAGAAATCTTCATTTCGAATCATCCAGGCAATTAAGTAATTGCTGGGTTTTGGATCCCAGAAACCACGCATGATAGTTCCTGAATCATTCGAATGGGTGAGAGAAAGCCTGGGAGTAGAGTGCCCGTGAGACCAGTTGAACTTGACTTCGACAACCGTTTGATCCGGCAAATCTGCATTGTCAATTACGCGGCGCATTTCCATGGGTTCACCGGCCAGGACAGCACGGTGAATAAATTTCACAGGACGATTTGCAGCTTTCATTCCGGCAACAAAAGTCTCCTCTATCCAGCTTTCCCGTTCAATGGGCGTCATTTTGCCCTTTTCGCCCCAGTTACCCATCCAGTCCGCCAGCGTGACACCGAGCCCGGTCAAATCTTTGTATTCGTTTATAACCTGGGTCACAGACTCACGAGTGTACTTTTTTACCAGTTCCGATCGATCGTTGTGAATATCTGCGCCGTAAGCTTCGGCAAATTCTGGGGAGACAACTATATTCCAGTTCACCAGATAGGTTTCCAGACCACGAACTTTGGCCATGCGGAATAATTCCTTCCAGAAATGTCGCCAGTCGTCAAGCTCCTTATCATTCAAATGAGTTGCCAGCGGATAGTTTTCAGCCCGGATCATGTAAGAGAATGGGTGAGTATTCCATAGCGAAATCGCGTTGAATCGGTTCTCCACCATCATATCTAGAAATGATTCCCAAAACTTTAAATCACGGCACGTTTCCCGGTGCAGATCGGTTGCAGGCCCCGGCCGATACGGGGACCAGGGAAGGTTAAATTTAATGGCGCGAAAAGCAAATGCCGGATTGATAGCCCTTTCTTCGACGGCGCTCAATTTGGGATTGTCGCGCATCTGCTCTGTTACATCCTGCATACCATACATGCAGCCAGTTTCATCAGTCGCGAAAATACAAATTTTATCCTTATCCGCGTGGTGAATTCGAAATCCCTCTTTTTGAATTTCTTTAATATTCCGTTCGATCAGTTTTGAAAAAAGCTTGTTATTCGTTTTTGTTTCTGAGCATAGAACATAAATCCCATCTTCCGCCGGATGCTGAATATCATGTATTTTCACATCTTTCATTACCTGTTCCAATTTCACGATTGAGATTCTGACCAACGTAGAATTCATGTCATAAGTGACATTCACCTGAGAAAATACAATATTTGTGACCAAAAAAGAAAGTGGAAAGATTGAACCGATGAGCTTTACTGTTTTATCTGATAATGTTTGCATCCGTAACTCTTTCGTTTAGGTTTTTTATTGAGATTCCTAAACTACACGTGTAGCAAATTACAGAATATTACCGAACATGCTAAAAATCAAGGAAAGAAGGATTCACAACCATTGTGTGAATCGTCGAAGTGGGATGTGAGGAGTTGGGCAGGAAAAGCAGAGATTTCGCCAAGTTTGGAGGCACGGAAGGTGAATCCGTTGATCCAGCAGGATCCAAAAGGTACGATATTAGTCTGTTACAAATGAAATTGTGCGCAAAACGGTCACAAAATCGTGAGGTGAGAATAAAAAACCCCCTTTCCCCCAAACTGGGTTGAAGGGGCCG